>Ga0335081_10000241_pt1 | contig 104540 bp, 98 predicted proteins | sample Lox_Sample_35_FD_206713 | JGI IMG/M metagenome (GOLD analysis project Ga0335081, IMG submission 206713) | Soil microbial communities from Loxahatchee National Wildlife Refuge, Florida, United States - Lox_Sample_3.5 | ecosystem: Environmental > Terrestrial > Soil > Wetlands | place: USA...
TGAGTAGGGCCATCAAGCGCCGGTTTGCGAATGCTGCCCTTCAGACTTGATCCTGTTCCAGAAGTCGGTGAACTCGATCGTATCGAAAAAGGCAGTTGCATTCACAACTCCGGAGAGTGGTGGGCCACGAAACTGGCGCCGGCAACCCTGGAACAATAATCCACGACGAATCGTCTTGTATCATGCGTGTGGATTTTCAGGCCGTCAGTTTAGCGCGCTCCACGCGAAAAGTGGTCGTGTAGTCCACCAATACGTTCCAGAGGTCGCGTGTGATGCCGCCGTCGAGCATGAGCGGGACAATATGTATCGTAACGGGCGCGAACAGTGGGATTGGAAAAGAGACGGCGCTCGGCCTGGCCCAGATGGGCGCGCGCGTGGTCATGGTCTGCCGGAACGTGGAAAAAGGGAAAGCGGCGCTGGAGGAGATCCGGAGGGAATCCGGATCCTCGCAGGTTGATCTGCTGATCGCGGACATGTCGTCTCAGGCATCCGTTCGAGCTCTCGCGGAACAGGTCCAGCAGAAATACCCCCGCCTCGACGTGTTGGTCAACAACGCCGGCGGTGCCGCGCCAGCACGCACGCTTTCCGCGGACGGCATCGAATGGACGCTTGCCACCAATCATCTGGGCGCCGCGCTATTGGTGCTTCTCTTGCTCGATCTGTTGAAGGCCAGCGCGCCAGCGCGCATCGTCAATGTCTCGTCTTCGGAGTCTCAACGCCCTGCACGCCTCGACATGAACGATCTCCAGTTCGAGCGGCGAAAATACCGTGGCCTTGCCGCCTACGGACAGTCGAAACTACTGATGAACGCGTTCACGTTCGAGCTGGCGCGGAGGCTGGCGGGAACGGGAGTCACCGCGAACTGCCTCCATCCAGGCGCGGTAGCGTCGAACTTCTGGAGCGCCAATCCGGCCCCGCTCATCGGCAAGCTGATTCTCGCCGTAGTGAAGCCGTTCATGCTGACTTCAAAACAGGGCGCCGCGGTGTCCCTGTATCTCGCGACGTCCCCCGAGGTGGCACAGGTCTCCGGAGAATACTTCGTCAAGTCCAATCCCGCGAAGTCCAATCCTCTTTCGCGGGATCCGAAATTGATGGCGGAAGTCTGGCGGTGCACGGAAAAACTGATCAGCCTGCCGTTGGCCTGACGCACGGACCCATTACCGAGCCGCGACCAAAGGAAGCGGTGTATTTCAGATGCAACCTGTGCCCGAAATTGAACATGTGTCGCACATGTTTATATGCTGGCCAGCGCGCGAAGGCATCAGTCTCTCCGATTACATTAAGAAGCAGTTGGAGCGCGTGGCAGAGCAGCCGACCATGCGGGAATGGTTGGAGCGTACACAAGAAGCCAAGCCCATCCCCACCAGGCGGACTGCCGCGCAGGTAATACGGGACCTTCGTGAGAAACGATGATCGTTCTGGACGCCTCCGTTGTGGTCGAACTCCTCACCAACGGAGCCGTGGCAGATCGATCAGAAGCGCACTCGCGGGGCGTGACGAGTCTTTTATCGTTCCGCATTTAATCGACGGGGAAGCGATGCGTGCGCTTCGAAGACTGGCAGCGGGCCGGCGAACACTCATCGCATCGGCCAATTTCTCGCGGGGCTCGCGGCGTTGCCGCAGTGCGGTATTCGCACACTCCCTTGATTCGCCGTATCTGGGAACTTCGCCCCGACTTCACTGCCTACGAAGCGGCGTACATCGCGTTGGCAGAAGCAACAGGCTCGATCCTCTTCACCTGCGATGAGAAACTACGTAGCGGCCACCGCGCCCGAGTAGTCCTGTTCACCGCTTGATCGCTGGAACCATCCCGGATGCCAAATCTAATGGGCGTTTTGCGTCAGGTTGACCGCGGCAACCTTGATTTCGTGTACTCGCCTCTCGACACGTTCTTTAGACCGATATCACTCGGAGCTTCGGATCCAGCCGTCTAAGATCGACTGGGTCGCTGGTGATAACGGCATAACCCGCGGTCTGCGCGCATATAACGACGTGGGCATCCGCGATGTCCGACGTACCGGTCTGCGCGAGCAGCGCTCCAACTGCCTGGGCATGCGATCCGTCCAGCGGGACCACCTCCGTTTTATCGAACTGGATCATCCGCCAAAGGCGTACCTGTCTGGCCGGGTTCCGGATGACCTGCGCGAGTGCCGTGGCGGGAACAAGGATGCGGTCCCCGTCCTCCAGGGCCGTATTGAGAATAGAGAAAACCCGGCGGTCATTGCGCTCCAGGGCAATCAGCCCGCCAGCGTCGAAAGTGATTCCGTTCACGCGGCCTTCCGCGGCTTGGTTCGGTGTTTTCGTGCCGAGAGCATCTTCCTTGCCCACGCGCGCTCCCTAGACTTGAGCGGCCCGCCGGTTTCCTTCAGAACTTCCTCCACCACGGCGCGGAACTCGGCGGCATTCTCCAGAGATTTCTGGACAGCCTGCTGAATGAAACCGGAGACGCTTGGGGATTCTTCGGCCGCGACGCGTTTACGAATCTCCTCAAACTGACGGTCCGGCAACGTGATCGTGATCTTGATGGTCGCCATACCATCTACCATACCATGACCGCAAGCCGCCCGGTCTCACGCGCATGGCTGGATTCGACCGCATTCACTTTGACGGTGGATGACCGTTCCTTGTGCTGGCTAACAGGGAAGGATGGTCGACATGGCGGTTCGCGCGTGATACCGCCATGTGTCGGAATGGGCATTTCACGGGGAATCCGGATCGAGAGCTTTCTCCGAGTGGGCGACAACTCAGACGCGAGTCACGATTTTCTACGATAAGATCAAACAAACCGGATGTCTGTGGCGCCTGGCACGCGCATCGGGTATTACGAGATCCTCGCACTCATCGGTGCTGATGGCATGGGAGAGATATACTGTGCGCGCGAACAACTCATTGCGTTCCTGAGGACGCTTTGACGTTTGTAGCCGAGAGACCTATGCGTAGAATTTCCGTGCTTTGCTCTGGCCTTCTCCTTTGCGCTCTCGCGTGTGCTCAGGACAATCCCTCTTCCCGTGCTCTCGTATTGAACCACGTCACGGTAATCAACCCCGGCGTTTCCCGCAGCGAAAGGGACAGGACGATTGTCATTGCGGGAAACCGGATCACCGCTGTCGGCAGCGCAGCTAAAACCCGAATCCCCAAGGGCGCCAACATCATCGATGGCAGCGGGAAATTTGTCATTCCTGGGCTCGCAGACATGCACAACCATCTCGGTACCGGCTACGTACTTCCGGGCCCGCCCGTTCCGGGCGCAGAAGCGGGCCCCGAGGCGCGGAATTTTCAAAGGAGTCTTTCGGAGATGCTCAGGTGGGGATTTACGACGATCTTTTCAACTTCTCACTCAAGCCCGAATTTGGAGGATTTTTCCAATCTGAAGCGTGCCGCAATGAGTGATGCTGCGGCACTGCCGCGCTTCTTCGGCGTTGGGCGGGCGATCTCCGTGAAGGGCGGCCATGCGTCGCAACCAGCCTTCGCCAGTTACTTGCCCGAAACTGCCGTTGAGGTTCGAGAAGAAGTGCGCGCCATGCGCACAGCGGGCGTGGATGCGATCAAGCTGATCTACTCCGACCAGACACACACCAGCCGCCCCCCGCTCCCAGTGATGAGACCGGAGATCATGCAGGCGGCAATCGACGAAGCCCACAAATCCGGCTTGCGCGTGCTCGTTCATGCCCCCACGCTGCAGCATGCGAAGGCGGCACTGCGGGCCGGTGCGGATGGTTTAGCTCACTCCATTGCCGATGCGCCCGTGGATCAGGAATTCCTGGCACTGATGAAACAGAATCGCGCGAGCTACACCACCACTCTGTCGCTGTACTCCGCATTTGCTGACGTCGCGGGCTGGATACGACGTCTAGAAGACATGGACGAGCGAAAAATGATCTCGAAAGAGATTTATGATCGCTATGGAACGCCAGCCGGCGCGAGCAAGTATCACGCGTTTATGGGAACGCTGAAACCAGGAGAGGTAGGGTATATTGCCGGCAATCTCAAGACAGTTCATGATGCCCGCATTCCGATCCTGGCTGGAACAGACACCGGTGTAAGTGGCGTTCTGTTGGGCGTGTCGAGCCAAATGGAATTGGTGTTGATGGTTGAAGCCGGGCTGACACCCATGGAGGCGTTGCAAACGGCCACCATCAACGCCGCGAGGTTCTTGCACAACGAAAAACAATTGGGCTCGGTGGAGGCTGGGATGCTCGCTGACGTGCTGGTTCTTGACGCCGACCCGGTCGCCGACATCCGCAATGTCAGAAAGATCTATCGCGTGATCAAGGCCGGTGTCCTCTACGATCCGGGAAAAGTCGGTGGGAGCGTTTTCGCGGCCAAGTAGGGAATCCCTCGGATGCCCCAGGCAAGTTCTGAATATGCCGCCTCACGGCTAGGCCCGGATGACGCGCCACTCGGAGAAAGCTCGGCCCGGTGTCACGGATGATTGCCCCCGAAACGCGGCTCACGGCATCCGCTTGGACGAAAAGTCGCCCTTGCTGAGAACTGCCCAACCAGGCAAACCCTCAGTCACACGACCCTCCAAAAAAATTCCGCCTGCCTGCGCCCAGATGCCCACGCTCATTCGGACCCGAGCTTCCGCTCCATGCTATAGGTCAGAAGAGAAACATCTTTGCTCATATTTGGGTTTCTCTTTCCGGGTTCGTTCCGTCGTCAAGATCCCCTTTCCTTTCATCCGATTACTCTCGAAATTGGGTTCGTTCTTCACTTTCCACGCGGAACCATTCGCTCCCGCTCCTCACGACCACACCAGCCCCCAACCCACCGCGCGCCCCCGAGCAATGCTACGCCTCCCCTCTGCTAAAATAAAAGAACCTCCCCAAAAAACAGGACCCATGAGATTTGGTGTCATCGTCTTCCCCGGCAGCAATCGCGACCACGACGCTTTTTACGCGGCCGCCAACATCCTCGGGCAGCAGGCGGAATTCATCTGGCACGACGCCACCAGCCTGGGCGATCGGGATGCCGTGATTTTGCCGGGAGGATTCGCTTACGGCGATTATCTCCGCTGCGGCGCGATCGCCAAATTTTCGCCCATCATGAAAGCCGTGAAGACATTCGCAGCCGGCGGCGGGCTGGTCCTCGGCATCTGCAACGGCTTCCAGATCCTGGTCGAAGCCGGTTTACTGCCGGGTGCGCTCATCCGCAACCGCGGGCTCAAATTTGTCTGCCGCGAAGTGGTACTCCGGCCCGGCACCACCGATTCGCCGTTCACCTGCAACGCCCGCAAAGATCGCACCTACCGGGTCCCCATCGCGCACGGGGAAGGTTGCTACTTCGCCGACGAGCGCACGCTCGACCAGCTCGAAGCCGAGGATCGCGTGGCTTTCCGGTACGTGGGCAACCCGAACGGATCGCTGCGTGACATTGCGGGCGTCTTGAGCCGCGAGCGCAATGTCATGGGGATGATGCCGCATCCCGAAGACGCCATCGAGCCGCTCATGGGATCGAGCGACGGCCTCGTCGTCTTCCAATCCCTGCTTGCCGCGACCGCTTCCTCTGGTCGCGGCTCGGTCGCACAGGTGCGGGCGTGAGCGCGGCGGCCATCACGCCCGATCTCATCGCGCAACACCAGATCACGCCTGACGAATACCAGAAGATCGTTTCCATCCTGGGACGCGAGCCGAACTATACCGAGCTCGGCATCTTCAGCGTCATGTGGAGCGAGCACTGCTCCTACAAAAGCTCGCGCCTGCACCTGAAGAAGCTGCCCACGCGCGGCAACCTGGTGGTGCAAGGGCCGGGCGAAAACGCCGGCATCATCGATATCGGCAGCGGCTACGTGATCGCATTCAAGATCGAGTCACACAACCACCCGAGCTTCATCGAGCCCTTTCAAGGCGCGGCTACCGGCGTGGGCGGCATCCTGCGCGACATTTTCACCATGGGAGCGCGGCCCATCGCCGTGATGGACTCGTTGCGTTTCGGCCGCCTGGAGAATTCGCCGAACGCAGCGCGCAACCGGCGCATCCTCGGCGGAGTTGTTTCCGGCATCGCCCATTACGGCAATTGCTTCGGTGTGCCCACCGTGGGCGGCGAGTGCATTTTCGAATCGTGCTACGACGGCAATCCGCTGGTGAACGTCTTCGCGCTGGGCGTCTGCCGGAAAGAGGATATCTTTTACGCCAAGGCCGCGGGCATCGGAAATCCTGTGATCTACGTGGGCGCGCGCACCGGCCGCGACGGCATCCATGGGGCTTCCATGGCGTCGGCCGAATTCACGGAGGAATCCAAGCAAAAGCGGCCCAACGTGCAGGTTGGCGATCCCTTCATGGAGAAACTGCTGCTCGAAGCCTGCCTGGAAGCCATGCACACCGGCGCGGTCGTGGGCATCCAGGACATGGGCGCCGCCGGCCTCACCTGTTCCACTTGCGAGATGGGTAGCCGTGGCGAAGTCGGTATCGAGATCGAGTTGGACCGCGTACCGCAGCGCGAAACCGGCATGACGCCGTACGAGATCATGCTCTCGGAATCGCAGGAGCGCATGCTGCTGGTGGCCGACAAAGGCCGCGAAGAAGAAGTGTTCGCAGTCTTCCGCAAGTGGGGTCTGGAAGCCGTGGAGATTGGCGCCGTGACCAAAGACGGGAAGCTGCGCGTGAAGCAGCATGGCCGCGTAGTGGCCGAGATTCCCAACCGCGAACTGGCGGATGAAGCCCCGCTCTATGATCGTCCGCATTCCGAGCCATTGCGCGGTGTGCCGATGAAGCCGCGGCCCTACACCTGTCCCGACCCAACCAACGCCCTGCTCCAGTTGATGGCTTCCGGCGACCTCTGCTCGAAGCGCTACATCTGGGAGCAGTACGATTACCTGGTCCGCAGCAGCACGGTTGCCGGGCCAGGCTCCGACGCAGCCATTATCCGCATCAAAGAGACGGGCACGTCGGTGGCGATGTCGCTCGATGGCAACGGCCGCTACTGCTACCTTTCGCCCCGCCAGGGCGCAATGCTCGCAGTGGCCGAATCGTGCCGCAATCTCTCTACTGTGGGCGCCCAGCCCGTAGCCGCCACCAACTGTCTCAATTTCGGCAATCCCGAGCGGCCCGAGATCATGGCACAACTGGTCGAAGCGATCGAAGGGATAGGCGAAGCCTGCCGCTTCTTCGACACTCCGATCACCGGCGGCAACGTCAGCCTCTACAACGAGACGCTTGGCGAGGGTATCTATCCTACGCCGGTGATCGGCATCGTTGGGCTGATGAAGACCTCCGCGCCCACCGGCATCGCATTCCGTACACCCGGCCGCACCGTAATGCTGCTCGGCGGCATCGGTGAGAGCGACGAGACGCAGTTCGGCAGCACGCAATACGCCAAGGTAATCCTCGGGCAGCTTTGGGGGATGCCGCCGGCCCTCGATTTGGAACGGGAGAAGCAAGTGCAGAGCGCCATCCGCGAAATCGTGAACGCAGGTTTGGCCGAATCGGCTCATGACCTGAGCGATGGCGGCTTCGCCGTCGCCTTAGCCGAGTGCAGTTTCAACGGCGTTGGCGCTCGCATCGATCTCAACTCCGAAATGCCGCCCGAACAACTGTTGTTCCACGAGGGGCCATCGCGCGTGCTGCTTTCCACCGGGCACACCGATCGTGTAGCGGCAATCGCCGCGAAGCATGGCGTCGAAGCGCCGGTGGTGGGCGCTACAATCGAGAAAGAACTTGAGGTGAGCCAGAAGGGCAAGCGTGTTGCCCTCTGGCAGATCGCGGCATTGCAGCAGGCGTACGAGCAAGCCCTGGAGGCCCATGTTCGATAAATTCCACGAGGAATGCGGCGTCGTTGCCATCTTCGGCCATCCCGAAGCAGCCAAGATGGCCTACTTGGGACTGTACGCGTTGCAGCACCGCGGGCAGGAAAGCGCCGGCATCTGCACCAGCGATGGCGAGACCGTCCACTGCCACAAAGCGATGGGGCATGTGGCCGAGATGTTTACCCCCGAGGTGATCGAACGGTTGCCGGGCGCGCTGGCGATTGGACACACGCGCTACTCGACGGCGGGCGATACGGTGCTGTTGAACGCCCAGCCGTTCTCCGTAGTCTGCAACAAAGGGCGCATTGCGCTGGCGCACAATGGCAATATCGTCAACGCCACGGAGCTGCGGGACGAGTTGGGGCGGCGCGGGTCGATCTTCCAGGCCTCGAGCGATACGGAAGTCATCCTGCACCTGATGGCGCACTCTTCGGAACGCACCCTCGCCGGCGCTTTGCGCGACGCGCTGCTGCAGTTGGAAGGGGCATTTTCGCTGGTGTGCCTGGCGCAAAATCGCATCATTGTCGCGCGCGATCCGCACGGATTTCGCCCCATGGCTGTCGGTGAAATGGAAGTTTCGGGCGGCGGCAAATGCTACGTGTTTGCCTCCGAGACCTGCGCGTTCGACCTGATCGGCGCGGTCTATCTTCACGACGTAGATCCTGGCGAGATGGTGATCGTGGGTCCCGAGGGGATCACGCGAGAGCGCTTTGCGCCCGAACAACCGCGGGCACAATGCGTCTTCGAGCACGTTTACTTTTCGCGGCCCGATTCAATCGTGTTTGGCCGCTCGGTGCAACAGTCGCGCGAAGAGCTGGGCCGGCTGCTGGCGCGGGAAGGGCCGGCCGATGCGGATATCGTCGTGCCGGTGCCCGACTCGGGCGTGGCCGCGGCCATCGGTTATGCTTCCGAGTCGGGCCTGCCGTTTCGCCAGGCGCTCATCCGCAATCACTATGTGGGCCGCACGTTCATCGAACCCTCCCAGGCCATTCGCGATTTTGGTGTGAAGTTGAAACTCAACCCGGTGCGGCACCTGCTGCAAGGCAAGCGCGTGGTGCTGGTAGACGATTCGATTGTGCGCGGCACCACCAGCCGCAAGATCGTGCGCATGGTGCGGCAGGCCGGGGCGCGCGAAGTCCACTTGCGCATTTCGTGCCCGCCCACGATTTCACCGTGCTTTTACGGCGTCGATACGCCCAATCGCGGCGAGTTGATCGCTTCCAACCACACTGTCGAAGAGATCCGGCGATTCGTGGAAGCCGATTCCTTGCGGTATCTGTCGCTCACCTCGCTGCGCGACGCCGTGGCCGACGACCGGCATGAATACTGCTATGCGTGCTACACCGGCGACTATCCCACCGATCTGGTGAAAATCGAGGAGTTGATAGCCTCTTCGCAAAAGCGCTTCTGATGTCCGTCGAACTCGACGGCGAACACCTGTCCATCGCCCATGTGCGCGAAGTGTCGGAGCGCGGCGCGCCCGTCACTCTCTCCACGGCGGCGATCACCAAGATGCTCGCCTCGCGCGAGCCGGTGGAGCGCCTGGCTGCCGGGGACGAACCGATTTACGGCGTCAACAGCGGCGTGGGCCTGCTGGCCGACATTCGCATTCCCCGCGATCAACTGGACCAGCTTCAGGTCAATGTAGTCCGGTCGCACGCAGCCGGCGTGGGGGCGCCGCTCGCGGCCAGCGTGGTCCGCGCCATGATGCTGATCCGCGCCAACGTATTGGCGAAGGGATTCTCGGGCATTCGTCCGGTGGTGGCGGAGCGCCTCTGCGATTTGCTGAATCGGGGCGTCACGCCCGTCATTCCGGAGCAGGGAAGCGTGGGGGCTTCTGGGGACCTCGCGCCCTTGGCTCACATGGCGCTGGTGTTGATCGGCGAAGGGGAAGCCGACTATGGCGGCGCGGTCCTTCCCGGCGGCGAAGCATTAGCCCGCGCGGGTTTGGCCCCCATCGAGTTTCATCCCAAAGAAGGTTTGAGCCTGATCAACGGGACGCAGGCCATGCTGGCCGTCGGCTGCCTGGAACTGGAAGCTTCGCAAGCGTTGGCGCAAACCGCCGACGTGGTTTGTGCGTTGACACTCGATGCGTTACGAGGCACTCCGCGCGCGTTTGATTCCCGCATTCACCAGGCGCGTCCCCATCCCGGCCAACGCGAAAGCGCCGCGCGCCTCGAGCGGTTGCTCGAAGGCAGCGAAATCCGCCAATCGCACATTGCCTGCCGCCGCGTGCAAGATGCGTACTCGCTCCGCTGCGTGCCGCAGGTCCACGGCGCGGTGCGGGACGCATTGGCGGAAGCCCGGCGGGTCTTTTCCATCGAGCTGAACTCAGCCACGGACAACCCGCTGGTGTTCGGCGAGGAGATCATCTCGGGCGGAAATTTTCACGGCGAGCCGCTGGCCTTCCAACTTGACTTCCTGGCTGTGGCGCTTTCGGCACTGGCGAGCATCTCGGAGCGCCGCATCGACCGGCTCGTCAATCCGGCGCTCAATGAAGACCTGCCGCCATTCCTGGCCAGCCATGCCGGGCTCGAATCAGGTTTGATGATGGCCCAGGTTTCGGCCGCGTCGCTGGTGGCCGAAAATCGCGTGCTGGCGCATCCGGCTTCTACGGGATCGATCACCACCAGCGGCAACAAAGAAGACTTCGTCAGCATGGGGATGACCGCGGCTCTCAAGCTCCAGCGTGTGGTGCGCAATACACGCGCCGTGCTGGCGATTGAGGCGCTGACGGCCGCCCGCGCGCTCGATTTGCTCGCCCCGCTGCGCACCAGCCCTGTGCTCGAACAAGCACGCACTCGCATCCGAGGCGTGTCTCCGCCGCTCGTGGGCGATCGCGCCCTCCACCGCGATATCGCTGCTATCGACTCGCTCATTCGAGAGGGCGGTCTGGAACGGTTATGAGTGAGAACGCCGGCTGCACCACGCCGGAACCGGAGCGATCGGCTCTGTTGACCATCGACGTGCAGGAAGACTTTACCCGCTCCGGCGCGCCGGGCGAAGTCCGCGGGACTTGGGAACGCCTGCCAGCCATGCGCCGCCTGTCGGACGCGTACCGCCGGCACCGCCTGCCAATCGTTCACGTGGTCAGGCTTTATCTGCCAGATGGCACCAATGCGGATCTGTGCCGCAGAGAGTCGATCGCGAACGGAAATCGTCTGGTGGTGCCGGGAAGTGCCGGCGCGGAACTGATGGAAGCACTCCGGCCCGATTCGGCAGCCGGCCTCGACGCAGATTTGTTGCTGTCGGGGAAACTGCAACTGCTCGCCGACCGCGAATGGGCGATGTACAAGCCGCGCTGGGATGCATTTTACGAGACGCCTCTCGAACAGCACCTGCGGGCGCTCGGCGTGACGACGGTGGTGGTGGCCGGCTGCAACTTCCCGAACTGTCCGCGCGCCACCATCTACGGCGCAAGCATGCGGGACTTCCGCATCGTGATGATCACCGATGCCGTTTCGCGTGTCTATGACCAGGGGCTCGCGGAGTTGCGCGGAATCGGCGTTGCCACCCTGTCGTCCCAGGAATATCTAGCTACACTGTCGGTAGCGCTCGATCGCCCGAACCTCTTCTCATGAAGCAGGACGCGTCATACTTCGAAGGCAAGGAAGCTACGCTCATTTACATCGCCAAGAAACTGAAGGAGGCATTGCGCCTGGAATCGATCTTCACCTCCGCCGGGCTCGATTACGGCGTGGAGGCCGACGAGTATAAGGGTGGTGTGATCTTCCGGACCGTGAGAGTGGGCGCGTTCTTTTACGTTCTGCCCGAGGCGGTGGAAGCAGCGCATGATGTGATGCGGCGCCACGGATACAAGCCGTTCGTGGGCGCTGTGGACGCAGGTTAAGAGCAGATTGAATTTGTCATTTTTGTTACCCTTTCCTTTTCATTTCCCGATTGCCGCCCGCGGTGCGCCATGCTATATTCAATACGCGTTTGAAGCTTCGCCGGTCGAGTGTGTGTGAGCGTCGTCCCGCTTGTTTCCCTCTCCGATGAGCCCGCTTTCAATCGTCAGGAGGTTCCTGTGAAGAACATTTTCGTCGGCAACTTGGATTTCCACGCTACCGAAGAGTCCTTGCGCAGCTTGTTTGAACGGTACGGGGCAGTCAACAGCGCCCGTATCATGACGGATCGCGAAACCGGCCGGTCGCGCGGGTTTGCGTTTGTGGAAATGGCCAATGAAACGGAAGCCGACCAGGCCATCGCCGCTCTCAATGGCTACACACTGGATGGCAGGGCTCTCAACGTGAACGAGGCGCGTCCCAAGCCGGAACGCAGCTTCGGCGCCAGCGCCAACCGCGGTGGAGGAAGACCCGGCGGCGGTGGGCACCGGGGCGGTGGCGGCGGACGCCGCGAACCGCGTTTCTAACCTCTCTGGTGGCGCGGCGCCATGCGCCGCGAAATCAACCTATCTTCGGGAGTTAGATTCCGTGCGTGCCGTTCTCTAGAAAGGCGCGCAGCCGGTGGCTACGGCTGGGGTGCCGCAGCTTGCGCAAAGCTTTCGCCTCGATCTGGCGGATTCTCTCGCGCGTTACCGCGAAATTCTGGCCCACTTCTTCGAGCGTGTGCTCGCTGCCATCCTCCAGGCCGAAGCGCATCTTGATGATCTTCTCTTCGCGCGGGGTGAGCGTTTTGAGCACTTGCGCCGTCTGCTCCCGCAGGTTCAGGTTGATCACGGCGTCGGAAGGGGAAATGCCGTTCTGGTCGACGATGAAATCGCCCAGGTGCGATTCTTCCTCTTCTCCGATCGGCGTTTCGAGCGAGATGGGCTCCTGCGCCACGCGCAGCACCTTGCGCACCTTCGAGACCGGCAACTGCAGGCGCTTGGCGAGTTCCTCGTTGGTCGGTTCGCGTCCCAGTTCCTGCACCATCTGGCGTGAAGTCCGGATCAGCTTGTTGATCGTTTCGATCATGTGAACCGGAATTCGAATGGTGCGCGCCTGGTCGGCGATGGCGCGGGTGATGGCTTGCCGCACCCACCAGGTGGCGTAGGTGGAGAATTTATAGCCGCGGCGGTATTCAAACTTGTCCACCGCTTTCATCAGGCCGATGTTGCCTTCCTGGATCAGGTCCAGGAATTGCATGCCGCGGTTGGTATACCGCTTGGCAATGCTCACCACCAGCCGGAGGTTCGCCTCGATGAGCTCTTTCTTAGCGGCTTCGGCTTCCTGGTGCGCCTTGGTGATGATCTCGAGCGTACGGTGCAGTTCCGCCGCAGTCGCTCCGAACTGCTCTTCGAGCTGCTGCAACTTCTGGCCGAATCCGCGCTGTTCTTTGCGCAGATCCTTGACGGCCTCGTTGCGCTCGGCCGGCCAGGTTTCCAGCTTCCGTTGCACGCGCGAGATCTCGCGCTCCAGCGGCTTGAATTCCTCCACCGCAGCCCGCACGCGCTCGATCAGGTGGCGGATCACGGGCGACTGGAATTTCACCATCCGCGCCAGGCGCGACGTCCTGACCACCAGCCGGCCCAGCTCCCACAACTGCCTGCGGTACTGCTTGGGCTTCATGCCCCGCGGAATGGCCTGGAGCTTCTGGCGGGCCTGTAGCAGCCTCTTATACGATTTCGCGATTTCCTCGGCGGCCTGGACGAACTGCTGGCGGATTTCTTCCACCAGCTCATCGCTGAGGATCGGGTCGGAAATCTGGACGATCTCGCGCGCCGAGATGCCGTCGTGCGCCACTTCTTCCGCGAGTACCAGGATTTCCTGAATCACCAGCGGAGCGCGCGAAAGGGATTTCAGAACGGTGTTCTGCCCGCGCTCGATGCGGCGCGCAATCTCCACCTCGCCCTCGCGCGTGAGCAAGGGCACCGTGCCCATCTCGCGCAGGTACAGGCGAACGGGATCGTTGACCTTTTCCCCGAGGCCCGCCGCCAGGTCCAGATCGAGCAGTTCTTCGGCTTCTTCGAGCTTCTTGTCGAAATCCTTCGGCTCTTCCAGGATTTCGATGCCGGCGCCGTCCAGGCCGGCGAGGACCTCATCGAGCTCCGACCCGGTGGCCAAGTCGCCGGGCAGAACTTCGCTGACCTCGTCGTACAAGACGTAGCCCTTCTGCTTGCCCATCTGTACGAGACGCTGCAGCCCGTCGAATTTGTCTTCTATTGGCACCGATACCCCGTCAGTGTCGGCGAGTAAACCTCAAGTCCAGCCCATTGTACAATACGGCGCGATAGAAAATAGTTAACGTCATTTATTATGCACGGGCCGTGTTGCGGCGTTCGAGATCGGCCAGTTCCTGCGCCAGGCGAAGGGCTTCGCGGACGTCCCCGGCGCGCTCGGCCTGCTTCACCTGAGCTTTCAACTCCGAGCGGCGCAGCTGCTCGTCAGAGCGGCGAAGGCTCTCGAGACAACGGCTGCCGTATTCCCAATTCATTTCGTGCCCTTCGACTTCTTCGGAGAACAGGACCTGCGCCAGCAGTGTTCGGTCGTTCTCTTCCAGGCGCGCGTTCACCGCATCGAAGGACACTGCCGCGCCGCTCGCATGGACCGCGCGGATGGCTTGAAAGATCTGCCGCGTGGGCACGCGCGCCAGGATCTCCACATTGTCCAACTCCGCCAGTAAACTCTCGCGCCCTTCGATATCGGAGAGCAGCACGTGGATCAATCCCTTTTCATCGGCGCGAATGGTCTCCGGGGGCCGCTGGATCGTCTTCTCCTGACGGTCGCCGATGGTTTTGCGGAAACTCTCTAGCACCACGCCACGCTCGACGCCGATGTATCCGGCCAGATTTTCGGCCACCGCCATGCGCTCCACGCGATCGGAAATGCGCTGCACGGCGGGAACCAACGATTGCAGCACTGCCACGACACCCTCGGTAGTGCGGACGTCGTGCTTGGCGCGCGCGCGATCGGCCAGCCAATAGAAATACCCCTTCGCGTGAACCAATCTCTCGCGGTACGCTTCGGGCCCGCGCTCTTTGCAGTATTCGTCGGGGTCGAGATCGCCGTCGAGCTCCACGATATTGACGAACATCGCGTCGTTGAGCAGAAGGTTGATGGAGCGCTCGGCGGCGGCTGCGCCGGGCGCATCGGGATCGAAGTTAACGGCGATGCGCTGGGAATGGCGTTTGATGATTTGCACTTGTTGCGAAGTTAATGCCGTCCCGCAACTCGCTACCACCGGTCCGAAACCGGCCGCGGTGACGCCGATGGCGTCCATGTAGCCTTCCACCAGGATCACGCGGTCTTCTTTGCGAATTGCCTCTTTGGCCCGGTGCAGGTTGTAGAGCACGTGGCTCTTCTTGTAGATGGGCGTCTCCGGCGAATTCAGATACTTGGGCTCATCCTCGGCCGCCAGGGCGCGGCCGCCGTAGGCGATGATGCCGCCTCGTTCGTTTTGGATGGGGAACATCAAGCGGTGGCGAAACCGGTCGTAGAAACTGCCGTCGGGCCGCTTTCCCAGCAGGCCCGACTCTTCGACCAGCGCCGGCGCGATGCCGCGCTGTTCGAACAGCCGCACTAAAGCCCGGCCCGAACGCTCGGCATATCCCAGTCCGAATTGCTCGATGGTTTCGGAAGCCACGCCACGTTTCGCCAGGTAGGCGCGAGCGCCCTCACCAGCCGAACTGCGCAGGTTCGCCCGGAAATTCTCCTGCGCGATTTCGTGCATTTCGAGCAGGGCGGCTCGCTTACGGGAATCCTCGTCGGCATACTGCGACCGCTTGGGCATGGGCAGCCCATACCGTTCGGCCAGGCTCTTCAGCGCTTCGTAGAAGCTGACGCCTTCGATCTCCATCACGAACTGGAGGACATCGCCATGGGCATGGCAGCCGAAACAGTGGTAAAACTGCCGGGCGGCGTGCACGGAAAACGAGGGTGTCTTCTCGGAATGAAACGGGCACAATCCGACGTAGCGGCTCGATCCGGTGCCGGATTTCCGCAGCCGCACGTACTCGCCGACAACACTAACGATATCGGCGACGGATTTCAACTGGTCCCTAAAGTCCATATCTGCGGCCACTCTCGTGCACAAAGACTCGGGGGAGGGGAACTACGTCGAAGACGGCCGGCGACAGGTGAATCAAAACCTGCCCAGTTTTAGTAGTATACGACTAACTGACGATAGCTTGATCGTGTTACCGAAGGGTCCGCAGAATGATGCATGCCCTTGGATTTCTTCCAGGAGCTGCCTCCGAACACCCGCGTTGCCGTGGCCCTGCTCCCGTTCCTGTTGGCATTGGTAGGCCGCCTGATTTTCGGTAAGAACCGCACCACCGGGACCATGCTCTGGCTCGCCACCATGTGGTTCGCCTTGAGCGTGATCCTGCTGCCCGTGTCCCTCGAAATACTCGATATACGCCGCATTTTCTGAGTTCTGGGCGCTTGAAAAACCGGCAATTCTTCTTTAGAACCGTTTGCCTTTCCGGGTGTACCCCGATAGACTAGAGAAACAGCATCATGAACTCTAGACACAGCCCAGGAGGGCGGCAGTATGTGGAATAAGCGCCGGGACGAGGAGACCCCAAGACCCTACAGCCCGCCCAGTGCGGGGGGCGCCCCGGCTTCCGAGACGCCGAATCCCGTGGAAGTGAAATCTAAGGAGGCTACACCCGTGTCAGCCAGTACCCCCATGGGGAGAATCGAGCCGGAGTCGTCGCGTGGCGGCTCGGCCACAATCGGAAAGGCCGTCAAGATTGTCGGCCAGATCTATAGCAAGGAAGATCTTTTTGTCGACGGCGACTTGGAAGGAACCGTGGAGGCGCTCGAACATAAGCTCACCATCGGGCCGAACGGCACGGTGCACGCCAGTGTCAAGGCGCGTGAGGTGGTAGCGCAAGGGTCGGTGCAGGGCAACGTGGAAGCCGCCGATAAAATCGAAATCCGCAAGGACGCCAAGCTCATCGGCGATATTAAGACTGCCCGCATCATTATTGAAGACGGAGCCTATTTTAAGGGCAGCATCGATATTGTGAAGCCCGAACCGGCTAAGGCGCCACCCAAACCGCAACCTGCTCCTGCCACCGCGCCACCTGTAGCGGTAGCGGCCAATCAAACGCCTGCTGTTCCTGCGGAAGTGAAGCGGTAGGCCTAGGAGGGGCCCTCATTGCTCACGGACCGGCTGAAAAGCATTTTGCGCGGCCCGCGTGATGCGCCGGCCTCTGTCCTCACGCCCAAGGCGGCTGACAGCCCCCGTTCCTTCTTCTCCGGACGGCACGCGGGAGGTGTGCAGAACACCACGCGCCAAAGCCGCGGCCTCGAGGAATTCTTCACGTATATCCGCGGGCAGTCGGGTCTGACCATTCTGGACCTCGGTGGCGCAACTCAGCAGAACGTGAGTTTTATCACTAACCTGGGCCACCGTTTGTACTCCGAAGATTTCCTGCAAATCCTGAACGAGACATTCGGGGCCGACGGCGCCGTCGACCAGTCCAATCCGGGCCGCATCGAATACTTCCTACGCCAGGCCCTCGATTATCCGGAAGGCCACTTCGACGGTGTATTGATCTGGGACGTGCTCGAGTATCTCGCTCCCGCTTTGCTCACGGCCGTCGTCGAGCGGCTTCACAAGATCGTGCGGCCCAAGAGCTACATGTTGTCGTTCTTCCATTCCGACAACAAGCTCCAGGCCGTCCCCTTCTACACGTTCCGCATTCAAGAGGTAAACCTGCTGCAAGTGGCGCAGCAAGGTTCGCGGCATCCCGCCCAGCTGTTCAACAATCGAAGCCTGGAAAGATTGTTTGGGAGCTTCGAGTCGGTCAAATTCTTCCTTACGCGCGAGAGTCTGCGGGAAGTCATTATCAAGGTGTAGGTTCCTGACCGGTATTCCTCGATCCGTGATCATAACCGGCCGGGTAGTACCTGAAAGGTGGATCACGGATCACGTCTGGGATCTAGCGGATCTGCTGGTACGTTCGCGACTACCCCAATGACGGGCAGGATTCCCTTAGTGCAGCAATGGATGCCTTCGGAATATTTGTTCTTATCGAAGTATGCTGCTCGCTCCTCCTCTATTTCCTGCAAAGGAAACTTCTTCGATCCAAGAGTTGACGGTGTCAGTGCACTTCTAAGGCACTACCGGCGGCCGACGCAGCGTACCGATACCGTATCATGTACCTATGTCCGAACTGGTGTTCGAGGTAGTTCAAGAGTCCGGCGGTGGCTATTGCGCTGAATGCCTCACCGAAAACATCTTCACGGAAGGCGATAGCTGGGATGAGCTACGCAAAAACGTGATCGAGGCGACTCTTGCGTTCTATTTTGACAGACCACGGCCCGATCGAATCCGCCTCCGGCTTGTCCGCGACGAAATCCTATCCGTGGCATGAAGATCCCCCGCGACGTTTCAGGTACTCAGCTCGCCGATGCACTGTGCCGAAGGTGGCAGTACACAAAAGTTCACCAAGTCGGCAGCCACATTATCCTCGAAACCTCGCAGCCATCTCATCAACGGATCGCAATCCCTGACCACAATCCGGCTCGGGACGTTTAGCGCGATCCTCCGTGCCGTTGCGCGGCACAAGGGCGTCCAAAGAGACGCGATCATCGCGACCCCTATAGAAGCAAAGCCCCCAGACGCGCCCGCTGACGGTATATCATGATCAAATGTCCTATCGAAGCGGTCGTCACTTCCTCCAGATCCCCGGTCCCACCAATGTACCGGAGCGTGTCTTGCGGGCCATGGGTCGGCCCACCATCGATCACCGAGGGCCGGATTTTGCGCCTATCGCGCTGGAAGTTCTCGAGGCGTTGAAGCCGATTTTCAAAACCACCAGCAAGGTGGTGATCTTTCCTTCCTCCGGCAGCGGCGCATGGGAGGCGGCGCTGGTCAACACGCTCTCGCCCGGCGACAGGGTGTTGATGTTCGAGACCGGCCAGTTCGCCACGCTGTGGAAGAACATGGCGCGCGATCTGGGTTTCGATGTGCAGTTCGTCGAGGGCGACTGGCGCCATGGCGCTGATGCCGCGGCCGCGGAAGCGATCCTGTCGGAAGATCGCAATCATCAGATCAAAGCAGTCGGCGTAGTGCACAACGAGACCTCCACGGGCGTTGCCAGCAATATCGCCGCGATTCGCAAGGCGATGGACCGCGCCAGACACCCGGCTCTGCTGATGGTCGATAGCATCTCGTCGCTGGGATCGATCGATTACCGGCACGATGAGTGGGGGATTGACGTCACCGTGGCCGGCTCGCAGAAAGGCCTGATGCTGCCGCCTGGACTGAGCTTCAACGCCATCAGCGCCAAGGCACTGGCGGCTTCGAAAACGGCGCGCATGCCGAAATCCTATTGGGAATGGCAAGCCATGATGACCAACAATCAGAACGGCTTCTTCCCCTACACGCCTGCCACGAACCTGCTATACGGCCTGCGCGAGTCGCTCAACATGCTGAATGAGGAGGGTCTGGACAACGTTCTGGCCCGCCATGCCCGCCACGGAGAAGCCACGCGCCGTGCCGTGCGCGGATGGGGACTGGAAGTGCTCTGCCTGAATCCGGCCGAATACAGCGCCTCGTCGACATCGGTTCTGGTACCGCCCGGATCGAATGCCGATGAATTCCGCAAGATCACCCTCGAGAGGTTCAACATGTCGCTGGGCAACGGTCTCGGGCGCCTGGCCGGCAAAGTCTTCCGCATCGGCCACCTGGGCGATTTCAACGACCTGATGCTCGCCGGAACCCTCAGTGGTGTGGAAATGGGCCTGGCAGTGGCGGGAATTCCACATAAGACCGGAGGCGTTGCTGCGGCCCTCGCGTATCTCACGGAGGTTGCCCAGGATTCTCGCGCGGATGCAGTCGTGCACAGCGCCTAGGCGCGCCACACACGTCCGGCACGTAGTGCTGGTGCTGCCGCTTCGCCGGCCGATCGAGTAGAATGGCTCAGCCGTGACCGCGTCGCATTCACGCCCCACCCACGTCCGGTACGTCGTGCTGGCCTTAACGGTCGCCGCGTACATGATCACCTACATGGATCGGCAGGTCCTGGCAACTTCCCGGCCCGCGATCATGAAGGAACTGGGAATCTCGCTGACCGCCATGGGTTGGATCACCTTCGGCTTCCGCATGGCTTATGCTCTGTTCCAGATTCCCGGGGGTTGGCTGGGTGACACGATCGGCGCGCGGCGCGCTCTGACCATCGTCGTGAGCTGGTGGAGTGCGTTTACTGCCCTCACAGCGCTCGCCTGGAACGCGGCTTCTATGGTCGGGATACAGGTGTTCTTCGGCTTGGGCGAAGCCGGAGCTTTCCCGATCGCTACACGATCCCTTTCGCGCTGGATGCGGCCCACGGAGCGCGGTTTCGCGCAGGGCGTGACACACGCCGGGTCCCGTCTGGGTGGGGCCATCACGCCTCCGATCGTGGCTCTCGGGATCATCCCATTCTTTGGATGGCGCGCTGGATTTTATGCATTCGGCCTGTTGGGCGTGGTGTGGGCCATCGCATGGTTTACCTACTATCGCGATACGCCCGAAGACCACCATCGCGTCAACCAGGCCGAGCGCGATCTGATCGCCGGTGGCGTAAAGCGCAAGAGCGCCGGGAGAGTACCCTGGCGCCAGATTCTTTCCCATGGAAATCTTTGGGTCCTGGCAGTGATGTACTTCTTCTATAACTACAATCTGAATGTCTACCAGGACTGGTTCCCTACCTATCTCCAACAGTCGCGCCATATGAGCCTGGCCAAAATGGGAGTCTACGCCAGTCTTCCACTGCTGGCCGGCGTCGTGGGAGATCTCGCTGGCGGATGGTTCTCCGATCTCGTTTTGCAACGGACAGGGAACGCAAACCTCGCGCGGCGCTGGGTGGCGATCGCCGGCTTTCTTGTGTCGGCGGCCGCGACGGTCCCTGCCGTGCTGACTCCGGACCCTCGCGTATCCGTGGCCTGGTATTGCATCGCCTTCTTTGGACTCGAGTGGACAGTCGGAATTTCGTGGGCGGTCCCGCTGGACATCGGCGGCGATTTTGCCGGCTCCGTCTCCGCCGTCATGAACATGCTGGGAAACATCGGCGGCGCCGTGGCGGCGACGGTGGTTACGTACACCGCCGCTCACTACGGTTGGAATGTGCCATTTCTGATCACTGCCAGCCTATGTTTGATCGCGGCCGTGTTGTGGCTGAAGATAGATGCCACGCGGCGCGTGAACGCGTAGCTGGAGGTCGGGACCATCAAGATGCAGCGCGGCGATTTTGCGGCCGGATCGATGCCGCAAGCGGATCGGGCGCGTGTGACGGCCTGCTTCGAGAAGGGCACGCATCAGCGTCCTTCCATCCAGAGCAATCGGTTCGAGCCCACAGCACATCATTGCCGCCGGCGCGAAGCATCTCGACGATTTGCTTTGGGAAGTTCTCGTCAGTGAGGAGACGCATCTACACTGGAATGGGAAAGGCTTTGTATTCGTGGGCCAAATAGCTGGCGTACGCTAAGCAGGCAAGAATATCTTCTCGCGTCAGGCCAGGGTAGTTTGTCAGAAGTTCGCTCTCGGACTGGCCGGCCGCAAGGAGCTCGAGCATGAACTCCACAGCCAGACGGGTCCCACGGACTACGGGTTTGCCGGCCAGAATTTCAGAATCCACGACAATACGCTCCGAAAGCGGCATAGACACAGTTTAGCGTGTCACCGTTCGGTTCAGGAGAACTCAAGCTTTAAATCAATGCGTCATCGCATACACGATGTGATTCAGCACCACGCGAATGCCTAGGGCCGAATAGCGCTCGGGATATTCCGGTGCGTCGGCCCACTCCCAGGAATCGCCCGTGTCGTTGTTCACCCAGATCGCCACTTTAAGGCGCTTGCGCTCGTCGTAGATTCCGCGCCAGTGAGGGATCACGCCGCCATTCAGGTATGGAATGCCTGAACGCAGCGACCACTGACCGGAGATCTGATAGCGGTGGTCGAGGTCATACACGGTGTGGAAGGCGGGGTCTTCGTTTTCGAGGTCTATCACCGCGCTCTTAGGCAGAACGCGCACCATGGTTTCCATGAAGCTCTCCCACTCGCTATCGCCCCAAATGTCGTCGCAAATCAGAAAGCCTCCGCGGTCGAGGTATTCACGTAGTTTAACGATCTGCGCGTCGGTGAGGCGCCAGGCGCTGGCTCGGCCCGCGTAGAGAAGTGGCCAGTCGAAGACGTCCCCGCCATCGTCCAGGTTGACGGGTTGCTCTACCGAACGGACATGAATCCGGGTCAAGCGCCGGATCGCGACCAGCAAGTGCCGGTCCGCGCGCGGATAGTCGTTGGTCCAATTCGTATAACCCTCGCGCCAGTCCATCGACCCACGGAAACCGAAGAAACGGCCGAAGCCGTCCGGGTACATCAGGCGCGCGAAAACGAACTCGGTCTTTTCCTGGTAATCGGGCGGCAGCGGAAAGTTACTGTACTCCTGGCCGGGGTATTCGCGAAAGGGCAGGTTGAACGCAAACGCCGCACTCAGGCACGCGGAAAGACTTGCCGCTGCCCAGATCTGTCCGCGCCGTGTCATGCCTTGTGATGAGCATACCAGCCGGCGAGCCGGATCAGCCGCCCGGGACAACTGTGACGGTTAGGGTTTCGCTGACCGAGCCGGCGGTTACTGTAATCTGGACCGGAGTTGGGGATGTCACTGCGCTAGTGTAGATAGCGAATGATCCGGTGTGAAGCCCGGCGGGGATGGTAAAATTCGCAACTCTAGCCACCGCTGGATTACTACTGCTCACCGTGACCGCGACACCCCTTGCGGCAGTTGCTGTGAGGTACACGTAATTGTACGTGCTGGTCTGGCCTCCCGTGATGGTGGCCGGATAGAGAGTGAAGTAGTAGAGATCCGGCGGCTTCACCAGCAGGTTGAGCGACTGCGTCACGTTGCCGGCGTTGGCCGAGATTTGGATGGATGTGGGTGCGCTCACAGCCGTCGTCCGAATCGAAAAGACCGCGAAAGTGGCGCCTGCGGGAACGGTGATGCTGCGCGGAACGGCGGCGATCAGCGGATTGCTGCTCTTGAGTGCGACTACAGTGCCGTTCGCGGCCGCCGGCGCGGTTAAGTACACGTAGTTATAAGTGCTCGACTGGCCGCCGCTGATGCTGGCCGGGTACAGCGTGAAGTAGTAGAGGTCAGGCGGGGTGACCGTCAGAGTCGCCGACTGCGTCACTGCGCCAGCGGTAACGCTGACCTGTACAGGCGTTGGAACGGATACCGAAGACGTTTTAATGGCGAAGGAACCGGAAGTCGCTCCCGCGGCAACGGCAAAAGAAGTTACGGTTGCCACCGCTGGGTTGCTGCTCGTGACGGTGACGGTTGTGCCGCCCGGCCCGGACGCGCCGGTCAGGTAAACGTAGTTATAGGTCGTTGTCTGGCCGCCGGAAACGGAAGTTGGATAGAGCGTGAAGTAACTCAAATCGGGTGGAAGAACCGTCAACGACGCCAGCCGGCTGGATGTTCCTGCCGTCACCGTGATCTGGATGGGAGTTGCCGCGGAGACCGGGCTGGTCTGGACGGTGAATGCGGCCGACGTGGCGCCGGCAGGGATCGTCACCGCGCCTACCTGCGCGGCGTTGGGATTGCTGCTGGTGAAGACCAACGGCGTAGGCGAAGCGGATGCGGCGGCGAGATAGGCTGTGCCGGAAATCGCTTGCCCTCCGGTTGCAGCGCTGGCAGCGAGGGTGACGGAGCTCAGAGCCGTCGGAGGCCCGCCGCTCTTCATCGCCAACTCGACGATGAATGCGTCATCGCGATTCTGGCCGTACGGATCGGTGCCGACCGAGTTGCCCCAGTTGGAGGTGAACATGAAGAATAGGCCGTCTTGCGAGACGTTGCCGCGCGGAGAATCCCAAAAGTTTCCGTTATAGATGCTGTTGTGGTGCGCGAAATGCCAGACGCTGGTGGCATTGCCGGCCGCGCTCAGGGCGAAAATCTCGCCATCGAGCAGGCCGCCAGCGGCCGACGCCTGCGAGTGGTAGGTGGAGATGAGTACCGGCGCGGATCCATCCAGGTTGGCATTGTTCCACGAAAGGTGGCTGTCATCGGACCAATATGGTGGAGCGTTGGCAGGCAATAGAGCTGCGGGATCACCCGGTCCTGTGGAAGAAAGCGGACGCCCCAGCCAATTCGGACCGTAATCTCCCGGCAAGGTGTCCTGGTTGAGGTATGCGCCGTAGGCCGCCGCGTGATGGCCTTCCGGCCGGTTGGTAATGGCGTACACGGCATTCGTCTGGGTGTCCCACACTTCAATGGAGCTCACATTCACGGGCGTCATGATGACGAAGCGCCCGGATTTCTCAAGTCTCGCGTTGTGCAGTTTCCACCCGAGAGGCGCCGGCAAGGGAGCGCCGTCGATGGTCGAACTCATGGTGTCCAGAACGTGATAGGTAAGCGAGTGCTGGTCGTAGACGATCACGTAGTTGTCGTCATCCTGGCTGGCCCCTCCGAAGTACGTCGCAAGTTGTTCGTTGACGCTCGTCGAAACATCCCCGATGTGACCGGAAGTGCTCGCTACCATCGAGAGGTCGAGCAGAAGCGAGTATTGGTTGGTGCTGAAATCGTATTGCCCCAGGCCGCTGCCCACTGCGCCATAAAGGACCGTAGGTTTGTTGAAGCTGAAAGTCGCGCCGTTGATATTGGTGAGCACGAGGCCGCCGTAACTGCTGGTGGGATCGGGCAGGCGCCAGCTCGATAAAGTCGTCGGGTCGAAACCGTAGGGGATCAGCCAGCCGCCATCGAACTGCACATAGAACCGCGTGGAATTCGTGTTCCAGGTGTTTTGCTCGGCGGAACTCGGGGTCATGAAGGAGCGGTTCACGTAAGCTGCTCCGAGCGTGTTGGCGTCGGTGACGCGGGCGATGCGGGTGAAGAAGACCGGGTCGGTGACATTGGTACCGGCTGGACCTAAAGTTGGGGGCGGCGGCGCGGCGTGCGGGGCCAGATCCTGAATAGCTACATAGGAACTTGGTGACGATGCCAGCGCTACGGGAGCCAGGATTACAAGGATCGCGAGCAGAAGGAAGAAACTGGCGGGCCACCAAAACCGGCAACTGTTAGCTGAGAAGTACTGGGAAATCAGACGGGGGTAATCCATGGGGCTAGGCCTTTGGTTTAGTACCTTTAGATAGTACTTGAAGGCTATCCGAGAAGCAATATCAATTTCAGCAACCTCGATTTGACCGATGGTTGGGATTCGCACGGCTGGCAGCGGTGGCCCACGATGGGGGCGAAATCTGATCTAATAGCAGAGTCCAACTGGGAGGAAAGAGATGCCGCAAGACAACGCCGATCGAGTCCGAGCCATGTATGAAGCCTTCGCGCGAGGAGATGTCCCCAGCGTGCTGGCCGGCATGGATGCGCAGATCGAATGGAACGAAGCCGAGAATTTCGTCTATGCCGATCAGAATCCGTACATCGGGCCTCAGGCCATCCTGGCGGGAGTCTTCATGCGGATCGGGGGCGATTGGGATTCGTTCGCGGCGGCTCCGGAAGAGATTCTCCCTTCCGGTGACACGGTGATCAGCCTGGGCCGCTATCGAGGAACTTACAAAGCTACGGGGAAACGAGTGGATGCGCAGTTCGTCCATGTGTTCAAGTTCCGCGACGGTAAGATCGTCAAGTTCCAGCAATACACCGACACGGCGCAGTTCCGCGACGCGTTGGGCCGAGGCGCCGCGGCCAAAGCGAATTGAGTCGCGCGGCAGAAGTTACAGCAGGGACTTGGCAAGCTTCCGCTCCCTAGCGGTCGCGGCTCGGTAACTGCCCTGATTCCCATCGGTGTGAGTTATGTCACCGATGCCGGAACACAATAATTGGCTTCTCACAGAATCCGTGTATAATCCCACCTAGCTAACAAACGCGCAGCGCCGCGATTCATAGAAAAAACATCATAAGGAGTCAAAATGGTTCGGAAACGATTGTTCTATCGTGTCGCCACTCCGTTAGTGGCGATGACAATTGCACTGGTTCCAGCGCTAGCCGACAAACCGCAAGACAACGGCGACGGCGGTTTCTCCTCAGACAATGCATGTCAAACCCTACCGGGTTACAACGCGCTGAAAAGCGCTCTGGTGTCGGCCGTCGGAGCGGAGACTAGCGGGCTGAACATGAATATGTGGGCGACGATTGTGGATCGGGACGGGGTGGTCTGCGCGGTGGCGTTTTCCGGAGTGAACCGCGGCGCACAGTGGCCCGGGAGCCGCGCAATATCGGCACAGAAGGCCAACACGGCGAATGCCTTCAGTTTGGATTCGTCGTCTGCCAGCAACAGTTCCGGTGCGGCCGCTGGACTGGCCTTATCGACCGCGAATCTGTATTCGGCAGTGCAGCCCGGCGGCAGCCTGTACGGTTTGCAGGCGAGCAATCCGGTGGATACCGACGTTGCCTATGAGGGTCCTTCGCAGAGTTACGGGACCAGTGGCGATCCTATGGTTGGCGAGAAGATTGGCGGCGTCAATGTGTTCGGGGGAGGCCTGGCACTCTACGGGACGGGGCAGAAGGTACTCGGCGGGCTGGGCGTCAGCGGCGACACTTCCTGCGCCGATCACATGATTGCCTGGCGGGTGCGGCACACTCTCGGGCTCGATCATCTGTTGGGGGTTGGGGGCGTTAATTCGACAGACTTGAGTCGTCCGGACAATATCATTTACGACATTACAGCCAATCCGAATGGCGGAACGGGTAAGAGCGCCGGCGGCTTCGGCCACCCGACGTGCATCAATACGGGTGACCAGACCGCGCTTCCGGCTGTTCAAAAGTAACTGCCCCCTAACCGAGTGGCGGCGTCATACGCGCCGCCACGTCTTCGTTCCACAGCATGATCACGCGCGTCTCGTGCTCATAGCCCAGAATGCTCAAAGAGCCCGTGCCCAGGGCAAAGAGTTGCCCGCCTTTGGGTTCGAGGCCCAGCCAGCAAGCCGTCAGAATGCGCAGGATATGGCCATGGGCGAATAGCGCCACATCGCCACCGGCTGCCGCGGCCCGCTCGATCACCGCGCGCGCTCTCTGGCCGACTTGTTCCACGGTTTCTCCATTCGGAACGCCATCGGCCCACAAAGACCAGCCGGGCGCCTGTTGGCGGATCTCCGCGGTGGTGCGGCCCTCGTAATCGCCGTAGTCCCACTCGAGCAGCTTGGGCTCAATCTGCGCCGCATCCGCATAACCCGCCAGGCGGCAGGTTTCGCGAGCACGCGACAACGGGCTGGTCAGGACCAGGGCGAAACGGCGCCCTTTGAGATAGCGGCCCATCGCTGCCGCTCGCGCGCGGCCGGCATCGGTCAGCGGCAGATCGGTTTTTCCAGTATGGGCGCCAGAGAGGCTCCACTCCGTTTCACCATGGCGGAACAGCCAGAGATCGCCAGGCATCATTTCACCAGGTGGTAGCATTCGCGCGCGATCTCCCAATCCTCTTGCGCGTGAATCACCAGCACCCGGACACTCGATTGCGGTGCGGCGATGTCCTGGTCGGCCACGGCTACCGTATTCTTGCCGAAATCGAGCTCGAGGCCGAGGAAGGCAAACTGGCGGCAGACGCGTTCGCGCAGCGCAGGGCAGTTTTCGCCAATGCCTCCCGTGAATACGATTGCATCGACGCCTCCCAATACTGCCAGCATAGCGCCGGCTTCACGCGTCACACGGTGGGCGAAGATGTCGAAGGCCAGTTGCGCCTGCGCATTGCCTTGAGCAGCGGCATTTAAGATCTCACGCATATCACCGCTCAAGCCCGACACTCCCTTGAGGCCCGATTCGCGGTTGAGAATCTCATCGAGTTGATCGGCCTGATACCCGCAATGACGCATCAGGTACACCAGGATGCCGGGGTCGATGGAACCGCAGCGCGTACCCATCATGAGCCCTTCGAGCGGTGTGAATCCCATGGTGGTGTCTACGCTTTTGCCATTTCGCACGGCGGCCAGCGAGCAGCCGTTTCCGAGATGGCACAGGATCAGGCGGAGCGATTCAGCGGGTCTTCCGAGTAACTGCGCTGCGCGGCGCGTGGCGTACTGGTAGCTGATACCGTGAAAACCGTAGCGGCGGATGCCATCGCGCAACCATCCGTGCGGCACCGGGTAGACATAAGCCGCGGGCTCGAGCGTGGCGTGGAAGGCGGTGTCGAAAACGGCGATTTGCGGCACGTGGGGGCCGAGCGTGCGGATGGCGGCGTCGATCGCTTCCAATTCGAAGCGATTGTGCGACGGCGCGAATTCGGCTTGCCGCGCGATGGCGTTTCGGACTTTGGGGGTCACCTGTGTGGCATCGCGATAGGCCTTGCCGCCGTGGACGATGCGGTGGCCTACGGCGTCGATCTCCCGCGGGGAATCGATGGCTTTCCTGGCGCCGGTCCACAAGCCTTCGAGCACGGGCGGCAGGACATCCGCGAGAGGCTGGTCGCCATGCCAGGGAACTTCGGTTTGCCACATCGGATGGGGTGCTTCGACAGGCAGCGGGTCGCGCAGGTCGTGGAACCAGCATTTGAAGCTGCTGGAGCCTCCGTTCAGGACCAGGATCCTCATTGACGCGTGCGGCGCGCCGGGCAGAAGCCCGGCGGCGGGCCAGAAGGCCCGACCCCACAAGGACTGCTCCGTATCAGGCGCACGAACCCTCCGCTGAAATCAGTTTGGCACGCCGGGAGGCTACCGAGACTTAAAGCTGTGTGGATTTTGACTAACGGGGCGGGAAGCTGCATTAATTGACAAACCGTCATTCATCTGAAATAATCCTGTCGCCTAACAGGCCGCTGCACTCCCTCACGCTCGTAGTTCGGCAAGAGCGGCGATCGTGGGGGAGTCGGTGTAATTTACTTGGCCTGCAACTGCTCGATGTATTTGAGCAGCGCGTACACACGAACCTGCACCAGGTCCTGGTTCTGGCTCATTTGGGAAAAAATCGATCCCCAAACGGGCATATCCCGGCTGCCATGCGATGCTAACGTGTCGGCTCCCTTGATGTAATTCATCACAGGCAGTTCCGGGAACGTCCCACCGTTTTTTCTTGCCAACTGGGTCAAATCCGCGGGATGCTTCTTGAGCGCATCCGCGGCTGGTCCCGCGCCCTTCCCGTCTGTTCCGTGGCACACGGCGCAGTATTCCTTGAAAAGGTCGACGCCCTTCAAGGTGGATGTGGGTTGAGCATTCACTTTTTTGATCGTCTTGCCTGGAGCCTCGTCCGCGGCGAAAGCCACGAAGCAGCTCAGCGCCAGAACGAGTAGCCAAATCAGACATTGAGATGTGGATATTCTCTTCATGCCTCGATAGTATTCCAAATACGGTGCGATTGGAAGAGGAAACTGCTCCAGTTTATCGATTTTGAGGTCTGGAACGCGATATTGCTCCGAGAAATAGCCCTTGCTGTAGGGAAAGCCCACAGGCCTCCGCTCCCTACGGTCGCGGCTCGGTAAGGCAGAGGTTCGCGCTACAGTATTACTTCTGTATGACTTCCGCCCTGGTCCAATTAGAAACGGGAACGCTCGAGAGCGAGCTGCGCCGTCAAATCGAAGGGGAAGTCCGCTTCGACACCATCTCCCGCGCCCTGTATTCCACCGACGCCAGCGTTTACCAGATCCAGCCGCTGGGAGTGGTAATTCCCAAGCACCGCCAGGACATCTTGCGGACCATTGAGATCGCCAAACGCTTCAGTTGCCCGATCACGATGCGCGGCGGCGGGACGTCGCAGGCGGGGCAGGCGATCGGCGAAGGCATTCAAGTCGATATCTCGAAATACTACAACCGTCTGCTCGAGGTGAACGCTGAGGAGCGTTGGGCGCGCGTGGAGCCGGGCATCGTGCTCGACGAGTTGAACGCTCAGCTGGCGCCGCTCGGTTTGCGCTTCGCCCCCGATATTTCCACGGCGAGCCGCGCCACGCTGGGCGGCATGATGGCCAACAATTCCTGCGGCGCGCGCAGCGTGGTGTACGGCAAAACCATCGATCACGTTCTGGAACAGACGGTGGCGCTTTCGGACGGCAGCGTGGCGCATTTCCGTGAGATTCCACGGAGCGAGATTCCCACCGGAGACACTCTGGAAGCGGCGTGCTACCGGACTGTACTGGGTTTGGCTGCCGAACACGCGGCGGAGATCGACCGCCGCTATCCCAAGGTGGTGCGCCGCGTGGGTGGCTACAACCTGGACGAGTTCACTGACCCGGCGAAGCCGGTAAACCTGGCGAAGATCATGGTGGGCTCCGAAGGGACCTTAGGAGTAGTGCTTGAAGCCAAGGTTCGGCTGGTGCCGCTGCCAAAAGCCAAGGCCGCGATGGTGATCGGGTTTGGCGATCTGCTGGAAGCTCTGGCGGCCACGCCCGTGATTCTCACCCACAAGCCTTCCGCCATTGAGGTGATGGATAAGGCGATTCTCGACAAAACGCGGCAGAACGTAGCGCTCGATCGCATCCGGAACATGTTCATCACAGGCGATCCCGCGGCGACGCTGTGCGTGGAATTCTACGCCGACCGAAAAGAGGATTTGCCGCCGCGCCTGGAGGCGCTCGAACGCGATCTGCGGGCGTGCGGCTTCGGCTACCATTACCACTCCGAGACCGACCCCGCGCAGCAGGCGCGCATCTGGAGCCTGCGCGAAGCGGCGCTGGGCCTTTCGATGGCCATGAAAGAGGATGCGAAGTCGATTTCTTTCGTGGAGGACACGGCGGTAGCGCCGGAGAGGCTGAGCGAATTCATCGGGCGCTTCCTCGAACTGATTCACAACCACCAAACCACCGCCGGCATCTACGCCCATGCCTCGGTGGGGTGCCTGCACGTGCGCCCGGTGGTCAACATGAAGACGGAAGAAGGCGTCCGGAAATTTGAAAGCATTGCGTCGCAAGTGGCGGATCTGGTGCTGGAATTCGGCGGCGCGCTCTCGGGCGAGCACGGCGATGGCTTAGTGCGCAGCCCGTTCATGCGCCAGATGTTCGGGCCGGTGCTGTACGAAGCGTTCCGCCAGATCAAGCGGGCCTTCGACCCTGAGGGCTTGTTCAACCCCGGCAAGATCGTGGATGCGCCGGCCATGACCTCGAATCTGCGATTCGGTGCCAACTACCAGACGCCGCGGCCGAATTCTTGGTTCGACTACTCCGAGTACGGCGGACTGGGCGGCGCGGTGGAAATGTGCAGCGGCGTGGGGGCCTGCCGGAAGAAACTGGCAGGGACGATGTGTCCGTCGTATATGGCCACGCGCGAAGAATCAGCTTCCACGCGCGGACGGGCCAACGTGCTGCGGCTGGCGATGACGGGCCGGTTGGGCGAGAGCGGATTGGGAGACGATGGCGTCTACCAGGTGCTCGATCTGTGCCTGGAGTGCCGGGCGTGCAAGGCGGAGTGTCCGGTAGGTGTGGACGTGGCGCGGTTCAAGAGCGAATTTCTGGCCGACTATTGGACGCGGCATGGGACGCCGCTGCGCGCTCGGGCGCTGGGCAATATTCACAAGCTCTCGCGCTGGGGCAGCCGGTTCGCGCCGCTGGCCAACTGGATCTCGGCCAGCGGACCGGCGCGGGTTGGCAATGAAAAACTGCTGGGGGTCGACCGGCGGCGGGTTCCTCCGCCATGGAAGCGGGTGACGTTCGAAAGGTGGTTGCGGCGCAATCCGCGCCCAAAGTCGGGCAAGCCGGTTGCACTGTTTAACGATACGTTCCTCAATCACTACCAGCCAGAGATCGGAACTGCCGCAGTGGAAGTTCTCGAGCGGGGCGGCTGCTCAGTCGGCGTGGTGCGGCCAGGCTGTTGTGGGCGCCCGCTCATCTCGCAGGGGCTGCTCGCGGAAGCGCGCGCGCATGCGGCTGTGCTGGCCGATGCGCTTTTTCCCATCGCCAGCCGGGGCGAGAAGATTGTTTTCTGCGAACCGAGCTGCCTTTCGGCGGTGAAAGAAGATGCGCCCTCGCTGTTGCGGGGAGAGCATGTGAAGAAGGCGCGAGTCGTGGCTGAGGCGTGTCTGTCTTTCGAGGAATTCGCGGGCGGCTTGGATTTGCCGCTGCGCGCCGGGCCCACGAAGATACTACTCCACGGCCACTGCCATCAGAAATCGATGGGGCTCTTGCCCGCGGCGGTATCACTGCTTTCGCGGATCCCTTCTGCGACCGTTTCCGATCTGGATGCGGGCTGTTGCGGCATGGCCGGGTCCTTCGGATACGCCAAGGAACACTATGAGGTGTCGCGTGCGATTGCGGAGCGCCGTCTGCTGCCGGCAGCGCGCGCGATGAAGCCGGGCGAGGTTCTGGTTGCGCCCGGCACGTCTTGCCGGCATCAGGTTGAGGAGTTGTCAGGCGTCCCCGCAACCCACCCGGCCGTGCTTCTGCGCAGCCTATTGTCGTGAAGACCGAACGCGTTTAAATTTGTTTTCCGTGGGGCAGACCGTCGTCTTTCGCGGTCTGCCAAGGCGTGCGAAGCGCGCCCTTGCGCTGCTGTGCGGCGCCGGCAGACGACGGAAACCGATCGTCTGCCCTACAGAAGAGTTTTGTCGCGCGATAGAAACGTTTACACTCGCTAGGGGTGCCAATTCAGATGCCGACGCACATCACGTTAGGGCTGCCGGGAATGCGATACGTGGTGGTCCACTATCACATCTTCAAGAACGGCGGCACCACCATCGAAACGATTCTGGATCGCGAATTCGGTGCAGGTTTCGTAACATTGCACGGACCGGATGCCGATGCGACGCTCATCGGATCGGATCTGGAGGGGTACCTTCAGACGCATCCCGAGGTTACAGCGGTGTCGAGCCACCATCTGCGATACCCTAAGCCGGAGATTCCGCGCGTGGTGTTGTTCGATTGCTGTTTCGTACGGCATCCGCTAGCTCGCTTGCACTCCTTCTACACGTACCTGAGCAAGACGGAATCGCTACGGGAGAACGCGCGGGAATTTCTGGAACGCCTGCTGGATACCGCTCCGCACCAGGTAAGCGACGTGCAGGTGCATCAACTGGCCAATCGCGGGGCGTTCACACGTCCGGCCAACGAGCACGATCTCGACAAAGCCACCCAGATCCTGCAGCACATGGCCATCCCCGGGCTGGTTTGCATGTTCGATGAGAGCCTGGTGGCTGCCGAGTATTTCTTGCGGCCGGCGTTTCCCACGATCCGGCTGGAATATATTCCGCAAAACGTATCCAGTGGCGCAAAGCCGCTGCCGGGCGAGCGCCAGGATCATTTGAAGGAACAGTGGGGCACGGACCTGTATGACAAGCTGGTTCGCTTAAACCAGATGGACCTGGAATTATTCCGCAGGGCGCGAGCGGAAATCACACAGCGGTTTGACCGGGTGCCTCGATGGGAAGAACGGCTGGCGGAATTCCGGTTGCGCTGCGAACGGCTTGCGGCGGAGCAGGTCACTTCTTCTGCGCCGTCTTCTCCCTCGCCCGGCGCTTCTTCGCCCACTCCGGTTTCAGAGCCTGGCGGGCACGTCCCAGCGCCAGCGCATCGGGCGGCACCGGCTCCGTAATCACCGAGCCGGCGGCCAGGTACGCGCCGTCGCCAATCTCGATGGGAGCTACCAGAGTGGAATTGCTGCCCACGAAGACATTGCTGCCGATGGTGGTCTGATGTTTATGCGTTCCATCGTAATTGCAGGTGATGGTGCCAGCTCCGATATTTGTACCGGCTCCGATTTCCGTGTCTCCCAGGTACGCCAAGTGGTTGGCTTTGGCGCCGGCGCCTAACCGGGCTTTCTTCAGTTCCACGAAATTGCCGATGTGCGCGCCTTCTCCGACGTGGTTGCCGTAGCGCAGCCGCGCGAACGGGCCGACACGCGCGTCGCGCTCCACACGCGAATCGCCAACCAGGGTAAATGCGCCGACTTCTACGCCGTCGGCCAGCTCGGCGTTCTCGACGATGGAGCAGCTCCCGATGCGGCAGTTTTCCCCGATCCGCGTCTTGCCGAGGATTTGCGCGAACGGTTCCACGACGGTGTCGATTCCGATCGAAACATCTGGGTCGATGGTGACGGTCTCGGGCTTTTGGATGGTCACGCCTGCCAGCATCACTTCCCGCAGCTTACGCTCGCGCAGGATGCGGTCGGCCTCGGCCAATTCCGTGCGGTCGTTGATTCCGAGCGCTTCGGTAGCGTCGGCGAGCTCGATGGCTTCCACCGAGTGTCCAGCCGCGCGCAGGATCCCCACCATATCGGTGAGGTAATACTCCTTGGCAGGATTGTCGGGGCGCATCTTGTCGACGTGTTTCCAAAAGAGCTCAGCGCGGTAGCAGTAGATGCCCATGTTGGCTTCGCGAATCGCAATCTGCTCGGGAGTGGCGGCTTTCTGTTCGACAATTGCGGTGACATGGCCTTGCGCGTCGCGGACCACGCGGCCATAACCAGTCGGATCGGCCATGGATGCGCTCAGCAAGACGCAGGCGGCTCCTGTGGAATTCGCCTCGGCGATCAACCGCCGCAACGTCTCCGCGCGGAGCAGGGGACCATCTCCGTAGACGACTACCAGATAGCCGACCAGGGGCTCGAGAACCTCGCGGCCTACCAGGACGGCATGGCCGGTACCCTTCTGTTCCCGCTGTTGGATGAATCCGATACCGGGGGTCGAGATCGCCTTGCGCACTTGCTCTGCCTGGTGCCCTACCACGACGAAGATGTGGCCGGGCGGGGCCAGCTCCGAGGCCGTGGCGACGACGTGCTCGACCAGAGTCCTGCCTCCCGCGCGATGCAATACTTTTGCCTGGCGCGACTTCATGCGCGTGCCAAGTCCGGCAGCCAGGATCACAACGCTAACCGTCATCTGGATGGCTCCCTACTTCCGGCTATTTCTGCGGCGCCGGCTTTCTTGCGCCAGCCTGACCACGACAGCTGCTGTGGCCGCGGGGTCGTGCCGCACCCTCTGGGCATTCTGCGCCAAGTTGCCGGCCATCACCTTGATTCCCATCTTGAAGATGGCATCGATGTCGTTTTCGACCGGCAATGCGGACTCGCGCGCGTACCGTTTCTTCATGGCCGAGGTGATGGGGCGAATGTTGATGACGGCATAATCCAGCAGATTCCCTCCGGCGTGTTTGTGGATGGCGCGGATATGGTCGCTGGCGCGGAACTCCGTGGTTTCACCCGGCTGCCACATCAGGTTCACGAAGCAGGTTTTGATGGCCGGAGAGCGGCGGATGGCAGCGGGCATTCCCTCCACCAGGAGGTTGGGGATCACGCTGGTGAACAATGAACCCGGCCCGAGTGTAATCACATCTGCTTCGGCGATGGCCGATAACGCCGCGGGAAGCGGGCGCGCACGGCGGGGCCGAAGGCGGATTGTCTGGATGCGCTGCCGGCTACGGCTGATGCGCGTTTCACCCACCACCTTGGCGCCGTTGGCGAGGGTCGCTTCGAGCGCGACATTGGCGGCGGTGGAGGGATAGATGCGTCCGGCGATCTTCAGAACTTCCCCCGAGGCTTTCACCGCGTCCGGAAAATCGCCCATGATTTGGGTCAGCGCCATCAGGAACAGGTTGCCAAAACTGTGGCCCTTGAGGCCGCGGCCGGCTTGAAACCGGTATTGAAACAGCCGCGAGAGCAGGGCAGAATCCTCGCTCAACGCTACCATGCAATTGCGGATATCGCCGGGGGGCAGCACATCGAATTCGCGCCGTAGACGGCCGGAGCTGCCGCCATCGTCGGTCACCGTGACGATGGCGGTCAAGTCCACCGCCGGTGTGGCCGGATCAATCGACCGCGCGTACGGTTTCAAGCCGTGCAGCAATGCGGAGAGTCCTGTGCCTCCGCCGATGGCGACCACGCGAAGTGGCGACGTATCTTCCATTGAGGATGTGGGGCGGCGGATGTCGTTTCCGGCTGCTCCACGGCGCTACCAGCTCTTCTTTTCAGGATAAAGCAGCGCCTGGAAGGTCGGCTGGGAGGTGAGGGGGCCGAAATCGGTGTCTTGCCGCGCCAGCAGCCGGTTCTTTGGTTCGAGTTCGATGGCGCGCCTCAGGTGCTCGATGGCTCCGGAGGGTTCTCCGGACATGGCGCAGGCGAGGGCCAGGGCGTAGTGGATATAGTCGGATTCCGGCGACATTTCGAGCGCCCGACTCAGATGCGTGCGTGCTTCTGCGGTTTTGTGCGTGTTGAGGAGCGCGACGCCGTAGTTGTAATGCTCTTCCGCGGTACGCAAATTCACGGCCGGCTGCTCCAACCGCTGTGCGCACATGTTGGCGTGCAGTTGAGCCCGGTGAGCCACATCCCGTTCCGGGCCTTCCGCCGCCAGCAACAGCGCTTCGCGCGCCTCTTTGAACTTCCGCGCATGAAACAGCTTCATGCCCTGTTCGAAATGGCTGAGCTGGTTTTCGGAAGTTAATTTCTGAGGAGCCGCGGCTGCGCCGGGCCGTGGCGCGATGGCCATGCGCGGGCCTTCCGGGTTCTTGGAATTCTTGGAGGGTGTCGGGGTATCCATTCGCCTGTCTGTGATCTTTGTGGGAACTTTTTTCTTCTCGGACATGGGTTATGTCCAGTCCTCGTATCGAAGCAATTAGCGTTTTATACCAGACGGGACGCGTCGTGCGCAACCAGTGCTACGGAAGCCCTGCATCCCTAAGGAATCTTGCGGACTCCTCGGGAGGCGTGGGGTTGATGTAAAACCCGCTGCCCCACTCAAAGCCGGCAACTTTAGTTAGCTTGGGAATGATTTCCATGTGCCAGTGGTAATAGGGGAGCGGCGCCTCCTGCACCGGAGAGCTGTGCATGATGAAATTGTACGCCGGTTTTTCGAGCACTTTATCCAGTTTACGAATTGTGGTGCGCACAACCCAGGAAAGGTTGGCAAGAGTGGCGGCTTCGGCTTCTTCAAAGTGCGATTCGTGACGTTTGGGCAGAATCCAGGTCTCGAACGGAAAGCGCGGGGCGTAGGGTTCAAGCACGGTAAACCGCTCGGTCTCCGTGACCAGGCGAGTCCCCGTGTTGCTTTCCTCGCGGACGATGTCGCAGAAGATGCAGCGCTCTTTGAAATCGTAGAATTGCTTGGCGCCATCCACTTCTTCCTTAACGCGTTTGGGAATCACCGGCAGGGCGATGAGCTGCGAGTGGGGGTGTTCGAGCGACGCGCCGGCTACTTCGCCGTGGTTGCGAAAGAGCAGGATGTAGCGAAAGCGTTGGTCCTTCTTCAGGTCGTTGACGCGCGCTTTATAAGCCCAGAAAACTTCTTCGATCTGCTTCTCGGACAGGTCGCCGAACGTGGCCGCATGCTCGGGTGTTTCGACGATCACCTCGTGCGCGCCGATGCCGTTCATTTTGTCGTACATGCCCTCGCCTTGCCGGTTCAAGTCGCCTTCGATTCCGAGGACCGGAAATTTGTTCGGCACCACTCGGACGCGCCAGCCGGGCTCGTTGGGATTTCCGCTATTGCGGAAAGACAGCAACTCGGGCGGAGTCTTCAGTTCGTTGCCGTAATCGAATGGGCAGACTTTGACGGCTGGGGGCGGCACCGAGTTCCGGATGAAATCACTGGGACGCTTGGAGCGATCAGTAGCAATGATCACCCACCGCCCTGTGATGGGGTCCTTACGCAGTTCGGGCAAGCCACGATTATAGCGTGGTGCGTTTGTGGTGCCAGGGCTTTGGCCCTGCCGCCGGGCTTCTGCCCGGCGCGCTTGTGTCAACCACCTCCCCGGCCGGTCAACTCAACAGGATTCGAGCGCTGTTGGGAAGGCCGCCCGGTCACCGATCCCCAAGACGCCGGGCAGAAGCCCTGGCCCCACGGTTTGCTACGCTGCCTGATGCATGCCTGCCCGCGCGCGTACGGTAGCTTTCGAGATTTTGCGGAAAGTGGAGGCGGGCGGCTACGCGTCCGACCTTTTGCGTGCCGCGGAGCTCGATTCACGCGATGCGGGACTGGCGTCGCAAATCGTCTTTGGCGTTCTTCGATACCGGGCGCAACTGGATTTCCTGATCGAGCAGTATTCGGGCCGGCGGGCCAAGCTCGATGCCGAAGTCCGCACTGTGTTGCGTATGGGTATCTTCCAACTGCGTTACCTGGAGCGGGTTCCAGCGCACGCGGCGGTCGGAGACAGCGTGGAGCTGGTAAAGCGGGCGCGCAAGAGCTCGGCCGCGGGGTTTGTGAATGCAGTCCTGCGCAAGGTCGACCGAACTCCGGTGGCTTGGCCCAATCGTGAAGTAGAGCTATCGTGCCCGGAGTGGCTGCTGGCTCGATGGGAGCTTCACTTCGGAGAGAACGCCGCGGCGGCGATCGCCCGCGCAGCGCTGGAGGAGCCGGAGACCTACGTTCGCACCGGTCGAGCGGGCGCGCGCATTCAGGACATCGGCTCGCAATCGATCGTGCCGTTGCTCGAATTACAGGCCGGTCAGAGTTTTCTCGATCTGTGCGCGGCGCCAGGAAACAAGACGGCCCAGGCGCTGGAGGCGGGCGTCCACGCTACGGCTTGCGACCGTCATTTCCGCCGTCTGCAGCAGATGAAACAACCGGGCCTAAGGCTGGTCGTACTCGACGGAACGCGCCCGCTCCCGTTTGCCAGGCGTTTCGATCGCATTCTGGTGGATGCTCCTTGTTCGGGCACGGGCACGCTGGGACGCAACCCCGAGATCAAGTGGCGGCTGCGGCCGGAAGACCTGGTGGATCTCCAGCGGCGCCAGGAGGCATTGCTCGAAAACGCCCGCGCGGTGCTCGCTGACGATGGGTTGTTGGTCTACTCGACCTGCTCGCTTGAACCCGAAGAGAACGAGCAAGTGGTGAGCGGGTTGCCGCCAGGAGTGGTGGTTCGGACTTCGTACCGCATACCGGGCCGCGATCCGGGAGACGGTTTCTATGGCGCTGTGATAAGATCGGGTATACCCGCAAATGGTTGAAATCGTTCCTTCAATCCTCTCCGCGGACTTTGCCCACCTGGCAGAAGAGATCGCTCGCGTAGAACGCGGCGGCGTTTCCATGCTCCACCTCGACGTGATGGATGGCCACTTTGTACCGAACTTAACCATTGGCCCGCCAGTGGTGGAGTCGTTACGCAAGCTCACCCGGCTGCACTTCGATGTGCATCTGATGATCGAGAACCCGGAACATCATATTGCGTCTTTTGTGCGAGCGGGAGCTCAATCGATTTCGGTCCATTACGAGGCCTGCCGGCACCTGGACGGTGTGCTGAATCTGATTCGATCGGAGGGTGTTCTGGCGGGGATCGTTTTGAATCCTGCCACGCCCGTGGAAGCGCTGGAAGATGTTCTGGAGGTGGCGGACTACGTGCTCCTAATGAGCGTCAATCCGGGGTTCGGCGGCCAGAAGTTAATTCCGTATGTGCTCGACAAGGTGCGGCGATTGAGCCGGATGCGGCAAGAGAAGAAGTTGGCGCTGCCGATCGAAATCGATGGCGGCGTGGATCTCCAGAATCTGGGAGAGGTGGTGCGCGCGGGCTGTGACTGGATTGTCACAGGGTCGGCTGTGTTTCACACTACCGATCCCGAGGCTACGGTGCGGGAAATGCGCGAAATCGCGGCGAATGCGACCGCGGTTCGATGTTAAAAATGGGTGATATTTCATGACAGTTGGCAATTGTTTTCGCTATGCGATGGGTGTGGGGGCGGTGGTCGTTCTGCTCAGTTCGTGCGGGTTGAAGCGCCATCCCTACGACAACCCGATCAGCAAGGACACACAGCAGCCCGACAAAGTCCTTTTCGATAAGGCGGTAAATGATCTGGAGCACTCGCGGTTCGAGATCGCGCGGCTCACACTGCAGACGCTGATCAACACCTACGATTCGAGCGAGTACCTGGCCAAGGCGAAGCTGGCGATCGCGGATAGCTGGTACCGCGAAGGCGGGGCGCATGGCTTGGCGCAGGCGGAAGCCGAGTACAAGGACTTCATTCTGTTCTATCCCACCATGGAAGAATCGGCCGAAGCGCAGGAGAAAGTCTGCGACATCCACTACCGGCAAATGGACAAGCCGGATCGCGATCAGACTCACGTGCTGCGCGCGGAAGACGAATGCCGCCAACTGCTGATCCAGTTTCCGAACAGCAAATACGCGCCGATGGCCCAGCAGAAGCTCCGCAATATCCAGGAAATGCTGGCTGCCGAAGAGTTCGGTGTGGGCAACTTCTATCACAACAAGGGCAGTTTCCCGGCAGCGGCCAACCGGCTGCAGTCGATTGCCGAACAGTTTCCGCTGTATAGCAAAGCAGATGAGGCGTTGTGGCTGGCTGCCGACTCCTACTCACGCATGGGCGACCGGTTCGAAAATCAGCAGGTAGCGGACTATTCCAAGATAGTGAAGGATTATCCCTTGAGCCCCCACGCCGACGAGGCCAAGGAGAAGCTGCAGGCCATGAATCGCCCGGTTCCGGATGCCGACCCGGCCGCGTACGCTCACATGCAATACGAGCTGGAGAATCGGCAGACGGCGGGGATGCCGAGCAAATTTTTGGGCGCATTCAAGACGCGCCCGGACGTACGGATGGCAGCCAAATCGGGAACGCCGGCGATGGACCCGCGCCATGCGACTACTCCGGTTAGCGTGCCGCCTCCGGCGACGGGCACAGGCGTGACGGATGTGCAGGCGGCGGTGGTGACGGACACTACGGCCCTCGACAAGAATCCGGATGCGCGGGCCAATCCTCCGGGGCAGGCTGGGGCGGCGGGTACGGCGGCGTCAGGCTCAACGGCCCCCACGGACAACGCGGCTGCTCAGCAGCAATTTCCACCGACCAATCATCCGCTGCCGAAAAAAAAGAAGTCGAAGAAGAATCAGCCGGACAGTACACCCGCGGCAACGTCTGCGACGACGCCGGCCGCAACCACCCCGGCGGCAGCGCCGGACAATTCAGCCGCACCGGCGAAACCGCAACAATGAGCCGAATTCTGCTGGTGGACGATAGCCCGCACGCGCAACGGATGGGAGAACGCATCCTGGCCGATGAGGGCTATGAGGTGGTGACCGTCAGCAATGCCGACTCTGCATTGATTCGCCTGGAAGACGTGGATCCGGATGTCGTGCTGGCCGATACGGTGATGCCGGGCCGGACCGGTTTCGATATCTGCCACTACTTGAAGATGAGCCCGCGGCACCGGCACGTGCGCGTGATTCTCACCGCCGGCGTTTTGGAGAATCTGGATGCCGATCAGGCGCAGCGTGTGGCCGCCGATTCGACGCTAAAGAAGCCATTCGAGGCGAGCGCGTTGCTGGCGGCCGTGAAACCCCTGGCGGAAGCAGCCACTGCGGCCAGGAAAGAAGCAACCGGGGGACCGGCCTCAAGCGGCAGCCAAGGCAAGAACGCAGCCAAGATACCCGCGCCCTTTGTAGCCGTGGTGGATGGCGAGCAGGTACGCGCGGCCGTGGCCATCGCATTGGATGCGGGGATGGATAACATCGTGGAGGAGATCACGCGCCGCGTGGTGGCGGCGCTGACCTCCAAACAGCCGGAACCGATTGCCCTGGAATCGTCGGTACCTCCGCCGATGACCGCCGCGGTCAAGCCTGAGGATCCGGTGCCTGCGGCGCCGCCGCCCGGCGCGCCGCGAGTGGAGACGATTCGGCGTATTACGCCTCTTCGCGTCCGCCCCGGTTCTATACTAGGGTTGAGCCTGACGGATCCCCGGCCATCCGCTCCCGACCCGTTGCCCGAAGAGCATCCATCCGACTCGAAGTAGCCGACATTCTATGCCCGATAACAGTTTTGACGTCGTCTCCAAGGTGGAGATGCCCGAGGTACTCAACGCCGTGCAGCAGGCGTTGAAAGAGGTCCAACAGCGTTTCGACCTGAAGGACTCGCACTCGAACATTGAATTGAACGAGAAGGACGCCAAGATCCTGCTCGCCAGCAAGGATGAATTCAAGCTGAAAGCGGTGGTGGAGATTCTCGAATCCAAGCTGGTGAAGCGCAAGGTGCCGCTGAAAGCTCTGACGTTCGGAACGCTGATTCCCGCCGCCGGCTCCTCGGTGCGCCAGGAGATCACGTTACAACAGGGCATCTCGACCGAAAAGGCGCGCGAGATCGTCAAGACGATCAAGGACAGCAAGCTGAAGGTGCAAGCTTCCATTCAAGGCGATTTCGTGCGCGTCGCGGGCCGCGACCGCGATACGCTGCAAAGCGTGATCAAGCTGCTGCGCGAAACCGATTTCGGCATCGATATGCAGTTCGTCAACTACCGCACCAACTGAACGTGCCGCGCCGCATCGAAAGCCACTACCTGGCTGGTCCCGCGGGCCGTTTAGAGGCGCTGCTCGAGGAACCGGAGGATGGCGATCCGCGCATGAGCGTTCTGGTGTGCCATCCGCATCCGCTGTACGGCGGCACCATGCACAACAAAGTGGTCTATCGCATGGCGCACGGATTGCGGCGGGCTGGTCTGGCAGTGCTGCGTTTCAATTTTCGCGGCGTGGGGACGAGCGAGGGAGAGCACGGCCACCTGACCGGCGAAATCGAAGATGCGCGGGCGGCTCTGGAGTGGCTGCGCGGGCGGTTTCCATCATTGCCGTTCGCACTGGCAGGATTTTCGTTCGGCTCGCGCGTTATCACGCGATTCGGCTGCTCGCTGGGAGAACCGGCGTTTCTGATGGCCGTCGGTTTCCCCACGCAAATGGGCGACTCGGAATATTTGCAGACTTGCCACGTGCCGAAGATCTTCGTGCAGAGCGACCACGATCAATTCGGCCCGCGGGCGGAAATGGAGGCGGCTTTCGCGCGGTTTGCGGAACCGAAGCAATTGGTGTGGATCGAATCGCCGGATCATTTTTTTGCGGGCGCGCTGGAGGAGTTGGAAGAGGCGGTGATGGGGGCGGTGCAGTGGTGAGTGGGACAGGCCGTCTTTTCCAGCGGCCTGTCATGACAGACGGCACAAACCGACCGTCTGTCCTACAGCTTTAATACGCTACGGTTTGATCTTGGCGAAATCGAACCGGCCGAGGTACATCGGCTCGGAAGCGGGCGGCTTGCTGGTGGTCGTATCCACCGGATACGGAGCGGCCAGCAACGTAGGAAAGCCCCAGGCGTTGCCATTTCGCAGGTCGATCATCATCTTGCCCTGGAGTTGTTCGAGGCCGTTCGGGTTCCGAAGCGTCGCCACTCCGGGCTCGATGTAGAGGTGCGCGGCGTCGGATTGTGCCGGCACCACCACCGGGTGAGCGATCGGTCGGATCGCGACAATCCCGAGCAGAATGGCGATCGCGGTTAGGACAACTTTGGTATAGAAGTCGACACGAATCATCTCTTGCCTCCCCACTTCACTGATGCAGGTGAAGCGCCAGGCGGTCAGCTTTTCGACGGCAGCAGGTGCTTCTGAATTTTGCCCATGGCGTTTCGCGGCAAACGGTCCACCGGGATGAATTCGCGCGGCACTTTGAAGGACGCCAGCTTTTCCCGGCAGCGTTTTTCCAGAGCAGCGGCTTCGATCGCACTCTTCAGCACGACATAAGCCACGGGAGCTTCGCCGCGAACGCGGTCCGGCACGCCCACCACGGCCGCTTCCGCCACTTCGTCCTGCTCCTGGAGGAACTCTTCGATCTCGCGCGGGTAGATGTTGAAGCCGCCGGAAATGATGAGGTCGCTGCGGCGGCCGCAGAGTGTGTAATATCCGTCGGGCTCGCGCACCGCCAGGTCGCCGGTTTTGAAATAGCCATCGAGAACAGCCGCTGCGGTGGCATCCGGGCGGCGCCAGTATCCGGCGAAAATGTTGGGTCCCTTCAGATACAGTTCGCCCGTTTCGCCGTCAGCCGCGGGTTGCCCCTGCTCGTTGAGCAAGCGAACGGAAACGCCCGGAAGCGGCAGCCCCACGCTGCCGGGGCGTCGCTCACCAATGTATGGGTTGCTGAGGTTCATGAACGTCTCGCTCATCCCGTAGCGCTCGAGGATGGTGTGGCCGAAGCGCGCGCGGAACTCTTCGAGCACTTGTGCCGGCAGAGGCGCTGAGCCCGAGACAAACAGCCGCATGAACTGGCCGATGGCGCGAGCCTGCTCTTCCGGGAAATCGAGCAGACGGACATAGATGGTGGGCACGCCGAAGAACAGCGTGGGCCGGAATTCGAGGAAGGTCTTCGCGGCGGTCTCGCGCTCAAAGCGCTCCAGCAGGCGCATGCGGCAGCCGCTGAGCAGCCAGGAATGGAGGCCGTTGCCCAAGCCATGCACATGGAAGAGCGGCAACGCGAGCAGGAATCGATCGGCACTGGTGATCTGCCAGCACGCCACGAGATTGACGGCATTGGCCGCGAAGTTGTTGTGCGTGAGCACCGCGCCCTTGGATGTTCCCGTGGTGCCAGAGGTATAGATGATTCCCATGGGCGCGTCACCGTCGATGGCGACGTGAGGCCGCTCATCCGGCATTCCGTTAGCTTCAGCGGTCAGCTCGGCAGGATGCCAGATGGGCACGGGTGATGAGAAATTCGCGTCCGAGGCCACCGCGACGGGCTCGGCATCGTGGAGGATGTGCGCCATTTCGCGATCGCGGTACAGGATGTTGATCGGCACGAACAAGACGCCGAGCTTGGCGCAGGCCAGGTAGAGATCGATCATCTCCACGCAATTGGCGAGGTAGATACAGAGGCGGTCGCCGGTTTTCAAGCCGCGCCGGGCGAACAGTTGTGCCAGGCGATTGCTGCGGGCGTCGAGATCGCCGAATGTGTACGTGCAATTCTGAAATTCGAGTGCGACCGCATCGCGACGGCCCACCAGAGAATTGTCAAACAGGTGGATCAGATTCAAGCCGGCTACCAGTTTACCGTGGGCCAGCAGGTACTACGGCGCCCACGAAGGCGCGACGTAGGTGTAGAACACGACCACCAGCCCGACGATCGATGCCAGCAGGATGCTGTGCTTGAAAGTGAAGCGGAACAGCAGCGACTCATCCTCGCGTTTCATCGAGGTTGCGGCGGCGGCCACGGCGATGCTGGTAAGGCTGATCATTTTCCCCATCACGCCACCGGCGGAATTGGCGCCCGCCATCAAGGCAGGATTCATATGGAGCCGCCCGGCGGTGACCACCTGAAGAGTGCCGAACAAAGCGTTGGCCGAAGTGTCGCTGCCGGTTAGAAAGACACCCAGCCATCCGAGCAGAGCGCTGAAGAACGGGAATACCACTCCGGTGGCCGCGAACGCCAGGCCGAGTGTCGCGGTAGCGCCCGAGTAGTTCATCACATACGCCAATCCCAAAACCGCCGCCAGTGTCAGCTCCGCGAGGGCCAGTTGTTTGGCAGTGTGGGCAACGGTTCTGAAGTATTGGGCGGGGGACATGCCGACCGCGAACGCCGCCAATATCGTCGCCAGCAGACACGCCGTTCCCGATGCGTTTAGCCAGTTGAAGTTGAACACCGCCCCGTAAGGCGAGATCTTGGCGACCACGGGCGGCATCTGCGCGATGGTGTTGTGCAGGCCCGGCCATTTGATCGCCAGACTTAGAGACTTCATCCAATTGGCGACCGGATTGTAGCTCCACACCGAGACGCAAATGACGAGCAGGATATACGGGCTCCAGGCGTTGAGAAGCTGGCCGCTAGTGTGCGGAAGTTCCGCGCGAGAGCGGCGTTCACCGGCTCCAGCCGGCTTCCACACGCGCGTGAGAAGAACGATGCCGGCCATGGCGACGATCGATGACAGAATATCGGTGAGCTGCGGTCCTACGAAATTCGAAACGGCGAATTGGGTGGCAGCAAAGAAAACTCCGCAGACCGCGACGGCCGGAAAGACGGCCTTAAGACCACTCCAGCCTGAAGTCACCAGAATCAGGTAGGCCGGAACGATCAGCGAGACCGGGGCGCAGATGCGCCCCACCGAGGCGCTCAAGCGTTCCACTGGAAGGCCAGTGAGGCCGGCCAGCGTGGTGATGGGGACCGCCAACGATCCGAAAGCCACCGGCGCGGTATTGGCCAGCAGGCAGATGGCGGCAGAGTAGAATGGCGTGAAGCCCAACTGCGTCAGCATGGTGGCGGCGACAGCCACGGGTGTTCCGAATCCGGCCGCGCCTTCCACGAACGCGCCAAAGGCAAACGCGATCAGGAGAACTTGTAAGCGCTTGTCGTCGGACAGGTGCGCGATGGAATCCTTGAGCAGCGCGAATTTGCCGGTCTCGAGAGTAATGCGGTAGAGGAGGACGGCGGTGAAGACCACCCACCCGATGGGCCAAAGACCGAAGGCTGCGCCCATGGTGATGGCGGGCACCAGCCGCGCGACCGGCATACCAAATCCAAGCGTCGCGACCAATGCCGCTGCCGCCAGGCCGACCAAGGATGATTTCCAGGCGGGTTGGCGTTTCACACCCAGCAGGAAGAGCAGGACAAAAATGGGAAGGGCCGCGACGAGAGCGGACCAAGCCAAGCTATTGGCGACGGGAGTATAGTTCTGTTGCCACATGCGCGGTCCCACGATTGTACACCAGAGACCGCTCGTGTACAGCCACTGGCTGGGGGCGAGCCCTCATCCGCCGCCGGTGCACTCAGCAGCATAAAGCCCCTCCCGCCAGAGTTCGTAACGAAGGAGCTGACGCATCTCTTCGTTTAACCTGAGCACCTGAACGGTGGCGCGCCCGATGGGTGTCAAACCCCGGATCGATTGCCAGCGCGCCGCCGGACGGCATCCGCAATCCCACTCATGCAGGCCGTTGAACCTGACAGTAGTTCTGAGTGTAGTTGCATGCGGAGGAAGCGCACTGCTCGCCAGCGAGTTCGGGAGCCGCGCAATCACGATGACTCAGGAATACCCGGAGGCTCTTTTCCAGAACCTTGATCGAGACTGGCAGGACTACGCGCGTGATCTGGACCTGCACGGGATTGATCTTTTCGTTCCACCAGTCTTGGGAATCGTTCTTACCCGAAGTGCTGATCGCACTGCTGTCCCCGAAGTAATTCAAGATCTTCGCAACGAATTCGCCGAGGCCCGATCCAGAGTATGGAGTTCACTTGATGCTCTGCGTTCGAGTTCAACCTTAGCGGAAGCGGAAGACATTCGGAAAGAACTCTCGGACGCCTCAAGGTTATTTTCTCCGAAGCGTTCGGAACTTGATACGCGCCCCGTTCGGGTCCTATGGGAGATCGCTGCGGCCAGTGTGGCCGGTGCGGGTGTCGCGGCGCTCTCCGGCGGCGAACCAATTGTCGGTGCCGTCGCAGGGGCGGTCACCCAAGCCGCGCGAAATGTGCCTGGCTTCACGCATGAATTCGGCGCGATGCTCTTTGGGCGCGGCGCGTTCGACCTTGCGCGCCGCGTCAGGCGTGGAGTATCGAAGATTGAATTGGACGCGCTGCCACCTCTACTGACCAAAACCGAAAAGCAAAGGCTTGGATTAGAGTAGGTCTACTGCTTCGCGACGGATTACGGACACGGCCGGTTCCGTGTGAGTATCTTCACGGCACAGGAAATTGGATTACTCCCCGCAAGCCCTAGGCTCCTTGTATCTCTGTTGACAATCGGCCGCGATTATTAATCCCGGGAAGTCCACAGCAATCGACGAAAAACGCCATCGCTTAGAGTGGGTGCCCAAACGCCGGGACGTACCGCTGCGACAACTGCTGGCCGCGTTCGGCTATCGCTGAAGCCCTGGCCCACGAGCAGCCTTACCGGCCGCTTTCGATGCGCATGCCGTAGAAACTGCGATACACGAAGAAAATCGCCACCAGGAAGAAAATCGCCGCCAGCACCAAGCCTAGCGTGGGGCCCTGCTGCTTGGTCAGCGAAACCGCCAGCGATACCGCCAGCAGACCGAACAGCGTGGTGAACTTGATGATCGGATTGAGCGCGACGGAACTGGTGTCCTTGAATGGATCGCCTACTGTATCGCCCACGACCGTAGCCGCGTGGAGTTCGGTTCCCTTAGCGCGTAATTCCGTTTCCACAACCTTCTTGGCGTTGTCCCAGGCCCCGCCCGCGTTGGCCATGAAGATGGCCTGATACAGGCCGAACAGGGCGATCGAGATCAGGTAGCCGACAAAAAAGAACGGCTCGACAAACGCGAACGCCAGGGTGATGAAGAACACCGTGAGGAAGATGTTCAGCATGCCTTTCTGGGCGTACTGCGTGCAGATTTGCACCACTTTTTTGGAATCCGCAATAGAAGCCTTTTCCGCGGATTCCAGCTTGATGTTCTTCTTGATGAATTCCACCGCGCGATAAGCGCCGGTAGTGACTGCTTGCGCGCTCGCGCCGGTGAACCAGTAGATGACCGCGCCGCCCGCGATCGAGCCCAGCAGGAACGGCGCATACATCAGCGAAAGCTTGTCCAAGTTCGCGGTGAGCTTATCGGTAAGGTTGATGATGATGGAGAAAATCATCGTGGTGGCACCGACCACGGCGGTTCCAATGAGCACCGGCTTCGACGTCGCTTTAAACGTGTTGCCCGCGCCGTCGTTCTCCTCTAGGTTCTCCTTGGCGCGCTCAAACTCGGGACGGAATCCGAAATTCTTCTGCAGGTCCTGCTCGATGCCGGGTATGGTTTCGATGGTGGAGAGTTCGTAGATGGATTGCGCGTTGTCGGTGACGGGGCCGTAGCTATCGACGGCGATCGTCACCGGTCCCATGCCCAGGAAGCCGAAGGCCACCAGGCCGAATGCGAAGACCGCCGGGGCCAGCATGATATTCCCGAAGCCGTAATTGCTTACCTGATAACCGATGGTCATCAGCAGGAGCATGGTGAATCCCAACCAGAAGCCGCTGAAGTTACCGGCTACAAAACCAGACAGGATGTTCAGGGATGCGCCGCCTTCTTTCGAGCTGGTAACGATCTCGCGTACGTGGCGCGAATTGGTAGACGTAAAAACCTTCACGAACTCGGGGATGAGGGCGCCCGCCAGCGTGCCGCAGCTGATCACCGTGGCGAGTTTCCACCACAGCGAATCGTCGCCTGCCAGGTTCGGGATCATGAAACTGCTAACGATGTAGGTGAGCGCGATGGAGAGAATCGAGGTCAGCCACACGAGCGTGGTCAGCGGCGCTTCGAAGTTCATCTTGGGCGCATTGCCATACCGCGCTTTGGCGATGATTCCATTTACGAAGTAGCCGATGCCGGACGAGATCACCATCATCACGCGCATGGAAAAGATCCAGACCAGCAGTTGCACCTGAACCATCGGGTCTTTCACTGCCAGGATGATGAACGTGATGAGTGCGACGCCGGTGACGCCGTAGGTCTCGAAACCGTCCGCCGAGGGCCCCACCGAATCGCCCGCGTTGTCGCCCGTGCAATCGGCAATCACGCCGGGATTGCGCACGTCGTCTTCTTTGATCTTGAACACGATCTTCATCAAGTCGGAGCCGATGTCGGCGATTTTGGTGAAGATGCCGCCGGCAACGCGCAGGGCTGCGGCGCCCAAGGATTCACCGATGGCAAAGCCGATGAAGCAGGAACCGGCCAGATTGCCTGGAACGAACAGCAGGATGAAGAGCATGATCAACAATTCGACACATACCAGCAGCATCCCTATGCTCATGCCGGCTTGCAGCGGGATGTCATAGCAGGGGTACGCCTTGCCCGTAAGCGAGCCGAAGGCGCAGCGCGAGTTCGCGAACGTATTGACGCGCATGCCGAACGCCGCCACGGCAAAGCTGCCCGAGATGCCAACCACGCTGAATATCAGAATGATCACCACTTTGTAAGCTTCAAAGCCAAGGAGGATCCCGAAGTAGAACACGATGATGACGGCAATGAAGATCTCGAGGATCGCCAGAAACTTGCCCTGCGTCGCCAGATATGTCTTGCAGGTCTCGTAGATCAGCTCGGAAACCTCGCGCATGGAAGAATGCACGGGCATATTTCTCAGGCGTGTGTAGATGACCAGACCGAAGATAAAGCCTAGCGCGCTGACCACCAGCCCGCCCATCAGCAGGGAACGCCCGCCGATACCGTTCAGAAAAGTAGCTGAGTTGAGATCCGGGATGGTGAGATTCGCTTCGCCGCCACCTCCCTGTTCTTGTGCCATCAGTGGTGCGCCCAGCGCCGCCAGCATCAGCAGAGAAATCACGATACGGAGAAGCGCACGGGCATACGAGGCCCGGCGATTCACACGACATGCGTCCGTAGTGGAAAGCATCGACTTAAGATCCTCCAGGTTTTTGGGGAACCGTGCAGTCCCCTGGCAAGGCCGGTCAGGCAAAACGCACCGGACCCTAGATAGGTATTTTCACCCGAACAGAACAGTATAGAGGATGTGAAGGTGTGATGACAACGCGGGGCAACTCCCTCAGACGCAAGGGAAAAGACGAAGATCACGTTGCACGCGTGCGCTCCCGGCAGATGCCGCGTTCACTCTGTCGAATGAAACGGACCAAGTGGAGCGTTTCCGGTGTGGCCAGGTCGGTTTCGATTTTCACTAACGCATCCGCGAGCTTGAGCCGCGAGCGGTAGAGAACCTGGTAGGCCCTTTTCAACACGCTGATATCCCCGCTTTGGTAGCCTGCGCGCTTCAGACCCACCACGTTCAAGCTTTTGGCGGACATCTGGTCTCCGGCATAGGTGAAAAAGGGAGGGGCGTCCAGGTTGACGCGCGTGTTGCCGCTGATCATCGCCAGGCGTCCGACCTTACCGAATTGGTGCACCAGAACGCCGCCGGAGAGGAATGCCTGGTCCTCCACTTCCACGTATCCGCCGAGCAGTGCACAACTGCAGATCACCGTGTGGTTGCCGATCCGGCAATTGTGAGCGATGTGGCCCGAGGTCATGATGAAGTTGCCATCGCCGATTTCGGTGGCGGATTCGGGAGCGGTGCCGCGCGAGATGGTGTAGTGTTCGCGAATCTTGTTGCCGCTGCCGATGCGCAGATAGCTGCGCGCGCCGGTGAAGGCCCTGTCCAGCGGGTCGGTGCCGAGTACAGTGCCGGCTGAGATCTCATTGCGCTCGCCCAACGACGTCCAGCGTTTCACATAGACGTATGGATCAAGCTGACAGTCGGCGCCCACGGTCACATCATTTTCGATGATGCAGAATTCACCGATCCGCACGCGCGGACCGATCCTGGCGCCGGGATCGACGCGTGCCGTAGGTGCAACAATCGCCGAGGGATCGATGGGCATGAACTCGTATGATACGGCAGTGGCCGGCCGTTTCGTGGGTACCGGTGAGTCCTATCGCGCGTGGAGAGTTCGTGCGGTTAGCCGGTTATCATGGTGCCGATGTCTACTAGCACCGTGTCATCTGTCCCTTTTCCCGGCCACGTACTGAAATTGGGTTCGTTTTTCTCTGCTGATGTAATTGCCATGCAGAAACGACTTACGGACCTGGGCTGCGGACCGGTCGAACCGGACGGCGTATTCGGCCCCGACACCATGGAAGCGGTTGAGCTGTTCCAGGTCCGCACGGTCGACGGTCATAGTCAGCCGCTGACAGTCGATGGTATGGTCGGGCCGATGACGTGGGCTGCGCTATTCGGCGAATCGAGCGTACCGGCCGTGGCCGAACCCCCAACGCCTCTCGCTGCGGCCGTGCTCGGCGTGGCCGGCAAAGAGGTCGGCGTGATGGAAGTACCGCTCGGTTCCAACTCCGGGCCGCGCGTGAATCAATATCTGGAGGCAGTCGGTGAGAACCCAGGGCTGGCGTGGTGCGCGGCCTTCGTCTATTGGTGCTTCGAGAACGCCGCGGCGGCGGTGAAGGTGAAGAACCCCGCGATCCGCACTGCCGGCGCGCTGGATCTCTGGGATGAAGCTGGGAAACATGGCATCCGCCGCGTTGCGGCCGCGGAGGCGAGCGACCGCCACGGCCTGGTTCAGCCGGGCATGGTCTTCGTGATTGCCACGAGCGGCGGACACGGCCATGTGGGGCTGGTGGAGAAGATCGAAGGAGTGGTGCTCACCACGATCGAAGGCAACACCAATAATGGCGGCTCGCGCGAAGGGATCGGCGTTTTTCGGCGGACGGCCCGGCGGATCGGAAATATTAATCGCGGATTCGTCCAATACACCTAGCGTTGTCCCGGATCTGCTTCGCCGGCCGTCGCTCACCACCTCCGATTTGTAATCATGAAACCATGCGCGTTCGCGAATTGGCGGAATGGTTAGGCGCCACCTATGAGGGTGACGGCGAAAAAGAGCTCACGGGTGTCGCGCCCTTGGAATCAGCCGGTGCCTCCGAACTGGCCTTCGTAGGGGGCCGGAAAGCGAAAGATCAGGCGGATAGTTCCGCGGCCGGCTGTCTGTTGGTTCCCGCCGATTGGTCGAGCGCCGGCTATCGGACGGTGATTCGCGTAGCAGAGCCGCGGACTGCTTTTGCGCGCGCCATCAGCCGCTTCCATCCCACCGCCGAAATCAAGCCCGGTGTCCATCCCACTGCCGTGGTGGGCCACGATGTCGTGATGGGTGCCCTGGTCTACGTGGGGCCGCACGCGGTAGTGGGCGATGGCTGCCGCATCGGCGTCGCGACGAGCATCGGAGCCGGCTGTTTCGTGGGGAAGCGCGTGCTGCTCGGCGAGGGCTGCATCCTGCACCCCAACGTCACCATCTACGACAATGTGGACATCGGCCGCGGCACGATCCTGCACTCCGGTTGCGTGATCGGGGCCGATGGCTTCGGCTATGTTCTGGAGATGGACCGGTGGCAAAAGTTCCCGCAAGTGGGCCGCGTCGAGATTGGTGATTTCGTCGAGATCGGCGCTAATTCCTGTGTGGACCGCGCGGCGCTGGGTGTCACCTCCATCGGCGAAGGAACCAAACTCGATAACATGGTGCATGTGGGGCACAACTGCCGCATTGGAAAGCACGTGATCGTGGCGGCGCAGACCGGATTCGCGGGCGGAGTCGTGGTAGGCGACCACGCGGTGATCGGCGGGCAGGTGGGGATTGGCGATAAAGCTCGCATCGAGACCGGCGCGACCCTCGGATCGGGCTGCGGTGTGCTCAGCTCCAAAATCGTGCGCTCGGGTGAAACCGTCTGGGGAACTCCCGCCCGTCCATTGCGACAGCACCTGGAGACTTTGGCGAATTTGAGCCGGCTGCCGGAATTACGCAAACAGGTTTCGGAAGTGGAACGGCGCGTCGCCGAAATGGAGGGGCGCGGCTGATGTTGTTGGTCGTCGGCGGTCACTCGCGCAATATCGGCAAGACCTCGGTGGTGTCCGGGCTCATTCGCAAGCTGCGCAGCCGGAATTGGACCGCCGTCAAGATCACCCAGTATGGACATGGGATTTGCTCTCACGTCGGCGAAGCTTGCGGCTGTGAGACGGAACTGGACCACCCCTTCGCCGTTAGCGAGGAGTACGAACCAAGCACCACCGATTCGGGGCGCTTCCTGGCGTCGGGCGCCGTGCGCTCATTTTGGTTGCGTACACCGATGGGTGGGCTGGCCGAAGCGAAAGTCACCCTGCAGAAAATTCTTGATCAGAGCGAGAACGTAATCATCGAATCCAACAGCGTGCTCGATCTGGTCACCCCGGATTTGTTTCTGATGGTTCTGGATTTTTCCTGCCAGGATTTCAAACCTTCCAGCCTGCGATTTATGGATCGCGCCGACGCGTTTCTGGTGGTCGACAGCGGCTTCAACGCGCCGCTATGGGAAGATGTAGCCCGCGGCCTGTGGGATCAAAAGCCTCAGTTTCTGGTGAAACCGCCGGCCTATGTGACGACGGCGGTTTGCGACTTCGTGAGATCCAGGATTTCACCAGCGCCGGCGCGTTGAGCGCGCGGACGCATCTGCGCGGAGGCTTCGGTCAGCATGTGCGCCGCCAGATCCACCTGCCGCTGAATAAGCCGCAATTGCTCTTCCACTAATCCGCTACGGTCGCCCAACAAGAGCTTCAGATAGCTGGTACTGTCCTGAATGGTGTTGAGCGGCTGGCGGAGATCGTGGATGAGAGAAGCGAACAGGTCGTCAGATTCGGTCACAGCAAATGTCAGCATTCGATTCGGAAACTTTGGGAGGCTCGCTTAGTATAGCGCAGCGGGGAAAGGAAGCAAGAGTTTTTTTTCGAACGGTTGAAGCGAGAAAGAAATGGGATGCTAATGCGCGCTCACCGGTTGTGGTTCGGCAACGAGAGCAGTGAGTTCTGCGATTTTGCATTCGACGTGATTCCGTCCCTGCTGCTTGGCTCGGTACAGTGCCTCATCGGATGTGCGGATCAAAGAGTCGGCGCAGTCCGGATAGGCCGTCGAGCAGAAAGTACAACCGATGCTGCAAGTCACGCTGATAGGTTGGCCATTGATGGAAAACGGCCGGGTCGCTAGCGCCAGGCGGAGCCGTTCGGCTTGGGCTGCGCCTCCCTCTGCGTCGCAACCGGGAAGCACGACCAGAAATTCTTCGCCGCCGTAGCGCCCGATCGAATCATAGCGCCGGATCGCGGATTTCATACGCGCCGAGGCCTCTCGGAGAACCGCGTCGCCGACCAGGTGGCCGTGCTCGTCATTGATCTGCTTGAAGCGATCCAGATCCACCAGCAGCAGAGAGAGTGGCAATTCCTCACGCGCGGAGCGGGCCAGTTCCTTATGCAGGATTTCCATGACGGCCGATCGATTGAGCAGGCCGGTGAGGCCATCGTGCGTAGCCTGCTGCCGCAGCGCCTCGCGGGCCATGAGCAATTGTTCCTGCAATTCCACAATTCTGCGGCCGGCGCGGAGACGGGCGCGCAGCTCCATCGTGTTGAGCGGCTTTCTCAGGTAATCGTCGGCGCCTGCTTCCATCCCCTGCACCAGGTCGGTCGAATCGGTCCGAGCGGTCAGCAGCAAAGTGTAGATGTAGGGCTCCTGGCCGCTGGCGCGTAAACGGCGGCACACTTCCACGCCATCCATGCCCGGCATCATCCAATCCAGAATCGCCAGACGGGGCGCGTCTTCCGATTGCAGGATCTGCCAAGCTTCCAACCCGTCGTGCGCACTCACTACGTCGTAGCCCCATTTCGTGAGCAGATTCCGCAGCATGGATTGGAAGATCAGATTGTCCTCGGCGGCGAGAATCTTCATCGGTGTTCCGCACCGAGACACGAGGTCCGGCGCTTTTCCTCTCCACTGTCCTTATCGGATGAACACGCGGTTGTGAGAGGGGCACCTTGGTACTAAAGGCCATGCTACGATTACGGATTCATGGCCTCCAGCATCGAGACGCTCGTTTCGCCGATCCAGCCCCCTCAAGCCCAATATGACCGGGCCTTAGAAGACATCGGGTATATGACCTGCATGACCCTGGTGCTGCTGGGCAATTACTCCCAGACCGGGCACTTCGGCGGACCCCTGGCTTACACGCCCTACAACGTCGCGGTGCACCTGGCGGGGCCCGAGCTAGGCGCTCTGCGCTATGATTATCGCCGGCCCAAGCATCCTTACTGCGACAAGTTTATGCTGGCTGGCGGGCACTCGATCCCCACCTGCTACGCGCTCTGGATGATCCTGGGCCAGGCGCTGGAACGGAAATACCGTCTCACCGGCGATCGCAAGTATTACGTCGATCCGCACGCAGCCATGCTTCCGGTGGATGCGTTGGGTTTCCGTCGCGGCGCGGGCGCGTTGAAGACCCTCCTCGAAGACAATGGCGTAGCCGATCACCCGCTCTTCGCCCAAGCTAAGGGACGCGGCATCCGCGCGCTCTCCGGTCACGCGGAAAGTGTCGACCTGACCAACGATGTCAATGGCGGCCCGTCCGGGATTGGCATTGCCACTGCAGCGGGCAAGGCGGCGTTTTGGGATATCGCGGGCGCCGGCAGTTCCCCGAAAGTCATCGCGTTCGAGGGCGAATTTGCCCTCACCGAAGGCCATGCGCAGGAATTGAAGACGCAGGCGCTGGCCCTTGGAGTGGGGAAGCGCTTGCGCGTCCTGATGTCGGACAACAATGCCGGCATCGACGATTCACTCTTAGGCGGAGTCGTGCCCGCGAAGTATGACCGCTACCGCCTGGTCGATCAGTGGACTTCCTACGGATGGAATGTCTTCGCGTTGGAGGATGGAAACGATTACGGCCAGATCGTAGCGGCACTAAAGACGATGGACGATTGGGACCCCAAGGACAGCCGTCCCATGATCGTGATCGGCAAGACCGTCAAAGGGTACTGGCCGGGCGCCGTGAACGGCAAGATTCCGGGACACGGCGGCCAAGTGGTGGGCTACCCGAGCCATCCATATGCCCTGAAGATGAATTCGGATTACTTCATCGGCCTGGCAGAGACCTTTGAAAAACGCTATGGCGTCGAGTTTGCAGGCATCCGCCAGGGGGCTGTGACCGACCCGCGCGAGCGGCTCATCCAATACAAAACGAATATCGATGTGGTGATGTCGCTGCTCGATCGCAATGGTCTGGGCGATTGGCTGGCGGATCGGCTGGTGGAAATCGGCGACACCGTTAAAGACGACTTCCCGCTGCGCATCGACGTGAAACACGATCCGTTTCTGGACGAGCGCCTGCGCGTGAGCAATCTGCCTGTGGAGCCGCAGAAGGTCAAGGTCAAGAACGCGGTATCGGGCGCCGAGAGGGAAGTGGGCATCACGCTCTTCCGCAAGCCCGGCGAGGTGGCGGGCGCGCGCCGCGGCATCTCCGAGTTCATTAAGTGGATGAACTATGTGACCGGCAACCGATTCTTTACCATCGCGGCCGATCTTTCCGAATCGATCAACGTGGAGCACGGCAGCCTGTGGGGCCATTATGATCCGGAGCACAACCCGTTAGGCACTCGCTTGAAGGCGGCGATTCAGGAAGCCGGCAACGTTTCGACGGCTATCGGGCTGGTAGGTCAAAACGCCTCGGTTGATCCCGGGAATTTTGCCGGGGTGTGGGCCTTGAGCGGCACGTACGGTTCCTTCACCCCGTTGATGTACACGCCCGCGCGCGTTTGGAGCCAGCAGAATCAGGACAGCCCGTTCCGCTTGGGAGTGCTGCACATTCTTGCGGCGCACTCGGGGCCGGAGACCGCCGCCGACGCCCGCACGCACTTCGGCATTTTCGCGCCGCAGGTGTGGAAGCTGTTCCCGCGCGGACAAACGATCCACCTGAGTTTCTGGGACTACAACGACGTGGCCGCCGGCTACTTTGCCGCCGCCGAAATTGCCGCCCGCGATCCCAAGGTCGGGATCATCACGATTGAGGTGGCGCGCCCCGATTTCCCCGTGGTGGACCGCGGCCAGTTTGCCGATACCGATCTGAAGGCCGCAGCGAAGGGCCTATATGTGATTCGCGACTTCGCGAAGGATCAGCCGCGGCACGGGTACGTGGTGGTGCAAGGGTCGAGCTCGACCATGAACCTGGTGAAGAAACTACCGGCTCTGGAAAAAGCCGGCATCAACGTGAAGGTCATTTCGGCGATTAGCGAAGAACTCTTCGACCGGCAGCCCGAGGCCTATCGCAATTCGGTGCTTCCAGCCGATGCGCTCTACGATCTGATGGTAGTGACCACCGGCACGCGGCGTGTGTGGCCCATCCGGAATGTGGGCCCGCTCACTGACGAATACTCGCTGACTTCCGATTGGGACGATCACTGGCGCACCGGCGGTTTGGAACCCGAGGTAATCGCCGAAGCGCACCTCGATCCGGACTCGATCTTTAAGGCGATTCAGCGGTTCGCGAAGGAACGCGAGCAACGGATGTCACGGCAGCGGGGTTACTTGGGCGTTTAGAAGGTGCCCGGTTGCTCGACCGCAGCGAGGGTTGAGATTAGCCGAGCGATTGTGTAGCAGGAGCCGCCGGCGCTGCCAGCACCCGTTCCGCCATCGCGAACTTCAGCTCGTCGATTCCCAGTCCAGTGGCGCTGGAGATGGCAAAGAACGCCAGATTCTTCCGCTCCGCCAACTGCCGCAGTGCCTCTACACGGCTGGGGTCCTGTGCCACATCCATCTTCGTGGCCACCAGGATCATGGGTTTTTGTGCCAGCTCTTCGCTGAAGCTGGCCAGTTCGCTCATGACGATTTCGAAATCCTGTACCGGGTCTCGGCCGGTTGCTTCCGAAACGTCCACCAGGTGCGCCAGCAACCGGGTGCGTTCGATGTGACGGAGGAACTGCACGCCGAGGCCGTGACCCAAGTGTGCGCCTTCGATCAACCCGGGAATGTCGGCCACCACGAACGTTCGATAATCCGGGAGTTGCACCACGCCGAGGTTCGGCTCCAGAGTGGTGAATGGGTAATCGGCAATCTTCGGCCGTGCCGCGGAAATGCGCGAGATCAAGGTCGATTTGCCGGCATTGGGGAAGCCGACGAGACCGACGTCCGCGAGGAGCTTCAATTCGAGGCGCAGCCGCCGCTCCTGGCCGGGCCTTCCGGGCTCGTGTTCGGTGGGCGCCTGGTGGGTCGCGGTGGCAAAGTGCTGATTGCCGTGTCCGCCGCGGCCCCCGCGTGCCACGGTGAAGCGCTCGCCATCGTGAGTGAAGTCGAATAGACGCTCGCCGGTGGCGTCGTCATAGACGATGGTGCCCACCGGCACTCCAACTTCGAGCGTGGCTCCATCCGCGCCGGTTCTGTTGCTCCCTTCGCCGTGACGGCCGCGCCCGGCTTTGTGCTCGGGATTGAAGCGGAATTTGAGCAGCGTGTTCTCGTGCTCAGAGGCGACCAGAATCACGTCGCCGCCGCGGCCACCATCGCCGCCGCTCGGACCGCCTTTAGGGACGTATTTCTCCCGCCGGAAGGCGAGGCAACCGTTACCGCCATTGCCGGCCTTCACCAGAATTCTGGCTTCGTCGATAAACATGGAAAAGCCGCAGCTCCTGATCGAACGCGGCGGCCGAAGGATGGACTATGCGACTTCTTTGATACTGACGAACTTGCCCATGCGCCCACGGTCGCGGAATTCCACCACGCCGGTGACCTTCGCGAACAGGCTGTCGTCCTTCCCCCAACCCACGTTGAGGCCGGGTTTGATCTTCGTGCCGCGCTGCCGGACGATGATGGAGCCGCCGGGCACCAACTGGCCGCCGAATACTTTTACACCGAGCCGCTGCGCGTTGGAATCGCGCCCGTTCTTAGAACTGCCTAACCCTTTTTTATGCGCCATGCATCACCTACCCAGGATCACCGATCCAGGATCGCGCTGACCTTCACTTCGGTGAAAGCCTGGCGGTGTCCGATGGTTTTCTTGTACTGCTTTTTGCGTTTGAATTTGAACACCAGAACCTTATCGCCTCTGCCATTGCCAACGATCGTACCGGTCACCCGGGCGGCGGTAACCAGCTCGCTCTCGTCGTTAAATGCGGCCTTAGCGTGCAACTCCACTTCCGAGCCGACCTCGCCGGGGATTTTCTCTACCCGAATCACATCGCCGGGAGCCACGCAGTATTGTTTTCCGCCAGTTTCGATGATCGCGTACATACAAACCTCAGTTGGGGAGCCGGAACACACGGAGTGCGTCGGAACCTCTGGAGTAAACTCTAAGTTTACAACACTGGGAGACCAGTATCAAACGGGGAGAATGAACCGATCGATGACGACGATGAAAGCAGTGCGAATGCACGAATATGGCGGTCCGGAGGTGCTCCATTACGAAGATGCGCCGCGGCCGGAGCCGGCGAGCGGTGAGGTATTGGTGAAGGTTCATGCGGCGGCCGTGAACCCGGTGGACTGGAAAATACGGGCAGGCTACACCAAAGGATTCCTAGACTATAAACTGCCGCTGATCCTGGGGTGGGACCTTTCCGGGGTAGTCGAGTCGGTCGGATCGGGAGTTACCGATTGGAAGCCCGGTGACGAAGTGTACTCGCGGCCGGATATTTCCCGCAACGGTTCTTATGCCGAATATATCGCGGTGAAAGCGCCGGAATTGGGGCGTAAGCCAAAATCTCTCGATCATCTTCACGCATCGGCGATTCCCCTGGCAGCGCTTACGGCGTGGCAGGCGATTTTCGATGCGGCCGGCTTAAGCGCCGGTCAGCGAATCCTCATCCATGCCGCGGCCGGCGGCGTAGGGACTTTCGCGGTGCAATTGGCCAAGTGGAAGGGAGCGTATGTGATCGGCACTGCGTCGGAGAGCAATCATGCGTTTCTCCACGGGCTGGGCGCTGACGAAGTCATCGACTACAACCAGACTCCCTTTGAAACCGTCGTGCGCGATGTGGATGTGGTTCTCGATGCGATGGCCGGTGAGATCCGTAAGCGATCCTGGCAGGTGCTGAAGAAAGGCGGGATTTTGGTCTCGATCCTGGGCCCTCCTTCGGCGGAAGAAGCCGCCGCGCATGGGGTCCGCCAGGCTGGGGTGTTCGTGCAGCCGAATCGCGGCCAGTTAGAGGAGATGGCCAAATTGGTCGATGCGGGCAAACTGCGGCCGATCGTGGAAGAAGTGCTGCCTCTCAAGGACGCAGCCCGCGCGCACGAGAAGAACCAGACGCTGCATACGCGCGGGAAACTGGTGTTGCGGGTCATCTAGTAGACTCTTCCGGCGGTTTTCGAAAGCGGGAAAAAGCCCTCAGTCACGGCGCGGTAACTAGTACCGCCGTTGAGCCGCGACCCCGAAACGCGATAGCGCGGTTCTGATCTAGTGGGGTCGGGTCTTCCGGCCCGCCGCCGGGCTTCTCACCGGCGCGCCGCGCGGAAGCGCCGCCCCACAGTGATAGCGTGGTTCAATGCACAAAGTCTGCCTGGCGGAAAAATTCGCCTCATTTGCCGACCATTGGAGTCCGAAGATTGCGGGGGAGCTAAACGGCCAGCAGGTGAAGCTGGTTAAATTTCAGGGCGATTTCGTGTGGCACCACCACGATGCCGAAGACGAACTGTTCCTGGTAGTACACGGTTCGTTTCGCATGGACTATCGCGACGCGACGGGCGCCGAACGTAGTCTCGATCTGCGCGAAGGCGAGTTCGTGATCGTCCCGCGCGGCACCGAGCACCGTCCCTCGGCTGCCTCCGAGGTCCACGTGATGCTGTTCGAACCGGCTGCCACGTTGAACACCGGGAACGTGCGGAACGGCCGGACAGTCGAAGAGCTCGAGAGAATCTGAGTTGACAGCCGAAGCAATTACTATCACAATGTGATAGTAATCATGATCGGCGAGTTCGAATACCTGCTGCTCACCTCGGCCGCGCGTTTGGGCGAAGATGGGTACGGCCTGGCCATCCGGCAGGATTTGGAGAGATCCATCGGCCGCCGCTGTTCCATTGGCGCGCTTTATACGACCTTGGATCGGATGGAGGCCAAGGGCCTCGTCCAGACGTGGATGGGCGACGCCACCCCGCAACGCGGGGGCCGGCCGAAGCGCATAGTGCGAGTGACGGCGGCAGGCAAACAGGCGGCGCGTGAATTCTACCGCGCGGTGACGCGCATAAGCCGCGGTGTTTCGTGGGCTACGAAGCGAGCGGGGGGCCGCGCATGAGCCGGCTTGCGTGGTGGCTGGTGGCTAGGCTTTCGCGGACGCTCGATCCAGATGAGCGCGACGCCGTGCGTGGAGATTTTGCAGAATCTGGTGAGAGCGGAGGAAGAGCGCTATGCGGTCTGCTCGGTTTGGTCGCCCGGCGGCAGTTGTTTCTATGGCTGGATTGGCGGCCCTGGCTGGCGCTACTGATGCTGGTCTATCCGGTCGGTCTTAACCTCACTTTTTGGGCCATCGGTCTGAGCGGTTCGCTCGCGACGCGGCTTTGGGCCATGTGGCACGCCGAATCGCACAGTTACGTCCTAACCACCGGCGAGCAGATCGCATTCTGGGCCGGCGACTTGGTCCTGGTGCCGGTTCTCGCTTGGACCGCCGGCTTTGTGCTGGCATCCATTTCCCGTAGGACTGCATCAGTTTCCGGCGCGCTGTTCTGCCTTTGGTGGCTATGGTTGCACAGTTTTGGTTTTCACTACTTTCTAAGCTTTGCAATGCTCATGGTACTACTGGAAGCTCCGCTGCTGTTTCTCCCCGCGATTTTAGGAGTGCGTCGGGGCCTCAAGCACGCTTCCTTCAGGATGCGGCTCCCACTGTTGCTAAGCGCTGCCATCGTGATCGCGATCATAACCCAATTCGTTGCTGCTCACGTCGCGCTCGCACGAATTGCCCATTCAACCCGACCCTGGCTGACAAATGCGGATGTATTTAAGCTCGAGCCGCTGCCGCTCGCGGTGATCTGTTGGCCGGTTCTCTACCTGGTCGCGGCGGCCTTACAGGCGCACCGGCGTTTCGAGTGAAAACGTCAGGCGGGTCTCGGAAGGAATCTTCACCCGCTGGCCCTTGGTCACGACCTCCGCCCCGGCTCCGGCTGCGCCGCCGGCGGCTGCGCCAATGGCTGCTCCCTTGCCTCCGCCCGCGATGGCGCCGATGATAGCTCCCACCGCCGCGGTTCCGCCCGCTACTTTAGCGGTGCGTTCGCCGCGCGACGAGCTCTCGCGCGACACGGTCTGCGAATTGATGTCTACTGGTTGACCATTCACCTTGACCGACGCCAGGCTCAACGTGAGTTCGGAACGGCCCGTAAACTTGCCGGAATCTTTCGAGTCCACCAGCTTGACCACGGCGTCGGCGCCGCGCGGAATCACGGTTTCGCCGTTGATCATCACCGGCTCATCGAGGCTGGCAGCGAAGGTTTGGCCAACCCGGTTGGTCTCCGAATCCACGCCTTCAATCAGACGTACCACTAGATTCGTTCCCGCCGGCAGTTCGCCGCTCGACCGCGCGGATTGAGCTGGCACGGCCACGGGTTCGGGGTCAGGCCGGAATACATTGCTCTCGCGGCGCGGCAGCGCTTCGGGAGGAGGCGGCGGTGGGGGTGCCGGAGCGGCCACGGGTGGGTTGAACTCGATCCGCGATACGTCCGTGACATCCACCGTCTCGATGCGGTCGCCGAGGTCCATGCGCACCTGGCGCGCCGTTCCACCCAAAAATGTTCCCTGGATCACGCGGCCGCTTCTGAGGATGAGCGTGTCCGCGAAGCCGATCGCTGAGCACGTTAAAGCAAGTCCAATACAGAGTAGGCGCATAAATCTCCTTGGGGAATCCTTCCATATTGTAAGACGGAGAACTTGCTACGGAGGTTGATGGCCAGCGCCGAAACTGGCCGAAAGATTCAGCCGGCCTTGCGCGTGAGTAGCCCGGCGGTTTCCTTGCCGCGCTCGAAGGCCTCGCGATAAATTTCATCCCGTTGATGAGGAGTGTACGGAACATTACCGTGGTGGAAACGTTCGAGGCCCTTCCCTACAACGAAAGTGCCGGCAAAGGCGATCGCGCCCTTGGGGATGAGGCCCCCGCCCAGCGGGATTTTGCCCACCAATTCACGGGCAATGGTTCGCCACCCGAAGGCTGCGGCGATGATGGAAAGAACCTCACCCTTTTGCTGCGAGAATCCGATTTCCGATCCGCAGGCTGCGGCGATCAGGAACGCCATGCGCACCTGGTTGACCGTGAGGAAAACGGTATCGGACGCAAATTCACCGAATGCCCACGGCAGCTCAAAGAAGCTCGGCACTATGTTCGGTAAAGCGGTAGCGACGGCGAACAGCGTATTCTCCCGTGCCACCGCCATGATGGTTCGCTCGACGACGGCTTTGCGGAACGCGGGATAACGGCGCGCCAGCGCCAGCGCTAAATCGTCGTTCTCGTCGAGGATGTCCCGAATCGTCGTTTGCGGGTCATCGCGGTCGTACCGAAATGCGCCGTCTGGCACGAACAAGCCGGATTCGTAGAGTACCAGATCGACTTTCGGAGGAACCTGCGCATCGCCGGCGTGGTAAATGGTCGCCTTCAACTCTTCTCGGGCCGCGGCCGGCAGAGACGCGGGGACGAAGAATTCCTCTAACTCCGCGTATCCGCGGTCCGTGGTTGCGACCAGCCCAATCGTGAGGGGGCGAGTGGCCCGCTTACGCACCTGGTCGGGGTTCAAGAGCGAAAAGGCAGCGCGTACCTGCTTGACGACGTCGAGCATAGCAATCCCAGGGTATACCCCCTTGGCCATTCTAACGCTTAGCCTGCCGGTGTTCCGGAAGAGCTAGTGGAAAAACCCCTGGAATGAGGGATACCTCCCCAGTTTCGTGCGGGAATGCCCCCTCGGATGGGGGTGGTGTATCTGGGCCCACAAAAGATTTCTTGCTGCAAACCGCAATTTCGGATACGTTTAGTCTAAATGAAACGAGAGTCTGCAGCTTCCGCGCCCATGGTGCTGGCGATCAGCACCGCCGATGAAGATCATTCGACTTTGGAAGAAATCTTCGACGATTCCACGGATGTTTTGCACGCCGATTCGCTCCAAGCGGCACTGGCTGTTCTCGAGGAACAACCGGTTCCGATCGTGATTTGCGAGCGTGATCTGGGGGCCCACACCTGGAAGCATGTCTTGGACAACATCGCCGATCTACCCAACCCGCCACTACTGATCGTAGCCTCCCGTTTGGCGGATGAGTACCTATGGGCGGAGGCTCTGAACCTGGGCGCGTACGACGTTCTCGCGAAGCCGTTCGATGGGGACGAGGTGGTTCGGACGGTGGATGCGGCGCGCCGGCGTTGGACAAACTGAGCCAGACAAACTAGCCAGATTGCGGCTTTTGCGCCCCAGCGAGCCGAAACATTACCTGTAGTTCCTTTCGCCAGTCCATTCCCAAACCCACTCGCACTACTTCGATCGAGGGCGAGAAATAACTCAAGATCGCCTCCGTCGTCGGGTGGAACTCGAGCGAAGGCGATACCAACAGCAGGCGCGGCGGTTCTGGTTGGAGTTCCAATCCAGGAAAATATCCGCGCTCACTAAATTCTCCTCGATCGAGATGCCACTGGACGCGCACCCAATAGTCCAGCGCTTGCAGGGGCAGGTGCAGGTCCGCGGTAGCCTTCAGTTCCACCACTGCCAGGCGGCCGGTGCGGTCGACCGCGAGAAGGTCGAGGACCCCACGCTCGCCGCCGGCGAATGCCGGCACTTGATCGTAGATCGGCTCGGGAAGGAGGGCTGCATCCACGGTCTCGATGTGGCGGCGGACTTGCGATTCCAGCCACGCTTCGGGATAACGGCGATAGAGGGGATGGTCGCGGTCGGTGGTATCGTGTGAGCGGGCGCTCGCGAGCTCTTCGACGAGGCGCTCGATTTCACTGGCATGGTGGCTGCGCGCGGGCTGGCGGTCCTCGAGACCGAATGCCAAGGCGCCATCACCGGAAAGCTCGGCAAATTCCAGGCCTCGAATGCGCAGGCTCGCCCGCCCATCGTGTTTCGAAACCCGTTCCACCCCCGGCAGGGAAGCGACATTGGTCCAGGCCTCGGAATGGTTGGGAGCCGGGCGGCGGCACGGCTCGAGGCGGGTGTCCAGATTGCCGCGATCGTGCGGGTCGATGGCGGCCAGAAAGTCTTCCGGCGAGTACGCAAATAGCGCGAAGCGGGCGGCGCCATCGTCGAGGCAATGTAGGCGCAAGGCGGTAGCTTGCTCGTGGCCTTGCGGAACGTAGACGACCAGCCCTTCGATCGCGACTCTGCGCTCTCGCGCCCGCAGGTAGCTGAGCCAGATCAAACCGAACGTGAGCACGGCGCCGGAGTCGGCATCGGAAGGGCACGCGATGGCCGCCCATCCATGCTGGCCATGGCGCAAGTAGGCGCGTGGGTAAACGGGCGAGAGGCTAAACTCGAGATTCGCCTCGGCGCTCAGTTCTGCCAGTTTCCACTCCGGAAACTGCCGGCGCAGAAACAGCCGGAAGCGCTCGCGAAACACCAGCCGGCCGCTGCGCCGGCCGAGCTCGGCGCCGGCGCGGCGGGAAAGATCGAGCAGAAACATCTGCCCCTGGCGCTTGCCGAAGTGCTCGACCACCAGTTCCAGGCGCGAAGCCGAAGCGCCCTTGATCGCCGTGAGACGGCGGGAGAAGTTACGGGCACGATCCCACGCTTCCAGAATCAGGCGAGAGCCGTGAACCTCGAGTGAGAAATTGTCCTTACCGAGAGGGAGTATGTCTTCTCCCGGTTCGAGCAGGGCGGGTTCCCGGCAGTTCTTGAGGAAGCTCTCAATCACCGCGCGGATTTCGGGGGCGGTCCGGCCCTCGATCCGCAGCGCGGATGGCATGAGGAAACCGGATTATAGCGTGCGGCGCTGGAGGAGAGACTATACGTCCATGATCGCCAGCACCTGATCCAAGCTTTTCAGCGGATCGCGAGTCGGGCGGTATTCATGGGAGAGATAGCCCGTGAATCCGAGGTCGGCGATGGTCTGAGCCACGAAGTGGTAATTGATTTCTTGCGTCTCATCGAGCTCATGGCGGCCCGGAACGCCGCCTGTGTGGAAATGGGCGATGTACGGGTAGTATTGGCGAATGTTGTGGCAGATATCGCCGTCCATAATCTGCACGTGATAGATGTCGAACAGCAGTTTCACGCGCGGCGAGTTTACGCGCTGGCAAATCCCGGCGCCCCAGGCGACGTGATCGCAGATCTGGTCTTTGCGGCCGATGGCCGGATCGTCGAATTTGCTGTTCATGACCTCCATGCAAATGGTCACGCCCTTATCCTCGGCAAAGCCTTTGACGCGGTTGAAGAAAGCGACCACGTTGTCGGCACCCTCTTCATAAGACATGCCACGGCGCTGGCCGCCGACGGTGATCATGTTGGGGCAGCCACCCGCGGCGCATTGATCGATCGTGGCCTTCACCGATTTTTCGAGGCTCTCGTGCAGGTCTTTGTGGATGAGACCATTCTCAAACGTGACGCCACCGGTTGGGCCCATGGTGGGGATGAGGCCATATTTGCGAAGCGTGGGCCAGTCCTGGGGCGCGATCAGGTCGAATCCGTAGCACCCGCGCTCTGCGGCTGCTCGGCACATGTCTTCGAACGGCATTTTGGGGTCGAAGTTGACCCGCATCAAGCCTTGCTTGAGGCGGCCTTTGCGCCGAACTGGCGCAGGCGTCTGACCGAGGGCTGCGCCGGCCACGCCCAGTGCCGGCAGGAAGTCTCTGCGTCGCATGCCGGGAATTATATCTTACCCGGCGCGGGAACACCGGTAAGTTCCTCGAGAGCCGCCAAACGGACGCGCAGCGGGTGCATTTCCTCTTCGTTGAGATTCTCGCTGCAGCCCTCGACAATCCGTTTTCCCAAGGCGCACAGCGATGCCCGGATGGATGGGAGCGCGGGGGTGGTGACGGCAATATCCCCGAGGGCGCGCAGCATTCGCAAACTCACCGCGACATCGGATTTCGAATATAGGCGGATCTGCTCAAAAGCCGTAGTCAACAATTGGTCGAAACTGCTCCATGGGATCTGGACGCGAAAGACGCCTGGCGGATCGTACAGCAAGCTTTCGGGTGGCTCTTTGGAGAGATAGCGAATTAAGATGCGGCTAAGCTGATCGACGCAACTGATGGCGGTACTCGGGTCGTTAACAGCCGGCGAGATCGCCTTGAGCGCGATGTCGACAATTTGCAAAATGCCGAAATCGATATCCTGCTGGAGGGTTCTGGATGGTCCGAGATCGATGGCACCGCGCAGATCCTCAACGATATCGGGCGTCAGGCGATCGCCCTTGTGGACCAGCAGCAGCGGCGTTCCGGCGGGCACGAACAGCCCGACGCGCCGCGCGACCTGAAGTTTCACATGATGGACCTTGGCCAGCGACACCAACCGGCCCCGATCCACAAAGCGGATGTAGCCCGAGGTTTCGCTTAGGACCGGCGTATCCCAGGCGTATTGAACCGGCGCCGGCGCGGTTCGACCGTTGCGGCGTGGCCACGGCATCATCTCGTCGATCATGGACTCCGTTTCGGAGGCGATCCGGTCCACGATATGGCTGACGCTGATGGCATACGAAATGTGGTGAATGAAGAACAGCAGCCAGCCCACGCACACCACCGCCAGCAGCATCGCGCCCAGCACCGTGACTACCGGTGAGAACGGATGGGGCAGCGAGCGGGCCGACGGCAGCGCTGCCGTGCAATAGCAGAAGGTCCCGAGAAAGATACCGAGCGTCCACTGGGTGACTCGATCTCTGGCGAAGCTCACGATAATCCGCGGCGAGAACTGCATGGACGCCAGCGTCAGCGTCATGAGCATGATCGCGAAGACGATCGAAACCACGGTCATGATCGAGGCCGCAATGCCGGCCAGAATCACCTGTGCCACCTGGGGATCGGAACGTGAGGGGAACAACACGGCAGGCAGCCAACTGCCCATCGCCGGGTTGGCTTCTTCCATCCAGGAGAGCGCGGCGCCTACCACGCCGAGCGTCAGCGCAATCACCAGGGGGCGGGTCAGGAAACCGCCGCGCAGGTTATAGGTGACCTGGCGGATCAATAATTTAAGAGGCGTCTTCACGTTGTGATTCGTTCAAGTGTACACACACTTGCGGATTTCGATATTACAAAGCCTACAATAGTGGGTCCTTCTTATGACGAGGTTTTGGCATGCCGGCGGAATCCGGCTCGCGCTCTTCGTGTGGCTCATTTACAGCATTTGCCCGCCATTCACATCGTATGACTCGTACTGGAGCATCCCGACTGCTCTAAGCATACTCGCGCACGGCACCACTCATGTGGATCAATTTGTGCCGGGCGCTCCGAGAGCGGCGCTGGGCGGCTTGGAATGTGTGCCCGCTGGCGGGCCGCCGCTGCACTATGAGGAGGCACACGGCTGCCCCGGGGGGCATTGGTACAACCTGTACCCGCTGGCTGTTTCGCTATTTGCCCTGCCGTTCGTGGCAATTGAGAAGACGGTGGTGGCGCTGATCTCCGGCCTGGTGCCGCACACGGGTCCGCTCCTTTCGCAACCGGCCGTGCTGGCGTTTTTCTCCGGAGATTTCGTGGCCGGACATGCCCTGGCGGAATTATGGTGCGCCAGCACGTTTGGAGCCGTGGCCGTCTGGCTGCAGTACCAGACGGCGGTGCTATTTCTGACGGCGCGCATGGCCGCTGCGTACGCTCTGCTGTTCGCGTTCGGGACACCGGAATGGTCGATTGGAAGCCGCAATCTGTTCCAGCATGGATTGGTCGTGCTGTTACTGAGCGCCACCATTTACCTATTGCTCCGGGCGCGCGAAGATCCCGCGCGTGTGCGATATGCAGCGATTCCGCTGGCGTTCTCGTTCGCAGTCCGTCCCTGGAACGCCATTTCCGTCGCAGTCGTTACAGTCTTTGTACTGGTCCACTACAGGCGTCAATGGATTCCATTTCTCCTCTACGCAGCACCAGTTGCCTTCCTGTATTTCGCATATGACCTGCTGGTGCGGCACGCCTGGTTTCCGCTGTATATCACGCGCACCAGGCCGGAGAGCCTTCCCTGGCTGCAGGGGTTGGCGATGCATCTGTTCAGCCCGTCGCGCGGCATCTTTGTCTTTACGCCCATTGCCCTGGTCGCGGTGGTAGGTATGGTGCTCGCGTTTCGTTTCCGATGGGCCTTTCCGCTGGCACCTTACCTGATCGCGATTGTTGCGCTGCATGTCGGGTTGCTGGCGCGATACTGGCCGGCGGCCGGGTATGGCCCGCGATTTTTCGCGGATATTTCGAACCTGCTGACTCTATTCCTGATTCCGGCGTTCCTCTATTGGCAGAAACTGCGCGGAGCCCCGCGTGCGATCTCAGCGGCGATTTTTCTGCTGCTGGCTGCCTGGGGTGTCTTCACCAACGGCCGGGGTGCTACTTCGGTTGCGGCTCAACAGTGGAGTCTCACGATCATCAATACCCGTCAGGGAGTCGAACGGGCCTGGGACTGGCACGACCCGCAGTTTCTGCATGGGCTTCTATAGGCGCTACCAGGCCGTGCCGCCTGCGAAATCCTGTGCGAGGACTTGGTGGATCGAAGTCAGGATGGCCGGGTCGGCGAGCATTAGCCCGAGCTCGCGGTTTCTCTCCAACGAGGCATCGGTGAAGTTTTCCGATCCCAAGAAGGCGATCGCACCAGGCGTATCGTAATCGGCCAGGATCGCCTTGGCGTGGATGTACAGCGCGGCGTCGGGCGAATACAAATTCACCTGCACGCCGGCCTCGGCCAGCCTTGTGAAATTCTTCGCATACGTCTTGTTGTACGTCATGGTCACTTTCACTTGCACACCGGTGCGGGCGGCAGCGGCGAGGGCGGTGACAATCTCGGAATCGCTCATCTCTTCAGCTTCGATTTCGAGGCTGGTGTGGGCCGAGCGGATAAGATCGAGCAGGCTGGCGTTCGACTGCTTGGGGCTCCACACCAGGTCTACCCCGGTTGGCGTGACCGCGGCGCCGTCGTTGAAATCTGCATCGAAGACTTGCTCGATCGCGGCGATGTCCGCGCTATTGGTATCGAGTACGGCGAAATCCCTGGTAGTGGGGTAATAGCGCGAGGTGAGATTCAACGTCATGATAGCCACCACTCGACCATCGACCACGACGCTCTTCTGATGCGTGGCGGCGTATTTCTTGGCCGCCCAGACCACCTGTATACCGTTTTGCTGAAGATATTCGAACGCGGGCTGATTGTGGTGGAGTTCCAGGTTGCGATCGAGAATCACCCGAATGGCCACGTGGCGCGCCGCCGCTTGTGCCAGGATCTGCTCGGCGATGGGATCGGCCAGTTCATACATGGTCATGTCGATAGTCCGCGTGGCGGAGCGCAGCAGATTGTAAATGGGCGCAAGCCCTTGATCCGGTTCCGTAACCAGAGTGTGCGTAGGCGGCGCATCGGCCGCGAAGACGGTGAGATGGCAGAAAAATACTAGTGCGAATGCATATCGCATCGTTACTTCTTATCGGCCTATCAAATGGAAGTGTTAATGAATGGTCCCTAAACTAGCAGGCTGCTGAAAAAGCGCACCAAGGCTCCGCTCCCTAGCGGTCGCGGCTCGGTAACTGCCTGTGAAGTCGATGCCGCGTTTCCGCGCGCGTGAGCAAGCGGTTCTTGGCTTTTTCAGCAGCCTGCTAAGGGCAAGCCGATTTCGACGATCAGCCCGCCCTCCGGCGAATTGGTTGCGCGGACGGTTCCGCCATGCACATTCACTGCTCGTTCGGCGATGGCGAGCCCCAGGCCCGCGCCATCCGAATTGCCGTTTGCCACGCGCCGGAAGGGCAGGAAGATTTCCGGGAGCATATTCTCCGGCACTCCCGGTCCGTAATCCCGCACTTGCACGAGCGCCTGCGAACTAAGGGCTGCGAGCGATATTTCGACAGCGGTTCCTTCCGCGGTGTAGCGGACCGCATTGCGCACGACGTTCTCCAGTGCGCTGCGCAACAGTTCTTCGAATCCGCGCACGATACAGGGATCCGCTTGTTTGATGACCACACGGCGGTTCCGAGCGCGGGCTTCGAAATCGCTATCGTTGGCGACTTCCTGCAGCAGATTGGTCAGATCGAACCGGGCCGGGGCGTCCCGATCCAACCCGCTATCAATGCGTGTCAGCGCGAGCAATTGTCCAATCAGCGTATCCAGCCTGCGCGCCTCCAGGCCGATACGTTCCAGGTTGTCCGAGGTTTCCTCCGCCGGGCCGTTCTTCACCATACTCAGCGCCACCATGAGCCGCGACAACGGCGAGCGCAATTCGTGGGAGACGTCGCCAAGCAATCGGCGTTGCCCGGTAATCAAGGCTTCGATGCGCTCCGCCATGCGATCGAAGTTCCGCGCCAGGCCCGCGATTTCATCCCGGCGATTTTTCAGGGAAGGGTCGACGCGCGTCTCGAGGCGCCCATCCGCTATATTCGCTGCCGCCTCGCCCAGCTGATACATCGGTTTTGTCAGATAACGGCTGATGAAGTAGCAGAAGATGCCGCCGGCTACGGAGAACAGCAATAGTTCGTGGAATGTCAGCGGGAGCATGGATCGATATCGATATGGTCCATGCGCGACAACCCTCAGCAGGATCAAGGCGACGAAGATCAGGGCGAGCCAGAACCACAAAAACACCGTGAAAAACAGCCTTCTCACCGCGCCTCCGGTTTCATCGGTGAGGCATACAGATACCCCGCCCCGCGAACTCCCTTGATTCGCTCACCGCCATCTTCCATCGGCCCGAGCTTGCGCCGCAGATTGCAGACATGCGTGTCGATGCTACGGTCGAACGGGGAAAAATCACGCCCCAACACGTTGCGAACCAGGTCCTCGCGGCTGACCGTGCTTCCGGCAGCGCGCAACAGCGCAGCCAGCAAATCGAATTCCACGGTGGTGAGATCCACGGGTGTGCCGCTCCGCCGGACGGTGCGAGCTCCTCCATCGAGCTCGATATCGCCGATGGCGACCGCCGCTGCAACGAACCCTGGCACTGATCGCCGCAAAATCGCCCGTATGCGCGCCACCAGCTCGGCGGGGTCGAATGGTTTGGGGAGATAATCGTCGGCGCCCATCTCGAGCCCACGAATGCGGTCGTGGGTATCGCCTCGGGCGGTGAGCATCAGAATGGGGGTGCGGGAACGCTGGCGAATGCGCCGCAGCACGTCGAAACCGTCTGTGTCCGGCATCATTACGTCCAGCATGATCAGTGAGTAGTCTTCAGTGAGTGCGCGCTCGACACCCTGCGCGCCGCTGGGGGCCCAATTCGTCTCGAAGCCTTCATGCGCCAGGTAGCGGGTGACTAGTTGGCAGAGCTCGGCATCGTCATCGACCACCAGCAGGCGTTCCATCGGAAGAGCGGACGTCTTCATTCTAAAACCCCGCTCGGCGACCGCAGTGTCAAGGAGTGTTAAGGCGCTTGACAGTTCTGGACAGAGCTTGACGTTTCTAAACCCGAGCGGCGGCCAAGACCTTCTATAATCGGACGCATGACCAGAGTTCTCGCAGTCGCGACCTTGTTGGTTTTGTTAGTACCTTACGGCCACAGCCAGAGTGTGTCTAAGACGCCTGCGTTTGAAGTTGCCTCGATCACGCCGTGCAAACCGGGGACGCCCGCGCCCCCCGGCGAACATGCCGGAATGGTCCGGTTTACGTATCCGGGCGGCAGATTCCAAGCGAATGCTACAACGCTGAAGTTCCTGCTGGAATGGGCCTATGACATTCAGCCATCGCAGCACGCGGGTGGCCCGGCCTGGATCGAGAGTGACCGTTACGACGTCGTTGCGAAGGCCGAAGGCAATGTCTCTGACAATCAGATGAAACAGATGGTGCAGACTCTGCTGGCCGAGCGGTTTCTATTGAAGCTCCATCATGAGAGTAAGGAGCTTCCCGTCTACATGATCTCGGCAGGAAAGACCGCACCGAAACTTTTTCCGCCTAAAGAAGATGAGGCCCACTCACTGCGAATCGTCCCGCAGACGGGGCCCGATCAAAAGGTCTCCACGTACCACATTGTGGCAACGCGGTTCTCCTTGGCGCAATTAGACGACACGTTCGCACGCCAACTGGGGCGGGTGATTGTGAACAAGACTGGTCTCGATGGCGACTTTGATTTCACACTGGATCTGACGCCCGATGAGAGCCAGCCGAATCCGCTGGACCCGTCGCTGCTTATCGATGCGATGCGCGGGCAACTTGGACTGAATTTGAAGTCGGAAAGGGCGATTGTGGATTTTCTGGTGATCGATGGCGCGGAGCGAGTGGTGGCGGGGAATTAGTGGGATGTGGGGCCAGCCCTTCCGGGCTGCAGCCGCGCTTCCGCGCGGCGGGCGGGCCGGAAGGCCCGACCCCACCCTGGCAATCACCACGACGTCGTAGAGCGCACGAATCGCGAGTGCTGTCGCAATCGGGTCACTCAGACCGCGATCGGCTCGAGCTCAGGCTTTTTCTCCTCACCGCCGAGGGCGCGAAGTTTTTCCGCGTACTCACTCAGCCGATGTGCTACTACCGCGTGCGCCGTGCCTTTAGGGAATTCGCCCGTCGCGTCCGGCTCGCCGGCCTTCTGGCCAGTCAGCAACTCGAGGGCGGTATTCACATCGTCCGCCAGCCAGATGTGAAACTGGCCTGCTGAGACGGCCTCCACTATGTCGTCGCGCAGCATGATGTGGCGGCGGTTGGCAGCGGGGATCAGGACGCCTTGTGTGCCCGTCAACCCCCTGGCGCGGCATAAGTCGAAGAAGCCTTCGATTTTTTCGGTCACGCCGCCTACCGCCTGTACCTGGCCGTGCTGGTTCACGGAACCGGTTACGGCGATGTCTTGGCGCAGGGGCAGATCCGCGGCGGCCGAGATCAGGACGCACAACTCGGCGAGTGACGCGCTGTCGCCATCCACCATGCTGTACGACTGCTCAAATACCAGGCTGGCCGAAAGACTGAGCGGGTGCACGCGGCCGTACTGGCGCAGCAGATAGCCGCTCAGAATCAACACTCCCTTGCCATGAATGGGTCCGCTTAACTCGACTTCCCGCTCGATGCTGACCACTCCCCGGCGTCCTGGTGCGATCGCGGCAGTAAGGCGCACGGGGTGGCCGAACGCGTAATCGCCGAGGCTGAGCACCGAAAGCCCGTTGATCCGCCCTACCACGGCGCCTGAGGCCTCGACGAGAAGAGTTCCTTTGACCAGCGCTTCCCGCAGGCGTTCTTCCATCAGGTTCTGGCGATAACGGCGCGCTTCTTCCGTGGCCCGAATGTCCGCCGCCGTTACGGCGCGGTGCGAGTTTTGACCGGCGCGGTGGGCGGCCTCACGGACGAGGTCCGCGATATCGCCGAAACGCGTGGAGAGCTGGTCCTGATCTTCCACTGCGCGCGAGCCGTATTCGATCACGCGCGCCACGGCGCCGGCATCGAACGGCAGCGTGTGATCCTGATGGGCGATGGTGCTCACGAACAGGGCGTAGCCTTTTTCGGATTGCTCCACGCGGTCCATACGGTTTGTGAAATCGGCCTTGATCTTGAACAGCTTTTGGAAGTCTTCGTCATAGGCGAGCAACAGATAATAGATCGCCGGGCTGCCAATCAATACGACCTTCACATCGAGCGGGATCGGCTCGGGATCGAGGGTCACGGTGCTCACCATGCTGAGCTGCGAGCCAAGCTCTTCGATGCGCAGCACGTTGTCTTTCAGCGCGCGCTTGAGACCTTCCCACGCGAACGGGTTCATGAGGCACTCGCGGGCGGGAATGATCAGGTAGCCTCCATTGGCGCGGTGCAGCGCGCCGGGTTTGACCATGGTGTGATCGGTGACGACTCCGCCCCAGGTGGTCTGGTGCTCAATCCTGCCGGTGAGGTTGTGATAGGTCGGGTTCGTCTCGACCACCACGGGCGCGCCTTTCCGGTCGCGGTTGCTCACCATCACATTCACCTGGTACCGGACCAGCGGCTTTTCGACATCCGGCAGCAGCGCGGCCAGACCCGGCGGGGCCGCTTCGGCTTCTTTGCCTTTGCGAAAATCATCCGCGTGCTCGGTCACGTCATTTTGCACGTCGGCAAGATAGCGCAAAACCTCGGGCTGAGCGCGATAACGAGAACGCAAATCCTCAACCAGATGCCGGATGGCGTACGCGGCCGTTTCTGTATCGAGACTGCGGAGTGCGTCACGAGCGCCCTTTTCCAACTCTCGGATGGCGCGCAGGCGCTCCTCGATTTCATGTTGCAGGTGCTCGCGGGTGCGGGCAAGCCGGTCGCGATCCTCAGGCTTGAGTTGCTCCAGTTCTTCCTCGGTGCGCAATTTACCGCCGGCCGAAGGCGCCAGCAAGAGGCCGCCGGGACCCTTCAATAACTGAAATCCCGCATCGCTGGCGCGCTGATCCATGTGGGTGAGAATCTCGCGGCGCTTCGCTTCCATTTCCTGCATGACCTGGTCGCGATGGCGGCCATACTCTTCGCTGTCGAAGGCCTTGGGAATCTCGGTCTTCAATTCCTCGACAAAGGCGTTGACGTCATTTTGGAACTGGCTTCCCATGCCGGCGGGAAGGCGCAGGGGCATGGGGCTGCGGGCATGTTCGAAATTGAACACGTAGCAGAGATCCGGCGGCACGGGTTGGGTCTCGGCGCGGTGTTCGAGATACTCGCGGATCAGCGTGGTTTTTCCGGACCCCGCTTGGCCCAAGGCGAAGATGTTAAACCCTTCGCCCGCAAAGGTCGCGCCGAAGGCGAAGGCAGCCACTGCGCGCGGCTGGCCCAGCACCTCGTTTAACAGCGGGAGTTCATCAGTTGTTCGAAAGCCCAGGCTGGCCGGATCGCAAACGCGCCGCAGCTCCTTTGACGCGAGTTCTATTAAGGTGCCCATCTACTTAAATCTTCCCGCCTGGCACTGCCGCGCGCAAGCATCTTCAGAGATTCAGGACGGAATAACTGTTTGTAAATGGACGGCTCGTGATTCGAAGGAGAGCCGGGATTCGTGCGAATCCCGGCGTTCGAGGAGAACACGATGATTGGTGCGGCCAACCAGGGTTGAAACCGTTTCAAGCACTCCATTGGGTGCCGCACCCGGATTAACCAAAGATTATCCCCGCTTCGTAACAAAGGGCAGTACCGCGCGTACCAGGGCGGTAATTCAGTCGCGCGTGGCACGGAAAGCCCGGCTAAAAATCAAAATGCGCCGGACCGCATTGGGTTTTTCCGGCGCATGTGGCCCTTCCCGAGAGATCGGGATACCGCGTGGTGGGAAAGAAGATTGGGCCGCGAAGTCATTGTGTAGCGAAACTGCCGGAACTGCCAGTCCCAAACACCTGCTTTCAGTCCCAGGACGGCTGTGATTGGTACTGGATCAATTCAGTCGCAATCGGCCGTACGCACCATGCATGGAGCTATAATGGCGCTCCCGGTTGATCGGTTTCTAACCCAAAGGAGGATACTCAATGAAGTCTGCGATGATTGCTGTGGCGCTTGCATTTTCTATAGGATCGGCCTACGCGGCCGGAGATGCGACCGCCGGAAAAGCAACCTACGAAAAGGCCTGCAAAGCCTGCCACGGCGCTGCCGGCACGGCCAACCCCGGGATGGCGAAAGCCATGGGTGTGGATATCAAAGATCTTGGCTCCAGCGCCGTTCAGGGGATGAGTGACGACGACCTGAAGAAGGTCATTACTGCTGGAAAAGGCAAAATGAAGCCCGTCGGTAGTGTTACAGGCAAATCGGTGGATGACGTGGTGGCCTACGTCCGGACACTCAAGAAATAGTTAGTGGTTCAATTGCGGGATGTTTTTCACCGGTGGCGGCGCCGGTATCGTGCCCAAAAAGGCGTAGATATCGGCTAGTTCCTGGTCGGACACCACCTTGGCGGTGTAGGGCGGCATTTCGCCGGCGGGCCGCCGGACATACCGGGAGAATTGAGCAAAAGGAATGGGGTTGGGCGCCAACCGTGCGCCCGCCCCGCCATGCCCATCATGGTCGTGGCACTGGTAACAGCCGTAACTTTCGAAGATCTTTTTGCCGTTTTGGGCGTTGCCAGTGGGGGCCGCGCCTTCTTTGGAAGCCGGGGGAGTCTGGGCTGCCAGGGATAACGCAACAGCGGCCAACAAGCATAGGCGCATAGTGGCTTCCTCTCAGAGCGTTCTCATCGCGGTTGCGTCACGACGTCGACCAGGGCCGGCTCTCCCTTTAACGCCACATCCGCGGCGCGCCGCAGGGCAGGACCAAGGTCCTTCGGGTCGGTGATGGGGCCGTCTCCGTACACGCCCATGGCGCGGACCAGGGCCGCATAGTCGATGTTGGGATCGGTGATGGTTGTGCCGATGCCGGCATTGGTAATGCCGCGCTGGTGCCTATTGGCCATGCGCTGAATGTGCATCACTTCCTGGTGGTACGCACGGTTGTTGTGCATGACCGCGAGCAATGGAATGCGGTGATGAGCCGCCGTCCAGAATGATCCGGGACCATACATCAAGTCGCCATCATTCTGGATACTGACGGACAAGCGTCCGTGCTTCCGGTTTGCGAGCGCGCCGCCAACCGAAGCCGGTGCGCCATAACCAACGCCCGCGGCGCCGCCACCGGTGCTGGTTTGGTAGACCCGGTCCACATTCCAGAGACGCGAGGGTGCTCCACTTACCAGCGACCAGTCCTTATCCTTGACTACTTCCCACAACTCCGCGGATAGGCGGGCGGTACTGATAGGGCTCGAATCCCAGCCGTAACTCGCTTCTGTGCGCGCCCGTTCGATGCCCTGGCGGTGAGCATCCGCCAGTTTCTTGCCGCGCTCTGCGAAGGCATTTTTCCGATCAGAGGTAATGAGGCGTTTGCACGCCTCGATGAGATACGGCAGGGTGGCTTCGGCATCCGCGGCAATCGCGATATCGACTTCGGGGTAGCGCTGGAAATCCTGATAGTTGCTTTTGAGGAAGAGATCTTCGGCAGAAACGCTGATGACCTTGGTACTCGACTTGGGGATCGAGGTGGTCGTGCGGTGCAACTGGTCGCGAACGGTGTTGAGCGTCCCCCACAGATCCGGAACCTCCAAAGACAGGATCACGTCCGCATTCGCCAGGAGCGCGCGGCCGCCGGCCTGGCTGAGAGGGTGACGGGTGGGGAACTTCCCGCCGACCACCGGGGCTTGCAGTGTTTCCGCTAATTCGACCAAAAGCTTCAGACCGTCCGCGGTGCGTACCGCGCGATCGGCAAGCACCACCGGATTCTCGGCCGCAACCAGAAGCTTCGCGGCGGCAGCGACCGCGGCTGCATCTCCGGCGGGCGGAGACGCCGGTGTGAGTTTGGGAATGTGCAACTTCAGCTCGGGCGCGACGGGGGTTTCCTGCAAATCGCTGTCGGCCACCAATACCACTGGGCCCATGGGCGGCGTCATCGAGATCTTGTAGGCGCGGACGGAAGACTCCGCGAAGTGTTGCAACGAGATCGGAAGGTCGTCCCACTTCGAGTAGTCGCGCACCATCGCCGCGGCATCCTGTGCGCTGTGATACCACTCGACGCCGGGCCGCCGCGCGTTGACGTCGATGGTGTTGCCGAGGATCAGAAACACCGGGTAGCGGCCGGCGTACGCGTTATAGATCGCCATGGCCGCATGCTGCAGGCCGACCGTGCTATGCGCCATTACCGCCAGCGGCTTACCTTCGATCTTGGCGTAACCATCGGCCATAGCCACCGACTGCTCCTCATGACAGCAGGTGATCAGTTCCGGGGTCTTGTTGCCACCGTAATTAATGAGCGACTCATGCAGCGCCCGGAAACTCGATCCCGGATTGGCGCACACGAACTCGAAGCCGAGATATTTGAGGACATCCACCATGAAGTCGGAGCCGGGGCGGTCGGCCGTCAGCACTTCTACCGCGGCTGAGACCGGCGCGGTTTCCGCTGCCAGCGAACGGGCCGAGGGCAGGGGAGCGCTGGGCCGCGTCTCGGGTTGCTGTGCTTCCGCGGTTGTTCCAGTTACCAGCGCCGCCGTTCCCGCAGCGGCGCCTTTTAGAAAACCGCGACGATTGACCGAGTTTTTCTTCAATTTCGCCATGAATTAATACCCTCTTCGAGTTTCGACCATCGTATGTTGGGCGCGAATTGGTGTCAAGCCACGGAGGCAAGCCACGAGGCGAGCGGACGCGCAAGTTCCGGAATCCAACGTTTTCGACCGGGAATATAATCAGGCTACGGAAAGGACAATATCGGATGGAATCTACGTTACTAGTTACCGGTGGATCGGGCGGACTGGGCAGGCGTGTGCTGGAGCTACTGTTGGAGGCAAAGGCCGGGAATCTGATCGCAACCACACGGAAACCCGAGAAACTGGCGGACTTGGCGGCCCGTGGGGTAGTTGTCCGGAAAGCCGATTTTGAGGATCCCGGGTCGCTTCCCGACGCGTTCGCCGGAGCTGACCGGCTGCTGCTGATCAGCACAGACGCAGTAGACAAGCCGGGGAGGCGCATTGCCCAACACCGCGCAGCGCTGGATGCGGCAGTGCGGGCGGGCGTGAAGCATGTGATCTACACCTCACTCACGGCTCCGGAACCGGGTTCGCCCATCACGTTCGCTCCGGATCATTACGGGACCGAGCAGGCTCTGGCAGCGAGCCAGATGGGATGGACGATCCTGCGCAACAATGTCTATACCGAAGGCCTCATACGCTCGTTGCCGCAGGCGGTCGCGAGCGGTAAGCTGGTGGCCGCAGCGGGAGATGGCGGAGCTGCCTATGTCACCCGTGAGGATTGTGCGCGAGCCGCGGCGTCAGCCCTGGCCGCGCAAGGGTTGAATCGCAAGATTTTGGACATTACGGGTCCCGCCGTAGTGACGCATTCCGATCTGGCGAGGATCGCGAGCGATCTGACCGGGCGGCCTGTTATCTATACATCGATCCCAGCGGACGAATTGCGCAAGGGAATGATGGCGGCCGGTATCCCCGAAGTCTTCGCGGACATAATGGTTTCCTTCGATGTAGCGCGTGCCAAAGGCACTCTGGCGGTAGTGTCCAATGCCGTACAGGAGCTAACCGGGCGCGCCCCCACGAGCGTCGCGGCATTTCTGGAATCACAGCGGGCGGCGCTTCTTCCGGCGGCTCAGGCGTCCAAGGCTTGATTTCCAGTAGGGATTGATCGGCCGGGCGCTACTGGACCCAGATCTTGACCGGCGGGGCGGGCACGCCGCCCATGTTGCTTCCAGTGGTGATCAGCACCGGGTATTGAGCGGCGACGCCGTCGCCTATATTGGGAACGGCCACATTGATCTGGTAGAGGCCGGCTATCGCATCGGCCACGAATCCGGCGTACTGCACGGTAGCTGGAGAACCGCCAATCGTGACGACCGGCAGATCGTTGGCGACCTGTCCGAAGCAGGGAGGATTCACGTTCAAAGAGAGCAGCATCCACCGGACGATGGCGCCGTCGATGGTGTTCCACCCTCCGGCGGGCGGTACGTATCCGTTGGGCACTACATATCCGCCACCGTTGACGGATGTGTTGACTGTGCCTAAATAGCCTGTTGGTGCGGCAGCGTTTGTGCCGGCATTGCCGAATGCTGCCAGACAGGTGGTGGGCGGATTGTAACCCAGTTGAGGTGCGTTGGTGCCGGTGCTATCGGGAATCCCAAGCCCAGTCACGTAGATTGCCACCGAACTGGTTCCCCCGACGGCTGGGGCGGACGAGGTATTGAGTGCGAATGTCTGGGCATCCAGAATCGCGCCCTGACCGGAAGAGTCCAACGTGAACGCGCCAGGATCGACAGCCGCGACGTTCAACAGGTAGGGAGCGGAGCTATTGGCGCCCGCGGGGGCGGTAGCGGCGGTGGCCGAGTTATCGAAAGCCACTACTATCTTCGCGGTGGCCACACCTGCTCCGGCTTGCGCCAATACGGCCGCCGGAACCAGGGCATTGATCTGATTGTTATTGGCGAACAACAAATACGCCGGGACGTTGGCCCACGCGGGATTGCCGGCTGCTGTTTTACTAAACATTACCGTCAATTTATGGGGCAGGGCAGGCGCGGCGATGTTCGGATCAGGGCTGAGCCAGGTTGGATAGCGGAAATAGGCGTCCGGTGTACCCACGATGGGAGTGGCGCAGGCTGCCAAAGACGTTGGACAAAAGTTGGAGCCGAAGACACTGATGACATCGAATGGCGCCACGATCGGGTCCGCCCCCAGCACCGGCTCGATGAAGCTAGAGGCGCTGGTAACGCTGTTAATGATCGGAGCTGTGGTGATGGTTAAAGTTTTCGTGTTCTGGGGAGCGGCCGGATTCGCACCGTTGGCCACCCCGATGGTCAACGAGCCCGCCGTTTTGAACGGGGCGCCAGTCGAGTCGTACGGAATGGCCACCGTCATATTCTGGCTGTTCAGGACATGAACTGTGCACCCGGCGCAAAGAGTGACGTTGGCTCCGCTTCCGGTAAACACCTTCGTCACTGGAGCGAGTTGAGAAAAGTTGTTGCCATTGATCGCGATCGTCACATTTCCGGCCAAGCCCCCTCCGAGGACAGGAACCGAGGACGGGTTGAAACTGCTGATGGAGGCTGCGGCGGGAGCCGCCGTGATGTTGATCGTGACGGTTTTGGAGCTCGCTGCTCCATATGCAATGGTGGCTGTGGCGGTCAGGGTCTCCCCGGGCACGGCTTGTCCGTAGGCGGTCGGGTTCACGGTTAGCGGAATCGTTGTGCCCCAGCTATACGCAATGCTCTGAACGGCGGCGGGCGTAAGCCAATTGCTGACACCGACCTGAGTCGGATTGCTGGCGATCGTGCAGGTAAACGGCACCGGCACCGTGGTGTTGGAATAGATCGTCAAGCTGAGGGATGGAAAGGCCGTGCCCATCTGCCAACTGGTGGTGTAGGTGCTGCCTTGCTGAACGGTGATCCCGGTAGCCCCGCTGTCGGTCACATCGAAGCTGACCGTAAGCGAAGCGGTGACGAGATTGGGACCTGTAAACTGTACGCTTGCACTATACAGGCCGACTGCCAAGGAAGCGGCCGCCGGGCTGGGCTGGAAGGTCAGGTTCTGCGAACTGGTGGTGGCCGAGCCGCTCATCGGACTTACCTGCAGCCAGTACGGCACCGTCGCGGCCGTGATGGCGAAATAGTCCGGCCCGGCATTACTGTCTGTTAAGCCTACCAACGAGGGGTTGCAGACAGCCGCGCCTTTTGCGCAGACTAGCGACACTGATGCCTGGCCGAAACTCAACGTATTTTGAGCGGGAAGAAGGCTGGCGCAAACTCCCAGCGCGAACAGGATGCAAAGAATCCGACAAGAAAGGTTTTTGGGCATGGGTCTTATCCGTTCCTCGAGGGCCAGCGCCTGTGGGCTAGCACATCTTTCCTATCGGCAATTTTCGAGAGGACTTTAGCGGTGGGTGGAGGTAGCTCTGCTTAGGAACAAAAAACCGCTGCTTTCCGGCGCGGCCCGATAAGGGATTACGAAGCCGCGACGGAAAGAGCGGTCAATTGGCTGACGCGGTTACGGGACTAACGGCCGGCTGCGGCAGTGTGCGTGGCTGGCTTATAGCCACACGTCGCAGCCTTCTTCATCGCGATGATACTTTCTTCGAGAGTCAACAACGGTGTGGTCTTTACCGAGCGGCAGGCGCCTCCTGCTGACACTGCCATCGAAAATGCGGCCGCACTCACGCTATCGGGCATCTGGACAATGCCGACAATATCGTAGTCGCCAAATGCCATCCAGAACCGCTCCATGCTTCCTCCGAGCGCTTGGATTGCTCCGGTTACAGCCTGCGACCGATCCTGAGGGTTCTGGACCATGGCGGCCCACGCCTCAGGCGTATAGCCCACCTGCAGCAGATAATACGACATTCGCTTCCCTTTCCTTTCCTTTTACCGGACGAGCTTGCGGTCTACTAGAGTAATCCGAACGCGGAAGGGAAGCAATCAGAAATACTAAAGATCGGCGTACTAGCAGGCCGCTGAAAAAAGCCCAACAACCGCTTGCTAACGCGCGCGGCCCGGCAACGCGGCATCGAGTTCAGAGGCAGTTACTGAGCCGCGATCGTGAGGGAGCGGAGGTTTGGCGGGCTTGTTCAGCAGCCGACTAAAGGCGATTTGCCGACAGCGGTGCCGGGTATGCGCGCAGCCGCGCCAAGCCATCTACGAGCTGCTCGAGCTCGGTTTCCCGCTGCGAATAAGTCGAGTACATGGAGCGCAGAGCATCCGCCTGCCGGTCTAGCCGTTCCACAACCGTGTCCACTCGCGATGAGAAGCCGCACAGCGTGGACTTGACGGCTGCCATGTCTTCCTGATGCACACCCAGTTCCTTGCATAACGCGTCGATTCGTTCGGAGAGTGCTGCCGAGACTTGCTTCGTCTCCAGGCGCAACGCACCCAGGTCGGCGGCCTGGCGGGCGTCGGACTCTTGCAGTGACGCGGTGGCTGCTGCCAGTTTCTCCTGGACCGAAATCGTCACGGTTTTTTGTTCGGAGACGGCCCCGCTCAAGCCCTCGAAGCTCGACTGGAGAGTCTCCAGCCGGCGGTTGGACTCCGTCTTCTGTGTGGCTGCGTCCTTGGAAAGATCGTCAACGCGAACCGTCACGGAATCGGAGAGCTCTTTGGTTTCAGTACGCAGAGCCGCCAGCTCAGCCGCTTGGCGTGCGTCGGATTCCTCGAGAGACACGGTCGCGGCAGCCAATTGCTCGCATTTCGCCTGGACTGAGAGGCTCATCGACCGCTGCTCGGAAACCACTTCCGTCAGGTCCTGAAAACTGGCCTGAAGCGTGTCGAGCCGGCGGCCGACGCTCTCACTCACTTTGCGAGTTTCGCTGGCGATGTGCGTCTCCAGTTCTTTCATCGCGATCACGAGGCCGCGGGCCAAACCGTATGCGATCTTATCTACCAGTGGAGCGAGCGCCAGATCGGGAGTCGCTTCGCGAGGTGCGCGTGGGCGTTCCGCCTCGGCTTCAGGGGCAGACGCGGGACGCTCCAATGCCTGGATCCGAAATGCCTCCTCCTCCAGCCAGGGCGCCGTTGCGGTTGCGGTTGCCGTTTCGATTCCGTTCGTTCCCATGTGGTTACCTTTTTCCTTTTCGTCAGACCAAGAAATGTTCGGCCAGTTCGGCGTCACTTCGCAGAGCGGCCTGCCAACTGGCATGAGCCTCTTCATGCCGTCCTAACGTCATCAACGCGTGCCCCAGGTTGAGTGCAGCTTGAGGAAAGCCCGGGCGCAGAGCCATGGCCTTCTGGTAATGACCGGCCGCTTCGGCCGCGCGGCCCAGCCGCTGCGCGAGCCATCCTGCGTTGTACAGCAGTTCGGGCGTCGGATCGCCCAAGTCGAGAAGTTGCTTGTGGAGAGCCAGGGCCGGTTTCCACTCCTGGCGCTCGAGCGCGATGGCCGCGAGCGAGCGCAGGGCCTCGGGAGATTTTGGCGCGGTGTCCAAAACTTGCTGGAACGCAGCTTGGGCGGCCTCCCAGTTTTGCATTCTGGAATGGGCAATCCCGATATTCAGCCAGGCATCCAGGGATTTCTTCGGGAAGCCCAGATAGGTTTCGAAGGCCTGGATGGCAGAAGCAAAGTCTCCGATTTGAAAGCGAGCATAACCCAACCGGAACCAGGCGTCTTGATAGTCGGGATGCTGTTCGGCCAGCCGTCCGCACAGGCGCTCGGCGGCAGCCAGTTCGCCGCGGTTCTCGCAGAGCAATGCCAGATTCCAGAGCGCAACTTTAGAACCAGGATCGAGCGCCAGCGCCTTCTCGTAAGCGCCTCTCGCCGGTTCCCACTGTTCGAGCTCTTCCAGGGCGGTTCCCAGACAGAGCCAGGCCTCTGCCGATTCTGGTTCCAACGACACCGCGCGAGAATAGGCCTCGGCAGCTTCCTGGTAGCGGGCCTGTTTCTGCAGCGCCATGCCGCAATTGAACCAGCCGGCGAAACTGCCGGGGTGATCTGCCAGCAAAGCTTTCAGGAAGCCCACGGCGCCCTCGTGGTCGCGGTTCGCGGCGGCGGCCAGGGCCAGGCACTCCAATGCGACCGGCGATTCGGGCTCGATGGCCAGCAAACGCCGCGCGCACTGCGCCAGCAACTCGTAGTCGCCTTGCGCGATGGCCAATCCGGTTAGATTCGACAGCAGATCCTGCGCTTGCGGGTCTCGCGAGAGCAGCTTTTGATAAAGCTCCACAGCCTCTTCGTTCCGGTTGAGAAGTTCCAGGGCGGCCGCTTTGCCGTGGAGAGCGGCATCGCGAAATGGCTGGCGCTCCAGGCATTTCTCGAAAGCTTCCAATGCGGCTGCCGGCTGCTGGCACTGGAGTAACGCGATGCCCAGGCCCAAGTACGCGCCTGCCCGGCGTGGGTCCAGCTCTACAGCCTTCCGGAATGTGGTTGCGGCCCGCTCCCAGTCGCCCAATTTCTCGCGGCAGACCGCCAGGTTGTGAAGACTGGTCGCATCCTCGCCATCTGCCCTTACAGCCTCTTCGTAAGTCTCCGCCGCCGGCTGGAACTGCCCCAGTTCGAACTGAAGATGACCGATGGCCTGGGACAGCTTGGCCGATCGATGGTCTTCACTCCTGGCCAAAAGGAGCTCCGCCAGCGCTTCTCCCGTCTTTCCGGTAATCTGCAGCGAGGCCGCATGCGCCAGCGAACCGGCCAGTGTCGTACTCATACCTGATCCTCTTTTCCGGCCGCGAAAGAAGCCACACGGGGGTCCCATCCCAAGGGGGCAAGGCCGCTCGCGGGAAGCTGCCGCTGGATTTGTGGCGGGACGGGTCGAACCACCATCTCCGGAGATGCCGGGTGGTTCACGGGGGTCAGTTCGAACCGCAAAGCATCCGGTGCGGGAACGGTATGCTTTCGTTCCACACTAAGGCCACTTTCGGCGGGCACGGCGGGGCGCAACTGCGGTTGTAGCCACATCACCGGATGGACGGGCCACATGGGCGCGTTCTGCGCTTGGGCTTCCGTTTTGATAAAAGGTGCTAACTCGGGAAGCGGCTTGGCAGGGGGCTCGATCCGTTTCGCAGTGGCAGGCCGCCGAACGCGCGGGCTTACGGCGCCCCGCGGCGTCGTTCCATTTCGTTCCAGCGACCCATTCACCACGCCGTGATAGTTGCCGGCATTCATAGGCGCAGGCTCCTCTTCACTGCGATGGCGAGCGACGTGATGTCGTAATGCGCGGGGCTCTGCGGCGCGTATTCCCCAATCCACTTGCCGGCCCCGAAGGCTTCGACGAAGGCGGTCCGTTGATGGATGCTCGGCCCCACGGTCTCCCCGAAGCTGCGCAACTGATCGTCAATCTGACGCCCGGCGTCGGTCCGGCGATCGATCTTAGAGGGGACGATCAAACAGCGCGGTACACCGCTGCGCCGCAACAGGCGCGACTGGTGAATCAGGTCCACTGCCGCGCGAGTCGCCAGCAGATCCACACCGCTGGCGGTGACGGGAATCAGGACCAGGTCGGCGATCTTGCCCGCGGCCAGCGTGGCTGCGCCCACGTGAGCCGGCGCGTCCAACACGATGTATCGCTCGGTGCGTGACGCCACGGCGCGCACCAGCCTCTCGCCATCCTGCTCGTTTTCCAAGGGCATGAACTCGCCGCGGATCGGCAGCGTCCCCTGGCTCGACCAATGCATCGAGGTGCCTTGCGAGTCGTTATCCAGCAGCAGTACCGAATCGCTGTTGGAAGCCAGCTCGCACGCCAGGTTCACGGCGATGGTGGATTTGCCGCAGCCTCCCTTGAGATTCACCACGGCGATCACGGTGGCCGCCTGGCGCGGCACATACCGGATTGCCTGAAACAGGAACCGTAACTGTCCGCCGATTTGTGCGATGGGGCTGGCCATTAGTTCCTGGTTTGTTCGAATTCGATCTGAATATCCACGGGCGCCTCGGTCGGTTCGCCGTTGAGAGTTGCCGGCTGGTAGCGCCACTGCATCACGGCGTCCTTGGCGACGTTGGTGAGAATCGGATTTCCGGAAAGGACCTTGACGTTGGTTAAATTGCCGTGCGTATCGACGGTTCCTGTGAGTTTCACGGTTCCATAGACCCCGCGCGTCCTCGCCAGCGCCGGCATGCTCGGGGTCGGGCGGCTGATGAGCTTGGCGGGAACCACGCGGCCGCCGGAAGGACGTGGCGCCGGGCCCGGGTCCGGCACCACTACTCTAGGCGCAGCGGGCGGCGCCGGAATCGTCGGAGGCGGGAGTGCGCTGACGGGCAAACTGGCTACGTTGCGGTCGGAAACGGAGATGGCCGGTCCGGGCGCGATGGCGAGGGCAACAGACCGAGAAGTCTGGACCCGGGGTGGGTCAAAGGGCTTGGGAGCTGCCGCCTGGGCCGGCGCGGGCTTATTTTCGGCGACTGATTTGTCCGCCGCCGCCTTGCTCTCGGTAGCAGGCTTCGCTACAGCCTGTGCGGGCTGGGAAGGCGCGAGTACGGGAACGGCGGGCTGCCGCGATTCCGCAAACGCAGCCTTGGTTGTGGCGGCCGGCGCATCCGCCTTGGCGGGTGCCTTTTGAGGCGCCGGAGTGGAGACCGATGCCTTGGCGGGTGAACTTGCTGGCCGTCTGGATCGCGCGACGATCACTCCCACCGCCATGACCAGCAGTGCGATCAGCCCAATCAGAACATACCGCTTCTGGGCATCTGACAGAGGCGGCCTTGCCGGCAGCGGTGCCGCCACCGTTCTGTACGCTGGCTCTTTCTGTAGCGGCTCCTCAATGGGAACTGGCTTCTCGACAACCGGTGCGGCGGCTGCCTCCGGCGCTCGCAGGCTCTGGACCGACTGCAGGTCTCTTTCGAGAATGGCGTCGCCCGGAAATAGCGAAAGAAGATTGCGCAGCAGATCGGCGGCCTGCTCAAGTTGTTGCTGCTGGATGAGCTTCAGAGCCTTCTCGCGGCCACGATTGTAAAAGTCCTCTTCTTCACTGGCCGAACGCGCCTGGCGGACCGTCTCCAGCAGCGCCTGGGCTTCGGGCCGTTTTTGTGAGGCCAGCCGCGCGAGGATCTGTTCGGCTTCTTTCAACTGGCGCCGTCCGAACAGGATCTGCGCCATGCGCCACTCTTCCCGGTACCGCTTGTCGGCCTCCAGCTCTTCGAGAAGCTCCCGCAAGGCGGGCTCCTCGCCGAGAAGATCGATGGCGGTGCGAAGAGTCGCTTCCGCCTGCTCGGTTTCTCCGTCACTCAGGCAGCGCCGCACTTCGGCGGCGGCAGCTTCACATTCAGATCGCTTGAGGCCGGACTGAGCCTCTGCTAACAAGGCTCGCAGCTCGGGCGCGTCCGGAAACTCCACGAGCGCCGATTCGATCAACGGGATGGCCTGCGGCCAGGCGCCCAATGACATTTTCTGATCGATCGCATCCAGCCTGCGCGCCAGTTTCTTGTGAACCTCCTGGTCGCGCAGCAGGGCCCGCAGGCGCTCGGCGGCTTGCAGCAGCTCGATGGACTCGGGAACCGTCTCCAATGCCTCTTCGAGCACCGTCAAGGCGACTGCCCACTGCTGCGCCTGCTCGAGCCCGGTCGAGCGCGTAACCGCATCCTGCACGAAACGGCGCTGCTGCCAGCCGGGCAGGGTCTTTTCGAGGTCGGCTAGCTGCGTTACGATTTGCGGCTCACCCGGAAGCTCCGCCAGTTTTTCTCGCAGGAGCTGGACTGCCAGATCCGGACGATCCTGCCCGGCCAGCCACTGCGCTTCATCGGTCACGCGCCGCAGCGCCGCTTCCTTTTTATGCTCGGCGACGTGAGCCAGCCAATGCTCGACCACCGCGGAGTCCGGGAATTCGGCGCGCAAGTCTTCGAGGATGGAGAGAGCTTCATCGAATGACTGCAACAACAGCAGCGACTTTGCCTTGGCTAACTGGGCCTCGATCTTGGCGTCGGCCTCCTCGCGCAGAATGGCTTCGCCGATGGCTTCGATCAATTTGGCGGCTTCGGCATGGTAGGGATCCACTTCCAGCGCGGCTGTGGCGCGCTCATGAGCTTCGGCAAGGTTGCGCTGTTCCAGCAAGCGCCGGCCTTCCGCCACCAACTGCGCGCATTTCTGGATCTGCGCCAGCCGAACCAGCACCTGCTCCAGGCGGCTTTTCACTTCGCCGTTGGTGTTGTCCAACCGCAGTGCGGCCTTGAGAATCTCCGCGGCCCGCGCAAAACGGTGTGCGGCAGCTTCTTCCTCGGCCTCGCGCAACAAAGTTTGGACGCGCGGCTGAACGCGCCGGCGCTGCAACTGGTCTTGTGCCGCGTTGCGCAAACGGTGAGCCGTCTGGTTATCCGGATCGAGTTCGAGCGCTTCGCGCAGGACTGCCTGGGCCTCGTCCAGGTTCTGCGCGTCCATCAGTCGGCGGGCCTCTCTGGAGAGCACGGCTGCGCGGCCACGCTTCAGATCGCGGAGGATCGGCTCGGCATCGAAGCGCACATCGTCCAGGCTTTGATAGCGCAATTCGCGCTGCTTCTCCAAAGCGCGGTGCACGAGGCGCTCCAGGGCTTCCGGACAGTCGGGCGCCAGTTCTCGCAGGCGCGCAGGCTCGTGGTGGAGCACGTCGATGCTGAGGTCGCCGGGATTTCCAATCCGGAAGGGATGGTTGCCGGTCAGCAATTCGTAATAGACGGTGCCCCAGGCGAAGATGTCGCACAGCTCATCGGGAACCTCGCCGCCAGTCAATTCTTCCGGCGCCAGGTAGAGGGCGGCATCATCTGCATCGAGTCCGCCAAGGCGTACGATGCCGAAATCCTGGATGGTGATGTTGCCATCTGCTGAGAGCACAATGGCGGAAGGCCGGACGCCCACGTAAGAAAGCCCGCCGCGGTATGCCGTCTGGACACCTTCCGCCACCTGCCACATGATCAGCATCTTCTGTAGCAGTGTCAGAGAGCGGTGTGTCTGGAGGATGCGGCGCAAATCATCTCCGTCGAGATGTTGCATGGCGGCGAACGGCAAGCCAACATGCTCGCCCAATTCGTAGATCGCGATGAAATTGCGGTTGCGCAAACCGGATGCGGCGGCGATCTCGCGCCGGAACCGCTCTACCATCGTGCGGTCCTCGACGTCGGTGAGAACCTTCAAGGTGACGGGACGGCCGGTGTCTCGATCGAGCGCGCGAAAGACTTTCACCGACGCGCTCTGACCGATCTCGGCCTCCACTTCGTATTTCCCAATGCGAGCCGACAAGCGCGGAAGGCCGGTTACCGGTGGAATTCCGGGCCGCTCTCCCATACCTACGAATGAAGAAGTAGACGCCGCCATTTTTTGTGCCTCACCTTCCGGCGCGGATCGAAGACTTTTGTAGCAGTTCCACACCGGCTCTGTCCAAAGGAAAACCAACCGCGCGTTCCGATTTCCACAAATTTGTTACACCGTGAAATGAGCGTATTCAGGAATCACTCGTGTTCAAAGATTGTGGATAAAACGACGCGACATGCGGTTGTTACCCAGGTGTACACTGCTGGGAAGGCGGGTGAGGCCATTTATGGCGAAAACGGAGCGTCTGACGGTCGACTTGGCAAAGTATCCAGACTTAGTAGTTATCTACCTGGGGATGAAGGTCAACAGCCTGCGCGGCGTGGGAACGGTAATGAAGATGGGGCCGCAGATCAGCCGTTCGGTTGAGGCGAAGCCGGATGGCCTGTTACTGCACGAGGGTTTTCTGTTTTCGCTGTTTCCTTTGCACGTCGGGATGCGTCAGTATTGGCGGGATTATCCCTCTCTGGAGGCATGGACGCGCACGCTGCCCCACCAGAAATGGTGGAAGGACTTTCTGAAGAATCCCGCCGGCACCGGATTCTGGCACGAAGCGTATACCGCTTGCGGCGCCATGGAGGCGGTCTACGACAACATGAACATCCGCCCCGGCTTTGCCGCCTTCGCCGACGTGGTACCGGCACGCGGCCCGATGTTCGGAGCGCGCACCCGTCTCGGAATGAGCGGGCAAGCTCCGGTGGGCCCGCTGCCGGAAAAGGAGTTCTACTCGCAGGAGAAGTAAGCGCTCTCTGAGGTTTACAGAATCCGTTCACCTTTCGGCGCCTGACCGGGAAGCAGGAAAGTCTTGATCAATTCGCCTTCGCCGCAAACCGTCATTCCAGAGAAGCGCTTGTACCACAGGCCGTGAGGCACCTCGGGTTCGGCGTCGAGCCACGTCGCTAACTGCTCCAGTTGAGACGCTGAAATCTTCCTGCTCTGGACTCGGTCGACTAGATGTTGAAACAACGCTGGCGGAACGTTTTGGCGTCGGACTCGAGGCAAAGCCTGGATCCCGGCCGGACCTCAAATTCCGTAGAAGCCGCGCGTCAGACGCTCTTTGATCGCAGCAGCTTCGATTGGATTCGCGGCTTTGGCGAGCCGCTTGGCGAGCAGCCCCAATTCCTCCGGACTGAGGCGATTGCCCTTGCCCTCGAGAACTGCAAGCTCTGCGGTTTCGATAGCGACCTCTTCCCCGGTTGGCTTACGCGCCACTACACGACTGCCCGTAAGCGCCTGCCGCACGAACCAATGGTAAACGGCCAGAGCGCTCTTGATCACGTCGGTTCGCTTGGAACCGGTCAATTCGGCCATTTGATCAACTAGTGCAATTTCGGCTGGCGTGAGAACGGGCTGGATTCGTGCCATGCTCTTTAATGCTCGTTTTCTGAGACTATTATACTACTTTCTGTGCATTCAGCTCACCACGCCACGAGCGCGTCTTCAAACAGGCGGCTCAATTGTTCGGGCGTAGCGGGGCGCGGCGACAGCTTGGTGACGCGATGCTGCGGCAAGGTGCCCTCGACCAATGCCGGGATGTCGGAACTCGAATAGCCGATGTCCCGCAAGCCGTTGGGGAGTTTCAGGCGCTCGATGAACCACGTGATGCGCTCGGAGAGAATCCGCCCGGCGTCCTCGCATCGGCAGCGGGAAACGTCGACACCCAGGGCCTGGGCCGCCTCCAAATGCCGCTCTGGAGAAGCCGAAGCGGTAAAACGAAAGACGGCGGGTGCATTCAGCACCACCGAATAGCCGTGCGGCACCAGCGGGTGATCCACCTCGTATCCCTCGGTTCGATAGCCCTTCACCATTCCGGACACGGGGTACGACATGCCGTGCGGCAGATGCACTCCCGCGTTGCCGAAACCGACGCCGGCGTACGAGGCTGCGAGCAGCATATTGGCGCGGGCCTCATCGTCTCCCGGATCTTCCACCTCCCGGACCAGGTATTTCGCGACCATGCGCAGCGCTTCGAGCGACCAGACGTCGCTGATGGGATTGGAACCCTGATACGCCGGGCGCAACGCCGGTCGCTCCGGGCGGGGACGCTCGGCGAACGGCATCGCCGTGTACGACTCGATCGCGTGGCTCAGCACATCCAACCCGGTCGAGGCCGCCACCTGGCGCGGCATCGTGCGCGTGTTCTCGGGGTCCAGAAGCCCCAGCGTCGGTTTGAGTAACCGGCTGGCGATTCCCGTCTTGGCGTGCATCTTAGTCAAATCGAAAATAGAAACGCCGGTGGTTTCGCTGCCGGTCCCCGCCGTGGTTGGAATCGCAATCAATGGCTTGAGCGGGCCCGGTACCGGCAGTCCCTTGCCGATCGGCGGGTTCACGTAATCGAGAAAATCTTCCGGCGGGTACGTGGTGTATAGGTTCACCGCCTTCGCCGTGTCGATGACCGAGCCGCCGCCCACTGCCACGATCGCGTCCGGCTTGGTTTCACGTCCAAAGGCGATGGCGTGCAGAAACGACTCGTCAGTGGGCTCGATGCGCACTCGATCGTAGAGCACATACCCAACATGGTTGTCGTGGAGTGATTCGAGCACCGTTGTGACGGGCCGCATGCGGCTCAGCAGCGGATCGGTGACCACCAAAACGCGCCGCCCACCTAACCCGGCCAGATCCATTCCCACCTCGCGCGTGACTCCGGCGCCAAAACGGACGCTCGAGGTGGCCATCTCAAAGGCGATTTCGTTTGCCATGTGACAGTACTTTTTGCGAAGCTATCGCGTTGAAATTATACGTAATCCGCGGGCAATCCGGGGAAATCCGAATGCGGGTTCTGGTACGACGGGGGTACGTTGGGGTCTTTCCATGAATGAGCGTTTCATTACATGATGCATTTGCGGCTCCAAGTAGTCCTTCACTCGGTGACAACCACAGTTGACTCACTTCGGAGCCGCCCTTCTGGAATTGCCAGACTGAACCTGAACCTGACTCCTCACCGCCGGGGTATCTGCCATTGACCCCGGCGGATTTTTTCCTTTTCTCACAGCTTGCGAAGTACGGTACTGAAAATGGTACTGCCTTGACTCGATCTCCATCACCGTCCGTGACAATCTGATGAACAGGAGATTCTCATGGGTGCCCGGCCTGCTCGCTCTGTCGCGAAGACTCTTCACTATTGCAAGACCTGCCTTCGGGAAACCACGCACGAAATCCACCAGCATGGCGGCCTGGAGACTGCCAACTGCGTCCCGTGCATGGAGCGGTCCATCAGCTACGAGTTAGATCGGGAATAGGAAGGTGTGGGGTCAGCCCTTCCGGGCTGCCGCCGCGCTTCCGCGCGGCGCGCCGGGCAGAAGCCCGGCGGCGGGCCCAAAAGGCCCGACCCCACGCCGGCAATCACCACGACGCGTAGAGCCCACGAATCGCGAGGGCGATCGCAATCATCGGGACAGTTTGTTAGGAGGTGGGCGCCGCTTACACGCGCTGGCCGGCCGCAGGGATGCGGTGCAATTCTTGGTGCAGATACAAACGCTTGCGTAGCACGCTCCGCTGTTCCAGGGCCTGAGTCAAGAGTGCCGTGGCCAGTTCATCGGCGCTCGGCTCGGAGCCGTTCAGCTGCTCCTTGGTGTCAATCAGGTCATTACTGGCGGAGATGTACTCCAACAGCAGTTCGGAGCAGCGCGTGCATTCGGTTTGGATGGTTGCGGTCACGAGCCCATTATGCGGTGACCCGTAATTCGATTAAAGTTCTATGGGTACAGGACGGGTACCAGAAGTGCTACTGGCGCGGCCGCCGGTGAAGGCGCATGCCACTTCGGCCATGAAACGCGCCATCTCTTCTTTGACTTGCGTGTGAGGCTTCTGGCCCACGTTGAAATAGAGAATTACTTCATCGAAACCAGCGGCTTCCACTTTTTGGAGGGTCGATATGATTTGCGCCGGCGTACCTAGCAACACCGAATTCTCGGTGAGATCCTCGGGCCGGACATTTTGCAGCCGATCGACGATGCCGGTGAAGTAACGGTAGCTGGGCGGCGCGGTCCGTGGATCGCCGGGAAACGCCGCGATCACGCACTCTTTGTAATAGCGAATCTGCCGGGCTCGGGCCGCGTGTTCTTGCGCCGCATTGTCCGCGAAGTGGATGAAATAGCTGCACATCAGGCGGCCCGGCTGGTTGCCGTGCCGCGCGCAGGTTTCCTGGTAGAGTTGCGCTACTTGTTCCAGGCCGCCGAAACTGAGGGCGGCGGCGAACGGCGCCACGATCAGTCCGCAGCCAAGCCTTCCCGCGAGTTCGATCGAGGGCTTGGAGAATGATCCCACATACGCCGGAATCGGCCGCTGGATTGGTTTGGGCGTAATCGCGACGTTGTCGAATTGGTAGTACTTGCCGTGATGCGAAATCGGCCCGTCGCTCGACCACAAGCGGCGCACCAGTTCCATCCCTTCCTCGAAAAGCGCCTGGTTCTCGTCGAACGACACATTGAAGGGTCCGTATTCCCGGCGGTCGTATCCGCGGCCCGCCGCGAAATCCACGCGGCCGCCGCTGAGCAGATCAAGCGTCGCCCACTGCTCGGCCACGCGGATCGGATGGTGCAGCGGCAGAACAGTCACTGCGGGAGCGAGGCGTATCCGCCGCGTCCTCGCCGCGACATTGGCAAGCACCAGATCGGGGCAGGAAAGCACGCCGAGGGTGCTGAAATGATGTTCGCCAATCCAGGCGGAATGAAGGCCTACCTCTTCGGCGTAGATCGCTTCATCGAGAATATCCGCCACGAACTGATTGGCGTGGCGTTGATTGTTTTCGTAGTGATTGTCGCTGAGGGTGAAGTAGCCGAAATCCACGGAAGACCTTAGCGGCTGGATGCGCTGACCAGGTATACCGCGGTCTCCGCGAGCAGATTGGGCCGGAAGTTCATCTTGCGGCCGGCGGAAAGGAAGTAACGCCGCTCCACCCGGATACCCTCCAACGTGACGAGCTCCTCAAAATCCTGCACCGTCAGGATGTGAATGTTGGGCGAATCGAACCAGGTATGGGGAAACAGCTTGGTGATGGGCGCGCGGCCTCCGAACAGCAGCGACAGGCGCATCCGCCAATGGCCGAAATTCGGAAATGCGACGATCGCCCGGCGGCCGATGCGTAGCATTTCGCGTAGCACGGTCCGGGGATGGTGCGTTTCCTGCAGCGTCTGACTAAGGATCACGTAATCGAATGCGCCGTCCGGATAATCGGCCAGTCCTTCATCGATGTCGCCCTGATAAACCGAGACACCGCGGGCGATCGCGCGTTGCACTTTGGCGCTCGAGATTTCGACTCCGCGCGCATCCACACCCTTGTTTTCGGCCAGCCATTGCAGCAAATCGCCATCGCCGCAACCGAGGTCCAGAACCTTAGAGCCGGGCTCGACGATTTCGCCGATGATGGCGTAATCGCTGCGGCCGAGCAGTTCCCGGACGAACGGTTGCGGTTTGGGAACCTGGGCCGTCATTGCGCCTTCTCGTAGGTCGAGGCCAGGAAGCCGCGGATCAGGTCGGTCTGCTCGGCTACATCTACCAGAAACGCGTCGTGACCGTAGTTGGATTGCAATTCCACATAGGCTACGTCGCAGTTGCGGGCGCGCAGTGCTCGCACAATTTCCTGCGACTGGTAGCTCGGGTAGAGCCAATCGGAGCTGAAGCTGATCACCAGGAAGCGCGCCCGCGCCGTTTCGAACGCCGCCGCCAGGCTGCCGTGCCCGTTTACCAGGTCGAAATAATCCATCGCCTTGGTGATATAGAGATACGAATTGGCGTCGAAACGGTTCACAAATTCGCTGCCGCGGTAGCGCAGGTAGCTCTCGACCTCGAAATCCACGTCGAAGTCGTAACCGAAGTTCTCCTTGCCGCGCAGTCTTCGCCCGAACTTCTCGCGCATCGAGTCGTCGCTCATGTACGTGATGTGCCCGACCATGCGCGCCACGGCCAAACCACGCGCCGGCGGCTTGTCGCTGTAGTAGTTGCCATCGTTCCAATCGGGATCGGCCATAATGGCCTGCCGGCCCACTTCGTTGAACGCGATCTGTTGCGCGCTGTGGCGCGTAGTGCATGCAATCGGGATGGCGCTCACCACTCGATCGGGATACGAAACTGCCCATTCGAGTGCCTGCATCCCGCCCATGGAACCGCCCGAGACGCAAAGCAGGCGCTCGATCCCCATGGAATCGATCAGCATTTTCTGCAGCCGCACCATGTCGCCGATCGTGATTACCGGAAACGTCATGGCATACGGGCAGCCCGTCGCCGGATTGATTGAGGCGGGACCCGTACTTCCACGGCACCCGCCAAGCACGTTGGCGCAGATGACGAAGTAGCGGTTGGTGTCGAAAGCCTTGCCCGGCCCGATCATGTTGTCCCACCAGCCGGGCTTGCCGGTTACATGGCTGATCCCGGCCGCGTGCGCGTCCCCGGAGAATGCATGCAGAACCAGGATGGCGTTGCTTTTCCGCGCGTTCAACTCGCCGTACGTCTCGTAGGCAACCTCCACTGGCGCGAGCGTGGCGCCATTGTCCAGAGGCATGCAATCGAACCGGACAACGTTGGATTCGACGATCATTACAGAGAGTTTCCCATCATAACAAAAGCCTTGACAGCTCCTCCGCAGGCTGTGTTGAGACCCCACTGCTTCCTGGGAAACAGCGCGACTCCGAGCCTGAGTTACACCAACTTCATCACCAGCGACCAGGGGCTCACCAATGGCTGGGGCATCCCGCTAGTCCTTGATGCCTTTTGTTACCCGCCCAGTACCCGCCTTACTTGTTCGCCAACCGCGGGACAGCCATATTGAAACCACCGGACCGCATGCCGTCGTCCGGCAGGAGGCCAATATGGGTTCCAACCGCTCGACGTCCCACGCGATGTATCAGCCATCTGGCGCCGCCCAAGCCGCCGGTATGCAAAGTGAATGCTACGTCGAACCGGCTCCCGTGGTCGAAGTTTTGCTCGACCAGCTGCGCTACCTGCTCAGCCACAAGGGCGCTTCCTGTGCGGCTGACTGCGCGGATTGTGAACGCCTCGCGGGCGCCCAGAGCTGGCTGCTGCTGCCCTTCCGCGCCACCGCGACGCAAGGTGCGCGGCCGCCGGCAAACACCTATTTGGCCGAGGCCATCGCCAAGGCGCGTTTATGACATCCCGGTTCCTGATGTGCCGTCCGCAATACTTCGACGTGAGTTACGTCATCAATCCCTGGATGGCCACCAACGTCAATTGTGTGGCGCATTCGCAGGCGCACGCGCAATGGTCCACCCTGCATCGCAAGATGGAAGATGCTGCCCAGGTGGAGTTGATCGAGCCGGAGCCCGGTCTGCCGGATATGCCCTTCACCGCCAACGCGGGATTAGTAGTAGGAAATACGGCCATCGTGAGCAATTTTCGCCACCCGGAGCGTCAGACCGAAGAGCGGCATTTCGAGCGCTGGTTTAGTGACTATGGTTACGCGGTTCAACGTCTCGCGCGCTCAATTCCCTTCGAAGGCGCGGGAGATGCGCTCCTCGATCGGGAGCGAGGCTGTGTGTGGATGGGCTATGGCCATCGAAGCTCTCGCGAAGCGGGCGCCCACATACAAAAGATGCTCGGGCTCGAAGTGATTCTGCTCGAATTGACGGACCCGCGCTTCTATCACTTGGATACGTGCTTCTGCCCTCTCCCGCGTGGATTTGTCATGTATTATCCCGGCGCTTTCTCCGAAGCCTCCCAAGCTTTGCTCCGCACCAGAATCCCAGCCGAACAAGCAATTCTGGTGGGCGAAGAGGATGCCATCCAATTCGCGTGTAACGCGGTGAATATTGACAACCAGCTGATTCTGAATGGCGCGAGCCGGAGCCTGGTCGCGGGCCTGTCACATGCGGGATTCCAGACCGAACAGTCTCCGCTGTCGGAGTTTCTGCGCGCTGGCGGCGCGTCCAAGTGTCTGACGCTGCGCCTGGAAGAGCCCCTGTAACCTAATCGGCTTGAGCACTACAATAACTCTCAGGCCGATGCGTCCCGCTGTTTCGTTTCTCCTTCTGGCTTCGCTGTTTGCTTCCGAGCCCGCGTACCGGCAGGCGGTTCCCGACTACCGCTATCAATTCCCGCGCGATCATTTCGACCATCCCGAATTTCGCACCGAGTGGTGGTATTACACCGGTAACCTGCGCACGCATAGCGGCGCGCGTTACGGATTCGAGCTGGTGTTTTTCCGGCTGGCGCAGCATCGCGGCGCGAGCGAAAATCCATCCTCCTGGAGGGCGGATGATCTCTATCTCGCGCACCTCGCGCTCACTGACATCGACGGCCAGCGCTATCGCTTCCACAAGCGCTTGAACCGCGCGGGGCCAGGCATCGCCGGCGTCAGTTTCGAGCAGGGTCGCATCTGGAACGGCAACTGGGAATCGAAGTGGGATCTGACATCCGGTACGCAGACGCTCTCCGCCGTGGCCGATGAGATCCATCTTCACTTGCGGTTGACGTCGCAAAAACCGCCCGTGATTCACGGCGAGAACGGTGTCAGCCAGAAAGGTGACGACGCCGGTCAGGCATCATACTACGTGTCACTTTCGCGGCTCGCGGTGGAGGGTGTAGTGAACGGCATGCCTGTCACTGGAACGGCATGGATGGACCACGAGTGGTTCTCCAACCAGCTTGCTCCGAACCAAACCGGCTGGGACTGGTTCAGTGTCCAGCTCGATAACGGCTCGGAGCTGATGCTCTTCGACTTGCGGCATCTCGACGGCGCCGCCGATTCGCATACCGCAGGCACGTATATCGACCGTGACGGCCGCGCCACGCATTTGAGCCACGCTCAGTTTGATCTGGAGCCGCTCGAGTTTTGGACCAGCCCTCACGACGGCGCCCGCTATCCGATCCGCTGGCGGATCACCATTCCTACCTTGAAACTCACTCTGGAGTGTTCAGCGGCGGTACCAGACCAGGAGTTTCGTTCGGAAGATGACATCGGTCCGAGTTATTGGGAAGGAGCCGTGAGCTACAGCGGCTCCTTCAGTGGTGCGGGCTATCTCGAAATGACGGGCTACACGAAGCCCATGCGTTTGTGATTGCCGCGAGAATAGATCGGCTTTCCGTATAATAGAGACAACGCAACGGGCCGTAATGACTCCCGAAGACCGACAGCAGCAGTTCGAACAGTCCCTGCAGGAGGCGCTGACCGCTCATAACAAGATGCTCGCCGCGCATGCTCGCAGATTGGAAGAGCAGGAGCGGTGGCAGAAAGAGTCTGAGCGGGAAAGCGCGCAGATTCGGCAGGAAACCGATCACCTTCGACAGGACACTGAGCAGATTCGACGGGAAAGAGAGCAGATTCGACGGGAAACCGACCGGATTCGGCAAGACAGCGAGCAAATTCGGCGGGAAACCGACCGGCAGCGGCAGGAACATGAGCGCAAAATGCAATGGCTCGATGCGCGCATCAAGCACGGTATCCGTTTAGCGGTACGGGAAGCCCGTGCCGAACGAGCTAAGCGCCGCGAATTAGACGAGAAGATGACACAACTCGCGGCTTCCCACCTGCTCACCGAAGAAGCCTTGCGTGACCTCAAGGTCACCGTCGATTCCTTCATCCAGTCGATGCGCCGCGGGGGCAACGGCCAGCTGCAGGCCTGATCGGCGTGACGCCTGCGTGTAACCCACTCGCCGGTGAGGCCGATTATAATGCGCTATATGAAACTACCCGAGGGCAAACTGCGCCGATTGAAGGCGCTTTCTAACGAGCGTGGTGTCATTGCCGCTGCTGCAATGGACCAGAGAGGAAGCCTGCAAAAGTCGCTCGCCAGCGCCCGCGGCGTGGATTCCAAGCAGATCACGCCGCAGATGATGAGCGAATTCAAAACCATAGTCACCAAAGTATTGACGCCCCACGCCAGTGCGATCCTGCTCGACCCGGAATATGGCCTCGAAGCCGCTGCCGCCCGCTCCCACAACGCCGGCCTGTTGCTCGCCTATGAACTGAGCGGCTACGACAACACGCGGCCCGGACGCCGGCCCGACCTGCTGCCGAACGTCTCTGTGAAGCGCATTGTGGATTGGGGCGCCGACGCCGTAAAGGTGCTCCTCTATTACACGCCGTTCGACGAAAAATCGATCAACGACGAGAAGCACGCCTTCATCGAGCGGATCGGCGCCGAGTGCGAAACCTACGAGATCCCGTTCTTCCTCGAATTTGTCGGCTACGATCCGAAAGGCGGCGACGAGAAGGGTGTGGAGTTCGCCAAGATCAAACCGCAAGTAGTCAAGGGTTCGATGGCGGAATTCACCAAGCCGCAATACAAAGTGGATGTGCTGAAGGTCGAAGTTCCGGTGAATGCGGAATTCGTCGAAGGTAGCAGCGTTTATAAGGGCAAGAAGGCCTATAGCCGCGACGAAGCCCTGAAGCATTTCCGCGATGCTGCTTCGGTCGCCACCAAACCGTTCATCTATTTGAGCGCTGGTGTCAGCAACGCCCAGTTCAACGAATCGTTGAAGATGGCAGCCGAGTCGGGAACCGATTACTCCGGCGTTCTCTGCGGCCGCGCCACCTGGAAAGAAGGCATTCCCGTTTACGCCAAGGATGGCCCCGTGGCCCTCGAGGCGTGGCTCCAGAAAGAGGGCGTGGCCAATATCAATGCGGTTAACGCCAGCATACGCACCGCCACTCCCTGGAACGCCAAGCTGGGCGTGCCCGTGCCGGCCTGAACGCTTTCACCGAGCCCCGGTAACGTATGATAGGAAACTATGAACGACTGGGGCTACGCACAAACCGATCCATCCGAGCAGCTGGCACGTTTGCATTTCTTCTCCATGCTCAAGCATCAGGATGGGCAGGAAATTGAGTTCACGATTAAGGTGAAGGAGTTCATCACTCCCAAAGACGGCGCCATGCTGTTCTTCGCCGAAGCGGATAAGCAGACCAACCAGAAGGTCGTTCCGTATACGCCTACGGGTTGGGGGCGCACCTTATTGTTAGCCCTGTCAGAATGCATCAAGAACATTAATCGCTTCCCGTATCACGAGACCGATTCCAAGGCCGCCAAAGCGTAGGCCGCGTTCCTTCATAAAATCCCCTTTTTTCTGGAACTTCGAGCGTCGTTGCTCGTCTATACCTCTAAGCCCAGAGGCGCCTGGCCCGGAGGAGCATTCTGTGAATGGTTTAATGCAGGACCTGCGATACGCGTTCCGCATGCTCGCGAAGAGCCCGGGTTTCGCGGCGGTCTCGGTGCTCACGCTCGCCTTTGGCATCGGCGCCAATACCGCTATTTTCAGCTTCGTGAACGCCACCCTGTTGAAGCCGCTTCCGTACGCGGATGCCGGCAGCATTGTTCGCGTTCTGGAGAAACCCCCAGGCGGAGGGCAAAACGGCATCTCCACGCTGACTTTTCTCGATTGGCAGCGCGATAACACAGTGTTCGACTACATGGCCGCCCAGACGGGGGGCGCGGTAACGCTTACGGGCCGCGGCGACCCGGTGCAGTTGCCAAGCGCCCGAGTATCGGCGCATTACTTCGAAATCTTTGGCATCAAGGCCGCAATCGGGCGCACGTTCGCGGCCGACGAGGACCAGCTCGGCAGAGAGCACGTGGTGGTTCTCAGTCACGTGCTGTGGGAAACCCAGTTCGGCGGCGATCCGAAATTGATCGGCCAATCGATTCGCCTGGACGGAGAGCCCTACACGGTGATCGGCGTCCTGCCGGCCGGCAGTTCCTTCGACCGCGGTTTCGACCGGCTCTGGAGGCCGTTGGCGTTCAAGCCGGAGAACATGACGCGTGACTTTCACTGGTTTGGCTCGTTCGCAAAGCTCAAGCCGGGGATTACCCTGGAGAAGGCGCGAGCGCAGATGGATGCCATCGGCGCCCGTATCTCGCAGCAGTATCCCGATTCCAATAAGGGCTGGGGCGTGGTGGTGGTGCGCCTCTCCGATGCCCTAGTCGATTCCGGAACGCGCCAGGCCCTCTACGTTTTGCTGGGCGCGGTGGGGATGATTCTGCTGATCGGCTGTGCCAATCTGGCAAATCTCACGTTGGCCCGGGGTGCGGCCAGAGAACGCGAGGTCGCCGTGCGCGCTGCATTGGGGGCCGGACGGCACCGGCTCATTCGGCAATTCCTCACCGAAAACGTGCTGCTCTCGATCACCGGCGGTTTGGCAGGCTTGGCCGTTGGGTATGCCACCATGCGCGCCATCCAAGCGGCGATCCCGCCGTTCGTCCTACCGCGAGAAGTGAATGTCACGCTGGATACCCGCGTGCTACTGTTCACCTTCTTGTTATCCGTGCTCACCGGCTTGATCTTCGGCTTGGCTCCCGCGCTGGGAGCCACTCGGACGGAGTTGACCGCCGCCCTGAAAGAAGGAGCGCGCGGAGCGATTGGAGGCATGCACGGACGCTTGCGCGGTGCGCTGGTGGTTGGCGAGGTGGCGCTGGCCTTCGTGTTGCTCACTGTCGCAGGTTTGTTGATCCAAAGCTTTTTCCATATGCTTCGGGCCGATCTGGGCTTCGATACCACCAAGGTGATTACCGCCCAATTGCCGATTTCCGGCAAGCGATATCCGGATCCGGCGCGGCTCAATCTCCATCTGCGCGAGATCCTCACAAATGTGGAAGCATTGCCCGGTGTTCGCGAAGCCGCGTTCACTTCAGCGCTGCCTCTGCGCGGCTGGGGTTATGGAATGCCGTTTCAAATCGCGGACCAGCCTGTTGTCGACCGTGCTCACAGAGAGGCATGCTTTTTCAAGATGGTGACTCCCGCATACTTCCATACCATTGGGATGCGGTTGCGAAAAGGCCGCGCGCTCACGGAACGGGACGCGGCTGGATCTCCGCCGGTGGCGGTGATCAATGAAACGATGGTCAACAAATACTTCCACGGCCAAGACGTGATCGGCAAACGGATCCTGGTGCAGCAAATCATTCCTGGAAAGACGCAACTCGGTTCTGAAATCCCGTGGGAAGTAGTAGGGGTCGTCGCCGATGAACGCGTGGACAACATAGACGATAAGAACCTCAGCCCAGGGATGTATGTCACCAACGAACAGAGTCCGGTATATTTTGGCGGCTTGGTGGCGCGAGCCGCAACGAATCCAGAGGCGCTCCAGAAAGCGCTACGCCAAGCCGTTTATGCAGCCGACAAGGAACAGGCCATCACCGAGATCAAAACGCTGGAGCGGCTCAAGACGGAATCGATGACCGGCGACCGTGTCATGTCGACTCTATTGACCACCTTCAGCGCGGTCGCGTTGTTGTTGGCGGCGATCGGGATCTACGGAGTGATCTCTTACTCGGTGGCGCGCCGGACCGGCGAAATGGGAATTCGCGCTGCGCTCGGCGCGAGCCCGGGAAGCCTGCTTAGTCTCATTCTCCGCAACGGGATCTGGATGACGGGTGCCGGCCTGTTGCTGGGTTTCGGCGGCGCGGTCGGGCTGCCTCGCCTGCTGAATGCATTCCTATTCGGTGTCGGAAACTGGAGCCCGCTCACGTTCGCGGCAGCCGCCGGCATTCTCGCCGGGGTTGCGCTGCTAGCCTGCTACTTGCCGGCGCGCCGGGCCACCAATATCGACCCGGTCGAGGCGCTCCGGTGCGAATGACGCATTCCTGCCGGTGAGTTGGCCGCGCGCGACGCCGCTAGTTCTCCGAGCCGGGCTTGTACTCGGTCACCCAGCGCGGCACCTCGGCCTCTAAATGGCCATTCACTCGAACTCCGCGCGCTTTCGCCCATCGGTATCCCCACATCGGTCCGTACGGCGTGATGTACGTCTCGGGGGTCCGGTAGGCTGGGTCAGCCTCTGCCGCGCTCAAAGATACGAACTGATATCCCTTCTCTTCAAAAAGCCCTAAAACCTCATCGATCGTATCTGCATTGAGCCAGTTATCATGCAAGAGCATCACCTGAGAGACTTCGTAGCCGAAGACGCGCTTATTGAGTGATGCATAGTAATCGATTTCCTTGCTCGTATACGCGAGATACTCCGCCCGCAGCCTCTCGGCGGAACGCTCCTCATGACTCATGAGCATCTTTACATAGGCATCATTGAAGACATAGTCCGACGAATCGATCGTGCAGGCCGCCAGTTGATATTTGTGCTCTGAGAGGAACTTGGCAATGGCATCGTGCTTTTCTTTGGTTTCACCGGTGTGGTTCATGGGAAACCGGAAGAATTCGAGCTTCTTTCCTGCTTCCTTTAGAAGCCGCGCGATTGTCGACTCGCCGCGAACGATGTCCTCTTGAAACTGCTCGACGGTAAGCTCATTGATGTCGGGATGTGAATAGGTATGATTTCCTAAGTCGAAACCTCGACTGACCCATTCTTCGAGGATCCTGGTCCCCGATTCTGGCGGCAGTAACTCCACTCCGTGCTGGATCACAAAACCGGTTACGGGAATGTGGCGCGCAGAGAAAGCAGCCAACAATCTGCCATTGACCGTTTTGGCTTGATCTGCTGGTGCGGGGGCCGCTCTGTGGCTCAGCATGCCGCCGGCAAAGGGCAAATCATCGACCGTGATGGCTACCGTCTTGGGTTGAGCGAACGCTGGCGACCCCGACAATAAGATGGAAATGGCGCATGCGCGCAGCCGCCAAACGGCGCTCATGCCCAATCGTCCCACGGCCACCGGCGCCGTTCAAGAAAGTTCCAAAAATCTATTGGACACTAACTTTAGTTTATTGACAGTACTTTTTAGGTCGTGTGTTGGCTTACCACCCAAAGGGGTTTCCAATCCTGAGGTAAAGCAGGAGCAATCACTTGCGAGACAACAACTCAGGTATGCCTTCGTCAGCAGTCCTGCGCGCGGTTTAGGCAGTCCATCTCAGCTCCATCCAGCCTTCCGCAGCCACTCTTCGTACCCGCGAAGCCAGTCCTGGTATTTCGCCAGCGCTTCGAGTGTCGGTTCGGTTTCGGCGGGGTCATCTGCTACAGGGGCATACCCATCGCGGCCCTGCGCTCGTTTAAGTGT
>Ga0335081_10000242_pt1 | contig 104394 bp, 87 predicted proteins | sample Lox_Sample_35_FD_206713 | JGI IMG/M metagenome (GOLD analysis project Ga0335081, IMG submission 206713) | Soil microbial communities from Loxahatchee National Wildlife Refuge, Florida, United States - Lox_Sample_3.5 | ecosystem: Environmental > Terrestrial > Soil > Wetlands | place: USA...
CCCCTGGAGGAAGCGGACGTTTCTACTTTGCTGAGAACCGGACATTTCTACTTTGCGTTGACAGCATAAAGTTTATTGTCTTGCAAGTTAGCAGCCTGGCTATCGTTCGCTGGCATTTACTCCTCGACGAGACAGGCTCCTGAAATCGGATTGATCGGTTGAGCTTGTTCCATCGCGGGATGCTGTGCTAAAAACACCTTAATTCCCAGGAGGTGATTCCGTGAAGTGCAAGCTCTTAGTGGGTGCCGCTTCTTTTCTCATCGTTGCGCTCACATGCGCACCTCTGTCCGCGCATCACGGCAATGCGGGATATGACATGCAAAAAATGACCGTTCTGCCAAATGCTAAGATCACGCAGGTGGAATGGGGGAATCCGCACTGCCAGATATACTTCGACGCCGCGGACGATAAAGGAGCCATTCGGCACTGGATCGTCGAGGCTCCGCCCCCGAGTGAGCTGAGGCCAAGAGATTGGACCAGGAAATCCCTCAATGCGGGAGACCAGGTGACGGTGTACTTCCATGCCGCGAAAAACGGGGCGACCGTGGGCATCATGCAAAAAGTGATCTTCACGAAGGACGGTTCCATCCTGCGGGCCTATCCGGACCCCAAGTGAGAACATAGCGACGCCGGCCAGGCCCCAATCGCCGAACCCCGGAAACCGGGAGGAGCTTCAAATGCGAAATTCGCGCTTATCTTCGGTGCTTCTACTCGTCGCAGCTCTCTGCATCACTTGCTCTGGGCACGCGCAGACAAAAGCCGCTGTGCCGGACCTCTCCGGAAATTGGCTGGGCAGTCCGCCCACATTCAGCATCAGCGATCCAAGCGGAAATAAAACGGGGACGCCCCAGGACGATACGCCCTATCGCCCCCAGACACTTGCGAAACTGAAGTCGGAACGACCGGAATCTGGACCCAACAAAACTTTCGATACCGACGACCCGCGCATTGTCTACTGCGATCCTATCGGCATTCCTCGCATCTATGTAGTCCCGAATCTTTTCAAATTCGTGCAAACGCCGAATTACGTCTACATGCTTTTCGAATACAATACGCTCGGGCGTCAGATCCCTCTCAATGGGCAACATCCCAAGGATCCAGACCCAACCTGGTGGGGCGATTCCGTCGGACATTATGAGGGCGATACGCTGGTCATCGATACCGTGGGCTTCAACGACAAGACCTGGCTAGATCACGTCGGCCGTCCGCATAGCGATGAACTGCATCTGATCGAACGGTTCCGTCGAATCGATCACGACAACTTGCAACTCGATCTGACGATTGACGATCCGAAGGCCTACACGAAGACCTGGTACGGACGCAAAATCTTTAAGCTCAGTCAGAGAGACTTTGTCGAGCATAGTTGCTCGATGTCTGAAAACGAACATTTTCGCAAGAACATTATCGCTCCCACCTTGTCGAAGCCGAAATAAGTAGCTCAAAGGGTAGCTCGATCTCTGCCTGCTGCGGCAGCTTGGCGGAGCTAAGCAGTGTCCCACGACACCGATTGACGAAGCTTGACAATGCGTGGACTCGGTGCTACTGATTTGCTACATTCTGAAGAATTACCTTCTCTCTTAGGTTTTCGCTGTGCGGCGCTGAGGAGTAGTGAGGCCGAATTTCCCATATCGTCGCGGAGGTGCTGTATGAAAACGACGTCGGTGATCCATCGTTGTGCGGTATCCGCTCTTCTAATAGCGGCAGTCTCGGTTTCGTTGTTCGCACACCACGGAACCGCGGTATCGTACGACATTCACAAAGTTGTCATTCTAAAAGGAACTGTCTCACAATTTGTATTCGCTAACCCGCATTCCCAACTCTATTTCGACGTTACGGACGACCAGGGCAAAGTCGTGCACTGGGCCGCGGAGATGAGGAATCCGCAGAATTTGAAATCGTATGGGCATTCCCAGAGGGAGCTCAACGGCAAGTTTGCGCCAGGGACGCCGGTCACTGTCACGGGCAACCCCTCGAAATCGGGAGCGCCCGTATTGGTCTTTGGGAAGGCGGTGCTTGCCGATGGGTGGTGTCTGTGTAACCACGAGGGGGGCGTAGGCAGCGACGCGCCGGGAGCCAAAATTCAAGGTGAGGTTGACGAGAAGCCTTGAGCTGCTTTGAGCGCAGACTGCAGCTCCCGCGGATGAGGCTGTTGCGAATTGCTGTAAGGGTGGCTCGGGATACAAGCCGGCCGCACGCTACTCGGTACCGGTGGCTGAGTTTAAGGGCGAAATCGAGACATCTGGAGGTCTGAAATGCGAGATCGGTTCGTGAGCTTCTTGATTTTACTGCTGTTTTCATCGGCTGCCGCGTCAGCGCAAGTATATTTTCCGGCGGCTGGCGGACGTCGGGACCCGCAATCAGCAGCCGCAGAAAAAGCGGCTGCAATGCCCGCTTACGATCCGCATGATCTGTCCGGGGTCTGGATAGGAAGAGGCGGAGCTCTGCTCCCGGACAAAGACGCGCCCCCCTTCACCCCTGCGGGGCAGAAGATGTTTAGCGCCAACAAGCCGTCGCAATATGTAAGGACCGGTGAGCCGGCCCCCGGTCATTACATTCCGGCGTTTGGGAACGATCCATTAGCGAAGTGCGATCCTCTTGGTTATCCGCGAGAGGCGGGCGGGATCTTCGAATTCGTTCAGACCCCAGGCAAGATCGTGCAGATATTCGAGGATGGCCGCAGAGTCCGCGAAATTTGGACCGATGGGCGGAAGCTTCCCGACGACTTGGATCCGCGCTGGTATGGCTGGGCCGTTGGCCACTGGGAAGGCAACACGCTCGTCGTGGAGTCGAAGGGTTATGACGAAAGAACGTGGGTCGATTCGAGCGGTTATCCTCACAGCGACGAGATGCGCCTGGTGGAGCGCTACAGTCATCCCGATGCTGTGACCATGCAGATGAGCATGACGCTTGAAGATCCCAAGGTCTATACGAAGTCCTGGTCAGGCCAGAAGACATTCAAGCTGGAATTGCCAAAAGGTTTGACTGTGCTTGACGAATTTTACTGTGTGCCGTCGGAGGAACAGAGCTTCAACGACAGGGTTAGGGATCCTGCTGCGGGCAAAACGAGCAGCAAGAACCAATAGAGAAGACCGGAGAGTTGAGAGCGGATGTAAGTCTAGGGACAACGCTGTCCGATATCAGCTTATGATTACCACTGGATACAGGCGAACGGTCTTTTCAACAGCAGGTGCTTTATTGGTGTGCCTGCTGATGGTTGCGCGGGCATCCGGCCAAGCTCCATCGGCGCAGAAGCAAGTGGCTGAGGACGTGTTCAAGAATGTACAGGTGCTGCGGGGGATTCCGGTGGATGAGTTCATGGGCACCATGGGCTTTTTTGCAGCTTCCTTGGGCTTGAATTGCGTGGAGTGCCACGTCGGAGAGAGCCTGGATAATTGGGCCAAATTTGCCGACGATACACCGCGAAAGCAAACCGCTCGCAAGATGGTGCTCATGGTTAAGGCCCTCAACCAGAGCAGTTTTGGCGGCAAACCCGTGGTCACCTGCTACTCCTGCCATCGCGGCGCGAATCAGCCTGAGGCCGTCCCCAGCCTTGCTCAGCAATACGGGACCCCGCCTCCGGACGATCCAGATCAAATCCAAGTACGGGAGACCGGGCCAGCTGGGCCTTCCGCCGACCAAATTCTGGATAGATACTTTCAGGCGTTAGGGGGCGCCGAGCAGTTGGCGAAGCTCGGCAGTTTCGCGGGTAAAGGGACTTACGTCGGCTACGATACGGACAGTGCGGAAGTTCCAGTAGAGGTCTTTGCCAAAGCGCCCAATCAGTTCACCACGGTGGTGCATACCCGGCTGGGAGATAAGACCACGGCTTACGACGGGCGCTCCGGTTGGATAGCGTCAATTGATGAGCCGCTCCCGCTGATTCAGTTCAACGGTCCGCAATTAGACGGCGCCGGCGTCGATGCAGCGCTTAGTTTTCCGGGTCGCATAAAACAGGAATTCAGCCAATGGCACGCGGGTTTTCCGGAAGTCGATGTCGACGACCGAGCGCTCCAGGTTATAGAAGGAAGTACCGCCAGTGGATTTCGGGTGAAGCTTTATTTTGACAAGCAGTCGGGGTTGTTAGTACGGCAAGTACGGTATCTCAATACAGTCGTGGGCGTGAATCCATTGCACATCGAGTATGGGGACTACCGCGATGTTGCCGGGGTAAAACTGCCGTTCCGCTGGACGGTGACTTGGACGGATGGGCAGTCCACCACCCAGCTAACTGAAGTGCGGCCAAATGTACCGATTGAGGCGGCCAGGTTCGGAAAACCGCTGCCAGCGTCGTCCAAATCTGCAGCACCATAGCCTTCAGTTCGAACTCTTCCCGCCTGCTCTGTTAGCTCGCAAATTGTGCCTGGTGATTTTCGGGATTCCGAGGGCTCCAACCTGGTTGGAGTCAAATCGGATGCGAACGCTTCAGCGAGATTTGTAACTTGTTGAGGAATACAATACAGTCTACAATTTTTCAAAACCCATCAAAACACTGCACTTTGATGGTCCGCTGCTCTGACCGTTGAGCTGCGGACCTCGGTCTTCAGCTTCAGAATAATTAGCCCAGTGCCAGGAAAACCGACTCGCCGGGGTGGGAGTTACCTGCCGACGTCCGTATCGGCACGCCCGCCGTTGTCGGCGCCTGTCTGGGTATCTCTCATCACTTTGCCGTCGGAAAAGACGACCTTATTGAAACGCCCGACGGTAGCGTGAGTCTTGGCCTGCCAGACGTAAAGGGTGACCGTATCGCCAGGCTTCAGAGTGGTGCGCGTCCAGCCGATGAGCTGAGAGGCCGGCGTGCTGCCCATTTCCATGGTCCAATGCTCGACGTTGCCCTTTTCATCCTTAAAGTCGGCCTTGATCAACGGATGGGGATTAATCCAAAGGAACGAAGTGACGACGGCATCCTTCAATACGACGGGCTTACTCATGTCGTACGCGGCGGCCCCGTGATGGGCGAACATGGGACTGCAAATCGCGAAAAGTCCAGCAATCAATGCAACTGAATTGAACACCTTCATTTTCATCTTGCACCTCCGAGCTTGGGAATTCTTGCCAATATCGCGGGCAGAGTCAACATTTGCCTACCTGCGTTGCGGGGCGGCATTGGGATCGCTGCCGGCCGGATCACCGAGTTCGTTCAAGTATTCCTGCACCTGCGAAGGTATGCAGGTGAATTCGTCGAGTACCTGGTTCGGAATCCAGCGAAAGTGCTCCGTTCCGAGGTCAAACTGCTTGGTATAAAGCTTCGGGTCATCCATGGTGATGGTTAGCGTCAGATCATTCTTGTCGTCGCGGTGAAAGCGTTCTTGAACATGCGCGTCAATGCTATGGGGATAGCCGTTCTTAGCTGTCCAAGTGCTCGGTTCCAGCCCCGTCGTATCGACGACGAACGTGTAGTCATCTTCCCAGTGACCCACTGAATATCCGTTGTACTTCGGATCCAGAGCGTCTTTGCCGGCGCCGCCCACATTCGTGGGGAGAGCGCGGCCATCGGTCCAGATCTCGCGCCATTGGTCCATATACTGGATCAATATGAATGTACGATTCCCCATGTTCGTGATGGTCATTCCGCGAATTTCGTTGGTCATATTCTGGGGGAATCCAAAAGGGTCGCAGTATCTCGTGTGGGGATCGTTCGTCCCGCCCGGGCTATATTTTCCAATGGGCTTGTTCATGCTGTACAACTGCTGGCCCAGGGGCGTGAGAGGGGGCGCCGTGGGTTCCTGCGCGTTTGTGCCCCGCGGAACATTTGCGCCGGATCCCGGCCCAGCCCAGGTTCCCGTGATATCGCGCTTTGGGGCGGGCCCACCGGCCCCGACGGCGCGGTCCGTAGGATGATATTTCCAGGGATTTAGTGTTGAACTTCCTTGCTGCGGCTTGGAATTGTCCGCCGTTTGGGACATGGCGGCAGATGACAACCCCAGTGCGAAAAGCAAGGCAACCAGCACGTTGTTGAGCAAATTTCTATTTGGCATATTCTCTTTTCCCTCGCGCCAAATCTCCCCGTGGTCAAAGCTACAACCTGACGAGAAGCCCATCTTATGGGACAGTGATTCCCGTCAAAGTGACCCCGGCAGTGTGGGTGCTCCCTAAGAGTCCTCTGCACGGATAAGCAGACGAATTATACCCGGTACTTACCTCTATCTCCAGTAGCTGCTTCTCGCGCTTGGGCTGAGCTTTGCAGCCGCCGATGTGCCCATGCCCGGCAGCGGATTTGCGATCCAGCAATTTATTCAATCGCCAACCGCCAATGCGCACGCTGTGCTCGATCGCGGTATGCTTTCCGTGGCCGGATTATCCTTAGCTGGCTTGTTTCTGAGGGCCAGTTCGACTGGGACAAAAACAATCGCTTCCGGAACGCATATTCGCCAGGCTATCCGCCTGAGTGGCCGCATCATTGCGGCGCTTGGCCTTGTGGCTGCGCTTACGCTTTTCTTTTCTCGAGTCGCGCCGGTAAACGAGACAACGGCGGGCTTTGTGTATCTGGTGGCGATTCTCGTGATCGCCACGGCCGGAGGCTTGATCGAATCGACCCTAGCGTCCGTGGCAGCCATGCTGTGCTTCAATTATTTTTTTCTGCCTCCGATCGGCACATTCACGATTGCCGATCCGCGCAATTGGGTGGCACTTTTTGCTTTCCTGGCGACATCCCTAATCTCCAGCCAACTCTCGGCAAGCGCCAAGCGCCGCACAAGAGACGCCATCGATCGGCAAAATGAGATCGAAAGGCTTTATTCGCTCAGTCGCGTACTTCTCCTAACGGACACAGAGCGCCCGATAGCCAAGCAAATCGTACAGCAAATTGCCCAGGCATTCGAATTTCCGGCCGTGGCTCTCTACGAGCGAAGCAGCGGTGAAGTCTATCGGGGTGGATTCGACGACATGCCCGAAATCGACAGGGAGCTTAAGGAGACTGTGGTGCGTTCCGAAATCGTGCGGGACGAAAGTAAGGGTTTGATCATCACTCCCATACGTCTGGGCGGGCAGCCAATCGGGAGCCTGGCAATACGCGGCGCCGCTCTTTCGGATGCGGCTCTTCAATCGCTACTGAACCTGGTGGCGATATGGCTGGAACGCGCATTCGCGGGAGAGGCGGTCAACCGGGCGGAAGTGGCCAGGCGCAGCGAAGAGCTTAAGTCGACTCTTCTGGACGCGATCGCTCATGAGTTCAAGACGCCTCTCACCTCGATCAAGGCGGTAACCACGGATTTGCTTTCCGAAACAGCCTCCGAGCTGGCTGAACACCAGCGTGAATTGATCTCCATCGCCGACGAAGGAGCCGACCGCCTAGCGACGCTCGTGACGGAAGCGATTCAGCTGGCGCGAATCGAGGGAGGCTCGTTTCAATTGAATCGCGGAGTGTACTTGCCGAGTTCGTTGATTTTTGGGGCGCTCAAACAGATGAAATCTCTAACCGATGGGCGGGCGATCAAGGCGTCAGTCGCCGATGATCTTCCGCCCTTGTGGGTTGACGCGGAGCTCGTAAGGATGGTGATCGCGCATCTGATCGACAACGCTTTAAAATATTCGCCTTCCGCCGCTCCCATTGTGATCGGCGCGCGCGAGGATAAGAATAATAAGGTGGTTATTTACATAAGCGATCAAGGCTCGGGCATTGCTGAAGAGGAAAAAACACTAATCTTCGATAAGTTCTATCGTGGTACAAAAGACACGCATCTCCGAGGCACCGGAATGGGCTTGGCGATAGCGCGCGAAATCATACACGCGCACGGCGAAGAGATCTGGGTTACGAGCAAACTCGGCCAAGGCTCCGAATTTTCGTTTTCGCTGCCAATCGCGGCGCGGGGCGGCGCATGAGCGCAGGCCGAATTCTGGTGATCGATGATGACCCTCAAATCCGCCGCACCATGAGGGCAACTCTCACGGCCCACGGCTATGAGGTAGGCGATGCGCGAACGGGCGAAGAGGGGCTCGAGCGTCTGAGATCGGAAGCCTACGACCTGGTGCTACTGGATATGAACATGCAGGGCATGGGTGGCCTGGAAACTTGCCGCTTGATTCGTTCCGGCTCCGACATTGCCATCATCATGCTGACGGTCAGCAACTCCGAGAAAGACAAGGTCGAAGCGCTGGACGCCGGGGCCGACGATTATGTAACGAAGCCCTTCAGCACGCCGGAACTGCTTGCGCGCATTCGCGCCACGCTGCGCCGCCTGCCGCATCCTCCCGATCACGCGGACCTGAAGCAATTGGACCTGAAGGGCGTGGCCATCGATCTTCCTTCACGGCAGGTAAGCGTACGTGGACGCAACTCCAGGCTCACGGCAAAAGAGTTTGATTTGCTGTCCTACCTCCTCGCGCGGCCGAATAAGACGATTACTCATCGCGAACTCCTGCAGGCGGTGTGGGGCCCTGATTATGGCGACGAATTGGAATACTTGCGCGTGTTTATCAATCGCTTGCGCAAGAAGATCGAGCCGGATCCCTCTAAGCCACAATTCCTCGTGACGGATGCCTGGGCCGGCTATCGCTTTCAGCTTCCTCAGTAGTCGCAGCGAAACTTTCTCCGGGCCGCCGTCGTAGACGGCCGCCCCATTCCCGCTAATCCGCTCAGGCGAGGAAGCTTGCGTGAGATGTGATTTTCGTCACTGAGATAGCATCCAACCAGCAATAAGTTAGGGCCGAGCGATCGGACCGCTTGCGGCATGGGGCCACGTAGCGTTTATATCGAACTAAGGGCGCGTTTATGCGCTGTTTATGCCCAGTGGCGGAGTATATGCATTGGACAGTAGGACGATGAACAAACAATACAGCCATGCTGTTAAGAACGTTTCGAACGTTCCGGGGAAAACAGCAACGCTGAAGCCCGGAACGGGTTTTGCGCTCGGGCCCCTCGAAGTCAACGTGATATTCACGGACCAAGCGTCTACAGCTGCCGCCTTGGCCTGTGCCCGATCCCTCGCACGGGATTTGGGAGCGCGCATCCATCTGCAATACGCAGTGGCCGTGCCGTTTCAATTGCCGCTGGAAAGACCTGGCGTTTCCGTGGCTTTTCTCCAGGAGCAGCTTAGCGAGGTTTTGGCGGATCTGGAAAAGGATGGCTTTGACCCCAGGGCGCATTTGTATCTTTGCCGGGATCGCGGCCGGGCGCTTCGACAGGCCCTCAAGCCGAATTCCCTAGTTGTGATCGGGGGGCGAAAGCGCTGGTGGCCTACGCCGGAGAGCCGGATCGCAGGTGCGCTGCGGGCCAAAGGACACCGGGTTATTTATGTCGACTCTAAAGCGCCGGCGGCTTTAGAGCCAGCGATGATCTCGAGGTGAATATGCTGCTAGACATTTTCTACATTGCGGTCGTAGTTGCGTTTTTCGTTTTGATGTGGGGCTTTACCAAGGCAGCGGAGCGGCTTTAGGAGGTTCGCATGGAATACGCCATCGCGGGAGTGGTCGCGGCAGCTCTCTTCGTCTATCTGATGTACGCGCTGCTTCGGCCGGAAAAGTTCTGAGGTGCTGAAATGACTTGGATTGGTATTGCGCAAATTTTGATTTTTTTCGTGATTGTACTGGCCCTCACAAAGCCCCTGGGCACGTTTATGTACCGTGTATTCGAGGGCGAACGGACATTCCTTCATCCTGTTCTTCGCCCGTTGGAACGGCTGATCTATCGGTTGGGCGGAGTTCACGAAGACGTGGAACAGTCATGGGTAGGCTACGCGGCGTCGATGATCTCGCTGAGCATCTTCAGCTTTCTATTCGTCTACCTCTTGCAGCGCTTGCAGGGCTACCTGCCCCTGAATCCAATGCATTTTTCGACGCCTCAGGCACCGTCGTCCGCTACCGCGATGACGCCGGACCTGGCGTACAACACCGCCGTAAGTTTCATGACCAATACGAACTGGCAATCCTATTCACCCGATACGACGCTGAGCTACCTGGTCCAAATGGCCGCGCTCGCGGTGCAGAACTTCATATCGGCGGCGGTAGGAATTGCGGTGGCCGTCGCTCTGATTCGCGGCTTTGCGCGCCACACGGCCAAAACGATCGGAAATTTCTGGGCTGATGTTACGCGTGCGACGCTGTATGTGCTGCTTCCGATCGCGATCATCGCCACGCTGCTGCTGGTCTCGCAGGGATGCATCCAGAATTTCAAAGGGCCAGTGACAGCCACAACGATTGAAGGCGCGAGCCAAACCATCGAGCAAGGGCCATTGGCTTCGCAACTCGCGATCAAGATGCTGGGGACGAATGGAGGCGGCTTCTTCAACGCCAACTCGGCACATCCATACGAGAACCCGACCGCGCTTTCCAACATGCTGCAAATGCTTTTGATTTTCTGTCTCGGCGCGGGCTTGACCTATACGTTCGGGAAGATGGTGCGTGACACGCGGCAAGGCTGGGCCGTGTTTGGTGCTATGGCCGCGCTGTTCTTTATCGGTGTTTTCGTTTGTTATTGGGCCGAGCAGCGAGGCAATCCGCTGCTGACAACCGCGGGTCTTGAGCACACGTATACCGGAACTCAGCCCGGCGGCAACATGGAAGGCAAGGAAGTTCGTTTCGGAATCGCACAAACCACTTTGTTCGCCACGGTAACCACGGACGCGAGTTGCGGCGCCGTGAATAGCATGCACGATAGCTACACTCCGATTGGGGGTTTGGTCCCGCTGTTCAATATCCAGACCGATGAGGTCATCTTTGGAGGCGTCGGCGCCGGCCTATACAGCATGTTGATCTATGCAGTTGTCGCTGTTTTTATCGGCGGACTGATGGTCGGCCGGACGCCTGAATATGTGGGAAAGAAGATCGAGCAGAAGGAAGTCAAGATGGCCATTATCGCCGTCCTGGCGACCTCCTTGGTGATCCTGGGCTTCACCGCCCTGAGTTCCATCGCTCCGTTTGCAAAGGGCGGCTATTGGAACGCGCCGGGTCCGGCAGCCGCGAATACAAATAACAACGGCGCGCACGGGTTCTCCGAAATGTTGTACGCGTACTCGAGCGGCGCAGGTAATAACGGCAGCGCTTTTGCCGGAATAAACGCGAATACGCCGTGGTACAACCTCACCATAGGACTGGACATGCTCGTCGGCCGATTCCTCTTCATTATTCCGGCTCTAGCGATCGCCGGCAGCCTGGCCTCAAAGAAGCTGATTCCTGTAACGAGCGGAACTCTACCGACCAACGGCGGGTTGTTTGTGGTTCTGCTGGTCGGGACCGTCGTGATCGTCGGCGCACTCACATATTTCCCGGCGCTTTCATTGGGTCCCATAGCGGAGCATTTCCAAATGCTCAACGGCAAGTTGTTTTAGCGTGACCGAGGACAAGGAGCTATAAATGCCTACGATGACCGCGCCTCCCGCAGAAAAGAAGCCGGAGCTCAAGGATCTGGAAGCCACGACGCTCATTTCCCGCGGTGTGCGCTCGCGCCCACTGTTTGATCCCGAAATCATGCGGCGGGCCATTCGGGAGTCTTTTGTCAAGCTGAACCCGATGGCGGTGGCCAAGAATCCGGTCATGTTTGTGGTCGAAGTGGGAGCCGCATTGACCACGATTTTTGTCATCAAGGACGCATTCACCGGGGTCGCGGGAACGCTTTTCGGCGTTCAGATTGCGCTTTGGCTGTGGTTTACGGTCCTGTTTGCAAATTTTGCGGAGGCGATGGCGGAAGCTCGCGGCAAGGCTCAAGCGGACGCGTTGCGCAAGACCAAGACCGACACGATGGCGCGGAAGCTTCTGCCGAACGACAAATTCGAAATGGTGCCCGCATCGAAGCTTCGCGCCGGAGACGTGGTGTATTGCGAGGCGGGTTACCTGATTCCGGGGGACGGTGAGGTCATAGAGGGCATCGCCAGCGTCGACGAATCTGTGATCACGGGAGAGAGCGCCCCGGTCATTCGTGAATCTGGCGGAGACCGCAGCGCCGTTACGGGCGGCACGAAGGTTTTGTCCGACCACATCAAGATCCGCATCACTTCTAACCCCGGGGAGACGTTCCTGGATCGCATGATCGCGCTCGTCGAGGGCGCGGTACGCCAGAAGACTCCGAATGAGATCGCGCTCAATATTTTGATCGCGGGCCTCACGCTGATCTTCCTGCTGGCGGTTGCAACGCTTCCGCCTTACGCCAAATATGCAATCCAGGCTGTCGGCAGCGGCAGCGCGCCGACGGTAGCGGTGCTGGTTTCACTGCTGGTTTGCCTCATCCCCACGACGATCGGCGGTTTGCTCTCCGCGATTGGCATTGCCGGCATGGACCGGGTGATGCAACACAATGTCCTGGCCATGAGCGGAAAAGCGGTAGAGGCTTCCGGCGACGTGAACACCCTGCTTTTGGACAAAACAGGCACCATAACTTTGGGGAATCGCCAGGCCGTTGAATTCATACCAGTGAACGACGTAAGCGAAAGCGAGTTGGCAGACGCCGCACAACTCTCGAGCCTTGCTGACGAAACACCGGAAGGGCGCTCGATTGTCGTGCTGGCCAAGCAGATGTACAACTTGCGGGGCCGCGAAGTTGCCGAGCACGAAGCCAACTTCATCCCATTTTCGGCATATACGCGGATGAGCGGCGTCGATCTCGATGGTCGGCATCTGCGGAAGGGCGCCACGGAAGCCATCGCCAAGTTCGTCAAGGAGGCTGGCGGAAGCGTGCCATCCTCGCTCGCCGAAACCTCCGACCGCATCTCCCGGAATGGCGGCACTCCGCTCGCGGTGGCCGACGGCGCCAAGGTTTTGGGCATCATTCACCTCAAGGACATCGTGAAAGGCGGAATGCGGGAGCGCCTGGCTTCGCTGCGGGCGATGGGAATCCGCTCTGTCATGATCACAGGAGACAATCCGCTGACCGCCGCTGCAATCGCGCAAGAGGCCGGCGTGGATGACTTTCTTGCGCAGGCTACGCCGAAGGACAAACTCGAATACATCCGCAAGGAGCAGCAGCAAGGCCGCCTGGTGGCCATGACCGGCGACGGAACAAATGATGCTCCGGCGCTGGCTCAGGCGGACGTCGGGGTGGCCATGAACACGGGCACGATGGCAGCCAAAGAAGCCGGCAACATGGTGGACCTCGATAGCAATCCGACGAAGCTGATTGAAATCGTGGCCATCGGCAAGCAACTGCTGATTACGCGCGGCTCCTTGACCACGTTCTCCATCGCCAATGACGTGGCCAAATACTTCGCCATCATTCCGGCGATGTTTGCGGCGATCTATCCGGAACTGAACAAACTCAACATCATGGGCTTGCATTCGCCCCAAAGCGCCGTGCTGGCGGCGGTTATTTTCAATGCGGTGATCATCATCGCGTTGGTTCCGCTGGCTCTTCGCGGCGTTCAATACAAACCCGTTAGCGCAGGCCAGATGCTGACGCGCAATTTGCTCATCTACGGCCTCGGCGGAATCATCGTGCCATTTCCCGGAATCTGGCTGATCGACAAGATTCTGGTTGCGCTGCATCTCGCGTAAAGGAGTACGTCATGCTTAAAGAACTTGGACCCGGCCTGCGATTGATGATTGTCTTTACCGTTCTTACCGGACTTCTTTATCCGGTCGTGATGACCGGAGTGTCGGAAGTCATTTTCCCGAAACAGGCGAATGGCAGCCTGGTCACGGTGAATGGCAAAGTTGTAGGCTCCGCACTGATCGCCCAATCGTTCGCGAAGTCCGAGTATTTCCATCCGCGTCCGTCGGCAGCGGGCGGTGGCTACGACGCGACTGCCAGCAGTGGCACAAACTTGGGCCCTACGAGCGCCAAGCTTCTCCACGGGACGACGAAGATGGATGACAAAAAGAACGAAGTGGTCGATTTCGATGGTATCGATGACCGCATCGTCCACTACTGTCTCGACAACGACATTCCCTACACTTCGTCCGTGCCGCTCGATCAATTCAAGGACGCCCAGGGCAATCTCGATGACGTAAAACTGATTAAGGCTTTCAACGACGACAAAGCACCACTTGTATTCACGCCGAAACAGGCGATTCCGCAGGACGCAGTCACCGCTTCGGCTTCTGGTCTGGACCCACATATCAGCCCGGCGAATGCCGAGATGCAGGCGACGCGTGTTGCCAAGGCGCGCAACGTGGCGGCCGATCAAGTGAAGCAACTGGTCGCACAATTTACCGAGCGCCCGGATTGGGGCCTCTTCGGCGAGCCGCGCGTCAATGTCCTCCAGTTGAATATCGAGCTGGACCAACATTTTCCGGCTTCGAGATAACGGGCAAGCGGCAAATCGATGGCAGAAGACAATCGGCGGTTTGCTGGCCAGGGCTGGCGCGTCAATCGACGGCCGCAGCTATCTCTTGAGACTCCTCGCCGCTGATTTGCGCGGCGGCAACCTCGCTCTACTCAATACGGCTATTCCGATAGCGAGGGTTGGTGACTCAATGTCGCGCGGGAATCCCATCTGCGCGCGTGCTGCGGAGCGATAGGTTAGGCCGAAGATGAATCTTCTGACCATTTTTGGATTGGTCGCTGTCAGCCTGATGCTCGTGTTCTATGCGTTGGAGGGTCGCAGTCGCTGGTATACGCTTGCCTTTGCCGGCGCTTGCCTCTTGGGTTCGATATACGGATTCCTGCAGGGCGCTTGGCCCTTTGGGCTTGTCGAGGCTGTTTGGTCCCTGGTGGCCATCCGGCGTTGGTGGCTAGGAGCGGCATTGGACGCTCCGCCATTTCCCCTTGGGAGGCGCTCTCGATAGAATACTTATCGATGGCTACCGATTCGCACCGGCCGACCCCCGATCAGCTCCTTGCCGATATCGAACTGGAAGAGCGCCGCAAACAGCGCGGCCGCCTGAAGGTTTTTCTCGGCTACGCTGCCGGAGTAGGCAAATCCTTCCAAATGTTGGATGAGGGGCGTCGGCGACGCGAAAGGGGCGAGGACGTCGTTATCTGCGCGCTCCAGCCGGAGTATCCTCCTGAAGTCCAGCCTATTCTGCAAAAACTGGAAATCGTTCCAACCATAAAAGCAGACGGCGCGGAAGCCATCGATGTTACCGCCGTGATCCGGCGGCGTCCGCAGGTCGCACTCATCGACGGTCTCGCCTATGACAATCCGGCGGGATGCCCCAATTGCCATCGCTGGCAGGACGTGGAACAGCTGCTCGACGCCGGAATTTCGGTGATCGCTTCGGTCAACCTGCAGTATCTCGAAAAACTTCAGGACGAGGTCGAACGAATTACCGGGAAGCGCGCGTCCTGCACGATTCCGCGAGGCTTTCTCGACCGGAGCTCGGATGAAATTGTGGTGGTGGACGCCCCGGCCATTGACAGCCTCTCGCGCGGAATTTCCGCGGCCGATAGCGCCACGCGGCTGGCCGAGGAACACAAACTTTCCCGTTTACGCGAGCTGGCGTTGCTGGTGGCCGCGAGCGTCATCGATCGGCAACTTGAAAACTACTTGCGCTCGCACGGCATGGATTCTTCGTCCTGGGGCGTGCAGGAGCGCATTCTGGTCTGTATCACGCCGCGATCCAGCGCCGCGGCCATGCTGGAAAGCGGCCGGCGGAATGCGGACCGGTTCCAGGGTGAGTTTTATGCCATCTATGTTCACCAGCCGGTCATTTCGCACGAAGACCGAGCGATCCTGGACCAAAACCTGAACTACGCGCGCCAATTGGGCGCACAAGTGGAAACGCTCACCGGGCTCGATGCCGCGGATGCTATTTTGGATTTCGCGCGCGACAAAGGGATCACTCAGATTTTTGTCGGCCACAGCACGCGGGAAGGCGCCTGGCGCCGTCTGTGGAGTAATTTAATCGAACGCCTGATCCGCTCCGCGGAAGGAATCGATGTCGTCGTCTACCCCCATCAGCGCTGACTCCGGCAGCAATGCCCAGCCGCAAGGTCCGGCCGAGTTGCGCGTTTTCCTGGGCTATGCCGCGGGCGTGGGGAAAACGTTTCGGATGTTGGAAGAAGCGCAGCAACTGAAAAGGCACGGCAAGGATGTGATCGTCGGATATTTTGAGCCGCACGGGCGGAAGGACACCATTGCCAAAACGGTCGGGCTGGAAATGGTGCCCAGAAAAACGATCACGTATCGCGGTGTGACCCTGGAAGAGATGGATACCGAAGCGATCATCAAGAGGCATCCCGCTATTTGCGTCGTTGATGAGTTGGCGCACACGAACGTTCCCGGTTCGGCACGCACGAAACGATGGGAAGACGTTCAGGCGCTGCTGGATTCGGGAATAGACGTAATCACGAACATGAACATCCAGCACCTGGAAAGCCTGAACGACCACGTTTTCAACATTACAGGCATCCGCGTGCGCGAAACCGTGCCCGACTGGTTCGTAAAGAGCGCCGCCGAAGTGGTCATGGTCGATGCGACCACGGGTGCGCTGCTAAACCGGCTGAAGCGGGGAGATATCTACGCGCCGGAGAAGGCGCAGCGCGCTATGGAGAATTTCTTCAAGGAGTCCACACTCGCGGCGCTGCGCGAGTTGACGCTGCGGCAGACGGCGCATGAACTGGAGTTCCGGGAAATCGCGGAAATGCCCGATTTCACGGAAGGTGCGTCCACAGCGAGACCCCATCCGCAAAAACTCATCCATGATCGAATCCTGATCTATGTAACGCCGGACCCTTCGAGTGTCATGCTGATCAGGCGCGGGCGTAGAATGGCCGATTATCTGGGCGCCGAGTGCTTTGCTATCTGCGTATTCCCGGGGCGCGATGGACGCCGTTTGGCGCCGAATATCGCGGCCATCGAGAAGCACCTGAACTTTGCAAGAAATCTCCACATCGAGACGCGGACTTTGGAAGGCGATGATCCCGCCGCGGCCATCGTGGATTTTGCGCGCCGGAATCAAATCACCCAAATACTTGTGGGAAGGCCAAAAAAGCGCAGCCTGGTGAGCCGTCTTTTAGGCACCGACCTGGTTTTGCGGATCGTTCGCGAAGCAAAGGACACCCGCGTCACGATCGTCGCGCAGCGGCGCCGCCAACCTCAGGCCGCCGCAGTCTAGAAAGCCGCAGCAGGCAGTGCACCCCGCAGAACGCCTTTTGGCACTTCACGATTCTGCTCGTGCTTGATCGGAGACTTAAGCGGTGAACAGCTTCGCCGATGTGCCTGCAGTCTAACCGATCGGCGTGCTTGAGGCGTCCGCCGTACCGGTCGTATTGGCGCGGATCACGCCCGATTGATCCGTATAGAATCCGCGCTGGCCTGTGGTGCCCGGACTGATGGGGTTTGCGGTGATGCCGTAGCTCAGGACGTTTCCGCTGGCGTCAGTGGCTCCCGGCGTGTAGGTGAAAACATAGCCGGCCTTCGTGCCGCTGGAGAGCACCGAATCGATCAAATCGGCCGATGCGGATGTGGCGGGATTGCCGGGACCAAGATTGGAAAGGGCCCTTGGGTAGCTGTTGTAAGTCGTGTCATAGGCTATGCAAGAAGTATTTAGCGTGCGCAGCGAGCCCACGGCCGATGCTTCGTTCGCGGCCATCTTGGAACGCAGCAGGTTGGGAATAGCGATGGCGGCGATGATGAGAATGATAGCGACGACGATGAGAAGTTCGATGAGCGAGAAACCGCGCTGTTTTTTGCGCATGAAAGCTCCTTGGACACCGCGCAGGAAATAACTGTGATGCAATGTGCCCGGACGGGGTTTCCGGGCAGGCTCTTAATGAGCAGCCATCATACCCCGGAGGCCGCTCAAAACAAAATCAGAGTGAGTCCCATTGCCTTACCTTGGCCGAGTCGGAGCGCCCCCGGTTGGCGGGGGCGAAGGGGCTTGGGCGCAGGTGTACTGCCGGATCTCAATGCGCCAAGGCGGACCTGAAAAATTCGGCACCAAGCGCTGCTTCCAGGGATAGGCAGGGTCGCGGGCCAGGAAGCGAGTAATGCGGTCACCACAATTGTCGCTAAGCCAGTCGCCAGCGTTATTCATAGCAATCCGTGCGTCCGGCGCGGAAGAGCCAAGAATCCAGAGCACGCCATCGCCCTTAGGACGCCCCGCATTCTCCCATTCCGTGGGGTCCCACACAGATGGATACCGAACTTCCGCTGGCAAAAATCCGTTGAAACGCGAAGGGAGGGAAGGTTTCAAGGCATAGGTTAGATAGAGGAAAAACGATTCGTCATTGCTGATCACGCCGGAGCCGCCCCGAACAGCATCCGCAGCGTCCTGGGCCACGTTGTTCCAAGGCTCAAAAAAACTTGCGTCGGCGTAGTACCGTTTGTTGAGAACTCCATACCAGCCAATGGCGGCGACACCAGCCATCGCGAAAGCCATGGGAATGCGCCACTGTGACTTCTCGATTGTGCCAAGTGCGACGGCCAGGGGCAGTAAGAACCAAGAAGCGACCAGCAGCAGGCGCTCAGGTTGCAGGCTTGCGGTTATAGCCATCAAGGCAAACAGGAGAAGGGAGAAAACGAGAAAGCTTCGTTCCTGCCGGCGCACACCGACGAAAAGAAACACAAAGAGAACGATCACACCGATCGCGGCGGGGATACTGAGCTGCCAGAACCATGGGGCCACAGATGAGCTCACAAACATGATGTAGAAATTGTAGGCAGCGTCAACAGCGAAGAACCGGAAAGAATGCGGCCAGGCAATCGAGCGCAGTTCGTGAAGAAACGCCGGCCAGCGGGGAGCGAAGCCTATCGCCAGAACGGCCAGCGTGGACACAATGACTGCCATCTTTCCGGTGCGCTTGCTATCTGAGGGAGCTCTTTGGGCCTCGTCGATTTCAGGAATCCGCCGCCAGTAGTCCACACCGAGGAGGAGAAGCAGCGCCCAACCTAAATCGGTGGTGTAGAGGAGAAGCAAGCAGAGAAGACAAAAAATAATCCAATCGGAGCGACGCCGTGAGGCGATGCCGCCAAAGTATTGCCAGGTAATCGCCGCGATCAGCAGGAAAGCGAACGGGTAAGGGCCCTCCACGCGACCATAGTGAAATCCAAACGGCCAAAGCACGCCGAGCCAGACCAATGCGTTGCTACTCTCATCCCCACCCAGGCGACGGGCCGCTCGTGAGAGGAGCCATAAGCCAACCAGAAAAAACATGATGGACGGCGCGCGCAACGTATCGAATGCGCCACGCGTTAACCAGAGCCAGGAATGAAGGAGCAGCGCATAAAGTGGAGGCAGCGCGCCGCCAAGAGGCGATCGGAAGCCGGCGATAAGCCCATTCCAATTCGCGGCGGCGCCGGTTATGGCCGAGCTTTCCTCATGGGTGAGCGTGAGGAGACCGTTTGTATAGAAGAGAAGGGAGCCAAGCATCACCAGAGGCGCAGCATCACGGACGAGCGGCCTGATCGCTTGCAATCGGCGAAGCTGCCGGCTTTGCGGCGGATCGGGCATGTCAGTGTGGCTCCGGTCGCGAGGGGAATCCGAGAGAGGCATTGGCTAAACCGAGCAATTCGCGCACGACAGCCAGGGCATCGGGAGTGTTTCTCCACCAATGAGCGGCGTCGAAGAGTTCGTCGCTCGCGTATCGCACGATCAACTCCGGATCGCTGCCGACAAGCCGGCGCCAGATGAATCGTACACGGCGGGTGTGCGCTTTAGAAGTCACGATGATGACCTTATGCGCGTTTTCCTCTCGGCACTCGCGAGCAATCTCTTTAACCTCTTCTTCCGTATTGGCGACAGGCGTTTCCAAAATGTGAATAGCATTGGAAGGAACGCCAAGAGCCAGGAGAACCTTTTGATTGTAGAAGCTCTCGCCGACGTAAGCGATGCCCAGCTCCTCGAGTTCGCGTTCGGGCGGCAATCCGGGAGATATCCATACGTTAGCGGAAAAGTTCTGCTGGTAGATTCGCGCCGCCTGCCTGGCGCGGGAAGGCAGGCCGCCGCTGAGCACCACAATGGCGTTCGCCGGCGCCAAAGGATCCTGCACGATGAGCCAGGTACCGGCTTGGCGAAATGCCACAGCGCACAACGTGGAGAGTGCGACGATACCCAGAACCATCGCCAACAGAACCGGGCGATAGCGATGCGCTCGTAGCGCGATTGCACCGGTGACAGGAGGCGCATCGCCAGCGATTGCATGCGGAGCTACCGGGCTCGTGCGCATTCGCGGAATAACGATGGACCGAAGTCTCAAGTCTCCGCGCAGATGCTATCCACGTATTGCGCTGAGGTCAAATGTGAGGGCACGGGAGCAGTACCAAGACACCTGTCTGGGAGTTGAGGGCGTTATTACCCAGCTTACCAGAGCAGCTTGAGGCCAAACTGAACTTGACGGGAGTTTGTGGACGTTCCGGTGATCAATCCTCCGACGCCAGAAGACGTGGGTGTTGTCGATCCAGGCTGCAGCACGGCCACGATGAGATTCGGTGTGTTGAAATTGGCACGATCGAGAAGGTTGAAGATTTCCGCGCGAAACTGCACGGTGAAACCCTCGCGGAGCGCCGTGTTCTTGACCGCCGAGAAATCCCAGGTTGCCATTCCCGGGCCAATCAACGTGTTCCGGCCGAGATTGCCGAAGAAACCGCTGTTGTTTGGAACGGCCACGAATGCCGAAGGATCGAACCACTCGCCGGGAGTGCCGACAATCACGGGCCCACTGAAACTCGGATTGACGAAGGGTCGAACCGGGTTGCGTGTATCGCCATCGTTCGACGGGTTGTAGCTGAGTTGCGGCGTAAACGGGAAACCATCCTGCAAGGTCACGATACTGTTCACGGCCCAGCCACTGACCAGTTTCCCTGTAACACCCATTTCGTTGTCCAGCCAGCGTTTCCCCCGGCCGAGCGGAAGATCGTACGTGGCGGAGATCACTCCGAGGTTACGCACATCGTAGGTTCCCAATCCCCAATCCGCTCGGACATCGTAGGGATTCGAAACCAACCCCGGTGCGTTTCCTGCAGCGGTACCGTTATAGGAATCGCCATCATCGAGAACTTTGGAAAATGTGTACGCTCCGCGTAAGGACAGGCCTGCGTTGAAGCGGCGGTTCACGTCAACTTGGAGGGCGTTGTACGAGCTGTCGCCTTCCGACATCCAGGTCCACGTATTGGCTAGAGCTGGATTGGGCTTTGGAGGTGAACCGCCCGCAGGGGTCGGCGCGATATAGAAGGTCCCCGCGGGTACCGGCAATCCAGCCAAAGCTCCATAAGCAGGGTTGTTCGGGAACGCTGCCGGGCACGGAGCCGCGAGACAGAGTACGGGCGCCAAGGCATTCATATCGACGCCTATTAGTTCGTGGTACCCGTGATTGCCAACATAGCCCAAGGTGAACGAGGTGTTCGGGGAGAGCTGCTCCTCGACGCGCAATGACCACGTTTCGACCGTGGGCGTATGCATGTCCGGTTGTACTCCGCCGGGGACAAAAGTGCCGGCGAAGGTCGAGGCTGCGGATGAGATCGGGAGCTTGAGATTTGCGATACAGTTCACAGTGGTGCACGCCGCAACCGTATATGTCGGATTGAACGGCGCGTTCTGATCGGCGCGATAGCCCAGCGCGTCTTGCAAATCGTTGTAGGTTCCCAAGCCGGCTCGGATGACGGTTTTGGAACCGAAGGGACTCCAGGCAACGCCAAGGCGGGGCTGGGGCAGGAATTTGGCACGGTTAACGCTGAAGAGTGACGAACTCACGACGGGCAAGCAAAGTGGCGTCGTGGACTGGCACTGCGCGACATTGTTCAGGAGTTGGTAATCTGCGGCACGGCCGTGTGCTTCGTTCCAACCGGTGCTGGATTCTCCGCGAAAACCGACCGAAAGCGTCAAACCTGGGCTCAGCCGGATTACGTCCTCAGCGAAAAAAGCGCCGAAAAGCGATCGCCATCCCAGGGGCGTGGGTGCGGGGCTATACAGAAGACTTGCCTCGCCGCTTACGAGAGCGCCTAAGCCCGCAAAGGTCATCTGGCCATACTGGCTGAGCTGAATGTTCTCATTGGATTGAAAGCGCTGCAGCCAGACGCCGGCGGTCCATTGGTGCCGTCCCCGTAATGCCGAAACTTGGTCTGTGAAGGTGAAGATATTCCGGTCAATATGTAAATTGCTGCCATTGTTACTTCCGGCGAGTCCAATCTGCGTCTGTGGATTGGAAGCTTGGCTGCCTCCTACGACTACGGCACCGACGGGCCGGCCCGACAAGAAACCGGGAACGTTCGCTGCCGGCGTGCCAGGCGTAGGCTCACCAGTAAAAAAGTAAGCGGCCCGGGAAAAGCCGAACCGGGCCGTGTTCACAATGGTCCCGGGAAACACGTGATCCTCTTGGAAGCTCAAAACCTGTTCACGAAGAGCGATCAGGTCCGTGCTGTAAGGGTCGAAAACGGTGGCGGTATTGCTGTAGCTGTCATCCACTGTGTACATCGCACTGGCGGAGTCGTGATCGGAGAAGATGCGATCGAGTCTGGTGGTGCCGAAATCCTCGCGAATGCGCTGAAGTGGGCTGCTGGAATATTGCTGTATTCCGTCGTTGCCGGAGATCTTCGTGTCCGGCGCGCTTGCAGGCGCGAGCGGCCACACGTTCATGAGGCTCAGTTGCTGCACGATAGGGGCGGCGTCCGCGCGTGATTGCGCGTCCGGCACCAAGGCCACGGAAGTCTGGTGAAGAGCCTGGCGAAAACCTTCATAGTTGGAGAAGAGGAACGTCTTGTCCGTTTGGAGGGGGCCGCCGGCTGAAACGCCGAACTGATTTCTCTCGAAGGGCGGAGGAGCAGAAGGACCTGCGTCGAAGAAGTTAGGAGCGTCAAATGCGCTATTTCGCAAAAACTCGTAGACGGAACCGTGCCATTGATTGCTGCCTGATTGGGTGACGATCGAGACTTGGCCACCAGGTTTCTTGCCGTATTCCGCGCCGTAGGAGTCACGCAGAAGATTGAATTCGCGCACCGCATCAATACCCAGTAATTGGCCGCTCGCGCCGCCAGGCGTCATGTTGTTCTCGGCCGCGCCGCTGAACTCAATGCCGTTGAGCAAAAATAGATTCTGCTGGGGACGGTTGCCGGACACGGAGAACATGTTCGCGGTAGTGGAATTGGAGATGCCCACTAATCCGCCCGTTTTCTCCCAGGTGAAGTTGACGACTCCCGGATTGAGCGTCATGAGTTCGTCGTAGCTACGGCCGTTCAGCGGCAAGTTCTTCACCTGCTGCTCCCTAACCAGGCCCGAAATATCCGCAGTCGTCGGGCCAATCATCGGGACTTCGGCGGTGACCGTGATTTGCTCCTGCACTTGGCCGGGCTTCAAAGTGAAATCGACGGCCGCTTCCTGGCCCAACGCCAAATCGATTCCCTTGCGCTGAATTTGCTGAAACCCGTCCTTCTTCACGTTCAATTCGTACTGTCCCACAGGGAGGTCGGCGAATCGATAGTATCCGGAGGCATCGCTTATGGTGTTGCGCTGGGCTTGTGTTTCCAAGTTGACCGCGTCGATTCTGGCTGAAGACACGCGGGCGCCAGATTCGTCCGTCACAACTCCTGAAATAGCCGCAGAGACCTGGCCGAAAGCCCTGCTCGAACTGGCGAGAGAAAAGATGCAGCAGATGACGACGAAAATGCCCCAGCGACGCAAAAACATGAGTCCCCCAAATGTCACATTTGGACTCCACCCCATAAACGAACGCCTATGTCTTTTGTAGTATGGATACATCCGCTATGTCAACACGTATCTATACGATTACAAGGGGTGGAAATCCGCAAAACTAGAATCCAGAAAAAGGGTGAGCCGCTTCATGAAGCCAAGCGGTCGGACGCAGGAGGGCTGTGCTTGCCAGCGCGTGAGCGGGGTGCGCCGGCAAGCCCAGGAGCGAAGAGGCTATTCTCTGCGGAATTTACTGCGGAGTGGATGAACCCAGGAACTGCTGCACCATCGGAACAGAATTGTGACGCACGATTCGCGTGTTTCGGCGGGACTGTTCTAGGCCGAGTCCGCCAGAGAGTCCGGGGCAAGGCTCCTACGATTGTTGCATCCGGTGGGGAGCGCAATGTCGAGCGGCCGGATGGCGCGTTCTAGCGCTGTTGAGAGTTTCATTTTGAAGTCATCGGAGAAGATTTCGCCCTCCGGATAAGAGCGCTTTACGACTCTTACTCGAAACAGGAAAGCTCCGGCACAGCTGTCGCGCCCGGCCGGAAGCTGGAGACAATGCTGCCAAACAGTGGCGGAGCGAGCGCGCCGCGACCAGGAGAAGAGCAAATTCCCCTCCCGGTCTTTGCGCAAGGGGCGAAGCGAGGCAGGAGGCGGCAACCCATTGTGGACCTGCACCTTGAAACTAATGCCATCGATCCCAATCGGCTGTAGGTTGTCCCGGAGCACTCGGCAGATCGAACGGAAATCACCACAGCGATCCAGCGAGTAGGAGGCTTGTTGAATGCATCGTTGCGCTCGAGCGATTTGCCTCCTATTGAAATAAGCCTGGAGACCAAACCAGCCCCCAGAGAATTCCTGATAATGGAGCTGGTGTACGCCCCAAAGGAGGCCGAGGCTGATGGCCGCCAGCACAGGAACGAGCATTGTGCTTTCCCGAATCAAGAGGACGCTGGCCAGCACGAAGGCGGCGGTTACACCATAGAGGACGAGAACCGCATGTTGCTGCGAGAGCCCCCGCTTCAGAAGCTTGTGGTGAATGTGATCCGCATCGGCTCGGAACAAAGGCTGCTGCGTAAGAAAACGCCTGGCTACGGCTAGGATGACATCGGCGATGGGCAGGCCGAAACACAGAATGGGAACAACGATCCCCGTGACTGTCGGCCGTCCGCTCCAACCGCTCAAAGAGAGCGCGCCCAAAGCAAAGCCGATAAATAAACTTCCTGAGTCACCCATAAAAATGCTTGCGGGATGAAAATTGAAAGGCACGAAACCAAGCAGCGTGCCAAAAAGAGCGCAAGAGAGCATGGTAACCAGGTCGTTATGCTGAACGAGAGACATGGCAATCACGACGATCGCTGAAAGCAATGCCGTGCCCACCGCCAACCCGTCCAGCCCGTCAATCAAGTTAAACGCATTGGTAATGAGCAATACCCACGTAACTGTGAGCGCGAATCCGAGAGGCTTGCCCATCGGGTAGCTGGCAACGGATAGGCTGACGTTGTGAAGCCCAAAGCCTGAAAAATAGACAAGAACCGCGGCAAGGAACTCAAAAATGAGTTTGGATTGGGGCCACAGGGATCTTAGATCGTCGTAGGCGCCGACCAGGAAAATCGCGCATGTAGCGACGAGAAATCCGATCAGCATGTGCAGAGGGAAAACTTGGTGCCCCGACCTAGGTGCCGCACAGAAAACCACCACCGTGAACAAGAAAGCGAGATAGATGCCGACCCCGCCGATTCGGGGCAGCGGCTTGGTATGCAAGTGGCGGTCAGAGGCCGGCGGCACCAACAAACCGCGAGCGACTGCAGTCTTTTGCACCCAAAACGTGGTCACCAAGGATATGGTGAGAGATACGACGAAACTCGAAACAAAAAGGATCACGGATAATCCTTCTACCGGTTTTCGTGTCGCACTGTTTTTGTGGCGGGAAAACCGAGTTCGTTTGGTTTAAACCACCTGCCCGATCATGCTGGGGAGTCGACGCTAGGGCCTGCGAGCGCATTGCTGGAGGTGGAACATTGGTTGAGACCTGAAGGATTTTGCTCGGAAGTTGCGGATTTTCCCTCGGCTGCAAGGAAAAGGTCCTTGAGGCGAGGCCGGTCGATCTTTCCATTGGCGTTTTTGGGAAGCGTCGGATATTGCATCCAGCGGACCGGCAACATGTATGCGGGCAAGAGCTTCTCCAGATGATTGCGCAAGAGATTCGGCGCCAAGCCGGCTCGGTTGCGAGAAGCATAGGCGCAGCAAATCATCCATCCGCCAAAGTTCTCGGACTGGACGGCGACTACGGCGCATTCTTGAAGAGCAGTGCAGGAATTCAGCGCGTTCTCAATCTCGCCTAGTTCGATCCGATAACCACGTGACTTGATCTGCGTATCGGCCCGCCCGACGAAATAAACGCAGCCAGACGCATCTTCCGAGGCGAGGTCCCCGGTTCGGTACAGGCGATGACGGTTTCCGGAACTTCCCGGCGCATCCCGAAGCCGCGGGTCGGGAATAAAGGCGCCGGCCGTTTTCTCCGTGTCACGCCAATAGCCCGGGCTTAGGCCAGCACCCCCGATGTACAGGTTTCCGATTTGTCCCGGAAGCACCGGATCAAGGTCGTCATCCAGTACAAGCAACTCTTCCCCGCCACAGGCGCGGCCAATGGGAATTTGCTCCTGCGGATTTTGGGGGCAGGCCGATACATCGTAATAGCTGCTGGCGATTGTGGCTTCCGTGGGGCCATAAAGGTTCGTGAATGACACATGAGGCAGGTGTTTCATCCAGTACGTCAGGGCCGGAGTCGGCAAGACCTCCCCGCACCACAAGACGCGCCGCAACGAAGGGAAATCGTCCTGCCGGAGCGCGTTGAACTTTGCAATGTAGTTCAGCACCGAAGGAACCGAAAACCACTGCGTCAACTGCGAATTGCGGATGAACTCAACCAGTCTTGGAGGCATCTGGGCAACGCCCGGCGGGACCAGGTGAAGCTCGGCACCTGCCGCAAACGTTCCGAAGATGTCAAACGTAGAAAGGTCAAAGTGGAATGGCGTGTGCCCGGAAAAGCGATCGGTATGATCGATGCCGAAATGTGCCAGGGCCCAAGTGACAAAGGCAATTACATTCGCATGCGTAATTACGACGCCTTTGGGAGTTCCCGTCGAGCCGGACGTAAAGAGAATGTGAGCGGGATCGGTGGCTTGCGTTTCTTGCGGGTGAGCGCTCGCGGGCGCGGATCGCAAATCATCGTGAGAAAATGCCGGCTGAAAAGACGCTGCCGGCAATTTCTCCGAGTCAAGCCAACCAATGGAGACCCGCCCTCGGAATCTCTCGTCGGCCAGCAGTTCATCAAGCAACGGAATGACAGGCCCGGCTGCCAAAATCCAGGTGTTCTCGCAACATTCCAGAATACGGGCGACTCGGGCAGCGGGGCTGGCCGAATCAATGGGCACATGCATGCAACCGGCCTTGAGTGCTCCCAGCATGCTGAGAATGGCTTCAGGCGATTTGGGCATCAGGATGCATACCCTGTCGCCTTTCCGACAGCCAACCGCACGGAGCAGGTGCGCGAGTTGATTGCTGCGCAGCTCGAGGTCCTCGTACGTGAGACTCTCGTTGCCGAAGACAATGCAGCGAGCGTGCGGCCGAGATTCGGCTTGGCGTGTTACCCAGTTTTGTAGGATTGGTCTCATAGAGTCACAGTGCGCGAGGCGCAGTCAAAAGCTGCGTGGACGTGGTTCAGTTCCTCTCGCGCCGGAGGAATATCCAGAATGAACGTTTGATGTCCGCTGCGGATGTAACGTGCGAGCTCGTCGGCAACTTCTTCGTAACTCCCAACGAGGTAAGGGCAGAAAGTCTGGTAGTTCTCGAACGGCCACATCCAATAGACGCCCTGCAGATCGCCCGTGGCCTGAGCCATGTCGGAAAGTTGCTTGTGCCAGACCGAATCCGATAGACGCATGGCGAGCTGGTGCGCCAGTTGCCCTTTGCGATCTCCAGGAAACCTTTCGATGGCTACGCTCCACGCTTCGGCGCTGGTGGGGCGCGCAATAATTCCTATGCGGATTCCGGCTTGTCCGGAACTCGACGTTAGAGATTCGTAATCCTTGGCCGGCTTAGGATACTGTACGGGAACAGCACCGATGGCCCTGGCGGCGGCCATTCCTGCCTCAGAAGAGCCGGAGATCAGCAACCCTGGAAATAACGCCGGATCCAGGGGAGGAGTCATGCGCAATCCCTGCACTTTGTAATACTTTCCCTCGAATGTAACAGGATCGGGGCCCGCTAGAAGGGCCTTGATGATGGTGGTGTACTCGACGAGGCGAAGATACCGATCATCGTGCGGCGTATTGTCATTCAGCGCGAGGAGGTCGTTCTTGAATCCGCCGGCGACCAGATTCAGGTAGACGCGCCGCTGGTAGAGATGTCCGAAAGTGGCAACCATCTTTGCCACGGTGTAAGGGTGCATGTAAACGGGCTGTACGGCGACGAGAGGGCACAGCTTTTCTGTATTCTCGATAATGATCTGCGACACGAGCCACGCATCCACGAGCGAATTGTCCGTGTAAACCAAGACGGCCGTGCATCCCGCCTGCTCGCTCCAGCGGGCTACATCGATGATCTGCCGGAGGTACCCATCCCGCGGGCGATCTTTGGATTGCGGCGTGGTTGAGAAAATCTGGATTTGAGGTTCGTCGTTCGCGGCCATTGCTTTGTCCTCGAGTTAGATGCCTGAGTCGTTCGAGTCCCACTTGCGGTACTACTGGAACTCCCTGATCTCTTTTGCAAAAGCGCTATGCTAGACTTCGCGGCCACTTTCAGGAGACGTGCTGATTGTGAACAAATACCTGCCGCGACCGTCACGACTTGTGGTCGCACTGGCGTCCGCTGTGGCCTTCTTGAGCCCCGCATTGGGCGGGCAGTCCGGCCCTATGGTTTGGGTCGTTCCAGCGATGAAGCGCGTGGCGCGCGATGAACCCGCGGGGAATCAAAGAGAAATTGCCCTTTGGGCCGCGCGTGGCGAATATGAGTCCTTCCAGATGGTTGTGCGTGCCCCGGCAGGCGGGCTCAAGAACGTGAACGTCGCGATTTCCGATCTCACCGGCGAGCACGGCCATTTTTCCAAATCGAATCTCGTGCTTTATCGCGAGCATTACATTCAGATCAAACAGGGCAGTCCGGACCGAGGGGGCACGAATCGGCCGCTCGGTCCTGGTTGGTATGCCGATGCGCTTATTCCCTTTAGCACAGACAAGCACGACGCGCGGCAAGCGCAACTACGAGCCGTGCCTTTCGATCTTTCTCAGTCGAGTGATCAGCCCATCTGGATCGACATTTTCGTGCCGCGTGACGCGGCGGCAGGCCAATATAAAGGCGTCGTCACGTTAACGTCGGATCATGGCGAGGCCAAAGTCTCGGTAGTGCTTAACGTGTGGAACTTCGAGCTTCCTGTGCGTCCATCTCTTCTTTCCGCTTTCACCATCTACAATCAAACAAACGGCGATGCCAAGATTTTCTATGCGGATCAGAAGGCGAATCAGGAACTTTTGCTTCGGAACAAGATAATGCCCGTAACGGTCGATCCAAAATTCGAAAGGCAGTTCATGCAGGAGTATGGACTGGACATGACACTCGTCGGATATTTCCAGGAGGCCACCTACGGCAATTGCAAACAGCCACAAGCTCCTTCTGTCGCGGAACTCGTATCGTTAAAGACCAAACATGAGCCGGGATTGCCCCTGTATCTCCATCTCGCGGATGAAGTGTCGGATTGTCGCAACATCTTCCCCATTCTCAAGCAATGGGGGCAGAACGCGCGGCAAGCGGGCCTACTCGCGCAGTTGACGGCGATTCCCTTGCCAGATCTTCGCGATGATGGTTCGGGATCGGGCCACTCCGTCGCGGATATTTGGGTATTGCTCCCTAAGCAGTTCATTTCCAATTCGGCTGATGTCGCAGCCGTCTTGAAAAAAGGAGACCGCGTCTGGTCCTATACCGCGATCGTCCAAGATAATTTCTCTCCAAAATGGGAGATCGACTTTCTGCCGATCAACTATCGAATCTTTGGCTTTCTGAACCAAAGCGTGGGCGCTTCGGGACTGCTCTACTGGTCCGTGAATTCCTGGGTGATCGGCCCCACGAAAGATCCCTGGAACAATATGACCTATATCGAAGGCGGTAAGCCGACTCCGCCTGGCGAGGGCTGGCTGACGTATCCGGGCGCTGAGGTTGGCAGCGACTCTCTCGTGCCCTCCATACGGCTGAAATGGATTCGCAAGAGCGTGGAAGATTACGAATACGTCGAAATCCTGAAAAGGCTTCACCGCGGCGATTGGGCGCTTGGATTGGTCAGAAGCGTCGCGGCTGACTGGGCACATTGGTCGCAGGACGACCGAGCCCTGGAAGCGGTCCGCGATCAACTGGGAACAGAAATCGATCGAATCTCATCGGCACAGAAAGCTCCGGGTGTGTCTCCATCTGGAAAACAGCACTAACTATTTCATGAGCCGTCACGTACAGAAAAATCCCGCGCCGGACGCGCCGCTAGCATGCGCTCAGGCTTGATACGCGTGAGCGAAGCGGATCCCTCGGCAGTGAAACAGTATCTTGCAGGCCATGAAGTCGAGCCCGAAATCGCCGATTGGAAATATTTCGATTCGCGCTTCAATCGCAACCGGGAGCGGGGCGTGGTATGGGTGCGAGAGGGCCGCGTAGCCGGCTTTTTGGGCCTCATTCCATTCTGTGTGGAAAGAGGCGGAGTATGCGCTGCCCAGTGCGCCTGGTCCTGCGATTGGTCAGTGGATCCACTAGCCGCAGGCGGCATGGGATTGATGCTCGCGAAGCGCGCTCGAGACCTCTACGACGGGGTTTTCAACCTTGGCGGCAACGAAAATACGCGCCGCATTTTTCCACGCCTTGCCGATCACACGGTTCTGGACGCGGCCGTGAACCTGGTGCTTCCGCTGCGGCTAGGCAGCACTTTCGCGCTTTTGCCGTCCGGAGTTCTCAAACGCTCGCTCAGCCGGCGGAAGCTCTTGCAGCAAGTCCCTCTGCACTGGGGCCGGGAACGACGACGGATCGGTGTTTCTATTGAGCCTGGACTTTCCCCGCGGGTGACATCGATGCTGGGAGACGCAGCGCCGCGCGATTGGCAACCGGTATATGACAGCGAATATGTCGACTGGCAGTTGGTGCGTTGTCCGACCGTCAAGTGCTGGAGCTGCTGGATTTCCTCGGATTCTCCGCCTCGCACTGCGGCACTCCTTTGGACATCACGCTCTCCGAGCGGATATTGGCGATTGGCTTTTTGTGGCGCCATGGCTGACTTGGAGAGAATCGAAGTGATTACCGGCGCCATCGCTTCCTTCGTGCACGCCCAAAAGGGCATCGCGTTATTCGCGATGGCATCGCACCTGGAGAACCCTCTTATGGACTTACTTGCCCGCCAGGGATTTCTGCGGAGGAGGGCCAAACTGCCTTTTTACATCATGCGGGGGCGCAATCGTGAGTTGCCAGTCGACGAATTCCAGACCCTCAATTTTCTCGACGCAGACCTCGCTTATCGATTCGAGTCCGACTTTATTTCCAAGGGTCAATAATCGTTGGTTCCGCGCATTCTACTGTCTTGGTCCTGAGGTAGACGGCGTCCACGTGGGCGCGAGGCGCCGGGCAGGCGCCGGGACGTTTGCCAGTGCCGTAATGAGGTTGCGGTCCAACTCGTCTTTGCAAGAAGGCGTACCGCATAACTTCAGAAACTGCAGGTTGGAATATCGAGGGTCGCGGTAGTCGGTTATGAATCTGCTTTCGAAAGCGCGCTTGATTTCGCGGATACCGTCTTCCACGGTCCATTGGCATCCAAAGCCGACCTGATTGCGAATTTTCTCGAAGGAGACGCGATAGTTCCTGCGATCATCATTTTCAATGTACTCGATTCGTGTCTCGGGGAATTCGGCCAGAACCTTTTCGGCCAGCTGTGCCAATGTGAAATTCATGCGTGAATCGCCGAGATTATAGATCTCGCCGCTCACTACTTCGAGCGGAGCATCGAGCAGCTGGCAGATGCCATTGGCGACATCCTGCACGTGTATGAACGGGCGCCACTGTGTTCCATTGAAAATAGTGATGGTTCCTTCAGCATGAGCTTTGGCCGTCAGAAGATTCACGATCAGGTCAAATCTAGGACGGTAGGACAGGCCGAAAACAGTCGCCAGCCTCACGATTACGGGATGGAAATCCGCAGAGCACGCCGCCAGCAGGGCTTCCTCGGAGTCCACTCGTGTTTCTGCATAGAGAGATATTGGCGTGACATTGGAGTACTCATCCATCAGTAGGTCCGTGGCGCCATAGACGCTACAACTTGAGGAAAAGATCATCCGGCAATTACCATTGCCTTTGGCGACTTCAATGAGCATGCGAGTGGCGGCATAGTTGATTTCGCGCGACGTTGTGCGGTCCACCTCGCAGGCAGGATCACCTACGATAGCGGCCAGATGAATGATCGCTTCCGTGTTTCTCACCGCCGCCACTAAATCCCGCAGTTTGCGGCAGTCACCCACAATGACCTGGAGGTTGGGGTGGCCGAGAACGTCGTGTAAAGAGTAGTCTCCGTACATCAGGCTATCCATCACTCGCACTTTGCGGCCGGCGGCGAGGAGCTTTCGGACCAGGCACGAGCCGATGTAACCCGCGCCGCCGACAATCAAGACCGTCGCCGTAAAGTCGGGCCGCCGAGAGATAGGCGCAGGACTCATCTCCAGCCGTTGCTGCACGGCCCCTTTGAGCATGCGCGGAGACGCTAAGGAGATAACGGCCAGACCGCAGAAGAGCAGAAGATACGCTTGGGGTGATTGCTGCCGGCGATATAGAGCAAAGTTCGCTATGGAAAAGAACAGGATACTGATGGCCACACTACGAAACAGAGTTCCAGTTCGATTCGTCTGATACTCCGGAGAGTGCGTATATAAGCCGGTCAACAGAAAAACGGCCGGAAAAACGAGAGAGAGAAAAACGAAGGAAGAGATGTAATAGTGCACCGCTTCTTCGGGCGGAAGTTGCACTCGTGCCGTGAGCAGGCCGGGATGAAAAACGCAGATCGCCAAGGTGGCGATCATGCAGATATGAATACTGGTAAGGTCCGCGAGAACCCTTACCGCTACATGAGAGAGCTTGAAGTCCTCTGTGGGCGTCACGAGTTGAATTCTTCCTTTCAGGAAGCTTTTCGGTCACAGGCCAGGCGAACAATGCGTTCGAGCGTATCGGCAATCATGCAGACGGCTTCGTCCGACAGCGACTCATAGATCGGCAGGCTGAGAACATTGTTGGCAACATGCTCCGTCTGTGCCAGGTCCGTGGCGCCGAATTCGTGGAAGATCGAATAAAGGTATTGTTGATGGAGCGGCGGATAAAAGTATTTCTTCGTCTCGATGTTTTTTGCCCGCAGCGCTTCTGCCAGGAGATCGCGTGTCAAGCCGATAATTTCGGGAACGACAAGGACCGAATAGTCTTTATAGGGATGAGTATCGGCTGGATGTACCTTCTGAAAGCAGATTCCCGGTATGCGCGAAAGTTTTTCCGTGTACATCTGAGCGATTTGGCTGCGCCGTTGTACTTTCGCCTTGACCAGAGGAAGTCCAGCCAAAGCCATCGCGGCATTGAATTCCGTCATACGCGCATTCAGGCCGAGCCACTTGGGGTCGTAGGCGCCCACGTCGCCATAGTTGCGCATGGCGCGTACGGCGGCGGCAAGCTTGGCGTCATTGGTGGTAACGAGTCCTCCTTCGCCGGCCACAAGCAGCTTGGTGGGAGATAAGGAAAACACCTCCGCATCGCCGAACGAGCCGGTGGGAACACCGCGATAGTGGGTGCCAAACGCGTGTGCGGCATCGAAGATGAGCTTTAGGTTGCGGCGACGCGCGATCGCTTCAAGCTCGGCTACATCACACGGGTTCCCGTACATGTGTACAGCGAGAATTGCGGAGGTATTGGCGGTGATCTTCCGTTCCACATCGGCAGGGCTGATGTTCCAGGTATGCGGGTCACAATCGGCGAAGACCGGCTTCAGACCGTTCCACAATACAGAATGACCGGTGGCAAAGAACGTAAAGCTTGGCAAGATGACCTCACCCTTGAGTCCGAGCGCTCGCAGTACCATCATCAGGCTGCTCGTGCAGCTCGACACGGCGACGCAATGTCTCACGTTTAGCCTCTCGGTGACGGCCCCTTCGAGACGCGAAACCAAGCCGGCATTCGTAAGAACCCCATCGCGATAAGCGGCCTGATATTCGGCAAGAACGTGGCTGATCTCCGGTAAGCTCGGCCGCATGAAAGGAAACGGCTCATCGAATCCGGTAGTGGTCGGGACCACCTTTAAAGCATGCGACCTCGAGTTCATGGTTAAGGACATAGAGAATCCTCTTGTGAATACCGATGGAATTAGAGGTGGTTCAACGAGCTTCAGGAACTGTGCGAGTTGGAATGGCGAAGAAGGCGTTCAACACGGTGCCATTTGCAAGGGCAATCGGGTCAGACCGAGGCGCGCTCTTCGATCTTGTACCGTTTGATCCTTCCGTAGGGTTTGAGTTCTCTTGGAATCCAACCCTCAAAGATCAATTTGCAAATAGTATGGATAAGGATTCTTAGATCAGTTCCCAAGGAACGGTTCCTGACATACTCAAGTTGCAAGGCAAGCTTGGTCGGCCGGATTAATTCCTGGTAGGTTCTCTCAGGATCACGGCTGCCTTCGAGTACGGCTGCTTCATTGGAATTCCAAATGGAGGCCCAGTCGGTGATTCCTGGAAGCACCGTGAGGATGCGCCTTTCCTCCGGAGAATATAGATCCACAAATTTCTGGACCTCCGGCCGGGGACCCACAAGACTCATTTCGCCCCTGATGACATTCAAGAGTTGCGGCAATTCGTCGAGCTTAAGCCGCCGCAAGACCTTACCTACTGGCGTCAATCGAGGATCGTCGGCAGCCGTCGCCGAACCTCCGAGCGATTCGGCATTCAGGACCATGGTTCTGAATTTCAGGATGAGAAAAGGTTTCCCGTACAGTCCAATCCGTTTGCCGCGATAGAGGACGGGCCCTGGCGAGCTCAGCTTCACGATCAGGGCGAGCGCCATCAAGAATGGAAGGACAAGCACAAGAGCAATCGCTGACAGGAGCAGGTCCAATGACCTCTTGGCCCAATCGTTTTCGCGCGCCATGGGCAGCCTAACCTACGATCTTCCTTGGGATCGCAATTCTGCCGGCAATGCAGATCCGGGCATCCCATGCAGCCTTTCCTTAGCTCCTTTGGGCGCGTGGCTGGGAGCGCCGGGACCTAGCGATGCAGCACGGAGCAGGTCGCGGTATACGGCCATAAATTGAGCTATGACGAGCTCTTGCGAAAACTCCTGCACCGCGATCTGCCTGTTATTTTTGCCCATGGCAATCCTTGTCTCGGGGTGTTCGATCAAGAAGCGCAATGCGCTGGCCAGCGAAGACGCATCGCGCGAGGGCACCACGATACCGTTTTCACCCGGCCGGACCAGTTCACGGCAACCCGGAGCGTCCGTGGTCACGATTGGCCTTCCAGCCGCAGCAGCTTCGATCAGTATGCGAGGAATTCCCTCACGGTACGAGGGAAGGCAAACGATGTGCGACTTGGCAAGTACGGCAGGCATATTGGCACCCTCTTGGAGCCCCCACCATTCCACGTCGCCGGACTCATCCCAAACTTGCAGCTGCGCTTGAGGGATGGCGGCGGGATTTTCGGGATCGGGTTCCCCTGCCAGGGCGAACCGGGCCTGGACGCCTTCGCTCTTCAAGATCCTTGCAGCTTCCACGTACTGGGCGACTCCTTTGTCCCAAAGCATGCGCGAGGCCAGAATTACGACGGGAACTCCGTCGGGTTCCTTCGAAGGATGGAAAACCGAGAGGTCCACTCCAGAACCTTTGATCACGGCCGCCTGTTCGCCACCGATGATTCCTTTGCGGATAAATACGGCTCTATCGTCGGGATTTTGAAAGATGACCCGAAGATTCCTATGGCGGAAAGCCCGCCGGCAACCCATCTCCACCCATTTGCGTAGGGGCACCGTCTTCTCGGATTGATCCGTGAAAAGGAACCCTAAGCCCGTAAGTGTGTTCACCACAGCCGGAACGCCGGCCAGGCTGGCGGCAAGGCTTCCATACATCACAGGTTTCAGGCGCAGGTGGTGAACCAAGGCAGGGCGAAGCTTTCGATAAAGGCGCAACAACGCAAGGACGCTCGCTGGTTCTTTCCACATGCTGGTGCCCTTGCGGCTCATGGGAATGGAATGATAGGTGAAGCCGTCCCTTGCTGAATCAACCTGGAAGCGGCCAGGAGGAGCGGCAACATGAATTTCCAGGCCGAGGTCGCGAGCGGCATGAACCAGTTGCATGCGGTCTCGGCGAAATGCGTCAAGGCTGTTGTCGACAAAAACGATTCGAGGCTGGGTTTTCATCTCACGGTCTCCGCACGAGTGCTGGTGAAGGATCGGTTCGACGGTGGACGGAACTCATGGATATCCATAGGGATTTGCAAGTCACTCTTTTCGAAACCGTCTTTGCCTCACGACGGTTGACTCGGTATGGAGGCTTCTCGTTTGGCCAGAGAGATCGGCTGATCGCGACAGATTTGGTTCGCGACGTTGCGGTACAAAGATCGATAACGCTGAGCAAATTGCGTCGCGCTAAACTGCGTGATGACACGCTGGCGAGCGGCGGTGCCCAAAATTTGCCGAGCTTCGGGACCCGCATCAATCAACTCTCGCCAAGCCGCCGCCATGGGTTCCGGCTTCCGCGGCGGCACGATTGCGCCCGTTTCGCTGACAATGTTTGGAGAATCGCCTACTTCAGTAACCACGCAAGGAATGCCGCAGGCCATGGCTTCGCCTACCGCCAGCGGAAAGGCTTCGCTTGAAGAGGAGTTCGCCGCGATATCCAAGGCGGAATAGAATGCCGCCATATCCCGCTGCAGGCCGATGAGATGACAATGGCCCTCTAGGCCGTTGGCGATTTCCGAGGCGAGTTTGGGGTTATCCGCCTGGATGCCTTCTCCGCAAAGGACAAAGTGAATATTCGGCCGTTCCTTCCGCAGCAGGCGAGCAGCTGCAAAGAACATTCCGTGATCCTTATGCCGATGAAGCCTGCCCGCCATCCCGATCAGCGGCACGTCTGGCCCCAGTCCGAGACGAACTCGCAAGGCCAGTCGTGCTTCGGGCTGGGGGCGGAAAAGATCGCTATCAATTCCGTTGTGAATCACTTCCATCTTTGAGGCGTCGTAACCCAGTTGAATGTGGGTTAGTTCGGAAGAATTCGCGCAGCAGATTATGCGAGCGGGCAATTGTTTGGAAAACCACGCGCAAGCGCGTACGGTCCAGACGGTGAAAAGCTTTGTATCCTGCGCATCGACCTTCGAGTGATGGATTCCCCAGATTACGGGAATCCCGGCGGCTTGAGCAGCCAAGCCACCCAGCAGATTGGAGTGGTACATCCAGGTGTGCACGATTTGCGGCCGCGACCGCCGCAAAATCTTGGCGATGCGGCGGATGGCCAGAGGATTGGGTACACTGCGCATCATTGCCAGCGCACGAACGGGAACACCCAGCGATTCGATTCTTGCGGCCGTGGCGCCCCGGTCCGTGAGGGAAATAACCTCGCTCTGATACTCTTGGCGATCTAAAGCAGCGAGCAGGTGATATAACGCTGTTTCCGCGCCAGCCGCAGCCAGCCCGGTAATGATATGTGTGATTTTCATGCGGGCACCGATTCCTTACGGGTTGCAGGCGGGAGAATTTTTTCGTTTTCGGTTGGACGAACTTTAGATTCTGCGCGAACCATATCGGCCACCGCTTTCATGGAAAGGGAGCGCATTCCATAGCGGTCCCGGGCAGAGGCAAATGCTTTAAGAATTGCCTCCAGGAAGCTAAGATTCTCTTCCAAGTGGATGCCGAAATTGTGCGGATGAAACCAAAGGTGGAAGACGGCATCTTCCAGCGTGGCCAGCTTGAGCTGATCAATGGTTCGGCTGAGGCGCCTTTCCTCCAATCCTTGCAGGGCCGGGCGGTATGGCCACAGAAATCTGCTGGCACGCACATTGCACAAGCCGTTCGATTCGAGGATTTCGTCCCAACGGACGATCCTGTTTCCGGAAATGCCAACGTAGGTATCCCCAATGCGCGCCACCCGCAGCGCCACGGTCCTTTCCTCGCGAGTGATGCCACGATGCATCCAGCCGTGCTCTGACCCTCGGTAACAGCCAATACCTGCATCGAGTACGACCTGGAAATAGCTCGGGTTGACCTGATTTCTTGGAAAGACGATGGAATGAAAACGAATTCCCCGATCGGCCGCGATGGCGACCGCACTGTCGAGATCAGCCTTGAAACTTTCGGCTGTTTGTCCCCGTTCGCAGCAGTAATGGTGCGAGAACGTGTGCGTCGCGATTTCCTGAAGCGGACAGCGTCGTATCTGTTCGATCAGGCTAGGCGCGAAGTGCAGAGGGTCGTCTTTCTCTTCCTGACCGATAGGCTCTAGATAGGGATCAAAGGCCCTGTCGTGGTAGCGAGGGAGAACCCGTGGCTCAAACTTTCTACGCTCCTCGCGTGACCTGGCGAACAGAAAACCAACGATTGCCCAGGTCACGGAAATTTCATAGCGTGTGAACATTTCCAGCAAACGCGGAATGGCCACGCGCGCGCCGAGTAGATTTTGACGGTAAGGCCCGCTAATCGGCTCGTGATCACGAACGCCCCAATGGAGTTCAAAATCAAGTGACAGCACGAAAGCGCCGTAACCGGGTCCGGCGATCTTGAATTTCGCTGAAGATTCCATGAATCGCTGTTGTTCGAAGTAACTACTCGCCTTATTGATCCTCCTCTCCGCTGACGGGAGAGGAGGGAACCGCAGCCATGGCCGGCGGGCATGCGTGCGCGCGACGGAAATTATCGCGTATGGGGCGGCCGATTCGAATTCCAAACTCGAGCAAGCGGCTGGCGCTTTTGTCCAGCCAAGTGCGCGGGCGTTCGCGAAACGATTGAACGACGTCACCGACAGCCGTGAAATGGCGGCGATGTTTGCGCAAGTCCTGACGAAACTGATCCGTCTCGGCGGCCGTCCACTGGTTGATATGACAACATATCGTCCACACGCCAAAAGGTAACTTGCGGAATTTTCCGAACTGCTGAGGGATCCAGGTGATCCCATCCGCGTCCCGATAGGGACGGAGCGCGTAGCCGTCGCTGATAATCCTGACGCCGAGCTTGGAAAGGATGGATACGGTAGTCGCGTCGAAAGAATGCGCCGGCGCGACCCATACGTCCGGAGAGACTCCCTGCTCACGAAAGATGCGCAGGGCGTTGCGCAGCTTGATCTCCTGAACTTCGTAAGGCAAACCGGCAAACTCGCTACGCGGCATCGTTCCGTACCTTCCGACTACGTTCGTAACGTAGCGGTGCTGATAACCGTGCAGGCCGATGGTCCAGCCGCGTTTCTGCCAGGAACGCACCCTTTTCCAGAAGTCGTCTACTCCCGGCTCGGTAACCATCAGTTCTTTGTCGCGATTGTCGGGAACTACGGCCAAAATGGGCTTAATATCCAGTTCGGATAACTCGCGTTCGAGAACCTGCCAGATGTCCCAGTTCATGGTTGGGCAGATATCGTCGAATCGCAGAATAAATCGTGTTCTCATGAGTCCGTTTTTGGTCTGCACTTTAGGCCGAAATGTTGGAAGACGTTTGCAAATCCGCCTGGCATTGAGCGCCGGAGTGCCATCGCCAGGCGGTTTCAACAATGGTTTCCAGTGCGGAGAAACGTGGTTCCCACTGGAGAAATCGGTGTGCACGCTCCGGACCGGCGACGAGGATGGGCGGGTCGCCAGCGCGGCGGGGCGCAACAGCTGTTGGTACGGAGCAACCGGCGATGGTTTCAACGGTACGAATCACTTCCAGCACCGACGCTCCCTTGCCGGTGCCGAGGTTGAGCGCGCGGCTCTCTCCTCCGTGCTCGAGATATTGCAAGGCGCGAACATGCGCGGAAGCGAGATCAGAGACATGAATGTAGTCTCGGATAGCGGTCCCGTCAGGCGTGGGATAATCCGTGCCGAAGATTTGTAACCGCTGGCGCTGCCCCAGCGCCGCGCCAATGGCTAACGGGATCAGGTGAGTTTCATGCTGGTGTTCTTCGCCAAGGTCGCCCTCCGGATCGGCGCCCGCCGCATTGAAATAGCGAAGCGCGAGCCAGCGGAGTTGGCCGGCGAGCCCCATCCAGCCGAGCACTCGTTCGACGGCTAGCTTGGACTCGCCGTACGGATTGATCGGCTTCTGAGGTTGGTCTTCCGTTATGAGCGCGCCATCGGGCAATCCATATGTCGCGCAGGTGGAGGAGAATACAATCTTTTGGACTCCCTCTTGCCTCATGGCATCGAGCAAACTGAGTGTTGCCCCGACATTGTTTTGAAAATAGTGAAGCGGTTCGGCGGCCGATTCACCTACTAGTGCGCTGCCCGCAAAGTGCACGACGGCTTCGATGTTGTATTGGTTCAAGACATTTCGAACGGCGCCGGTATCGGAGATATTCGCCTGAACGAGCGGTCCCCATTTCACACTGTTAGCATGCCCGGTCGAGAGATCGTCGATTACGATGGGGCCAAAACCGTTGCACGCCAGGGCCTTTGCGGTATGGCTGCCGATGTAGCCTGCGCCGCCAGTGACGAGAACATTCATCGGATTTGAACTCCCATATCCTCTGCTGAAGACTTGCCACCGAGGCGAAATTGGCGCCAGATGCCCGACGGATGTTGTGTTTCGCTGTAGAGCTCTTCGTAAGCTTTGACCATCGCGGACACGTCGAACTTCTCCCTCGCGCGGGCGGACGCTGCAGCCCCCATCGCCCGCCGCAAGCCGGCGTTGTTCAACAGGAGCATCATCTCTTTGGAGAGTTGCTCAGCTTGGCCAGGTTCCACTACGAAGCCTTCGTTCCCGTTTTCCAGCAACTCCGGCACGCCGCCCGCAGCCGTGCTAACGATTGGCAATCCCGCTGCCATTGCCTCGATCACGGAAAGAGGATTACCCTCCCAATCCGAACTAAGTGCAAAAATGTCCGAAGCCCCCAAAATGTCCGGAATGTCCCTCCGCAACCCCAGGAAATGAACGCGGCTGGTCAGGCCCAGCTCATTCACCTGCCGCTGCAATCGGGCGCGGAGGACACCCTCGCCCACCAGTACGAGACGGGCTTTGGCATCCGAGGCTGGCCCTTTGGCGAACGCATTCAGGAGCAGCGTGTGATTTTTTTGCGGTGCGAATCGCGCCACGCATACGAAAAGAACGTCTTCCTCCGAGAAGCCCTGCCTGGCGCGCCATGCGGATCGCGGAGTTTGAGGTGACGCGTATAGGCTTGTTGGAATGCAGTTCCAGACGACACGGCAGCTGCCGATTCCATACAAGCGCTCCAAACTCGTGGCGACTTCCCGGGCCACAGCAACGGGAATGACCCCGCGCTTGTAGGCCAGACGCTGCAGCCAGCGGGCGCGAGGTTCGATCTCCTGTTCCGCCATGTTGTTGACGGTATGCACCATGAGACGAGGTTTGAAATACAGGAGCGAAGGGAACGCGTACCTCATAACATGTACGTGCGTGTGCACGATGTCAGGCCGGAATTCATGGAAGACCCGGTGCAAGCGGCCGTAGGTCCGCCAGCCAAATCCAGGTCCTTTGCCCAGGAACCACGTTTTTATCCCCGCCACTTCCAGCGCATGTTCCAAGTCCGAGCCGAAACGGCCGCTGTACGCGACGACGGCTGGCTCGAAGCGTTGGCTGTTCAGACCAGTGGCGATGTGAACAGCCATTCGTTCGGCGCCGCCGGCGCCACCGAGATTGGCGAGGACGTGAAGGACGCGTTGTTTCATAAGTTTCTTGGATCCTTAGCTTTCTGCGGGAAGTGTGGAGCGTTGCGAACGAACTCTCACACGCAGGCCCTGCACATCTTGGCTGGAGTAACGCACTCGAGACGTGACTCTTGTAGATGCCGCGGCAATGAGCAGGCCGAAAATGACCCAGGTCGGTTTTCGACTTTCCCACGTCAGATCGCTCGCGCCGATCGCCCAGGTGAGCAGGAGAAACAACCAGAATACGCGATCGATATGAGGAAGCTTCCAAGCCGAAAGGACGAGTGTCAGAAGCAGCGCGAAAAACAGAGCAAAACCAATCACGCCCTCCTCCACTAAGACCGAGAAGAAAGTGTTGTGGGCTACCAGGCGGGCGACCGCCACCCCGGAGGTGTCCGTGGCAGTATCCGAAGCCAAACCGAGAGCGTGTTCAACTGTCGCTGCATAGGCTGCCGCGCCGACGCCCTGGAAGGGAGCCTGTCCAAACACCTGCCAGCCGATCTGCCAAATCAGGGTCCTTTCGTTAAGAGTGCCCGAGCTTAGTTCGCTTCCAATCGTGGAAAGGCGAGTCCACGAGCTTGCCGGCATGAAAAGCCAGGATCCAATTCCGGCCAACGCGACGAATATCAGCAAGGCAACATTTCGGCCCAATTTCACCTTTGGAAATAAGAAGGGGAACATCAAGACTGCGGGTACACAAGCGATGAGCGCGCCGCGCGCCGCCGTCAACACAATCGCGCAGAATGCGAGCACGGTCGCAGAACCATCCAGCCATAGCAGTATTTTCTTGCGCTCCCGCACGGCCAAATAGAGAGAAATAGGAATGGCCAAAGCTTCGATAAAACCCAGATCGCCAGGGTTAAAGTTGAGCCCTGTATAGCGGCCGCCGTATACGCTCGTCGTGTTGAAGAAGTTCTCGAGAATAGCCACGGACGAAATCATGGAGCCCAGCATGTAGGCGCGCAGAAGGAGCAGCTGCTGTTTGCTCGTTTGCGCGAATTCCCAGATGAGCCATAGCATCGTGAATATTTGAGCAAACGTGAAAATCGCCATCACGGTCGCCGTAGGAGCGAAGCTCCAGAAGTAGGTCAGGTCGGCCCACACGATGAAGAAAAGCACGATCAGGTGTTGCATAGAGAGCGTTCGCAAAGTCCCGGACTCCAGGATGGCCAGCAAGGCCATCCCGAAGGCGGGAATTCCCACGGCCCGGCTAAGCGTGCCAAATCCCGGTATTACGACGGCGTTCTCCCAGGGAATAACGAAGATCAAGAGCCAGAGGAAGAAGAAAGCGGCCCGCCGGAATATCCCTTCGCTGCGAGACTTTACCGTGGAAGCGCTGCGCGCAATGCCGCCGATTACCGGCTGAGCAGGAATGGCCCTCTGAAGGGAATCGTTCTGCATCAAGGGGTGCACCGGAGCGTCCATGAAGCGTCTGTCAGGCAAGTGTGGCCGCCTCTCTCCGGATCTCCGGGATTTTGATCAAGCCATGCGCCAGAACCCCGATGCTTGCGAGCAGTTGAACCAGCACTCCTGCTAGGCTAGCCAGAATCGCGCCTTGCAAACCCATGCGCGGCACGAGCCAGTAGCTGCCAGCCGTGATCACTAATACGCCCAGGGCGAAAAGAGGGATCTGGTGCACGAAGAGTCGCGCCGACGTCATCGCGTAGCCGGTAAACTGGCCCAGGAATCCGATCCAAGCGACCGCCATGATCCATACCAGCAGATGCGCTTCCGCCGCGTACTCAGGCCGGTAGATGATGGTCATCAGACGGGCACCTTCGAACCAGGCCACCAGCATTCCGCCGGCGCCGAGGGCCGTGCCGATGGCGATTAGCTTCAGTAGCAGAAAAGCGAATGCCCGCCGCTGGCCCTGCGCATAAAATCTGGCCAAGCGCACGAATACGGCCTGAGCCAGCGCGCCAACGAACAAGTTGCCGGCAGACATCAAGAACGCCAGAGCGGAGTAGATGCCTAGCTCCCGAGACCCCAGTTTCCACTGGATGAAGTAACGCGGGACGTTGACGTTGAGATTTACCAGCATCGCCACAATTCCCAAGGGCAGAGCAAGCCACAAAAGGCGGCCCATTCGGCGCAGTTCCCATCGAGGCCGGAGTAGCTGTTTGATGTTTTCGCGAGCGATCCGCGATTCGGCTGACTCCGAGTCAAGAGGTTCCAGCGATTGAGTTCGGATACGCGCATCATATGCAAACAGGACGGCGGCCCTCACCAGAGCCATCGCCGCGATGCCCCAGCTGAGTTGCCCGCTGAAATAAACGCCCAGGCCCATCGCCAGAAGGCCGAGCGGCGCACGAAGCAGTTGCGATTTCGCGATCCGATCCATTCGATCGATGTATTGCAGCCGGGCATAGTAGACATCGCTGACGTTTTCGATCGCTAACGAAAGGCCAATCAGAACTGTCAACAGCGTCGCCGAAGGTCCGGTGTGCAAGATGAGCGGGATCGCGAGAATAATGAGCAGCGCAAGCGCCGTCGAGCATAGGCGAAAGCCCAGATAATCCCCCAATCGGTAGGTTTCTCGGACGTCGGAGGCAATGACGGGCCGAAGTTGCAGGCTGGTGAGGCTCATGACGGGCATCGCGATTGCCACCCCGAGGGCGTACTGGCCGACAATTACAGGCGACGAAAGTTTCGCCAGCGCGACGACCGCTCCCCATTGGCAAGCCGAATAGATTGAGTTCCCGACGAATGTCCAGCTGAAATTGGCGCGCAGCGAGAGGCCGCCTGTCGAGGAAGCTTCCGCCGAAGCTGTACCGGTTGAGCACGTTTCTTTCATATTGATAGAAGTCGCGAGTCTCAGGCGTTTCCGGCGGGTAACGGGAACATTGAATCTGCGGGGTCACTATGGCTTGAAGAACGGATTGGCAAGTTCCGGATCGCCTCCCCCACGGTGCGCGCCACGTGGGCGCTAGCAAACCTCTGACCGGCGCTCTCTTTGGCTTTTTGCGACATTGCTGCAAGTTTTTTGGGATCGTTCAGCAAACGTATCGCTTCAGCGGCCAGTCTTTCGGCAGATACGTTTGAAATAACTATGCCAGTGACTTCGTGAGTTACGATGTCGGGTATGCCATCCACGTCAGAGGTAATGCACGGCACTCCGAGGTTCATGGCCTCGATGTCGAAGACCGGAAATGGATCACAACGCGCTGGTGCGAGGACGAGATCCGAACTCAAAAACAGTTCGCGCATGGCGTCGGGCGAGGAAACGTATCCGTAGTTCTCCACCCCTGGATCGGAAATCTTTGAAGACATACCGACAATCGTAAGTTTCGCATCGGGAATGGACTGGCGCACAATTCTAAAGGCAGCTCGGACGCGATCGCCTCCCTTGCGGTAAAACTCTGTGCCATTGGCGCCATAGAAAAGGATCCGCTTGCTTCCAAATGTTTTTTTACCCGAAGGCCCAAAACGGGCAGAGCATCCCACTACGCTAATCATTGCAGGATCAATGCCGTAATCCTCGACCAAAGAGCGCTGCGTTCCTTTTCCAAAAGCGAATAGGTGCAGCGCGTTATGGTAAGCGCGCTTCTCGCAAGACAGACGCGCGGACAAGGATGCCTCAGTTGCAAATGGCGCCCAATCGCGCCAATTGCGATAGGCCAGCGCTTCCGTATAATCCAGAATCATTACGTAGGGAATGCGCCGCTGCGTCCAAGATGGGCAACACATGCCGAACACGTGAAGGATGAGGTCAGGAGCCTTCGGGAGCCTCGCGATCCGCGATTCGAGCGCCTTTGACCGTGCGCTAAAAACGCGAGCGTCATAAGGATGAATAGGAACCAGCCATTCGGCAGCCACAGTCAAAACTTGAGGGGCATGACGGTGGAGGGCTGATCCCAGTTTGTAGACGGCTCGACGAACGTAAGGAGTCGCAGGTTCTGGCAGATAATCGACCCTGAAGTACGGGGTCAAGTTCTCGAAAATGTCCCGGTGCCGGCGCAGAAACAGCGGAGTTCCGGTAACCAGCACATTTAGGGGCATTGGATAATTCCGAAGTCCGCCGTTCAAACGGCGGTGTACTTATAGGCGTCGCTGTAAGCCGCGGCGTAGGGCGAACGGAAGTTCTTCAGATCCCAACTGTTGAGAATCGTTCCGAGCACACAGGTGCCGTCTTCTTGAAAGCGCTGACGAGCCAGCATTGCGGCGTCGCGCTTGGTTTGCCCGGAACGGAGAACCAGAATCACACCGTCGGAATGGCGGCCCAGAACTCGAGCGTCCGCGAAATGCAGCATGGGGGGCGCATCGATCAGCACGAGATCGAACTCCTTCGCGACGCGCTGCAGGAATTCCGTGAGGCGCGGAGAATAGAGCAAGCTGGAAAGGCCATCGGTTGTCGGACCGCTGGGCACGACATAGAGGCCCGGGATTTTCGTCTGACGAACCAACTGATCGACAGGAATGTCTTCCAGGGGTGTCGTGATTCTCAGGATATCGGTCAGGCCAAAGCTGTTCGGGATTTCGAACAGCCGATGCAGGCGCGGGCGGCGCAAGTCGGCGTCAATTAACAGAACTTTCCGGCCGATTTCAGCCGTGGCCATTCCCAGATTGCTGGTGACGGTGGTCTTGCCGGCGCCGGCGTCGGGGCTTGTGAGCACGAGAACGCGAGGGCCTTCTGCGTGCATAGTTGGCAGAAGTATCGATGTTAACGTCGCGCGGTATGCTTCAGCCAAAGTGGCATGTTCGCGCGACGCTCCATTCTGTTCTTTGATCTGGAGCGGCACTTTCGTGGAAGCCGGCAGCCACGTCAAACGTCGTGAGGCCAGCTTTGCCGCAGGAATGACTCCCAATTCCGGCAGCCTTAGGTATGCCTGCGAAATGCCAGGAGATTCGATGTTTCGGTTGAATCGGTCGCGCACCAACACAAATCCCACGCCGGCAAAAAGGCCGGTCAGCAGGCCTAATGCCGCGTTCAACTGGAAGTTCGGCTGGTAGGGCAAAACGGGCGGCTTCGCCTGATCGACCACTACAATGTTGCTGGAACGCATGGCCGCGGCGAGACCGGCTTGCCTTATTCTAAGTAAGAGAGCATCGTAAAGTTCGCGGTTGGTATCGACTTCGTGCTGAAGATTCTCGTACTGAATTGACTTGCCCGCCATATCGGAGACGGTCTTGACCTGCTCGGTATAGGCCGCTGCAAGCATGTTTTCGCGTGCAAAGGCTGATTGGTAATCGTCCTTGCTTCGCCGCAGGATGCTGGCCCGTTCGGCGCTTATGCTCTGTTGCAAGTCGGCAATTTGCGCTTCCACCTGACGGACTTTGTAATGTTCCGGAGTGTAAGTGGCTGAAAGATTGGCAAGCTGGCTCTTCAGGTCCGCCATCTTCCCCAGATAGGTCTGTAAGGTCGGATTATTCAACGTGGGCGAAAGCGTCTCGATGGGAGTATTCGCCAGGGTTTCATACGACGCCTGCTTTTCGGTTCGGTCCGCCTGCGCTTTCGAGAGCTCTTCTTGCAGTTGCTTCAGCTTATCTTCGGACACGTTCTGCTTGTCTGAAGTGAGAATAATGCCCGTAGATTGAGCGTAATTGCGGAGCTGATTCTCGGAGTTCTCCAGGTTCTGCTTGAGTTCCTTTAGATGGCCGGTGAGCCACTCGGCGGTGTTCTGGGTGGAATTCCAGCGAATTTCCCGGCTCTGATCGATAAACGTCTGAACCAGAGTATTCGCGACGGACGCGGCAAGTCGCGGGTCGCGATCGACGTAAAAAACCTCCGCCGTCTGGGAGTCTCCCCATGCCTGGACGGTGAGATTTTTTTGCAAACGATCGACCTGCTGCTCTCTGGTTAGATCCGCGTTGACCTCGGAATTCTTATGGATCCACGCCGACCAGAAGTGTTTATGCGGATTGACCTGCTTCATCAATCCAAGCTTATCGATCACCAACTCGAGCATCTCGCGGCTCTGGAGAATCTTGACCTGGGTCTGGAAATAGGATTGCGGGGAAGCGACCTGGGCCGTCGGATCTGAGTCCTTGAGGTTCTGAAAGTTCTCGTTGAGGTCCTCCACCACAAGGCTCGTATGGGCGCGGTACATTGGCGTCTGCAGGAAACTCAGCATCAGCGCGCCGGCAGCGCCTGCCACGACGAACGCCGCAATGGCGAACTTATAGCGCCAAATCTTTTCCCAATACTCCAGCAGGCTGAAGCTCGGGTTATCGTCTATTGGTTCGGCCGGAACCCATTGGGCCGGCGGAACGTGGCTTGCGGGAATGATCTGGCTCGCCGCCGGTAGTAAAGGAACTACTTTCGCTGGGCTGTTATCTGCATCAGACGAGTTCATCGCACATATCCTCTATCTTTGAATTTTGTAGCCCAAGTATTCCGTGCTCGGTTACTGCTAAAAACGCCAGATGGCGATCCCGCTGGCTGTCTGGATGGCTGCTTCCACAGTCTTGAGTCCGGCCTTCTTGCTCATGCTCCCAGGTATGAACAAAATGTCGCCTCCATCGAGCGGCACGTCCTCGGCCTTGCCTTGCAGAATCCGTTTCACATCTACGGGTGTCTCGGTGCGCTGCGAGGCGTCTGCGGGATGGTGGATGATCCGCGAATGCCTGGCATCGGAGGTTCCGTCGATGCCCTCTGCTAACGCCACTGCCTGCAACACCGTCATATCTTTGTGTTCTCCCAGCAGAAAACCGCCGGCTTTGTGAACATCTCCGACCACATATACCGTCTGGGAGACGGGGACGGTAACTACGTCATTCGGCATCATCAAGATATTCAGCTGAGGAGTTTTTTCGATGAGCAAGTCCTGAATGCTGATTTCCGCCACACTGTACTGTCCTGATGGATCCATTTTCGCGTTGGGGAGCGGCAAAGGCCCCCACTGAATCTCGCGAGCGATACTCAGGGTGTTTCCGGCATCGCTTCGGAATCCGCCTACCATGGAGATCAATTGCATCAGGGTCTTCTTTCCCTGCAGTTGCTGACCGCCAGGCTGCTGAACGGCGCCCACAACGGACACGGGCTGGCTATGAAACTCCGTCACGGTCGCCACAAGCTGCGGATCGCGGATGTACTTGGCGGCAGCTTGATTCACCTGAGTTTCGAAATCGCTGATGGTCATTCCACCGGCCTTGAGCCTGCCAAGCATGGGCAAACTGACGTATCCACCCGGATCGATGCGGTAAGGTTTGCCGACGATCTCATCCATCTCCGGTCCTTGAATGGTGATTTGATCGTCCGGCCCCAAGAGGTAGGTGGATGGCTTAGTATCCATTGCGCCGTTCTGACTCGGAGCAATGGCTTGAGCTCCAGTAGAAACAGGCGGGGGGGAATAGGGCTGAACCGGCACAGGTCTCTGCTGAGCAGACAAATGGATCAATGGCAACAGGACGAAAATGGCCGTAAGTCCCACGTATGGAGCTCTTGTGTTCTGCATTTTTTTCACCACCGTCGTATTCAACTTACCTGTCCCGACCTTCTAAATTTGGACCAGCTTTGCACTGCTAGATACACTGAGATTGGGGCCAACTTCATGCTACGAGGGCGGAATCGGGGCTCCCCAGACTCCGTACCCAATCAGGATCGATTTGTACGGAAACGGATCTTTGCAACAGGGTCACGTTCACATAAATCCGATTTTCATCGGCGACCTTGGCAACTATGCCGTCGAGTCCCCGTAGTGGACCGCGCTCCAGGCGAACCTTCTGTCCTATTGCAATGGAAGGCCACGGCAAAGCGGGTAGGCCGGAGCGCATTATGGATTGGATTGCTACGATTTCTCGCTCATCGATGGGTTCTGGCATCTTTCCTTTCCCCACCAAGTAGAGGAATCCGGGAGTAGTCAACAGCGGCAGGCGCCGATTCAAATCCAACCTGCAAAACAGGTACCCGGGGAACAGAGGGAGGTCAACCATCTTTACTCTGTCCGACCAGTATCGCTTCGACCGGTAAGTGGGCACGAACTCTTCGAATCCTTTGCCGCGCAGAATCGCCGACACCGGTTTTTCATAGTTTGATTTCACCCGGACCGCGAACCACGGGAGATGTGAATTCAGGCTCGCCGCGTTACGTTCTTCACTTCCGGGGGCTTGTTCCACGTCCATAGATGCGCTACCGCCCTTTGACTCCCAAATTTGACTTCCTGAAATCGGTTCCGGCAAAGCAGTACAAAATCTCAGACGTTCACGGACTATGCGTGCACTCGCTCACGGTCTTGCGCCTCTCGACCAGACCGCGAGCGCTCCAACATTAGGTACATCCGCGCCTTCGTTTCACTTTGATCGACCCCGCTATGCCACCCTGAAACGGTGCGCCGTACCGCTGTTCTTTTTCTCGAACCCGATCGCCTCCCGCACCACAACGCTTTGGTTGATTGCGGCGAACCCACAAGCCTGTCCTATCCGCTCGCGATCGATGCGGGCTACCTGCCCCTTGGCATGAATCTCCGCTGTGTGAATCTTGTATCCGAGTTCAGGAAGAAAGATATTCATCTCCAGCAACGTGCCGATCGGCGGAGCAGTGTCAGTCCTCACATAGACGCCGCGGCTGCCAATGTCTCGGCTCCAACCTTCGCCGCTCTGCAAGCGTCCTTGTGCGTCGCGCCAGGAGAACAACACGGCGAGGCGCAATCGAAACCGCTTGCCGTGCGCCGCTCTCCCGTGTGTTCCCGCTCTCTCATAGTGGTTCGCTCAAGATTGCGTCGCGGTTTGGCGTGGTCCGCCGACAGCTGCAACTCTACGCCGGCACCCAAATCTGTAAAGATGACGTTAGTGGAGTGCGACGAAGGACCTCTCCATTTTGCTTTTGCAAATCTTTTGTGGACGGGACGGTTTTCTCCCGATTTCAGGTAGACAAGTCTCTAGTGCCAGATTCTTCATCAGGGATTCTCGGATGCTTTCTAACGGGAGTATCGCGGGGCCGCTCGGGGAAAGACTTCATCTTTGACCGGACTCTATCCTTAAGTATTCGCCGTTCGCTTTTTGGGGAAGCTTCTTCAACGGTGACCGAATCTGAAAAAGAGTCGGCCTGAGGCCGTGGACGACCCTGCACAGATCCGGGTCTTGGCCGGGAAATCGTGGTGAGTTAAAGCCTGAGATCTATTCTACGGGGGTCCTTATATAAAATTACCAGCAAAGCCTTAGAGAATATTCCCCCCAACGAGCTCAGGTGAACACGTTATTGTCCCAACGCTCCTTCTCCTTACAATGGACCCACCCGAGCCAATATGCGAAACCAGACGGCTGTACTCATTCCCGAGCCGAACAAGCGTGATCAATCGGCTGCTTTGGGGGGAGAACTGGACAAGCAGACGCAGATCGCCGTGGCGGAACCGGGCAAGCGAAATCAGACTACGGTCCTCATTTCCGAACCGAACAAGATGTATTGCGACCTTCTGAAGAAGGCCTTCTATGTCGTGCGCAATCGATTTCAAGTGGTCGCCACCGCGTCGACCACCAGCGAGATACTCGCCGGCATCGAGGAGACGCACCCCCAGGTCGCGATTGTGAGCGCCAATCTGCAGGACGGGCCGCTCACGGGAATCCGCCTGCTGCCGGAGATTCGCCGGATAGACCCCGACACGCGGACGCTGGTGGCCCTGGAAGCTCCCGAGCCCGATTTGGTAATCGAAGCCTTCCGTTTCGGCGCCGACGGCGTGTTCTGCCGGAATAGCCCTTTCGATCTGCTCTGCAAGTCGGTCGAAGCAGTTTCGCAAGGCCAGATCTGGGCCAGCAACGACGAGTTGAGATACGTGCTTAACGCCTTTGCCAAGTTTTCCAAGCAGCGCAAGATGGATTCAAGCGTTGAAAGCCGTATGACCAAGCGTGAGGCGGAAGTGGTTCGGTTGGCGGTGGAGGGCCTTTCCAATCGCGAAATCGGGCAGCAGTTGGGATTGACCGAACACACCGTGAAGAATTACCTCTTCCGGGTTTTCGACAAGCTGGGGGTATCGAATCGCGTGGAACTCGTACTATCTTGCCTGCGGCAGGAGCCGGATGGGCGCGACGACATGGCTACCGAGCGGAGAAACCCTGCGCAGCCCCGATGAAGTTTGCTCATAGGTTCCAACTCGTTCGACAGAACACTTTCAAACAGGAATGACCGGATGACACAAGAACAACTGCTGCGATTGCTCATCGACTGGATCAAAACCAATAAGCGAACTTCCAATCACATGGACATCTTTCCCGATACCGAACTGCTGGAATCGGGAATCCTCGACTCTTTTGCTTTTCTCGATCTGATCCTGTACGTGGAGAGCAAGACGGGACTTCAGATCGATTTGGCCGATGCCGATCCCAGGGAGTTCGCCATCGTGCGCGGACTCTCCAACCTCGCGCTGAAGAGCCAGCCCGTGCAGCCATGTCCGTAAGCGTAAATCCAATCGTCGAGACGTATTCGCGGCTTGCGCACGAATACGATGATGAGGCGAATTTTCGATCCTGCTGGGGCCGCGCCTCGGAGAGGGCGCTCTCCTCGATCCGCTTGCAGGACGACTATCGCCTGGTAGTTGATCTGGGGTGCGGGAGCGGCAGAGCCATTCACGCGCTCGCTGCGGCGGCGCCGCATACACAATTCGTCGGCGTTGATCCGGCGGAAAATATGTGCTGCGTCGCAGCTCGGAAAACTGAGCTGCAAAAGCGAGTGCAAATCCGGCAGGGCTCGTTCGAGAACATTCCCCTCGAGAGCGCGTCGGTCGATTATCTCTTCAGTATTCTGGCGTTTCACTGGGTCACGGATCTAGCCGCTTCGGTCGCCGAGCTTGCGCGCGTGCTGAAGCCCAACGGCGAAATGGACCTCTTCTTCATCGGCCGGGACAACGGCCGCGAATTTATTCAGAAAACGAGTGGTATTTTCCTGAAATATATGGGGCCGGCGCTTCTTTTGGAGTCGGCCCGGCTGCGCAAACAACTTACGCGGGACGCCGCGTTCCAACTCTTTGCGGACGTCTTCGATCCCTCATGCCTTTCGGTTGAGGAGTCCTTTCGAACCTATTACGACACGTTGGACGGGCACTGGTCCTGGTGGGTTCGCGTCGAAGGCCACTTCGTCAAGATTCCTGCCGACAAAAAAGCTCAATGCGACCGCGACGTGCGGGTAGCCCTGCAAGCTCTTACTGAGCCGGAGGGTATTCCTTACACCATTCATGAACTGCACGTGCGAGTGCGTCGCGGCACTTTGAGCTGAAGCCTTAGCCTCTATCCATCAAAAACCGAGCGGCAAAATTGTGAGATCGCGCACCCACGCGTTCTTCGCCGTGTTCTCCGTAACATAAACAATGGCCTCGGCAATCGTGCGCGGTTCGAGATAGCCCTCATGCTTTGGCGTGGCGATGTTCGTTTTCGCACCCCCGGGAGCCAGCAGAGTCACTTTGATCCCCCGGTCTTTCACTTCCATGGCGAGAGCTTTGGAGAAGGCGAGTATCGCCGCCTTGCTTGCAGCATAAGCTGTCGTGTTGGGGTGCGGGTCAATGGCCATGCGCGAGCTTACGTTGATAATCAAGCCTTCTCCGGCGGCCAACATGCTGGGCAGTGCGGCGCGGGTAAAGAAAACAGCGCCCATCACGTTCACGCGGAACATGCGCTCCCACTCTCCGGTTTCGATTTCGAGAAATGGTGCGAACCGGCCGATCCCGGCGCAGTTGATAAGGATGCCAGCGGCTCCAAGCTCCTCACGAATTGCCTTGTAGGCCCGCTCAACCGACGATTGGTCCGCCACATCGCAGACAAAGCCCCGCGATCGTGGCGAATGCTTTTTGCACGTCGCCACAACCTGGTGCAGGCTTTCTGCTTGAACGTCGACCAGAGCCAGGACCCGGGATCGTGCAGCTAGTTGTTCCGCCGTCGCTCGACCGATGCCGCTCGCAGCTCCTGTCAAGATGATTGGCCGTTCAGCGGGCATCTTTCGGCTCCCTTCCCTGAAGTCCCATTCTTGGGAAACCTCTTTGTGCATGCGGGGCCGTTCACGAGAGGACGAGAACGGCTAATATATAATGCCTGTCAGCCGGTCGGAAGAGGCGCACTGTGACAACCGCGTCAGTGGAACTACCGCGCACAAAATCCTCCTTGAGTCCTAACCAAGTGCGCAGCTTTTGGGCCGCGTGGGGCGGCTGGACCATGGATGGCATGGACTCCTTTATTTACTCGCTCGTCCTGGTGCCGGCTTTGCAGGATCTATTGCCCAGATCGGGAATTGCAAATACCACGGCCAACGTCGGATTTTACGGCGGGCTGCTCTTTGCGCTTTTTATGGTGGGCTGGGGAACAGGTATGATCTGGGGGCCGATCGCGGACCGCTTCGGCCGTGTGCGTACCATGATGTTCAGTATTCTCTCCTTTTCGCTATTCACGCTGCTCGCCGCTTTTGCGACAGGAGTCTGGAGTCTGGCCGTTTTTCGCTTTCTGGCAGGCATTGGCATTGGCGGGGAGTGGTCCATCGGGGCGGCTCTTGTCTCCGAGGATTGGCCGGAGGACCGCAGAACCATGGGCGCCGCCTTGATGCACACCGGCTATTACATCGGCTTCTTCTTCGCGGCCGCGGCGAATTACTTCATTGGCAGCCGCTTTGGCTGGCGCTACATGTTTGCGGTGGGCGGTGTTCCCGCGATTTTTATCGCCTGGATAAGAAGAAATGTTCGCGAGCCGGAACGCTGGGAAAACAGGCTCGAGCAAATGGGAGAAAAGTGGTCGATGCGCCGCGCTTTTCTTTTGCTCTTCTCGCCGCGCTACCGTCGCCGCACAATTCTGAACTCGATCTATCTGATCGTGTCTCTGGTCGGCCTATGGGCCGGCTCCGTCTACACCCCTGCCGCAATGACGTACATCGCCGACCGTGCCGGCCGGACGGCCATGGAAGCCGCGCGGCTTGCTTCCTATTCGAGCGCGCTCTTGGGCCTTGGCACGGTGCTGGGTGCGCTGATTGTTCCCTTCCTGGCTGATTGGCTCGGCCGCCGGATCACTTTGGCCATTTTTTATGTCTTGATGTCGGCGTCGATCTGGTTTGCCTTCGGTCACGTCTTCTATATGGAAATGCATGCCATCGGCTGGTTCATCTTTTGCTCGTTTCTCCTGGGACTCGGGGGCGCCAACTTCATTGTTTATTCCTTTTGGCTTCCCGAGCAGTATGAGACGGAGTGCCGCGCAAGCGCCTTTGCATTCAATACCAATTTCGGGCGCTTTGCGGCTGCTGGTTTCACCTTCCTGGTGGGCGCCGGCGTGCGCCATTTTCAAACTCTCGGCACGCCAGTCGCTTTGACGGCCCTGGCCTTCTTGGTCGGCCTCGTATTCTTGCCCTTCGGTGAAGAAACCAAAGGCAAGCCCCTCCCGGCTTAACGCCCGGCCGCGTCCATGAAATAGCCTTCGCCACTTGGCCCAAGTGGCCGCGCGAATCATCTCTAGAGTGCGGTGAAATTCGTGCACTCAAACGACATCACTGGGCGGGACTCGTCTTTTCGCAGCATTCCGGAGAAGGTATCGGCCCTATCCGGCGCGCGAAATTCGCTGCTCGCGTTCGTTCTCGCCGCAGTGTGGATCGCGCCGCTGTTCCTTACGCAGCCCCTGCGTTCGCAAAATCAGGCCGCGCCGGAGATGGTCAACGTGGATCTTTTCGCCGCGAGCCATCCATTCCCACACTTTTGGGAACGCATGTTCGGATCGGGCCGCGCCGTACTAACCCTGCGCGACAGCTATCGCCGGGACTTGCAGGACGTGCGGCAGATCACCGGCCTCGAATACATACGTTTTCACGCCATCCTGGACGACGAAGTCGGCGTTTACGATGAAGATGAGCACGGCGCTCCGGTCTATAACTTTTCCTACGTTGATCAGATTTACGACGGGCTAATCCAAAGCGGCGTGCATCCCTTCGTAGAGTTGAGCTTCATGCCGCGTAAACTCGCCGCCGCAGAGATTTTTCAGTCCTTCTGGTACAAACCCATCATTTCTCCGCCGAAAGATTGGTCGAAATGGGAAGACCTGATCTCGCACCTTGGCCAGCATTTGGTTGATCGCTACGGAATCGATGAGGTTGCGAAATGGTATTTCGAGGTGTGGAACGAACCCAATATCGATTTTTGGGCCGGCGATCCGAAAGAGACCACCTACTACCAGCTTTACGATACTGCGGCGAAGGCGCTGAAAGCCGTCAACCCGCGCATACGCGTTGGAGGCCCGGCCACGGCCCAGGCGGCTTGGGTTGACCGCTTCATACAGCACGTCACGGACAACAAGATACCCGCCGACTTCGTTTCCACTCACGTTTACGGAAATGATGCGGCGGACAAAATTTTTGGTTCGAGCGAGCCGGTATCGCGCAATCAGTTGGTCTGTCGCGCCGCGCGCAAGGTGCATGACCAAGTGGCCGCGTCACCTCAGCCAAATTTGCCCATCATTTGGAGCGAGTTCAACGCCACTTACTGGAACGAGCCGAACGTTACGGATTCTACCTTCATGGGACCATGGATCGCGGATACGATCCGTCAATGCGACGGACTGACGGATATGATGAGCTACTGGACTTTCTCCGATGTTTTCGAAGAGCAGGGCGTTGTGAAGGAGCCCTTCTATGGCGGATTTGGTTTGCTTGCCGAACGCGGTTTGCCCAAGCCGTCATTCAACGCATTCAAACTGCTTCATAAGCTCGGCAGCGAAAGGATTCCGGTCGATTCGGACAACATAATTGTCACGCGGCGTATCGATGGAAGTCTGGCCATCGCTGTGTGGAATCTTTTCCTGCCGGATCAGCACGGCCAGTCAAAAGAAGTCCAGATTTCAATCAAGGGATTGACGGGCAGCCATCAGGCGACGATTTCGCGCGTGGATTCCACTCACGGCTCGCTTTTTGCTGCGTATGACGCGATGGGTCGCCCGAAGAGCCCAACCATGGCGCAAATTGAACGGTTACGCGAAGCCGCCTCCCTCGGATCCCCCGAGCCTCAGGATCTCGAAGGGGGCCAGTTGAGGATTTCACTTCCCCCGCAAGGATTGGCACTGATTGAAATCCAGTGACCTACCATGGAGGCCGCGATGCGCTGAGCTTATCTGCCAGATATCGGACCTTTTGGCTAGCGGCTGATCGAAGCCGTCCCATTTCCTGCTGGGAGTGACAGACCCGTTTCCTGTGTTACCGTCGGCTGATAAGGGTGAAAGCCGGCGCGTTCCATGGCGTGCTGAGCTTCTGGGTTTCTCATAAATGTATCCCATACAAAACCCGTCCGAGCATTCTCAGCCATGACCATGGTGATTCCCTGGTCGATACCAATCACGTCTGTGTCGAACCAGTTCTTCAGCGGGTTGAACGCGTCGACGAATCCATAGCGGCACCATGCTCCGGCGCCATAGCGGTTCTTGATTGTTTTCAACACGCGAATGGCGGGCTGAGGCAAAAATGGCAGCGAGCCGGCTGCGGCGCAGGGTACAACAGTTCCATCGATCGGTCCGCTGAGCGGCGGGCCGCCCCAAATCGCATAGCCGTGGACCGAGTCGGAAGCCGTAATTCCCCAGAGGTCGTCGCTATAGTCCGGAAACTGCTTGGCCAGTTGTAGGCAGAAGCGGCGGTGCACGTCGGTGGCCAGGACGGAATTCTGGAAATAGTCGGCGTAGTGGTCGCGTTTGCCGCGAAAGTCAAACCATGCCTGAGAATATTGATGGATGAACAAGGGTGCAAACGAACCGATGTAGCGCACGCCGTCATATTCAAATGTGGTTCGCTTCCAGGCATCCCATGCCGCGGGCCTCAGCGCATGGGTGGGCGAGCCTAGTCCGAGCAAATACATCATCATCATTTCGCTGTAGTCATCCCAGCGATAAGGCAAAAACCCGTTCTCGGGAGTCCAGCCGTGGGGTAGAAGGGGCGTGTCTTCAGAAAGCCATGTCCAGTCCACACGGCTGTAGATCCTGTAAGCAAGGTCGGCGATTTCAGGATGCTGGCGAAAGTGCTCCCGGCAGGTGAGAACTCCGCACAATAATATGGCCGTATCGATCGAGGAGACTTCCGATTCAGCCAAGCGCTCCCCGGTATTAATGTTCCCCCAATGATAAAAAAACCCTCGATGGTCCGGAAGCTTGGTCCAGATGAAGCGCAGCGTGGTGAGAGCGCGAGCTCGCGCCTCGTTCTCGTGGATAAATCCGCGCTTATCTGCGATGCATAGCGCCGTAAGGCCGAAGCCTGTCGCCGCGATGCTGCTCAGCACCGAATTGTCCGGTGTGCGCACGTTGCAGCGGTCCCGAACCATACCCGTTTCGGGATTGGTCTGCTCCCAGAAGAAAAGGAAATTGGCGTGCTCGAGCTCCTCGAGAAACGCCTCGTCGTCCGGAGAAAAAGGGGTTTGCTGAATCAGCTTACCGCCTTGCGCCGGCGAGGCGGCGGCTAGCGGCAAATCCTGCCGGACGAAAGAGAGACAAATCCCTCCGGCGACCATTTTCCACAGCCACTCCCGCCGGGAAGGTTTATCGTTGGAATCCCGGTGCTTCACCTGAGCCATTTTGAAAAGAGGGTTTACCCATCATCGGAGACACAACCAAATCATGCGGACAAATAGTAAACAGGTTGGACAAATCCATGCTAGCACAAACCAAAAGTCTGAGATAGCCTTTTCACCCTTAAGGTGGTCCGCGTCGTCCCTAAGCTGTAGAACGCAATTGCCCTCCGGTACAGTTGTCGCGAAATGCGGGCCTGAATAACTTAGGTGACTCTATGAACGTTACAAAGAAGGTGGCTTTGGCCGCCGCGGCATTGGCGGTCATCGCCGTCTTAATCGCCAAACTGCCTATCTCCGGCGGCTCCCGCCCCAGCAGCAGCGAAGGCCTATTCATTCGTGGCGCCGTTGTCCAGGAGGATTCGGACGCGACCAAACAGCTGCCCATCTCCGGCGTCGACATATCGGCGGACGATAACGTAGCCATCTCCGCCACGACCTCCGACAACTCGGGTTTTTTCAGCCTTTCGTTGCGGCCGGAACTAAGGCCCGGCGCTCCTATTGTCTTGAAATTCCGGAATTCGGACTACAAACCGCTCGATTTGAGTGTGGCTGCCGGTGAGCAGCTTTACGTTGCTCGTCTGACGCCCGTTCGCGCCGAAGCTCAGAGCGCCGGCCCTGCCGTCACGGTCACCGGCATTTCCGTGCGTTACTCTCTCGAGACGACTACGGCAGTGAATACGGGCACCGCTGTAAAAACCTTCCAGGCGGTCAACAAAGGAAATGTGCCTTGCGATGGCCGGCCCCCGTGCTCCCCTGGAATGCAATGGAAAGCTGCCATCGGCTCTGCCAGCCTCGATGCGGGTGAGGGCAAGGAATTTCGGAACGCCCGGCTTTCCTGCATTGCCGGGCCTTGCCCGTTCACCAATATCGATACCGATAATTTCTCGCGCGGCGGGCGCACCATTAGCGCTTCGGTTCGCAATTGGTCCGATACCACAACCTTTCTACTGGAAGCAGACGTTTATCGTAGGCAGGTGAACGATACAATCCGGCGCGCCTACCCCGTTACTATCGACCAAACTTTGAATTTCACACTGCCGCCCGCTGCCGAGGGCCCCAGCCTTGAAGCTCAGATTGATGGATCGGCGATCGTGTTTCCTCTGGGCCCCACGCCAGTTCTGAGTTGGGCCGATTGCAGCGTCAGGACCAGCCAGGATCAGGCGCGCATCTTCTGGTGTGCGCTTAAGCCCGGATTTCGGTTTCCTTGAGATTGAGCGTGTTTCCCTGCGCGGCGTTTTCAATTCCCAGGACAAAATAGAAAGGAGGCGACCCAGGTCAAGCCGCCTCCTATCGTCCCCGGTGAGGGACTTGTCCTTGCCCGTCGGAGGAGGGCAGGACACGTGTGTGCTAGCCTGAGGGTTAGAACACCGCCGCCGAGAAAAAGTTTCGCCAAATTTTCAAATAGGCCGGTTTCTATGCTCACTTCGTTAACTCCCTTGTTTAGAGTATGCTAAACGCGATGCGCCCCGGCCCGGAACTCGCTGAAGAGGATGTCCTAGGCTTTCTTCGCACCAGAACGGCGCCGGCAACTGTCCGGCAGATTGCCTCGGCTTTGAGCCTGAAACATGCCGGCAGGCGCGCTCTGGGCGGTCTGCTCACGCGATTGAAGCGCCGACGCGTTGTGGAGGAAGTCCGAAGCGGCCAATATCGATTGGCGGGTGCCAAAACTCAAAATAGAGCCGACGTATCAAGACCCAACTATAAGTCCGGAGCGGACAACTCCAGCCCAGGTACTTCTGAAGGGGCACCGAAATCTGCCGCGCGCGATCCCCATACGTTTGTGGGACGCCTCGTTGCGCATCGCGATGGTTACGGCTTTGTCGTTCCGGAATCTCCCCGTAAGGATCTCGAAGGCGATCTCTTCATTCCTCCCGACCAATTAGGCGACGCCATGCATGGCGACCGTGTGATCGCTCGCATCGAGCGCCGGGACACTCGCCGAAACCAGGGGCCCGGCGTTCCCGCGCGCGCCGAGGGGCGCGTCATGAAGGTCTTAGGCCGCGCTCATGAGACTGTAGTTGGCGTTTTCCATTACGGCCATCGCAGCAATTTTGTGGTCCCATATGAAACCCGTATTCACCACGAGATCGTAATACCGTCAGGCGAAGAATTGACTCCCGAACTTATCGCCAAACACAAACCAGAGGGGCTGGGTTCTCGCTCGTTGCGGGCAGTTCGCTTGCCCGACCTCGATGGAGCCGTTGTAAACGTCGAGATGACGCGCTTCCCGCGGTCAGGCGTTGCCGCCGCCGGCCGGGTGATCGAAATCTTGGGCCGGCCCGGCGACTTTGGCGTCGATGTGGAAATATTGATTCGCAAGCATCATCTGCCACATCGATTTCCCGCGGAGGTACTGGAGCAGGCCGGTCAGGCGGCCCAGCCAGTAGGCAATGCCGAACGCGAAGCACGCAGGGATTTCCGCCACCTGCCGATTGTGACGATTGACGGAGAGACAGCGCGCGATTTCGATGACGCCGTTTATGTTGAAAGACTTCCCGATGGCTGGCACCTCCAAGTGCATATTGCCGACGTTGCCCACTATGTTGAGCGAGGCTCCCCTCTTGACCGCGAGGCCCGTGTGCGAGGCACATCCGTCTACTTTCCGGATCGCGCCGTGCCCATGCTTCCCGAGAAGCTTTCCAATGGTATTTGTTCCTTGAATCCGCATGAGGACCGCCTGGTGATGAGCGTGCTTCTCAATCTCGATCGGCATGGAGAAATCACGGATTCGGAATTTACGCCGGGCGTGATCCGCTCGGCCGAGCGGATGACCTACACCGCGGTAAATCAGGTCATTGAGCGCGATCCTGTGGCCAATTCGCGTTATGCGGCTCTCGCGGATCGATTTCGCGATATGCGCGATCTAGCGCTGATCCTCAACGATCGGCGCACCCGTCGCGGCTCCATGGATTTCGATCTCCCCGAGAGGGTGCTCACGTTCGATGCCGAAGGGCAGATGACCGGAATCGTTCGAAGCGAGCGGAATATTGCGCATCGCCTGATCGAGGAGTTCATGCTGGTCGCCAATCAGGCCGTGGCGAAATACCTCGAGATGCGTGGCGTCCCTTCGCTGCACCGCGTTCACGAAAAGCCGGACCCTAAGAAAGTGCTTGAATTCGAAGAGCTCGCGCACGCCTTTGGATATTCGCTGGGTATCCCCGATCTGTCTGAAAAGCGCATAGCCGTCCGCCACGGGCGGATTGCCGCGCCGGGGCGCGTCGGCAGGCACGATCGGGGCTCGCGAGACCGCCCGATGACCGTCACCCTTCCGAGCGCGCAGAACTTTCAGATTCGGCCGCAGCACTACCAGCGGCTCACGCAAAAAATCGCCGGCAAGCCGGAAGAGCGTATCTTGTCCTACCTCATGCTGCGTTCCCTGAAGCAGGCTCGTTATGCAAATGAGTTGCTGGGCCATTTCGCGTTGGCTTTTGACCAATACACTCACTTCACTTCGCCGATCCGGCGCTATCCAGACCTGATCGTTCATCGCGCGCTCAAATGGGCTCTGGCGCATCCCGATGTGCCGAAAGGTGAAGTCGGTCCTTACACACAGGTTGAACTCGGGGCAGTTGCTTTGGAGTCCTCGGAAGCCGAACGGCGCGCCGACACCGCCGAGCGCGAACTGATGGATTGGAAGACTGCGCAGTTCATGGAACGGCATCTTGGGGATGAATACGAGGCCCTGATCGTTTCCGTGCAGAAGTTTGGTTTCTTCGTCGAGCTGATGGAGATTTTTGTCGAGGGCTTGGTTCCCATTAACCGCTTGGAAGAAGAGACAGGAGAGCGGTGTCTTTACCGCGAACGGGATCACGCCATCGTCTGCGGCCGGGGAGGGCATACCCGTATTTGGAAACTGGGAGACCGTGTGCACGTGCGCGCCGATCGCATCGATCCCATGCGTCATCGAGTCGAATTCGCCCTGACGCCGTAGTTCCGCGTTACTCGGCAATTTCCCTTGGCAGCTCATTTGCGCTATCTTTGTTTGCTTTTCTCGAGGTGAAGAGTGGCTATGCGAATTTGTCCGCACTGCGGCAACGCGGTTCCGGCATCGCTTGCTATGGCGTATTCCGATGGCTTGGTATGCCCGCATTGTGAGACGCTGCTGCAAGTTTCGAATGGCAGCCGGATGATCTCCTCGGCGGCGGGCCTCGTCGCCGCGTGGCTCGTCTGGCGGGCTACGCGCGGCTCCACGAACATCCTCGGCTTCGCGCTGCCCGTTTTGTTCGCCGTGCTCGCTTTCGGCATCGTCTCGCCTCTCGTTCTGGCGTTCACGGCGGGTTTCCGGATCGCGCCGCTACCTCAGGTTTTTGAGCCCGTTGCCGCTCACGGTGCCCATGGAGCAAGTGGCCATGCTGGCGGCCATCACTGAGGTCGAACAGAGGCGGGCATAGTCTGCGCGTGTGGGAGGAATGGTGAACACTTCTGTCGGATTGATTGGCTTGGGCTTGATGGGCCGGCCTATAGGCTTGAATCTGCTGAAAAAAGGCTTCCCGCTGACCGTATGGAACCGTTCCGTCGCGCGCGCCGACGCTCTGGTGTCTCAGGGCGCGCGACTTGCGGCATCTCCCCGCGAGGTTGCGGCGGCGTCTGACGTGCTTATTGTGATCGTGAGCGATCCGCCAGCTGTCGAGCAGGTCCTGTGGGGCGAAAATGGAGCACTCGGCGGATTGCGCCGTGGCGCCGTTTTGGTCGATTGCAGCACGGTTTCCCCTGCCCTGGCACGCCGCTCGGCAGCCGCATGTTCCGAACGCGGCGTCGAGTATCTCGATGCTCCCGTGACCGGCGGAACCTGGGGCGCCGAAAAAGGGGAATTGGTAATGATGGTCGGCGGCGCCGCGGAAACTTTGAAACGCGTTGAGCCGGTCTTCGCCGCAATTGCCAAGCGCTGGTTCCATTTGGGGCCCAACGGCGCCGGTCAGAGCGTGAAGCTGGCTATGAACATGATCCTGGCGCTCGAAGTCGACGCTTTGGCCGAAGCCCTGGCTCTGACGCGCGCCGCGGGCATTCCGGGTGAACGCGTGGTCGAAGTAATGCAGTCGAGTATGGGCCGTGCGCCCGTACTCGATGTGAAAGCTCCCATGCTGCTCCAGCGGAATTACGCACCCAGCTTTCCGCTGCGTCTCATGCATAAAGACTTGGCCCTGGCGATGGATTTGGCAAAGGAACTAGGCGTCAACTTGCCGGCAGGTAGCGCGGCTGAGCGTGTGTACGCGAGCATTTTGAGTTCCGCCCGCGAGGATGTGGACTACGCGGCGATTGGACGGTATTGGGAAAAGTCTGGCGCGTAACTACAGATGTCTCTTTTCGGGATTACAGAATAGTCTTCGGCGGAAAGAAGCAGATCGGCAAATCGCGTGACGTCTTGAGCCCCGCTGGCGCCGCTAGAATCGACGGTATCGCATTCACCACTAACGCGGCTGTGGAAAGATCGCCGTGGGTCCCGCTAGGAATCGTCAAGGCCAACTCGGGCTTGCCGCGCAATTCAATTTTATCGTTTGACTGTGGCGCTCCCACGTACATTTGCAGCTCCATGAAAATTTTCTCCTCACCGCGCGCTGTACCTCGCGCGATCTGATGAACCCCGGCCGCTCGTCCGGGCGGGACCTCCAGAAATTCCGTGCGAACGGCCTCGCGCGCGATGACGGGTTCGATGGTTTCCGAGATATCGTCAATTTCCAGGCCCAGACCGTCAGCTACCATGGCGATCGACTCCGGGAGGCCATGGTGCTTGATCGCGCCGGCCGCAACCTGAGCTCTGAACTCCTCCGGTTCCAACCCGGCGCCCACTTTCCTCTGCAACGGCAACCGTCGCTTAGAGGCGTCCACGATGCGAATTACGCGCACCGAATCCACCCGTTGCGCCGCCGCTCCCAGCGTTAGCACGAGCTTATCCATCACGAAGCCAGGGTTTACTCCCGTTCCCACCAGAGCCACGCCCCAGGATTTGGCCTCGGCGTCCAATTTCGCGGCGAGTTCAGGGTATTTGCGATAGGGATAGGCCAGTTCTTCGCACGTCGAAACTACGCAGGATTCCGCGGCCAGGCAGGCCGATAGCTGTTCCATGACCGACGGCAGGAGAGAAGACGTCGAGTGCAGCACGATGTCGGCCGCCTCTTCCAATATCTCCGTATCGGCACTGATCGGAATGCCCCAAGGTGCGTCGCTTGCTCCAGCAACCTCACCGAGGTCGCGCCCGGCCTTGGCCGGATCGCTGTCGATGGCGCCGATCACCTCGATGCCTTCCTTTTCTCGCATCAATCGAACGATGGACGCTCCGATAGGGCCAACGCCATACTGTATGGCTCGAATCTTCTTTCGCACGTGGTCTCCTGTAGTTTCTCGGTCGGGTAAGCTGCCGGACGAATCAAATACGTTAAAGGAATCGGTTCGATGGTTCAACTCCGAAGGCCATTGCTCCTCCCCAGGTGCGGCGGGATAATCGCAAGCCTGAGCGGCTCGAATCTAATAACGGGTTTCACTTCTGACCGCTGTTGCACATTCACAGAATTTCGTAGAGGTCATTTTCATGCGCACAATAAAACTGGACGAGAAGACGATTGCAACTGAACTTAAGAAGCTGAAGGGTTGGGCCGTCGAGAATTCAAGGCTCCGCCGCGTTTTTGAATTCCCCGACTTTTCGCAGGCATTTGGCTTTATGACTCAAGTTGCGCTTGCCGCCGAAGCCATGGGCCACCATCCGGATTGGTCCAACGCCTGGAACAAGGTCACCATCGATTTGACCACCCATAGCGCCGGAGGACTCACTCAGAACGATTTCGACCTCGCCGGTAAAATCCAACGGATTTCCGAACACTAGTGTCGCTATGCTGCACAGTATGAGACGGAGTATGGGCGGCCTGGCACCTTTTCGCCTTGCAGGCGGCATCGGAAACAGCATGGAGCTTTCGATTTAACATGGCCGAAGCCGCTCCCAAAACCGCTGGCGTGTCCCCTCAGGATGCGGCGCAGCGCGAAGGAATTTTTGACAAATTCCGCCGCTGGGGCTATCTCGCCGCCCGGCTGGATCCTCTCGGTTTCCTTTCGCCTCCTCCGCGTCCCGAACTGGAAGAGCCGGGCGATTTGGCGGCGGAAGCGCGAAGTCTCTATTGCCAAGCAATCGGCGCTGACTTCATGCACATTGCCGATTCCGAACGGCGCGAGTGGATTGCGAATCGAATAGAAACCTCGCCCAGCGCTAAAGCCGATCAAAGCTGGATTCTCGAGCGCCTGATGCGCGCCGAGCTTTTCGAGCAAACCTTGCAGGCGCGGTTCGTCGGAACGAAGCGGTACTCGATTGAAGGACTCGCCGTCCTCGTTCCCTTGCTCGACCAGATTCTGGAAGCAAGTTCCGCTTCCGGCGTAGAGCAATTGGTTCTTGCCATGAGCCATCGTGGCCGGCTCAACGCCATGGTGCACATTGTCGGCCGTCCGCCGTCAGAGATTTTCGCTGATTTCGAGGATGTCGATCCCCGAAGTGTGCTGGGCGGTGGTGACGTCAAGTACCACGTCGGCGCGACCGGAGAATATCGCACCCAAGGCGGGCGCACGGTGGATATCCATCTTGTGTCCAATCCCAGTCATCTCGAGGCCGTCGATCCGGTGGCCATGGGGAGAGCGCGGTCCAAGCAGGCTCGCATCGGCGAGCGAGGCCATCAGCGTGTTCTGCCGGTGACTATACACGGCGATGCCGCCTTTGCGGGCCAAGGAATCTGGGCGGAAACCCTCAATATGGGGGACCTCTCCGCCTACGCGGTTGGCGGCACGATCCACATCATCGCGAACAATCTGATCGGCTTCACCACACCTCCGCGCGAGCTTCATTCCTCATTATTTGCCTCTGATTTGGCAAAGCGGCAAGCCGTGCCCATCTTTCACGTGAATGGAGAAGATCCGGACGCTGTGGTTCGCGTGGGCGAAATCGCCGGCGACTACCGTACTCGCTTCGCGAGCGACGTGGTGATCGACCTCATCGGTTTCCGCAGGCACGGCCACAGCGAAGTCGACGATCCCACCATCACCCAGCCGCTGCTTTACGCTAGGATCAAGGACCATCCGCCGCTCTGGCAAATCTATGCGCGCAAAACGGGTTTAGATCCGGCGGCGAACTTCGTTCAAATTCGGAAGGAGTTCCAGGAAGCCTCCGACACCGCGAGCAAAGCGACGGAACATCCCGTGCACCATCAATTGCCCGCCTATTGGGAGCACTATGAGCGTGGCTGCTACGATCGCAAATATGAAGTCGATACAGGCGTAGACGGCGCGCGGCTCGGCGAAGTCGCGGCAGCGCTCATGCGATATCCCGAAGGCTTCTCCATCCATCCCAAGGTCAAGAAGCTTCTCGAACAGCGCGCCGAGATGGGCCGCGGCTCTCGTCCCGTGGATTTTGGAATGGCTGAGGCGCTTGCGTTTGGCACACTGCTTCTGGAAGGCGTTCCCGTTCGCCTTAGCGGACAGGACACCCGCCGTGGCACTTTCAATCAGCGGCACGCAGCCCTGATCGATACCCAGAGCGAAGCCCAGTATGTGCCACTCGATCATCTCGCTCCGGAGCAGGCCCGCTGCGAGATTTACAATTCGCCCCTATCCGAGGCTTCGGTTCTCGGTTTCGAATATGGATACAGCCGCGATTATCCCGAGGCGCTCGTCGCCTGGGAAGCGCAATTCGGAGATTTCGCGAACGGCGCGCAGGTGATCATCGACCAGTTCATCTCCGCCGCTGAGGATAAATGGGATCTGCCCTCCGGCGTTGTTTTGCTTCTGCCGCATGGATACGAAGGCCAAGGGCCCGAACACTCCAGCGCTCGGATAGAGCGATTTCTCCAACTGGCCGCCGAGGACAATCTTCAAATCTGCCAGCCTTCCACGGCCGCACAGTACTTTCATCTGTTGCGGCGCCAGGCGCTTCGTCGCTGGCGCAAGCCGCTGGTAGTGTTTACGCCTAAGAGTATGTTGCGGCGCCCGGAATCGGTCTCTCCCCTGGCTGATTTCTCGCGAGAGCGCTTCCTCAATGTTGTCCCGGAGCGCCAAATCGAACGCGCCCGGCGGATCGTGGTTTGCACCGGCAAGGCCGGACACGAACTCCGAGGGGAACGCACGCGCCGTGGCGATCAGGAAACGGCCATCGTTTTTCTGGACCAGCTCTATCCGTTTCCCGAAGGTGAACTTGCCGCCGAGTTCGCTCGTCATTCGCTGGCACGGGAAGTCGTTTGGGTTCAGGAAGAGCCGGCTAACATGGGTGCGCTTTCTTATGTGCTGCCGCGGATTCGGGAGATCGCCGGAGATCTGCCAGTGCGTTCGGTTAAGCGCTCGGCCAGCGCCAGCCCTGCAACAGGCTCGCCAAAAGCGCACGAACTCGAGCAGCGCGCCTTGCTAAGTCTTGCTTTCGCCAGCGCGGAGAGCTAGAGCCGTCTAGCGCCTGCCTCGATTGCGCTCTCTGGACAACGGGCAGCTCTCGCTGTAGCGTATCCGTTCCGACTCAATGTCCCTACAGGTCATCAAGCGCCGCTCACGCGGGTTCATCTGCACCAATGCCCATCCCGAAGGCTGCCGCATCAATGTCGAGCGGCAGATTGCCGTTGCTGAGCAGACCCCGCCGGGCCGCGAGCGCGTTCCGCGCAACGTCCTGGTCATCGGCGCGTCTACCGGGTACGGCCTTGCCTCCCGCGTCGCTGCGGCATGGGGCTCCCGTGCCCGGACGGTCGGCGTTTTCTTCGAGCGGCCGCCCGATGAGGAGAAAACTGCGAGCGCCGGGTATTACAACACCGTCGCTTTGGACCAACGCGCCAGGCGCGATGGCCTTCTGGCCGCTCACATTAACGGCGATGCTTTTTCGGACGAGTGCAAGCGCAGCGCCATTGACGTTGTGCGGCGCGAATTTGCTCCGCTCGATCTGGTTATCTACAGCCTAGCCTCTCCGAAGCGCACCCATTCCCGCACCGGAATTGTGCACAATTCCGTCCTCAAACCCATCGGGCAAGCCTATTCGAATCGCACCATCGAGCTCGACTCCGAAAAAGTCGTGGATGTAACTCTTCTGCCTGCCAGCGAGAAAGAGATCGCCGACACGGTTGCCGTCATGGGTGGCGACGATTGGCGCATGTGGATCGAGGCTCTTGCTGGCGAAGGCCTCCTGGCGCCGGGCGTCCGCACGCTGGCTTACTCTTACATCGGCCCGCAAATCACTTGGCCCATCTATCGCGATGGAACGATCGGCCGCGCCAAAAACGACCTTGAGCAGGCGGCGCGATCCCTCACTGCTTCTCTCTCTCCTAAACTCGGAGGGCAAGCCCTCGTATGTGTAAATAAGGCTGTCGTGACGCAAGCATCCGCGGCGATTCCCGTCGTGCCGTTGTATTTGAGTCTGCTCATCAGGGTAATGAAGGGAAAGGCCCTGGAAGAGGGGCCCATCGAGCAGATGTGCCGCTTGTTCGCGGACTTTCTGGCGACCAGCGTTGATCCGCAAATGGACGAGGCTGGCCGGCTTCGGCTGGATGACCGTGAGATGCGGCCTGACGTGCAATCGGAGATCGCGCGGCTTTGGCCGCAAGTGACCACGGAAAACCTTCGCTCGCTGACCGATTTCGCCACTTATCAGCGGCAATTCCGAAATCTTTTTGGCTTCGAGGTGGAAGGAGTAGATTACGAACGTCCGGCTGAGATCAAAGTGGAGCTTCCCGCTGAATAGCCTTTGGCGCCTGCGGCATCGTTCATTCGTCTCCTGTCTGTAATTTTCAATGTGGAGGGCTTCAATGCGCTGGCACGCCCGCGCGGCGCCTCGGCTTGCGAATCAGAAATACGAACGGGATCATAACCATGGTGATCAGGGCGAGTATGTGGAAGTTGTCTATATACGAGAGCATCGTGCTCTGCCGGTCCAACATCCTTTCCAGCAGACTGTAGGACTGCATCCTTGCGGCTGGGCCGCTGGCCGTGCGTAAAGCGCTCGAAGCCCCATGCAGCATCTGCTGAACGCGCGGGTTGGCCGGGTTCAGGTGGGCGGAGAGTTGCGCCCGGTGAAATTGGGTGCGCCGGTCGAGCATCGTGGTTACGTACGATATGCCAATGCTGCCCCCGACGTTGCGTGCCAGATTGATCAGACCCGAAGCGGCATTGTTTTTTGCCGGGGGCAGATAGGAATAAGCAACCGTATTGATGGGCACGAAAAGGCAGGCCAGTCCCATCCCCTGAATCACCCGCGCCAGCGCGGCCGTCTGGAAATCGATGTACAGGTCGAAACGCGTCATAAAGAACAACGCGGCCACAAGCATGGATAACCCGAAAATCATGATCCGCCGGGGATCATATCGGCCCAGCATGAAACCAACGATCGGCATGGACGCCAAAATAACAAATCCGCCCGGCATCAAAGCGAGGCCCGCTTTTTCCGCCGTGTAGCCCAGCATGGTTTGCGTGAAGAGCGGCAACAGCAGCGTTGTGCCCAGCAGGATAAAACCCAACATGAACATCATCGAATTGCCAATGGCGAAGGAGCGGTCGCGGAATAATTTCAGATCGATGATGGGGTACTTCGCGTGCCATTCCCAGAAGACCACCGCCACCAATGCGGCAATAGAAATGATTGTCAGATCGAGAATGAAATGTGAGCCGAACCAGTCGTCGCGCTGCCCTTTGTCCAGGACTACCTGAAGCGTTCCCAGCCCGACGGCCAGCAGTCCCAGGCCGATGTAGTCGATCTTGATTCCGCCGTCGCGGCGTCCGCCGCTTAGATGCGGAGGGTCGGTGATGATCCGTGAAGTCAGCAGGATCGAGATAATTCCGATCGGAACGTTGATGTAAAAAATCCATCGCCAACTATAGTTATCGGTAATGAACCCGCCCAGGGTTGGGCCGATCGCCGGGGCGACCACGACGGCCATTCCGTAGATCGCGAACGCCATGCCGCGCTTCTCCGGCGCGAACGTATCCGCCAGAATCGATTGCTCGCTGGGCTGCAAGCCTCCTCCGCCGGCGCCCTGCAGAACCCTGAAAAAAATCAGGCTCGCCAGATTGGGCGCTAGCCCGCATAGGAACGAGCTGAGCGTGAAGAGCGCCACGCAACTCATGTAGAAGCGCTTGCGTCCGATCATCGAAGAGATCCAGCCGCTCATTGGCAGCACGATCGCGTTCGACACCAGATACGAAGTCAGAATCCAGGTGCTCTCATCGACGCCCGCTCCCAATCCTCCGGCAATGTGCGGCAACGAGACATTGGCGATGCTGGTATCCAGCACCTCCATGAACGTCGCCAGAGTCACCGTCAGCGCGATGAACCACGGATTTATCGCCGGCGCAACGTACACGTGCCGCGCCGGCATTGCGGATGCTGCTTCGCTCATTTCACCCAAACCTTCGGTTCCACGGACATTCCCAGCCGCAGCAAGTGATCTTTGTTTTGATTCGGATCGAGCACGATTTTCACCGGGACACGCTGCACCACCTTCACATAATTTCCGGTGGCGTTTTCCGGCGGCAAAAGGCTGAATTGCGCCCCCGTCGCGCCGGCCAGGCTTTCCACTTTGCCTTGGTAGTCACGGCCGAATGCGTCCACGCGGATCGTCACAGGCTGGCCGACTTTCATCCGGTTCAGCTGCGTCTCCTTAAAGTTCGCCGTGATCCAAACGTCGTCGATCTGCACGACCGCGACGAGTGTCTGGCCGGGCTGCACGTTCATCCCTACCTCGACGTGTTTGTTGACCACCCCCGCTACAGGCGCCGAGACCGTGCAATATTGCAGATCCAGTAGCGCCTGATCGAGCGCCGCTTGCTTCTGTTGTACTGCCGCAATAGCCGCCCGCGCCCGCGCCTGCGTCGCTTGTACCTGCTGAGGGCCGGTACGCGAATATTGCAGCGCCGCTTGCGCCGCATTGACGTGGCTCTTGGCCTGCGACACTTGCTGTTGTGCCGCGGATACGGCAGCGCGCGCGCTATCCACTGCCGCGGCATTGGCCTTCGCGGCTGCCTGCGCTTGATCGAATACTTGCTGGGAAACTTCGCCCTTGGCGATCAGTGCGCCCCAGCGCGCCGCATCTTGCTGGGCGCGCGTGTTATTGGCTTCTGCTTGGGTCAGCTGCGCGCGCGCGGAATCGAGCTGTTCTTGCGCCGCCGCCACTCCGGCCTCGGCCGACTCCAGGTCCGCTTCCGAGGACGATACCTGGCTCGTGGTTCCGATCGTCTGCACAGGTACGTTCAGATTCATGGCTCGCGCGGTCGCCTCGGCATCGGCCAGGTCCGCTTTGGCCTTCTCAACAGCCACTTGGTAATCCCGGGGATCGATTTCCGCCAGCACCGCCCCCTTGTCCACGTATTGATTGTCATCCACGTTTACCTTGAGAACGTACCCGGCAATGCGCGCGCTCACATTGTTGATGTGGCCATCGACCTGCGCGTCGTCCGTATCCTCGTAACTGTCCATATAACGCCACAGGAAGAAACCCACGATCGTCAGCACGATCGCCCCACCGAGAAGAAACCAGTGGAAACGGGAGCGTTTCGTGGTGGCCTGCTCTCGCTCTTGCACTAGATTTGGGCTCGGCATTGCGCCGGTTGCCGTGGCGCTTACATTTGCGGTTGGCGCATCCACTCGATCCACTTGGGTCTCGTCGGGCATGGTTTATTTTTCCTTCCAATACTGGCGGAAACCGCTCTCGGCCGAACCCGTTGCCCGGGCGAGCTCGACTCGCGCCAAATTGAAGGCATACAGGCTTGATATGTACGATTCATTGGCGCTGGCAACCGCCTCTTGCGCCTGAATCACTTCAATATTATCCGTCGCGCCGCTCGCAAACCGGTCTTGCGATTGAGTGAGCGTCTGCTGAGCAAGGTCGGCATTGCTCATGGCCACGGTAACTTGGTCCGCTGCCGCCTGCAGGTCCAGCAAAGCGTCGCGGACGTCCTGCTCGATCTGGGCCCGGAGGTTGTCCGCTTCCTGCCGGTTGCGGTTGAGTTGCGCCTGGGCTACCTGAGCGTCCCCGTGCGCTCGATTGCCTGTGAAGATAGGAATCTGGAGCGCCGCGAAAGTCGTGAAGGTTCCTCGCACCGATGAGATCGTTGGGCCGATCTCTCCATAGTCTGCATAGATCGAAACCGAGGGGAGGTGTTCCGCAGTAGCGGCGCGCAGCGACTGTTCGGCCGCGTGCACTTGCGAGAGGGAGGCCTGAAAATCCGCGCGGTTCTTCAACGCCTCCTGTAACTCCTCCTCAACAGTGAGCGGCTGGGGCGCTTCGTAAGGAATCTTCTCGGTGAGCGTAAACTCCTGTCCGAGCGGCAGGCCGATCATGCGAGCCAGAGCTAGTTTCTGTTTCGCAAGATCACTCCGCGCCGCGATAAGTTGCTGGCGCCGGCTTTGCAGTTCTACCTGGGCCCGCAGCACGTCAATATTGGCCGCGACGCCAACCGTTTTCATATCCCCGGCTTGGTTGTACAGGGCTTGCGCGGTCTGCACTTCGGCGTCGGCCGTATCTACGCGTGCGCCCGCGGCGATGCTCTGAAGATAAGCCGCCCCCACCGCCAGGACCACCACTTCGCGCATGTCCTGATAACTGAGTTTTACGGCTGCCGCGTTCTGCTGGGCGGAACGCTCGTTCGCCAGTAGATGAAGGTCCATGAGGGTTTGCGAGAAAGCGACCCGGGCGTCAAAGTATGCGAATGGACCGATCAGCAAGGGGAAATTGGGGAATAAGCTTGTAACTTTGGAAAAGCCTTCCGCCGCGAGGTTCACTTTTAGTGCGTTCTCGTTAACCTTCGCGGAAACATTGGGCAGAAGCGGGCTGCGCGCCTCCCACAACTGTCCGTGCGCGGAAAGCTGAGCATCGTCGGATACAAGCAGCGCGAGGTTCTGGCGTAGCCCCCGCTCGATGGCATCCGCGAGCGAGAGAGAAATCGGTTGTGGATTCACCGTACCAATGGGCACGCTGCCAAGAGTCTCATTCTGAACGGAACTTTGCCGTAGTCTGAGCTGCACTCCGGGAGAGTTTCCGCCCACGGAAGCGGCGCCCGGCATCGTGCTTTGAGCGGATGCCCCTAACGCGCCTAGTGCTGAGCACAGAACTGCCGTGATCCTCTTACATAATCGGGTCATAGGGCTCTCGTTTTTGAATTTGTCGGCTGGCGGTCAACCGGGCCGCGCAGAGCGCGATACGCTTAGATTATAAGAGGCGACCCCAGGGTACAAATCACCTAGGCCCCGAACGCACTTGGTTATCCCGCTCTCTGCCGCGCTAAGTCCTGCCGAATTCAATCTCTTCGAGGCGACAGCCGTAACTCGGAACATCAATTTCCATCTTGCTGGGAAGCCATCCGCGGAACCGCATCGAGCGATTCGGCAATCACGTCATAGACGTAGTTTAGCTGCTCCGGCGTGATGACATACGGAGGAAGAATGTATACGACGTTGCCGAGCGGGCGCAGGAGAACGCCTTTGCTGAGATAGAAGTCGTATAGCCAGGGCCGCAATCGGGAGAAGTAGCCCGGATCGTCCGCTTTGAGTTCGACTGCCATTACTGTTCCGATCATGCGCGCATCTGCAACTCCCCTGTGTTGGGCGAGAATCGGCACTCGCTCGCGATGGATCTTCTCGATGGCGGCAATGCGCTCAAATACCGGTTCGGTGTCGAAAATCTTGAGGCTCGCGATGGCCGCCGCGCAGCCCAATGGATTCGCCGTGTACGAGTGCCCGTGAAAAAATGTGTGGCTCCGGTCAGCCGAATAAAACGATTCGTAAACCCTCGACGTGCAAACCGTGGCAGCGAGAGGAATAAATCCGCCCGTAAGTCCTTTCGAGAGGCACATCACGTCCGGGACCACCCCGGCGAGGTCGCATGCGAACATCCGCCCACAGCGTCCGAATCCTGTGAGTACTTCGTCGGCGATCAGCAACACGCCGTACTGGGTGCAAAGCTGCCGGATGCGCTGGAGGAATTCGATGGGGTGAACGATCATGCCCCCAGCCCCTTGTAGGAGCGGTTCAACGATCACTGCCGCGATTTCATCGTGACGCTCTCTCAAGAGTTTTTCGAGCGGCGCGATGCAATCGATTTCACACGTGGCGCGCTGCTTTCCGGCCGGGCACCGGAAGCAATGCGCGGATGGGACGCGCAGAACGGGAAAGCGCAAGGATTCGAATGCCGCCACAAAATCGGAATCGGCTCCCACGGACATGGCCCCGGCGGTATCTCCGTGATAAGCGTGTTCCAGGGCGACCAGCGATGTTTTTCGCGGCTTGCCCACGTTGCGCCAAAATTGCAGCGCCATTTTCAAAGCCACTTCAACGGCGGTCGAGCCGTCGTCCGAGAAGAAAATGTGTTCCAGCGGCTGCGGCAGAACCCGGCGCAAGCGCCATGCGAGTTCCTCGGCTGCTTCGTGCGTAAATCCCGCAAAAATCACGTGCTCGAGTTTTCGAGCCTGCTCGCCGATGGCTTCCGCGATCAGCGGATGTGCATGACCATGCAGATTCACCCACCAGGAGGAGATGGCGTCGATAATCTTGCGGCCTTCTCGTGTGTACAAATAAACGCCTTCGCCTCGCGCGATGGCAATGGGTTTCGGATCGAGCGCCTGCTGCGTGAAGGGATGCCAAATCGACAGAGATTTATGCGCCATCGCGGAAATGTTCCGGATCGAAATTATCGTGAAACACCTGCAAGAGCGCCTGGCGATCGATCTTGTTCAACCACGGTATCCATCCAACCAGCGGGACACTCCCGAACCGCTCCACGGAACGTTCGTTGTCCCGATTGCGAGGGCCGATCATCACCACCCCTTTAATCGGTACTTTCGCGCAACGCAAAGCGCGGACTGTGAGTAAGGTGTGGTTGATCGTCCCCAGCGCGGAGCGGGCTGCGATAAGAACCTGAAATCCAAGGCGACGGGCTAAATCGAGCATCAGCTCAGAGTCATTGATCGGTACCAGAATGCCGCCCGCGCCTTCCACAATGAGCGGCCTCGCGAGATTGCTTGGCGGCTGAATGGGCGCAAGATCGATGCGAATCCCGCTGGCCTCGGCTGCCAGGTGAGGCGATACAGGCGGGTCGAAGCGATAAGATTCCGGCAAGGTCTGTGCCTCGGGAATTGCCGCCAATCGAATCACTGTCTCGCGATCGGTGCCCTCAATCGCGCCGGTTTGGATTGGCTTCCAGTACACCGCATCCAGAGCCGCGACAAGGAGTGCGGAGAGCACAGTCTTACCGACATTCGTGTCCGTGCCGGTGACAAACAGAGACTCTCTCACGGCCGCGCAGCTTGTAGGGGCGTTTCTTCGCGTTCGCGAATGGAAATGACCGTGTCGGCGAAGCGAGCGAGAGTATCCATCGAGAGCTTCGCAGTTAAGGAAATGCGCAGGCGCGCCGTACCTCCGGGTACACTGGGCGGCCGGATGGCGCGCACTCCGAATCCCGCCTCGCCCAGCAGCGCCGCAAATCGATTGGCGCGCTCGTTCTCGCCAAGAAAGATGGGTACGATGTGCGTGTCGCCCTGGCCGATGTCAAAGTCGGCCCCACGCAATCTCTGCCGCAAGAATGCTGTAATGGCGCCGAGTGCGGCCCTTTCGGGATTCGCCAACGCCACCGCGCGAATGGCGGCCCGCATCTGCGCCGCTATATAAGGCGGCAGTGCCGTGCTGAAGATGAACGTTCGCGCGTGATTGACGAGATATTGTTTCAGCTTTTCCGAACAGCACATAAATCCGCCTACCCCCGCAAGCGCCTTGCCGCAGGGATGCACCGTCACGAGAACACGATCAGCAAGCCCGCATGCGGCTACCGTCCCTCGTCCCAGCGGCCCTTCTACACCGGTGGCGTGCGCCTCGTCGATGATGATCTCTGCGTCGTACTTTTCTCCCAGCGCCACCAAATCGGCGACTGGCGCGCGGTCTCCATCCATGCTGAAAATGCTTTCGCTCACGATAAATTTTTGCGCGGCGCCGAAAGATTCCTTGCGCAATTCCCGTTCCAGGCTGTCTAGATCGAGGTGCGGGAAAATCACCTTTCGCGCGCCCGAGAGACGCAAGCCGTCGATAATGCTCGCGTGATTGGCGGCATCGGAGAAAACTACGTCGCCCGGCTGGATCAGTGCGCTGAGCACACCGATATTCGCGGAATAGCCGGAACTGAAATAGAGGGCTGCTTGCGATGCCATAAACGTCGCGATTTCGGCCTCGAGTTCCTCCCAAATTTCCGAGTTGCCGGAGAGAAGACGAGAGCCGGTGGAAGCCAATGCCGTGCCGCCGGCAAGTGCATCGAGAATGGCTTGGCGAATTCCTAGGTGGGTGGAAAGACCCAGGTAATCGTTGGAGCAGAGATTCACGCCATGGATCGTGCCGAGGTGCCGGAGTTGGTCCCGCGCGGCCAGTGCGGCGAGGTCTGCCTCGACCCGGCCAGCGAAACCGCTAGCTGGTGCTTTGGCCATGGCTCGTTCCGCGCAGGCCGAGGTCTTTGAATAGACGATCGTCTTCCTCGCGTTCGGGATTCGCAGTGGTAAGCAGCTTTTCGCCCACAAAGATGGAATTGGCTCCGGCGAGAAAACACAGGCTCACGGCTTCGCGGCTAAGGGAATTGCGGCCGGCGCTTAGGCGAACCATCGAAGCTGGCATGAGCAGACGCGCAGTGGCGATCATGCGGGCCATCGTCAGAGCATCCACGGGCTCGCAATCGGCGAGAGGAGTGCCTTCGACCCTGACCAGCATATTGATCGGGACACTTTCAGGATGAGGTTCCAGATTGGCCAATTGCTGCAGCAGCCCGACGCGATCCTCATCGGATTCGCCCATCCCGATAATGCCGCCGCAGCAAACGGTGATTCCCGCCCGGCGCACGGCCCGAATCGTGCTCAACCGGTCTTCGTAGCGGCGGGTGCTAATAATCTGGCCGTAAAATTCCGGCGAGGTATCGAGATTATGGTTGTAAGCGGTCAGGCCTGCCTCGGCCAGCCGTCGCGCCTGGTCTTCGGTGAGCATGCCAAGCGTGCAGCAGACCTCCATCTTCAGCGCCGCGACAGCACGCACCATCTCCAGAACCGCATCGAAGTCGCGGCCGTCCCGAGCTTCTCGCCATGCCGCCCCCATGCAGAAGCGGCTGGCGCCTTCCTCGCGAGCCTTCTCCGCCGCGCGGCGTACCTCCTCGACTTCCATTAGAGGCTGATTCCGGACTCCCGCTTCGTAATGAGCGCTTTGCGGGCAATAGCCGCAGTCCTCGGGACACCCCCCGGTCTTGATCGAGAGCAAGCGACACATCTGGATCTGGCCGGGATCATGAAACCTTCTGTGAGCTTGCTGTGCCGCAAAGATCAGATCGAGCAGGGGACGGTTGTAGATTGCGCGGATGGATTCGCGCGTCCAATCGTACCGCAGGGCGCCATCTGGACTAAGCGGATTGACCGCATCGGAAACGAGAGATTTCGCCATCGAGTTTGCTTCTGCCAAGCAAAAATTGTACCCGAACCTCTCCAGACCGTGGGGGATTTCTGGGGCCCCCAGCCGGATCGTCTCACGCGAAGGCGTTGTCCCCGAGGGCCCTAGCGGGGTACTATCCCGCAAGGCAAAAGTCCCAATCGTCATTGCGGCCGGCAAGATAAAATCCGTCCGTTAAGGAGAGCCCGCAAATGCAAATCAGCATGAAGACGTCTTGGAAATCTTTGGGCGTCTTGGTAGCAGCAGCAGTGATTGCTTTTTGTGCCTCAGGTCTCGCGGCGCAAAATGAGCCCTTCCTCGGTATCTGGGCCCTCAATGTGGACCAGACCTCGAACTACCCAATGAAGAGCCAACTCATCATCAATGTGCCCTCACCCGACTCGCCCGACGCTTTCATCAGCATGCGCGCCAGCATCAACAAGAACGGCCAGTCGAGCACGGAAGTCCATCCTGTCGCTTTCGATGGCAAACCCCACCAGACCGACGGAGGCGACCCTCGAGAGATCACATACAAAAGGATTGATGGAAACACCGTGGAAAGAACCCAGAATCGCGCCGGAAAGATCACGGTTGATCAGGAACAAGTGTCCAAAGACGGTAAGACCCTGACAGTTACGCAGCCCGGAGGGATTGTCCGCACCTACACCAAGCAATACTCTGTACAGCCAGTGAAACGTTAACACTTCGGCGCGGCTAACGAAAGCGACCTGAAAAACCAAAGGGCCGGCGAGTTGCCGGCCCTTTCCTTTTGGAATGAGGTTTCGCTATAGGCGCCGCATGCGGCCAGCCGCCACTCCCTACATCATTTCGGTAATCAGGCTGTCGAATACCCCTTTATCGATCCGCATGCTCTGGTTCACCACCGGTCCTTTGCGGAGCACCGGCTCGCTCGATTCGTAAGTGGGCTGCTCGTCCTTATAGAACAGGCCGATCGGGATGCGGTCGCCCCACTCATGTGAGCGCTCCATGGCGCTGCGTACGTTCGAGGAATCGTATCCTTTTTCGTCCTCAAGCTTGTAAACGCGCTTCTTGAAGTACGCGTAGGTGTTCAGCTTGTTGTAGGTGACACACGGGCTGAAGGCATCGATCAGCGCAAAACCCTTGTGCTGAATGCCCGCGGCGATTAAATCGGCCATGTGATTTGGCTCGCCCGAAAACGCCCGCGCCACGAATGTGGCTCCGGAGACCAGCGCCAGCGCGATCGGATTGATGGGGAACTCGACGTTGCCGTTAGGCGTGGACTTTGTCCGCGCCTCTTTCATCGTGGTGGGAGAAGCCTGCCCGGTGGTGAGGCCGTAGATCTGGTTATCCATGACCACGTAGGTGAGGTCGAGGTTGCGCCGCATGGCATGGATGAAATGGGCAATGCCGATCCCGTAGCCATCGCCATCGCCGCCCGTGATGCACACCTTGAGATCCGTATTGGCAAGCTTGATGCCCGTGGCAACCGCAATGGCGCGTCCGTGCAGGGAGTGGACGCCGTACGCGTGCACATATCCCGGCAGGTTGGAGGAACAGCCGATGCCCGAGACAAGAACCATATCCTTGGGGGCAACCCCGGCTTTCGCGGCGCCCGCTTTGACGGCCTTAAGAACGCCAAAGTCGCCGCATCCGGGACACCAGTCCGGATCGACTATCCCCTCAAAACTCTCAACTGGAAGCTCTACAATTGTCGCCATCATTTCCCCCTTGATCCCTGACTCGATTTGTTAGCTGGCTGGCTGCCAGGAGTAGGTTGAGCCGGTCTGCACGCCCACGTGCAGCTCTCCGGTCTTTTCACCCGTCTCTCGATTCACAATCTCCACATTCCAAATGGGCTCGCCATGGCCGTTGCTGTCGGCTTTCTTGATCTGGCCCGGCCGAACTTCCTCGCCCAAATAGACCCGCACATAGTGATACGCAATCTCGCGGGCCTCCGCTTGACTGACGTCCAGCGAGTGCGACTGGCTCTTGAGAATGGCGCGCACCTGGGCCGCGATGCCTCCCGGCTCCAGTGGCTCGCCGTCGTACTTTAGGATTTTATCGTTGACGGCGTGACTGGTCTCGGCGCGCAGATGACGGGCAAACTGCCCCGTCGAGTTCATCTCCACGCAGATGGTGCGCTTGCACTTCTTGAGGATATCGCTGGCCTCTTTGCTGTGGAAGGGAAGCAGATACTTGAAATGCAGCTGATTGGTGCGAACTCCCGAGGCATTCAATTGCTCCACCGCCTCGCGAATCACGCCTTCCGTGGAACCCCAGCCGATCAATGTCACATCGGCATCCGCAGGACCCTCGATGCGCGGCGCGGGAAGATCCTTGAGCGCCAGGTCCATCTTCTTCATGCGTTTCTCGGCGATTTTGCGCCGAATTGCCGGATTGCAGAAGACATCGCTGATCAAAACGCCCCGCTCATCGTGTTCGTCGGTGGGGGCGATATACATGCCGTTGGCCGTACCCGGTAACGCGCGAGGAGAGATTCCGGAAGCGGTGAATTCATACCGCTTGTAAAACCCGTTGTTGCTCTTTACTTCCTTGATCAAGGCTCCGCGATCGATCGGAACATCGGCTTTGAACCGCTCGGGCTCCACCGTTTCCGGATGCTCGGAAAGCAGGAGATCCGAGATGAGGATAACCGGGCACTGATATTTCTCGGCAAGATTGAAGGCTTCCACGGCGCTATCGAAGCAATCGGCGGTGTCCTTGGGAGCGATGATGATGCGCGGGAAATCGCCCTGAGAGGCGCCATAGACCTGATTGAGATCCGCTTGCTCTTGCTTGGTGGGAATGCCCGTCGAGGGACCGCCGCGCTGCACTTCCACGAAAACGACAGGAGCCTCGATCATTCCGGCCATGCCAATGGCTTCGGTCATGAGCGCGAATCCACCGCCGGAGGTGGCGCACATCGCGCGCGCACCGGCATAGCCGGCGCCGATGGCGACGTTGGCCACGGCCAACTCGTCTTCCATCTGCTTGACGATCACGCCGCAGCGCTCCGAATGTTCCGCCATCCAGGTCAGGATGCCGGACGCCGGCGTCATGGGATAAGCGGAATAGAATCTGCACCCGGCGGCAACGGCCCCGATGCTGAACGCTTCGTTGCCGTTGACGTAAGGCCGGCGCTTCCCGGTAAATTTCCATTGGTAGCCAAGCGGCACAAAGTGCTCCTTGGCGTATTCATAGCCCGCTTTCAAGATGCCGATGTTCTGGTCGATTACGGCTTTGCCTTTGTGACTGAAGGTGTCGGCCAGCACGGAAGAGGAAGCTTGCAGATCCAGGCCAAACAAGAAGATCAGCGCACCGACGGCGACCGTATTTTGCATAACCGGCGCCACTGGAGCAAAGGGCTTGGTCAGCTGGCTCACCGGCAACGGCACGGTCAGAACATTATCCCGGATGGGGATGTTGACCTTAAGTTTGTCGGCATTGAACAAAATCGCTCCGCCGGATTCGACTTCTGGGGCATGGCGTTCGATGGAATCCTGGTTGAGAGCGATCAAGGCGTTCAGATGATCGCCTTGCGAATAGACCTTTTGTTCACCCAGCCGCAGCCGCAGCCAGATGTGGCCTCCGCGGATGACTGATTGATAGCTGTTGAAGCCATAGGCATATAGCCCGGAACGCGCCGCCGTTTTTGCCAGCGTCTCGCCCGATTTATCGATACCGTCTCCAGCGGCTCCGCCAATTCCAATAACCACATCTTTCATACGCAAATACCTCGAAATCAGGGTTGTGCACGCAAACCGGATTCAGATTTACGATCCGCGCAGAACGCGCAAGAGGACTTAGCCGCGCGACCTATGGCAAGTTCTCAGACCGGCCATTACGTGTACTGCTCTACTGCGGCGAATCTTAATTAACGCAGTTGATTAGACAACCCTTTGCTGCAAGTGTCAAGGAATTCCAGGCTCACTGGCCTCTTGCCGCGCGCTCTCGTGGCAATTGCGTTGTGTCCAGGGCAGAAGAGGCATAGGATGAACAACCCAGAAGTCCAAATTGGAACTCCGAATTTAGTGTTTTTGTGTCCTCGCCTCCGGCGGGCCGCTACTCCCCTGCCGTTTCACGCGGGCACACTCTTGCTGATTGGGATGGAAGCTCATGAACCTAGCGAAAAGGCTGCTTTGGTTCTTAGTGGCAGCGGTGGGCGCCGGGGGGTTGGGGTTCATTGCCGTAGCCCGCGGCGAAGCGATCAACGCCGTTTGGCTGGTGGCCGCTGCGGCGTGCGTCTATATGATCGGCTACCGGTTTTATAGCCGTTTCCTGGCGTCTCGTGTTCTGGAGTTGGACGATCAGCGAGCCACTCCCGCTGAACGCCTGGAGGATGGCCGGGACTTCGTTCCCACCAATAAGTGGGTGCTGTTTGGTCATCACTTCGCCGCGATCGCCGGCCCGGGGCCTTTGGTGGGCCCGATTTTAGCCGCTCAATTCGGCTACCTTCCCGGAACGCTGTGGATTGTGTTGGGCGGAGTTCTCGGCGGGGCGGTGCAGGATTTCGTGGTCTTGTTCTGCTCCGTGCGCCGGGACGGCAAGTCGCTGGGGCAAATGGCCAAGGACGAAATTAGCGGCGTGGCCGGGTTTGCGGCGTTGTTTGCGGTCCTTTCGATCGTGACCATCATCATCGCCGTCGTTGGTCTGGTGGTCGTGAACGCGCTGAAATCGAGCCCCTGGGGCTTTTTTACCATCGCGATGACCGTACCCATCGCCTTCCTGATGGGCATCTATATGCGCTACATTCGAGTGGGTCATGCCATCGAAGCCTCGCTGCTGGGTTTCGTCCTGGTAATGGCCTCCGTTGTCGGCGGGCGTTACATCGGCGAATCGCACGCCCTGGCCCCTTATTTCACTTACAGCGCTATCGCCCTGGCCTGGATGATTGTTCTGTACGGCTTCGCCTGCTCGGTTCTCCCGGTGTGGCTCCTCCTGGCTCCCCGCGGCGCGCTGAGCACTTTTGTGAAGCTCGGAACCATATTCCTGCTGGCAGGCGGGATCCTGGCGGCCCGGCCAACCTTACTCATGCCGCCGCTAACGAGATTCATCGATGGCACGGGACCCATCTTCGCCGGCAAGATCTTTCCTTTTTGCTTCATAACCATCGCCTGCGGAGCCCTCTCCGGGTTCCACTCCCTGATCTCTTCGGGCACGACGCCCAAAATGCTCAGCAAGGAAAGTCAGGCGCGCATGGTGGGCTATGGCAGCATGCTGATGGAATCGTTTGTAGCGCTAATGGCCATGGTCGCCGCGTGCGTCCTCAAGCCCGGAATCTACTTCGCCGTGAACAGCCCCGCAGGGGTCGTCGGCCAGGTGCCGGCGCAGGCCGTGGCCACGATTTCCAGTTGGGGTTTTCCGGTCACCACTCAGGAGATGTCCGACCTGGCCAGCAAAGTAGGGGAAGTGACCTTGTTCAACCGCACGGGTGGAGCGCCATCGCTGGCCGTGGGCATGGCTCATATCTTTGCGGGGTCCCTGGGTAACTCGGTGGTGATGGGCATCTGGTATCACTTCGCCATCATGTTCGAGGCTCTGTTCATTCTCACCATCTTGGACGCGGGAACGCGGGTCGGAAGGTTCCTCCTGCAAGACCTGCTCGGCCATTTCTGGAAACCGCTGGGGCGGACGGGTTGGTATCCGGGAATCATTTTCACCAGCGCGATCATCGTCGCGGCCTGGGGGTATTTCCTGTTTCAGGGAGTGATGGACCCGCTAGGAGGTATCAATAGCTTGTGGCCTTTGTTTGGAATTTCCAATCAGCTTCTGGCCGCTGTCGCGCTCTGCCTGTGCACCACCGTGCTGATCAAGATGGAGAAGAGCAGGTATCTTCTCGTTACGCTCGGTCCACTGGTTTGGCTCGTTTCGGCCACGATGATTGCCAGTGTGCAGAAGATTTGGGACCCCAATCCCGCGCTGGGCTTTTTGGCCCACGCCCGGTATCTTGCGGACCAACTCGTCACTGGGAGTATTCCCGCGAGTAAGATCGCGGAGACCCAGAGACTGATTTTTAACGACCGCCTGGATGCCGCCGTCACTTTCGTGTTCGCCGCGCTCGTCCTGGTGATCCTGATCGAATCGGGACGAAATTGGTGGCTCTATGCTTCCGGCAAGAAGCGCGTCGTGCTGCGCGAGGCCCCGGTGGAATTGTCGCGGATTACGGCCTAGTCGTAGCGGTATCAGGGAGGAGAATCTCTAGTGGGCGCCTATTCTAACCGAGCTGCGGGTCGCGACGCATGCGGCGAGCTCTGCGCCAGCGGGCAGGCTGAAGGAGGGCTGGTGCGCGTCCGTCAGGGGTTGCTCTGGATTGCCGGGAGCCTCTGGTGGTGGTTGCGACAAGTCTCCGGCGATGCCGACTATGAGAATTATCTGCGTCGCAGTTCGCGCGATTCCTGCGCTGGCGGAAGCGAGGACCGCAGTTCCCTCCGAGCTATCTCGGCCGAAGAGTTCTACCTCGAAAATCTTCGCCGCAAACACTCCCGGATCAACCGTTGCTGTTAAGCGCAGCGCGCTGCGCTACTTCCGTGCGCTCCGCGTCGCGTCTGGTTTGCCCGCCGCCGGGTGCAGCGTGAGTTTCTGAACGCGCCAGTTAAGGATTTCTCCGACGTACACTTCGTTCTCTCTCCGGCAATCCATTTCGTGCACTGTCCCGAACTCCTTCAGTTGCTTGCCTCCCGCCCCAAACTTGCCCAGAACGGTTCCGTCGAGCTCCATCTTGTAGATGGTGGCGTTGTCGAATTCGCCGCTATTCGAATCGGAGCTATAGAGATATTGGTGCGCCCCGGAGGTGATGCACAGCGCCCACGGCGAACCAACATTGGTGTATTGAGTTTTTGGATTGCCATCCGTATCGAACACTTGAATGCGCTTGTTGCCGCGGTCAGCCACGTAGATGTTGTCTTTGGCGTCGACTACGATCGAGTGCGGAACGTTGAATTGCCCCGGCGCCGGCCCTCGCGTCCCCCACGACTTGATAAATGTCCCGTTCTTGTCGAATTTCGCGATCCTCGAATTGCGCGAGCCATCCGCCACGAATATGTCTCCCGCGGCGTCCCAGGCCACGTCCGAAGGGCCGTTGAAATTGTCTCCGGGAACGCCCGCGCCGCTGCCCGCCGCGGGAGCCGCCTCCTGGCGCGCTGGGTTGTCGACGGCTTCAGGCTTTCGTCCCATGGTCATCAGGACGTGGCCTTCGGGATCGAACTTAACGATCATGCTGGAGCCTTCGTCCACCACCCAGATGTTGTCTTGAGGATCGACGCGCACGGCATGCGCCTGCACAAATGCATAGAGGTTTTGGCCGATTTCGTGGAGATATTTCCCGTTCTGATCGAATTCAAACAGGCGCGACCCCGAACGCACAAACACGCGATTCGTTCCCGTGGTTACGTTCACCGAGCCGGTCCGCGTGTATACGAAAATGTGCCCTTTCGAATTCGTGGACACCCCCAGAACCTCTCCCAAATAGATGTCCTCGGGCATCTTCAAGAGATTGGGCGCGGAATCGTAAGCGATTTCAGGGACCGATTGCGCCGCAACCGGTCTTGCAGCGGCCAAAGCCGACAACACGCCGACAAAGCAGATTAGAAAGAGCGGGCGTTTCATAAGTTCCTCCTGAACCTTGCGTGTGGCTCCTGAGCCCTACCGCGACGAGGTTTGCACTTTTGACGACGTCTGCACCTGCGGATGCAAAGCCAGCTTCTGCACGCGCCAACCGGTAATTTCCGCGGTCAGCAAATCGTTATCGTTTCGGCAGTCCATGGCATGAACAGTCGTAAATTCCTTCAGTTGCTTCCCCGCCTTGCCAAACTTTCCCACCACCGTACCGTCCAACTCCATCTTGTAGATTTCGCCGCTCACCGCGTTCAGCCGCGAATTGTTGTTGTCCGGATTCGAATTCGAACTGTAGAGATACTGGTGGGGTCCCGGCGTGATGCAAAGCGCCCAGGGCGCCCCGACATTGTCGTATATCGTCTTCACGGCAAGGTCATTGCTCAGAACTTGAATCCGGCGATTTCCCCGGTCCGCGACATACACGTTGCCGTTCGCGTCCGTTTGAATGGAATGCGGCGTATTGAACTCGCCGGGCCCTGTCCCTTTGGTGCCTATGGAATTGATGTATTTCCCGTACTTGTCATACTTCACCACGCGTGAATTCGTATAGCCGTCGGAGATGAAGATATTTCCCGCGGCATCCCAGGCCACGTCCGTCGGTCGGCCGAACCGGTATGGCTGCGCAGCCGGCGGAGGCGTGTTCGGCGGCGGAGTGGCTCTCACTCCCCCGTTGAACTCCGGCCTTCTGCCAAGGAGCATGGCCACTCGGCCGTCCGGAGTGAACTTGACGACCATATCCGTTCCCTCATCGACTACCCAGATGTTGTCCTGAGGATCGACCCGGACGGCATGAGCCATCTGGAAGCCATAAAGACCCTTACCGATTTCGCGCACGAACGAGCCGTTCGGATCGAACTCATACAGGTGCGACGTGTCGCCGCCTCGGGTGTAGACAAAGACCTGCCCTTTGGAGTTTCTGGCCACGCCAATCCCTTCGCCCAGGTAGGTGCCCGTCGGAAGCTTCAAGAAATTCGGTACCGAGTCGTAGGCGATATCCGGGGCCGTTGCGAAGGCCTTCGCGGGCGCCGGAACGTTTTGTTGAGCCAAAGCAAAGACCGCCGCGACAAAAAGGAAAAGGAGTGATCCCGATAGCACGCGGAGCTTCATAAACCCTCCCTCACTTCTGATCTTTCCAGGGCAAAGGCCGCCAGCTTGGCGCGCGACGCCTGCTCACCGCTCGTGTATCGAAAGCTCAGAACATTGCCCTGCCGGAACGTTTGGCAGAATCATACGCTTAATGGCAGCCCTTTCAACTCCTGATTCGCGCGGGCACCATAAACCGCGGGTCGGGCTCGGATCGCTTGAAATCAGCCGATATTGCCGGGGCGCAACCGTAGGTAACCGCTAAATCCACCGCTAGGGTAATCGCCCGATGCGGCTCCCCTCTGATTATTCGTAAGTTATTGAAGACAAGGAAGGTGAAAGTGTCTCTCCCCGATGTCACGCGGCGAGCTCATGCTCCTGCAGCTATAAGTGTTCGCAAAGCTCCACACTCCGTTCTCCGGACCATCCACCAGATATGGAACGGCCTTCTTCGGGACGACTGCGTCGACTTGGCCGCGGCCATGGCCTATTTTTTTGTCCTGGCCCTCTTCCCGTTCTTTATCGTGCTTGGAGCCTTGGCCGGATTCCTTCCCTACTCCAATCTGTGGACTCAGGTGTCCGATGCCATCGTTGAACACTTCCCCGCGGAAGCGCGCGCTTTGGTATTTCAGACCCTGTTGAACCTGGCGCACAGGAATGGGACCTTCCTCTCGCTCGTGTCCATTGCTACCGCGTGGACTTCTTCTTCGGGAATCGTCTGCCTGATGGAAAATCTCAGCCGGGTGTATGGCGTCCCCGAAACTCGCAGTTTCTGGAAGAAAAGGTTGATCGCTTTTGGCATCGTCATCGTGACTTCGGTGTTTTTTGTCGGGTCCTTCGGATTGTTGACGCTGGGCCATCGTATTGGTGTCTTCATCGTCCACGAATTGGACCTTGGGCCTCGGTTTCAAATCGTCTGGGAAGTTTTTCGGTGGTGTTTCCTGGTAATGCTGCTGCAGACGGGAGTAGCCATCTTCGACAACATCCTTCCGAATCGGCTGCGTCCCTGGCGGTGGGCTTCCCCGGGCACGTTGTTCGCTACCGCTACCCTGGTGGCGGGAACTTCCGGAGTGAATTTTTACGTTCGGCACGTGGGTCACTACTATGAGACTTACGGAACGATTGGCGCCTTTTTCGTGCTCATGGTGTGGATTTTTGTTTCGAGTCTCACTCTCTTGGTGGGTGCGGAAATCAATGCGGCCCTCGAAAGGCGTAGATCCTGATATAAGATGACGAACACCCAAAACGAAGTGGTGCAGGTGAAATATCAGACCAGAGGACGACTGTCGTTCACCTTGACGCGCGACGAATATGGGAGCTACGCCCTCGAAATCAAGACGCGCAAGACCTTTTGACCCTTCTCGTACCGCCGCCCTCTCCTCGTTCGGAATATAATGATCGGATGAGGGGAAGATCGGATGTTCGCGGGCTCTTGCTGAATGCGCTCCACTGCCGTTGTCCCAATTGCCGTCAAGGCAAAGTGTTTCAAGGCTTCCCGAATCGCGTTTTGCCCAGGTGCCCTTCTTGCGGGCTTTCCTATTTCCGCGAATCGGGTTACTACCTGGGAGGCATGATCATCACCTACATCCTCACTGCCTTCATCATCGTTGTCCTATACCTTGTCTCCTTGCTGCTCCCGGGCGCGAGCAAGATGTCGGAGAATTTCACTTACGCGTTTTGGGCGGTCCTTGCGATTTCGCTGACGCTGGTACTGATGCGCCCTGCTTACAGCTTGTGGCTGGCGCTGGATTTCTTGATCGATCCGTGGCTCCCAGATCAGAAATAATAAGATCAGCCGAAATAAAACTAACACCCGAGCTCCGAGCGAACTTCCCTGATGGGCTTGCCCTTCCAGAATTTTTCCCAGTTGTCGATGGAGCTTAACGAACGCGTGACCATGCGATCGATATAGAGCCTCCCTTGCAGGTGATCGATCTCATGCTGAAGAATCCGCGCGTACCAGCCTGACGCCTCGATTGTCTTTGCATTGCCTTTATGGTCGAGGCACTCTACGCGCACGCCGTGAGAACGCGGGACGATGGCGAAAAATCCCGGCAGGCTCAGGCAGCCTTCGAAGAACTCCGCTGTTTGATCGTCACCGGCACTGTGAATGCGCGGATTGATGATCACGTGGAAAGCGACAGGCCGCCGCTCCCGCAGTTTCAGTTGTTCGACGCTGACGTCCTTCAAATACTCCTTGCGATCTTCGATGACGGCCAACTGAAGGGAGATGCCGATCTGGGGAGCGGCCAAGCCCACACCCGGCGCTTTGCGCATGGTCTCGCGCATATGGCTGATGAGGGTTTGTATCTCTTTGCTCTTGACCTCTTGCGGAGAGAGAGCGCGCGCCTGCTGCCGCAGAACGGGTTCTCCGGCATGAACGATGGGTAGAATCATGACTCTCCTTCGACGCTAGAGTAGCGCGCCGAAGGAGAATCCGCCAAAAGGGCCGCTCCGGAAAAAGGTCATCGAGCCGAAACCGCCGCGCTCTCTTTTTCGATGGGTGCGCCCACCAGATTTCCCCATTCCGTCCACGAGCCGTCGTAATTTTTTACCCGGTCATAGCCGAGAAGATATTTCAGCACGAACCAGGTGTGCGAACTGCGTTCGCCGATGCGGCAATAGGCGATGATTTCGTCCTTGCCGGTTACGCCCTCGGCTCCATAGAGCTGCTGCAGTTGATCTGCGCTCTTGAACGTGCCGTCTTCGTTCGCCGCCTGCGCCCAGGGAATATTCGCCGCGGAAGGAATGTGGCCGGCTCTTTGGGCGGTCTCGCTCATGCCGGGCGGCGCGATGATCTTGCCCGTAAACTCGTCCACCGAACGCACGTCCACCAGATTCCCGCGCGTGCGGTTCTCCACGATGGCGAAGACGTCTTCCTTGCGGGCGCGCACTGACTCGTCGGGGCCCGAGGCATGATAAGTTGCGGGCGTGACTTTTGGTGCTTCCGTGGTGGTCGGGCGCTTCTCTTCCAGCCACTTCTTGCGCCCTCCGTTCATCAGGCGCGCGTCCTTGTGGCCGTAGTATTTCAATTGCCACAGAGCGTACGCCGCGAACCAATTGTTGTTGTCGCCGTACAGAATTACGGTCGTGTCGTTGGAAATCCCGGACTTGCCCAGCAATTGCTCCAGCGGTGTTTTGGAGATCAAATCCCGGCGCACATTATCCTGGAGCTGCGTCTGCCAATTCCAACCAACGGCTCCCGGTATGTGGCCCTGATCGTATGCGCTCGTATCCACGTCGACCTCCACCAGCCGGACTTTGGGGTCGTTCAGATGCTGCGCGGCCCACTCTGTGGATACCAGGACTTCGGGGTGCTTGTACTCTGCCATGCGTAATCTCCTCAAAACGAAATTAAGTCCAATAGAAAAAAACCCATCGTCATGGTTTTGGGCGATGGGCTCTTCAAGACAAAAGCGACCTGGAAATTGCCTTAGGTTTCAAGCTCCACGCCATTCGAATTAGGCCGACAACAACAGGTGCAGTTGGAAATCGAAGCGCTGAAACCGCTGGGTGCCATAACCTACAAACTACACCACAAAATAGGCTTTAGGCAACGATCCCGCAGGCATCCGGCGAGTCTTATCAGTCGACGTCTAGATGAGCCTGGGCCAGCGGCGTAGGCGGATACTGGGGGCGGAGAACCGTAACCTTGTCGCCCTCTGCGATAAACGCGGCATGCGCCAGCCCCAGAAATAATCCATGATCGAGCAGACCTGAAATCTCGCCGAGTCTTGCGGCCAAGCTGAAAGGCTCTCCGATGAATCCGAAATCGCAATCGACGAGATAGTTTTCCTGGTCGGTAAGGAACGGTTGGCCTGGTTTTTGCTTGTCCATACGCAGCTCCGGCTTGCCGCCGAGGCCGGCGACGTCATCCATCACCCAGGGTGCGGCGAAAGTGGAGACTTCCAAGGGAACACGTCGCCGGCCAAGCTGCGAAACGCGCTTCGAGGAATCCGCGATCACAAAAAAACGGCGCGAATGCCGGGCCACGATTTTCTCGCGTAGAAGCGCGCCTCCTGCGCCTTTGATCAGGCTGAGATCCGGAGCGATCTCGTCCGCGCCATCGATGTTGAGATCGATGCGTAGCCCGCGCTGCGGCGCGAAGATCCGCAAGCCAAGCTCTACGGCCCTCTTTTCGATGGGTAGGGATGAGGCCACGCCTTCGATCGTCAGACCATCGCGATGCACAGCCTCGGCGAGCAACTCCAGAAAATAACTCGCCGTGGATCCGCTCCCCAGACCCACGATCGTATGGTTGCGAACGTAACGCAACGCAGCATGCGCCGCGATTTTCTTTTCTTGTTCGAGTTGTTCCGGCGTTTTTGGGGAGTTCACGCCTCAAGCATATACTCGAAACAGCGTGCGCGAACCACCGAACAGGACCAGCCAAAGCGTCTCCACTCGCCATTTCCGTATCCGGCGCCTGCGGCGAAGCGAACTCCCAGCCGCGACCCTGCAGCTTGCGCGCTTCCTGATCGGCAAGAGCTTGGTTCGCGAACTTCCCGCCGGCCGCATCGTCGGCCGCATTGTGGAGACCGAGGCCTATCCGCCGGGAGATGCGGCTGGACACGCATTTCGAGGCCAGACGCCCCGAAATCGTTCGTTATTTCTCGGCCGCGGCCATGCCTACGTATACTTCTCCTATGGTTCTTGCTGGCTGCTCAACGTCAGCAGCGAACGGCCCGGCGTCGGGGCGGGCGTCCTCCTGCGCGCCCTCGAAATCTTCTACGGTTTCGACCTGATTCAGACTACAAAGGGCAAAACATCGCGTCCTGCCGATCTCGCCCGAGGTCCAGGTAGGTTAGGACGAGCGCTGCAAATCGATCGGAGCCTCGACGGCAAGGATCTATGTGCCAAAGGGCCCCTGTGGCTCGGGACCGAGGTATGGCCGCGAAAAGCAATCGGTAGAAATGTCCGCATCGGAATTTCGCGTGCGATTGACCGGCCGTTTCGATTTTATGAACGCGGCAATCCTTCCGTAAGTGGACCTCTTCGCCTCCGCATTTGAATCGGCCCCCAGGGATAGCCACCGGCCTTTTCTCACTGCGGGTCGGTTGCGGTCCATTTTCCGCTCGCGTGGACGCTCACCTCGACCATATCGCTCGCGCGCAGGATGAATGTGCTGGGGTTCTTCAATCCCCAGGCGATATAGGGAACGGAGAAATCGGAGTCCAAAGTGACTCCCGAACTCGCGCTCTTCAGCGTCACCGGAATTACCATTTCGTGATCCTGCCCCAGAAGGCGGAACTCTCCTTTGATTTCGACGTGCGAATCGCCCTCCAACTCCACGCGTCCATCAACATCCTTGGGAGCAAAACTGATCTCCGGATACCGCTGGCTCTCAATAATCTCTTTGTGCATTCTGGAATCGCGGCCTTTGTTGCCGCTTTCGCCGCTCGCGGCGCTGACAACGATCGAGCCTGTGGCCTTGCCTGTCGCCGGATCGAAGCTCACCTTTCCGCTTGTTAATGTGAATGTACCGTGTACGGTGTGCAGAGAGGACTTCAGTGTGAAGTGCACCGCCGATTGCGCCGGGTCGAGCTCCAAAGTTTTTTCTTGAGGGAACGCTGGCGCAGCCAGCAAACCCAGCGCCAGAGCGAAAAGTGCCACTCGATGCAGGCGAGGGCGGTTCACCATGACCTGGTTCACGAGGACCCCGTTCACCATGACCCCGTTCACCAAGAGAAGATCAGCCGCCATCCCAAGCGTGCCGGCAGATCCAGGCCGCACTCTGAAAGTGCCGACTCTCTTACTTGCGCGTTCAGCATCCGGGCAAAGAGCGCGGGCTCGGCCGCCAATGCTCGCAACGCTCGGCGCCGCAAGCGCGGATGCTTGTCCAAAAGAAGCATGAGCCTGGACGTCACGTGCGAGGTCCGGCCGATGCGCTCGTGCGCCGCTTGATACGATTGCAGATCGCTGCCCTTGATGGCTTCTACCAGCTTTGCCGCCTGCCTTATCCCCAACCCGATGCCTTCGCCGGTGAGCGGATCTACCGATCCCGAGGCGTCGCCAACGAGCGCCACTCCGCTGTGGTAAACGCGCCTCAGCCGCCGCAATGAGGCGCGGGCGCCGCGTATCTTCGTCGCGGGCGATGCCCCACGAAGGCGAGCCGCGAGTTCGGGAACTTGGCCGACAGCGTCGTGAAATTTCAGGCGAGAGTTGCGCGAAGACACCGCGACGCAAACCTCATCCTGCGCGATGGGAGCCGCGACGATCTCGCAATCCGGCGCCCAATAGACCTCAACGAAATCGCTCCATGGGCTCATACCGAAATGCTGGCGAGTCCCGAAGCGAACTCTTTCGTATCGCGTCTCGTCTAACCCCGCCCACTTGCGCACCGCCGAACCCTCGCCATCCGCGCCGATCACGTATTGGCATCGCACGGGCCGGCCATCACAGGACAATCCGCCCTCCCGCTCCAGCGTGACGCGAGCGCCCCACAGAATTTCAAGTCCCACGTCGGCTGCCCGCTGGGCCAGCCGTGAATGGAGTTCGGTTCGCCGCACTCCCAAGCCGAAGCCGTCTACAAAGCGAGCAGCGACGCGAGTTTCGCCATCGCCGTCGTTGAAGCGGATACCGGCAAACCGGGCACCTTCACCGCAATTCAGGCTGACGCCGAGCTTTTCCACCGCCGCAAGCGTGTCTGGCATCAGGCCTTCGCCGCAAGCTTTGTCGATCGGGGGATGATTGTGATCGGCCACGGCCACTCGCATACCCGCCTGCGCGGCGAGAATGGCCGTGGCCAGCCCCGCCGGGCCTCCGCCCACCACAAAGAGATCGGCGCAAAGCCCGCCACGCAGATTGCCGGATAGAGGCTGGCTTCGGAACGAGTTCATCTCACGCTCTGACGTTTGCTCTGGCACATCAGGTGAGTTTAGACGAAAAGGAAGGATAAAAAGTTGGAAGCTATTTTTTGCGGCGCAACAGCTGATCCGTCAGCCACCTAGCCGGCTTTTCGGGGCCGCAGGTTGCGCTCCGCCACAGGTTCCAGCAGCCGCAGGATATGTTCGTTCGATTCCGCGTCGAAACGATAAGACAATGCATCCGCCGCGGTCGGATCTCCGGCTAGTTCCAGCTCGGAGTTGTCGAGAACGATGTCTCCGTTGTTACGGATTCGAAACTCTGTCCCCACTTGCGTGGGAATGATCACTTCGGTTCGTCTTTCGGCCATCGGGTCTCCCGCGCACTCCCTCCATGTGATGCAAAAGCGAGCGATTCGTTCCCCTAAAGGATTACAATTGGTGCATGCGTTATCTTGTTCGTGCGCGAGTCAAAACCGGGCGCGAGGCGGACTTGCTGCACGCCATCGAGCGCGGCACGCTGGGCTGCGGCTCCGTGGCCGAAGGCGAATACCTGCGCAATATGAAGGACGCCCGGGTCTGCGAGGATCAGACCACGCGCTGGGTCGAGGTGTGTTACTGTCCGAGTCCGCTGCTCGAGGAGCGGCCTTATTGGGAGGAATATTTCGACCTCACCCGCGTGCAGGACGCTCACGATCGCCGCCGCTGCCGCGACGAAAACGGCACCGAATCTTGGGCCTGCGGCTCCTGCGATTGCACGGAAAGGCTCGAGAAGCGCCTCGCGGAAACCGGCAAATCTTTCTTGGATGTGCTTCGTGATAAGGTCCAGGCGGACTCTGCCCGTGCTGCGGTTCGCGGACGCGAACAAAAATGAGAATCGAGGCGCTTTACTGAACTTGCCCTCAGCCCTCGGCAAACTACCGCGAAGTAGGTAAAATCAGCAATCCCATGCCCGGTTTGTTGTGTCGGCGTAGTCGGAGTCGAAACGTGCCCCTTTTCCGTGGAACAGCCATTCATTGCAAATCGCCGCGCATCTTCAGGCCGCGGCTGAAAAATACGTTCGTCCTCGCGGTCGTAGCCGGGGCTCTCTGTGTTTTCGCTGCGGGCTGCGCTTTCCTCTCGGCACAAACACAAAACGCGACGCCGATCTCTTTGGATGCCTCCCGCATCGTTCCCTTTCTCAATCAGACTCTGGGCTGGTTTCGGCAGATGACTGCGGACCAACAGTTGGCTTCCGATGCGAGTGAAGAAGTGCTGGTAACGGACAATCGCCAGCTCGGCGATCAGATCGTGCGCGCCGCTTTTGATTTCGCTCGCGCGGAAGCCGAGGCCATCAACAGTTCTCTGCGGCAAGCCCCTCCGCAAGGGGGAGCCGCGACGCAGGAACAAGCCATGCTGCAGGCCGAGCAACGCATGGATAAGCAGATTGCCGATCTTCAATCGGTGATAAGTTCCTTGAATGCCAAGCTTCCTGCCGCCGTTGGCAAGCAGCGCCAGCTGCTTCAGGACCAGATCACCGAGACGCAAAGTGAAATCGATCTCGCGAAAACTCGCAAGAGCGCGATTCAAAGCATGGTGGCCTTCGTCAATGGCATCGGCACCCCCGGCGAAAATTCGGGAATACTCGCCCAAATCGACGCTTTGGCGGCTTCGGTCCCCAGCTTGGCGGCAGCGCCGGCCAGTGCAAACCAAAATCCCTCGAAGGATCAGCCGAATGCCCCACCGAACGCGCAGCCAACCGCGAATACCGAAGCAGCCGCAGGCCAGCCGGCCGGCATCTGGGAGTTGGGCGCGGACCTTTTCGGAATCGCTCAGAAGCTGCGCACCATCGACAGGGCCATCAATCAAACCGACGCGCTGACCAAGACCGTCGGCGACCTCAGGGCGCCGCTCTCCGTTCGTTTGCGGCAGCTATCGCAACAAAGCGACCAGCTCGCGAACGCTCCGCCGGCCAAGGACCTGGCCACTATAACGCAGCAGAAGCAGGAAGCCGACGCCACTACGGCTGAGTATAAGCAGCTCGCCTCCATTGCCGTTCCGCTCGGCAAGGTATCCATACTCCTCGGGCTTTTTGATAAGAGCCTGGAGAATTGGCACACGGAAGTCAGGGGCGACGTCAGGGGCCAATTGGAACGGCTGCTCGCGCGCCTGCTGGTCCTGGCCATTTTCATCGGGTTCGTGCTGGTCTTGGCCGAGATCGCCAAGCGAACCGTCTATCGTTACGTTCACGAGCCCCATCGCCGCTATCAATTCTTATTGCTGCGCAAAATCGCCATGGCCGTGGCCATTGTGGCCATTGTAGGCTTGGCCTTCGCCAGCCGTTTGGAATCGGCCGTGACCTACGCTGGCCTCCTTACGGCAGGCATTGCGGTGGCGCTCCAGAACGTGATTGTCGCCCTGGTCGGTTACTTCTTTTTGATCGGCCGCTATGGCATCCGCGTAGGCGACCGTGTGCAAATCAGCGGCGTCACCGGAGAGGTGGTGGATATCGGACTGGTGCGCCTGCAGGTAATGGAAATGGGAGGCAGCGCGGCGGACATCCCGACCGGCCGCGTGGTGGCTTTCTCGAACTCGGTGGTTTTTCAGCCCACCGCCGGCATCTTCAGGCAAATCCCGGGAACCAACTTCGTCTGGCACCAGGTTTCCCTAACCGTGGTCGCGGACAGCGATTTTAAGATGGTCCGGGAAAGACTGCTTCACGCGGTGGAGGGCGTGCTCGCCGACTATCACGACGAACTCGAGCGGCAGAATCGCGCCATGGAGCGAACCTTGCTTAGCGCTCCGCCGAATGGATTGCGGCCTAAAATTCATCTGCGCCTGACGCCTGGCGGCCTCGAAGCCATAATTTTCTTTCCCGTGGATTTGCGGCACGCCGCGGAAATTGACGAGCGCGTGACGCGAGAACTCATGAAGGCTGTCGATCAAGAGCCCAAATTGAGGCTGGCGGGCTCGGCCCCGGCGATTAGCGTGAGATCCGACCTTCCCGCAGCCGGCGCTGCCGCCGGTTAAATACTCCGTCGCCTAAACGCCCTCCGTTTGCTGGCTCGCAAGTTGCAGCACTTCCGCCAAATGAAAAGCTCTTCGCCCGGTCGTCTGGGCGATCTGCTCCCGGCAGCTGAAGCCGTCCGAAACCACAAGCGTATCCGCCGAGGCTTCGCGCACCGCCGGCAAAAGAACCCTCTCCCCGATGGCCCTCGAAATTTCATACTTCTCGCGCTCAAACCCGAAAGCGCCGGCCATGCCGCAGCAACCCGAATCGAGCGGCTGCAGCTCCGCTCCCATGTCACGCAGCAGGCCTTCTCCGTTGCTCTTGATCAGCGCTTTGTCATGGCAGTGCCGGTGCAACAACACCTTTCGATCCAGTCTGAAGGGCCGATACGCCCCATCCTGCGACTGCAAAAACTCACCGAAGAGAAAACTCTGATCGCGCAGCCGCGCCGCCCGCGCGTCCTTGGGAAATAGCGCCCACAGTTCGTCGCGAAACACCGAAGCGCAGCTCGGCTCCAAAAAAATAATGGGAAGGCCCGCGTCGATTTCACTCCCTAACGCCTTCATGGTGTGAACGAGATACTCTTTTGCCTCATCGAGCATTCCGAAATCGTAAAGCGGCCGTCCACAGCAGAGATGCCTCTGGGGCACGCTCACCCGGAATCCGGCGCTCTCTAAAACTTCCACCGCCGCGCGTCCGATCTCCGGATGAAAGTAGTTGGTGAACGTATCCGGCCACAGAACGATTTGCGGCCGCACCGCACTGCTCTCCGCAGCGGAATGTTTCCGGCTTCCCGCCCAGCTTTGGAAGGTGCGGCTGGCGAATCGCGGCAGCTTCCTTTCGCGCGGCAGCCGAAGCAAAAGGCGCATCAGCTCCTCGAATCCGGGCGCGTGACTCAGCAGATTCGCCGTCCCCGGGGAGAAGGACGCCAGCCGCGCCCAGCGATCGATCCTTCCGAAAAATTCCGCGTGCAACGGCCTTCGCCTGCCTTCGTAGTAGTGCGAAAAAAACTCGGCGCGATAAGTGGCGATATCGACGTTGGTGGGACACTCCGATTTGCACGCTTTGCAGGAAAGACACAGATCGAGCGCCTCTTTGACGTTCTCGTCCCGCCAGCGGTCCCGCACGATTTCGCCTTGCAGCAGCTCAAACAGCATATGCGCGCGGCCCCGCGTGCTGTGTTTCTCTTCCAGCGTCACCATGTAGCTCGGGCACATTGCGCCGCCCAGCGTCTTTCGGCAGTCGCCCAGTCCCACGCAGCGCACCGTGGCTTTCGCGAACGAGCCGCCGTCGTTCGGAAACTGAAAATGGGTCGTCACCGGCACCGGCTTGTAGTCGGCCCCCAGCCGCAGATTTTCGGTCGGAAGATAGGCGTTCACGACTTTGTGGGGATTCATCTTGTTGGCGGGGTCCCAGGCCGCCTTGAATTCGCCAAACGCCTTCACCAACTCCGGCCCAAACATCTTCGGCAGCAACGCGCCTCGCGACTGTCCGTCGCCATGCTCGCCCGAAAGCGACCCGCCGTAGCTCACCACCAGATCGGCGGCGCGTTCCACGAATTCGCCATAATTGCGAATGCCCGGCTCGCTTTCGAGATCGAAGCTGACGCGCATATGAATGCAGCCGTGCCCGAAATGGCCGTAGAAGGCGGCGTGATAGTTGTATTCGTCAAGCAGCTTGCGGATGTCGCGAAGATACGCGCTCACTTTTTCCGGCGCCACCGCGGCATCGTCCCAGCCTTCCCATTCGGGCGGCGCCCCGGGGGCTGCGGCCGCGGCGCGCGCGCCCGATTCGCGTATCTTCCACACCCATTTCGCCTCGGCGCTCGTGTAGAGCCGTACATCCGGCGATGCGGGCGATTGCTTCAGCCGCTCGCTGAGTCTCTTCGCCAGCGCGTCCGCCTCCCGGGGATCGTCCGATCCAAATTCAACCAGCAGGATTCCCCGTCCCTGGGGCAGCACCTCCAGATTGGGCGTGCCCTTCTTGCGCAGCCCATCGACGATGCTGCCTTCAAAGCCTTCCAATCCGATCGGCCCAAACGGCAAGATTTCCGGCACCCGTTCGGCGGCGATGAAGACGTCCGGATAGCCCACTCCCAGTAAAGTTCGGTGTTGCGGACTTTGGATCAGTCGGAGCTTAGCTTCCAGCACCGTGACGCAGGTGCCTTCGCTGCCCACCAGCGAGCGCGCGACGTGGAAGCCATTTTCGGGCAGCAGTTGATCGAGGTTGTAGCCCGAAACGCGCCGGGGAATCTTCGGATACCGCGCGCGAATCAGATCGCCGTATTCGTCGCGGATCGCCGCAAGCTTGGAGTAAATCTCGCCTTTCCGCCCGCCGGCGGCGATGACCGCTCTTAACTCCTCCTGCGATGTTGGCCCAACGCTCAGCTGCGTCCCGTCGTACAACAGGACACGAAGCTCCTCCACATTGTCCACGGTCTTACCCGCAAGCAACGAATGCGTTCCGCAGGAATTGTTGCCGATCATTCCGCCCAGCGTGCATCGGCTGTGCGTCGAGGGATCGGGGCCAAACGTCAGATGGTGAAGTTCGGCGCGTTCACGCAGCCGGTCCAATACCACGCCCGGCTGGACGCGCGCGGATCTGGCCTCCGCGTCGATCTCCAGGATCCGGTTCATGTATTTGGTGAAATCGAGAACCACGGCCACATTGCAGCATTGTCCGGCGAGGCTCGTCCCCGCGCCGCGCGGCAAAACCGGAGCGTCATACTTTCTGCATGCGGCCACAGTCGCGATGACGTCGTCTTCGTCTCGCGGAATGACCAGGCCAATCGGGACCTGTCGGTAATTCGAGGCGTCGGCTGCGTAGAGCGCGCGGCTGCCTCGGTCGAAGCGGACCTCTCCCTTTACTGTTTTTTGCAGGTCCTTTTCCAGCTCGGCCGCTTGCGCAAACGAATCCACCGGCTTGGCGTGTGAACTTTGCGGTAAAGGTAGAAGAGTCTTCAAGGGGTCTCGAGGCTCGGATATATGGGCTTCGCCCTCAGACAGCCGGTTGCACGGCGGGCTCGGCGCTCGGCGTCGGTTCCACGTCCATCTCCTCGGTCTTGATCCAAACCGCGAGGATAGCGCCCAACAACAGCAGGCCGATGCTTCCGTAAAACGGCAATTCCCAGTCGCCGGTGGCATCGATGATCTTCCCGGCAATTACGGGAGAGATGATCGCCGCCAGCGCCGATCCCGAATTCATAAAGCCGCTGGCAAACCCGGAAAAGTTCGGAGCGATATCCATCGGAATCGCCCATATTGGACCGACCGTGAATTCCGCGAAAAAGAACGCCAGGCTGAGGAAAATGGCGGCGGAGGTCAAATTATGAACCAGGACGACCGGAATCATCATCACCAGAGAACAAAGGAACCCGAATATGATCAGGTTTCGGCGCGCCTTCTTGCGGTCGCCCGTCCTCTCGAAGATGCGATCGCTCGCCACCCCGCCCGAGAAATCCCCCAGCACGCCCGCCAGAAAAACGCCGGCTGAGAAAAGAGCGCTGTGATTCAAGTTCAAGCGATAGTTGTGCAGGAAAAACTGCGGCACCCAGGCCAGAAAAAACCACAGCGTCCAGCCATAGCAAAAATAGACCACGGTCACCAGCGTCATCCGGCGAGCCAGCCGGAGAAAGGGGACCTGCCCGTTCCCACGCTCCCTGCGGTCTCGTGCCTTTGCAGTTGGCTTCGTTTCCGCCGCCGTGATCGATGCCCGCGCAGAAGGATGTTCGGCTGGATCGTCGCGAAAGTACCAGGCCCACGCGATGGCCCAACCCAGGCTCACGATTCCGAGAACTACGAACGATCCTCGCCACGCCACAATGGCGATTAGTCCCGCGACCACCGGTGGCGTGAGGGCGTTGCCCAGCCGTGCTGCCGAATGCGTTATTCCTTGCGCGAAGGCGCGTTTTCCTTGACCCATCCACGCGGACATGGCTCGCGTTGCTGTCGGCAAGGCAGACACGCCGATGCCCAGCATCACGCGGCCAAAGATCATCGCCCCCATTCCGTTGGCCAAGCCCATGAACACGGTTGCCGCGGACCAGATCACCGCGAATACCGTAAGAGCCACCCGAGCTCCCACACGGTCGCTGATCCACCCGCTGATGATTTGGCACGCCAGATAAGGATAAGCAAACGCCGAGAAGATCCATCCTAAATCGGTGTTGCTGAGATGCAATTCGTCTTTGAAGACGCCGGCCGCAGTGCTGACGTTCACTCGGACCATGTAGTTCAGCGCATACATTGCGCACAGCAAAGTCAGCACTACGGTCGTGGCCGGAATGCCCGTTCGATTCGGCGATTCCGTTGGTTTCGTATGCACTGTCTCTCCAGAGAACAGCCGCCCGCGCCAAGCGGAACTATCGCGCCGCTTTGGCCGGCTCGGTCTTTTGGGCTGGAGCGAGGACATTCAGCGCGGCCATGACCCCGCCCTCACGGTGCGGTACGCCCGCCAACCGCAGTCCCATCTCGATTCCGCTCAGAGTTCCCGCCAGCATAAGGTCATTGAATCCGCCCATGTGCCCGACGCGAAAAACTTTTCCGGCCAGTTTCCCTAAACCAGCTCCCAGAGACATATCGAAATTGTCCAAAATGATCTTCCGCAGGCGGTCCGCGTCATGGCCTTCCGGCGTGAAAATCGCCGTCATGGAATTGGAATATTCCAGCGGCTCCTCGCACACGATTTCCAGTCCCCAGGCGCGCACTGCGGCGCGCGTGGCTTCGGCGTGCCTTGCGTGGCGGCGAAAGATATTGGCGAGCCCCTCCTCGCGCATCATTTTCAGCGCCTCGCGCAGGGCGAAAAGAAGATTCGTCGCCGGCGTGAAGGGGAAGAAACCGGACTCGTTCTGCGCCAGCATTGGCTGCCAATCCCAATAGGAGCGCGGCAGTTTTGCGTTCTTGTTGGCGAGCAGCGCTTTCTCGGATACGGCGTTGAACCCCAGCCCGGGAGGCACCATCAATCCCTTCTGCGAGCCGCAGACCGTGACGTCGACCTCCCATTCATCCATTCGGTAATCGATGCAAGCCAGCGACGAAATTGCATCCACGATCAGCAAAGCGGGGTGCCGCAGGCTGCTCATCACGCGCCGTACTTCGGGAATGCGGCTGGCTACGCCCGTGGAAGTTTCGTTGTGAACCACCACCACGGCTTTGACCGCATGTTTCCCATCGGAGACCAACCGGCGCTCGAGTTCCGCCGCTGAAGCGCCCCGCCGCCAGTTTCCTGGAACGTAATCCACGTCCAGGCCGAGCCGTTCCCCGATCTGCCGCCAGGCATTAGAAAATTGACCCGTCTCGAAAATGATCACCCGGTCGTCGGCGGAAAGCGTATTGACGAGCGCCGCCTCGCACGCGCCCGTTCCGGACGAGGGATAGACGATCACGCGTCCTTTGGTCTGAAATACGTCGCGCAAGCCGCCAAGGACCTGCAGGCCGAGTTCGGCGAATTCCGGTCCCCGGTGATCGATCACCGGCTGATCCATTGCCCGCAGGATGCGGTCCGGAACGTTTGTAGGCCCCGGAATCTGAAGAAAATGACGGCCTGTGTGAATCATTTCATCCATCAACCAAAGCGATCTTCTCGCATTTATATCACATCGCCCGCCGCGCCATTCCATGCGGCCATTGCCCACGCCCAGACGTCGGTGTGCGAGAAGCGAAGCGTCCGCGGCGAAGCATTTGCCGCAATCGCCTGTGTTTCGCACCGGAACAGGCCAGCGCGTTCCGGAACAAGCCATTAGCATTTCGCTGGCAACGCCTGACGCTATCTCCCTTGTTTTCAGGAGTTCCAACAGCATGCCTCTGGCTACTCCCGTGCCCCTGTATCTGCGTTGATGTAAACGCATGGGCAAAAGGAGAGGGTCAATGGGAGAGAGCATCATCGAGCAGGAGTTTGGCAGTGAGCAGGAGATCGCGGGGGAAGTGCGTCTATGGCAAGCCGTGCTGGTAAGAACGATTCAGGAGTGGGTTTCTGGGCCGCTCCGCCAGCAACTTCAGGCGGAACAATATCTGTTCCATGACGACACGGATTTTCCTCGGGTCTGCCAATCGGCTGGACTGGACCCGGACGATCTCCGGGCACGGCTGAAAAGGATCCGCAGCCGGCAGTCACAAGGAAGTGATGCTATCGCGGCCTAGCGCGAGAACTGCAATCGTTTTCACGCGCCTTGCGGGCGGGACGCCGCCGGAATCATTCGCCCTTTTTCCAGCGTGAAGACCAGCCCGCGCCATTCGATGCGGTTGACCGTAAAGCTTCGCAGCCAGAGGAAGAACCAGAAAAGGTCGTGCAAGGGCAGGAGCCATAGCTTGCGCCGAACCACTGGATCTCGAAGTCCCCAGACGCCCACCACGTAGCCGCTGAACCATCGTGTTGCGAGGTAAGCAAAAATCCAGACTGCACCTGCCGTCCAGGAAGGAGCCAGAATAGCGGCTGCCGCTGACCACGCCACGCCCTGCGTCATCAGCAGCCCGAAATGTCCGCCCGGCCGGATGTGCCGCAATCCCACCAGCCAGCGCTGTTCATGGTGAAGATAGTCGCGCACGCTTTCCGAGGGGAACTCCATTTCGACTGGATCGCCAGCAAGTTCCACCCGATATCCTTTTTCCGCGATTCGCCGGCCCAATTCGTAATCGTCGGAGTGCATATCCAGCAGCGGAGCAAACCCGCCGATTTCGGCCAGCCGTTCGCGTGGAAATGCCGCCGTCGATCCCATCGTAAATTTCAGGCCTTCCAGTGAGCGTGCCGCCAGAGCCGATCCCGAGAAGGAAAGCGATCCCATCGTGTCCATGATCGCTCCGAAAGAGGGCGCCTCGAGCGCCCGGTAGAGAGCGGTAACGGCTCCCACATTCGGATCCGCGAATTGCGCGGCCACCTTGTGCAGATAGTCCGGCGCGACGCGCACGTCGCTGTCGGTAATCACCAGCAGCGGATAGCGAGCCTCCTCGGCCAGCCGGCAAAGCTTCCCTACTTTGTTGTTGGTGCCCTTCGTCTCTTCGCCCACCAGCAGCCGAATGGAACTCTCCGGAAAATCGCGCATCAGCCGCCGCACCACCGGCACCGCCGGATCGTCTTCGTCGCTAACGGCGAAAAGAATCTCGTACTTCGGATAGCCCTGCCGGCAAAAACTGGCGAAGTTCTCATACGCGCCGCGATCGAGGCCTTTCAGCGGTTTAAGGATGCTGACTCCCGGCGTGTACTCGCCAGCCGCCGCGCTGGCGCGATTCCGGGAAGCTCGAAAAAAACGCCACGCTGCCCAGGCGCTGAAAAGATAAAACGCCATTGGCGCCAGTGCCGCCACGAACACGACGTCGCGAAGATCGCGAAATAAATCCAAGCCGCGTGCAAGCACTGGCGTCTGGTCTACCCACGACAGCGCCACCCCGAGGCAAATGAAAATCACGCCGGCCCAGCGTACTGCGCTCAGCCGTTCGCGCAGCAGGAACTTCGCGCCCAGCGCGCCCGCCACGTACGCGAGCGACGTTGCCGGAACCACGAAGCTCACCGGGTACCACGACAGCATCGTCAGGAAAGCGTAAAACGACAGCGCCATCAGGCTCACCGCGATCCACAGCCACACCTGGCGTAGCGAGCGAAGCAGAACTCGATAGATCGCCGCAGGCGAAAAGTCGCTCACCTCGCCGATCTGTTTCATCGCATGGGTAAGGCTGATCTCGCCCAGGGTCCCCGTGAGCACCACGAAAGTGAGGATTAGCGCCGTGCGCATTGAGGTTCGTTCAGCTTACGGAGCGGCTGGCAACGGCTTGAGGCTCCGTCGTGCGAGGAGGCGTGCGGCTTACCAGAAAAACGCCAAACACAATCAGCAGGATGCCGATGATGCGCGGCACTGGCACGTGTTCTCCCAGCCAAATGTATCCCAGCGCGGGCACCAGCGCGTAAGTGATCGCGGAAAACGGCATGACGAAGCTGTAGTCCGCCCAGGAAAGCACGAGCATGTGGCAGATCATGAAAAGAAGCATGCAGCCGATGCCCGCCCAAATCGTGCCGCTGGTGAATGTGTGGACGACTCCGCGCCAGATCGCCTCTCGGCTCGAGAAGTCGATGGTCTCCAGCCCTTTCATGCCTTTGTCCAGAATCGTATTCCCCCCTGATCCGAGCACGATCATCAGAATCAGGAAAAAATACGTCTTCGCCTTCAGGCTTTTGGCTGAGGAAGCAAGCTGGTCCATATGCGGGAGAAGATCGAATCCGAAGCGTGTGGCACTAAGTGGTCGCGCTGCCCATGGCCGCAGGAGCAGCCTGCGCCGACTTCTTGCGCTCGTGCAAGAAGCGGAAAAACTCCACGCCCTCGCGCAACCGCCGCTTCATCACTTCGGGGCTGCGCACCATGCCGCCCACCAGCGAGAAGATCTTGCGCGGCCGGAAGTAAAACTTCCGGTAGAAATCCTCCACCGAATCGAAAATCACCGTGGAAGAGAGCGTCGGAAAATTCAGCGCGGCGATCTGCACGCCGTGCGTATCCACCAATTCGCCGGTTTGAATCTGCAGCCAGCCCTGCTCTTGCGCCTGCCGGTAAAGTTCCGTGCCCGGATAGGGCGCCGCCAGCGAAACCTGGATCGTCTCCGGCTCGATCTCGCAGGCAAACCGGATCGTCTCTCGAATCGTTTCCGGCGTCTCTCCGGGCAATCCCAAAATAAAGGTGCCGTGAATCGTGATTCCCAGTTGTCTGCAGTTGCGCGTGAATTCGCGCGCGATGTCCAGCCGCGTGCCCTTCTTGATGTTGTTCAGGATCTGCTGATTGCCCGATTCGTATCCCACCAGAAGCAGCCGCAGCCCGTTCTCGCGCATGATA
>Ga0335081_10000244_pt1 | contig 103844 bp, 78 predicted proteins | sample Lox_Sample_35_FD_206713 | JGI IMG/M metagenome (GOLD analysis project Ga0335081, IMG submission 206713) | Soil microbial communities from Loxahatchee National Wildlife Refuge, Florida, United States - Lox_Sample_3.5 | ecosystem: Environmental > Terrestrial > Soil > Wetlands | place: USA...
TGTTTTTCTTTGTGGCCCATAGGAGATAACCCCTTTCTGCTTGGGTTACCTTAATTATGAGCCTACGAATTAAAAACAGTATGTATCCGATAGGTATTCGGTTACATTTAATTTGAGCCTACGCGCCAAGGATTAAAAAACATGGATTTTGTGCAAAATCACCGATTTTTTGGGTATATTTATTATTGTATGGGTGGGTTGGACCATTTTTCGTAACAAAAAGCATTACTTATACTTGCTTTGATTTTTGCAACCTACCTATTTTAAGATTAATAGGACTGGATTGCGTAAATCACATTTACGCGGCCTATTCTTTATATAGCCAGGAGACCCTCTTATGATATTGATCTGCGCCAGAAAATATGCTTATCTTTTGACGCTCTTCGTACTGTCGGCAGCTGGGGCGCTTTTAGCGGATGACATGTGCGAATTGACCATTACGAGCTGCCCCCAGGATTTTAACGGCCAGACAATCACGGTGCCAGACAATATCGTGAAATTGTCCTCGCTGGTGCACGCGTGCAATGCGGCACGCACACTGACAACTGGTACAGGTGGGACCTCTTCTATCCTTTTCGTGATAGACAACACGGGAAGCATGAAGGGGAACGGCGGAAACGATCCGGGTGGAGCACGGTTCTCGGTTACCAAGGCCTTGCTCGATACGATCATGGCGAAGGAGCCGAATGCCGAAGTGGGACTTGTGGTGTTCCGCGAACATCTCTTTTTCGATACAACTACCACCGAATATTACACTCAGTTTTTCAAGGCACTTCATCCTGTCCTGGATAACGAGCCGCGTCAGGCGTATTTGCCGTTCCTGGTTCTTAACCAGACTTATCAGACGTCAGCCGGTCCGAAGATGGGAATCGACATCATAAAAGATATTCTTACCACCAATTCAGCCGGAGACGATTTAGTTTACCAGCCAAGTTGGCCCAATCCCACCGGCGGTGAAACCAATATTAATGGCGCGATCATCGCTGCCAAACAGGAGTTCCTTTCCGCAAAGAATCCTGCAGCCAATCAATATACGATTCTTATGACTGACGGCGAGCCCACGGGTCGTTGGCAGGCGGGGTACGATTCTTTATGGTTCTCCACCCCGACCGGTGTCGCTGGCCTCCCCACCACATTCACAGTGTTTTTCAACAAGCAGGGACAGGCGCCGGCTTGCCTCACCACGATGACAAACAATGTAAAGATAAACGGCTATTCATCTTCAAACCCGGAAAGCAATATCTGGGCGCTTTCCGGCGTGAATTACTCGACGCTTATGAGTCTGTTGATGACTAACGTGATACAGAATATTCTCGTCGGCGGAAACCCGACAAAAATGGTTCTCAATAACAAGACGTCCGCGATTTACCTCGACAGCTCGTTTTTCTTTACCGACACCTTCCCGTTGACCAGCGCTCTGACCACCATCAGCATGGGAATCACCTACCGGTACGTGAATCCGCAGACCAACATGCTGTCCGACACCATTGTGCAGGTCTCTTTTTCGATCAAGAGAGATCCAACGGTGACCACCTTGCCCAGCGGACTTTCCGAAAATTGCACGCCCGGTGCGCCGGGCACCGTGCCGGTGACCGCGATCCTGCTGGACACGAACCAGGACGGTTATCTTGACAGAATAGACCTTACGTGGACCGACACCTCGGCGATCAATCCCACCATGCCTTCAATCGCGCAATTCATCAAGACCCTGCAAATAACCGCCCTCGACGGCAAGACGGTGAACCTCAACGCGGTGACGCTCGTGCCCGACCTTGCAAATAAAACCATTCATGTCATTCTTCAGGAAAATTCCGGTCCCGAGCTCGAAACGGGATGGCAAAGCGCCAACGTCACTTTGACGCAGATTGCAATGACCGTGAGTGGCGGACCCTTTGTGGTCACCAAGGTCGTCGACGGCGCATTGCCGGTCATAAAGAGTCTCTGCTTTTCGCCGGCCCCGGCGGGCGACTCCCTGCGGGTGATTTTCAGCGAGCCCGTGGCAAGCCTTACGCCGCCCCTTGATCCGAACACCATCTTTACCCTTTACATGAACAACGCCCCGTTCACCTTTACCGGGACGAACCCGAAACAGGTCATCAAGAACAGCGATAATTTCATCTACGTTTTCGATCCGAGCACGCCGCTCACGGGTCTCGACACCGTCGTGGAAGGCAAAAGGCCCAAGTTCCCTCTCTCGCTGTGCGGCGGTGTGTCCATCGTGAAGAGTTCCATTGTCATCGGCAACCCGTTCGTTCCCGGAAAGACCCTCGTTCCGGTGAACGGTCCCACGGACCTGCGCACCGGCACGCGCATTGAGATAACGCTGGTGCCGTCCATTATCGCCAGCCTCAAGGCGGGAAAAGTCAAAGGCACCATTTCAATATTTGACGTCGTGGGCAACCTTGTCGCCAATGACACCCTTACCGTTGACCAGAACAACGTCAAATTGTTCTATTTCTGGAATGGAAAAACAAGCAAAGGCATGATGGCATCGGCCGGAACGTATCTCGGCCGCGTCTTTGTTGAAGACCTTGACCAGGGCAAGAAACAAAACATCAGATTGAATATCGGAATCAAAGGCGCCGGGAAGTAGCGAAGCGGCGCGGCAGGGTTTTATTTACGGAACCGTAATGCGGTAGGCGGCCTGATGCGCGGCCTGCGGCAGCAGCTGGTGAAGGGCGAAGGCTAGTGCAAGCCCTGCGTCTGCTGCCGCGGGCCGCACGCTTTTCGGGCGGGAGCCGTTTACCGAAACAAAGATTGCGGCGTTTTGCTTTTGGGGAAAAGTCAATAGCGCGGATTTTAATCCTTTTGTCGATACCTGAAGGGTGTCGTCCTTCCAGAACGCCTTTATAGCCGGTTCTTCCGTTCCTGAAGCGATTTCCCATGTGATGCAGTTGGGCGGCACATTGGGGAACCCCGGCACAAATGTCCAAGAAACTGAGCGCTGGGCCTCCGGCCTGGTCCAGGTGCGGATAAGCCTGGCAAGATTTCCGTATTCTTTTTCCCGGTAGTCAAAGCCGTGGTTTTCTTCCGGATATTCCCGGTGCTCCACGGGTACGCCGTTGTTTTCGAGCCATGCTACGAATTTCATCACCTCGGCGAAAGGGTAGATGCGGTCGTTTCCCGCGTTGATATTAAGAATCGGCCGCTGCATCAGGTTCTGAGGATGGAGCTTTATGCCGAACGAATACAGCATGGCACCGTAACCCGAGACCGCGATAAAGCCGGCAAACGGCGCGCACACGGTGTTTGCCGCAAGGTAGCAGCCGGTGGCGCCGTCGGAAACGCCCGCCAGGAATATTTTGTCGGGATTCACCGGATAGCAAAGCGTCATGAACCGCACGGTCTGAAGCACCCGAGACATCCCGCCGGGGCTCCACCACGGCGTTTCCCTGTTTGCCGAGGGGCTTGCAAGGAACAGATTGAACGTGTCTCCAAGGCTGGAAAGCATGTCGTAGGCAATTTCACCCTTGGTGGTTTTTGAAGTGCCTGTGCCGCCGTGGAGATACACAATGAGAGGATACAGGGTGTCGCGGCGGATGGCCGCAGGAGTTTTCCAGCCAAGAGTGTAAGCTGAGTGGAACGTGTCTTCAAGGATGGCGGTGAACACGCCGCACCGACCTTCATGGGCTTTTCTTGCAACCTGCGCAAGTGAATCCTGCGCGGCGGCAAAACATTTATATGATTTAAGAGAATCGGTAAGCGCAGAAGAAGGAGCCACGAACCATCGGGCATACTGGTCTGCCGCTTCCGGCGGCATGGCGACTTGCCATTGGCAGAAAAACAGAAGTAATACGCCTGCAAGAAGGAGGTGTCTCATTGAGGATTTGCGAGTTATTTAAATAGAAAGATAACGTTATTGCTTTTCGGATTGCAGGCTTCGTTCAAAATCTTCCCTCGTGCGGAATATTGGAACAAACGAATCGAACCCGATGATGGTGATGATGCTCATGATGTCCTCGTTCGCGCCGAAGAGCACCATGCCGCCCTTTTTTTCCTTGAGACGGTTTTGGTAATTGAGCATGAGGGTCATCGCGCTTGAATCCAGGTGCGTGGTTTTTGACAGGTCGAGCGCAATTTTGGGCGCCGGCTGCTCCTTGATGGGCTCGAGCACTTTTCTAATCTCGGCCACGAACTTGATGACGAATTTTCCTTCGATGGAGATGATATTCCAGGAGTTCCATGCTTCGCTTGAAACTTTGACAGGGGGTTGTTCCATAGTACGCTCTTCCAGAAAAGGTACCTCAGCAAAGGATACAAAATGGCTGCAGGCGGTTCAAAGGCTTTCTTACAAAGAAAATACATATTCCGGAGACGCAGACAAATCAAATTTAACCAACCTGCCTGCTGCCGGCGTACAGCTCGTATTCGTACAGTCTGCATTCAATCGCGCCGCTGTAAAAAGGCGTTTTTTTATTCGCCTTGAGCCCAACCTTTTTCACGAGGTCGAAATTGCCGGCAAAGATATACCCGGTGCGGCCGGCGCACCGCTGTTTAAAAAAATCCCCAATGCCTTTGTAAACGGCCCGCAGGCCGGAGGCATCGCCCATGCGGAAACCGTATTCGGGATTTAAAAGCACGATTCCGTCGCCGTCCGGTATGGGCGTTTTCTCAAACTCACACACGGAAAATTCTATGGCATTTTCGACGCGGGCGGCAGCCGCGTTTTTTCGCGCATCGGCTATTCTGTCGGGATTTATATCCGTTGCGATGATTTTCACCAGGGGAGCGCCGTGCTCGGCAGAGGCAATCCGTTCCCGGATGACATCATAGATAGTTTTATCATACGGAATCATGTGCATGAAGCCGAAATTGGTGCGGAGCATGCCGGGCTTGCGGTTGAGCGCAATGAGGGCGGCCTCGATGGCAAGTGTACCGGTTCCGCACATAGGATTGACAAAATGGGAGGAGCCGTCCCAGCCTGTTGCGCGGATGACGCCGCTGGCAAGCGTCTCCTGCATGGGCGCGCTGCCCGGCAGCAGACGGTATCCGCGCCGTGAAAGCGGTTCGCCGGAGGTGTCGAGATAGAGCGTGCATTTTTCGTCCTGCCAGTACAGGTGGACGACCACGCCGGTGCGGCCGGGCCCGCTGTTGCAGCGGCTCCCCGTTTTTTGGGTCAACCGGTCGACAATCGCGTCCTTGCATTTGAGGTTGGCAAACCGGGTGTCGTTGATGGACGCGGTTTTGACCATTGACGTCACGGAGAGCGTGGTGTCGAGCGGGATCAACCGCTCCCATTCAAGCGCCGTGACCGCCTGGTACAATTCGTCCGGCGATGCGCAGACCGCGGTAAGCACCTCGAATAAAACGTGGTGCCCGGTTGACAAAGAGAGGTTGAGGAGCATGCAGTCCGCCATGGTGCCGCTGGTACGAATCCCGGTATGGTACTGACCCAGAACAGGCATTTTACATTCACGAACTTCTTTTACTAAATAAGGAGCGAGGCCCTTTGGACAGGTAATAAGGATATTGGATTTGTCGCGCTGAAAATCGTAAGGAAGCATGTGAGAAGATGTCCTGATTACGCGTGATGAAGCCAAACGTAAAAATACATTCTCGAAGCTTTAAACATGCGACAAGGCAACACTGGACCACCGTGCGAATCTATGGCCGCTTTAAGGCATTCAGCGGATGCCACGCGGGAATTGCCGAGATGATGGCGGGGGGCCTACCGTTCCTGAAAGTAAAGATCATTGCGCCTTTGTCATCGGTCGGCATAGGGAGCGTGTCGGGAAATTCATACCGTGAACCGAAGAGGGAAACGGTACATCGGCATTCGTTTTCTCCCTGGATGCCGACGGATGGGCTCACCTCAAGCGTGCATCGGGGCGAAGGAAAAAAATACCGTTTTGATTTAATCACGGCGAAATTCGCGTGATATTCATTGAGGAACGCAATAAAGTCAGGGCACGGGCCGGCCACGCTGTCGCATGATAAAACCTGTATGCCGTTCCCGCTTGTTAATACCGGCTCCAGGGATTGGACGGCGTTGCACGGATCGCCGGCCAGGATCACTGTTTGAACCGAAGCCCCGGGCGACAAGCGCATCCATGGGGCGATAACCTGCGAAAAAACGGATTGGGGAGCCTTTTCCCCCAGACCGGCAAGCCAGACTTTGCCGTTTGGCCAGCGGATGCCGGTAATGTTTGATTTTTTTATTAAAAATGAAACTGCCTGCGATGCGGCGGCATTACGCTGGATCACCAGTAAAACGGCAATCGCCAGTACAAACCCGGTTCCCGCAAACAGCAGATACCGCTTGACAAGGCCGCGTTTTGCCGTGCAGAGTCCGACAATGAAAAGCGCAGAGAAGCCATAGACGGCAGGAAAAAAACGGGGAAGCTGAAACATTGACATCGGCATCATTGAAACAACTCCGGCGCATTTGAGCATGAGGAGTATACTGGATTCGGCGGCGCGCATGCAGAACGGGACAAAAGGCGGGAAGACAACCTGAAGAAAAAAACCGGCAAGCGCTATCCACATGGACAGCGACATGAGGAAAATTGCAAACAGATTCACGATGATTCCTGAAAGAGACAAGGTTCCGAAATGGTAGGCGAGGATTGGCGCAGTGGTCAAAAACGCGGAAAAGGAGACGAGCAGCGCGGTCATAAGCGGCGCTGAGGCCTTTTTAATGAGTGACACCCGCTGCCCGTGAAAGGTAAAAGCGCCGGACAAGGCCGGGTACAAGGCGGCCAGGCCGAACGTTGCGCCAAATGACAATTGGTATCCCGGCGTAAAAAGTGACAAGGGGGAGAATATCAGCCAGACAGTGCCGGCTATCCCGAGCGAGTTGAGAAGGTATGGTTTGCGCTGGAAAAAAAACGAAATTAAAACCACGCTGGTCATGATCACGGCGCGCGCCAGCGATGGAATAGGACCGATAAAGAAAAGGTATGCCCAGATACAGACGAGCACTATGGCGCATTTCACTTCGCGGCCAAGAGGAAAAAACAGCAGCAAAGCGTAAATAGCGCCTGCCAGTATCGTGAGGTTGAATCCGGAAAGTGCCAGAAGATGGAAAATGCCAGCCCTGAAAAAGAGGCCCTTGACGCTGTCGGTAAGGTCGCTCCGGTCGTTTATGAACGACGCGACGAGAACGGCGCGCGCATCGCTGTTTTTCATGGCCGACGCCGCCTTGAAAACGGTAGTGCGGGCAAAAGCGGCGATATCGTGCCAGGGGGATCGGCTTTCAGTGGTCAGGATGATGGAATCACAGTAAAACTTTCCCCAAATGTTGTTTGACAGGGAAAACAGGTATTCATCAAATCCGCCGGGATTTGCCGCAGGACGCGGCGGCGTGAACCGCCCTATTCCCGAAAATCCCCCGGAAAACGGCGGCTTTTGGTTGCAATAACAGGTGACGTGCCTGCCTTTGAGAGCGCCGGGCTTTCCAAGGGAGAAAACCGAATCGCATTTGACCAGGAACATGAACCTGCCGGACGATTGCTCCGGTGCTGAGATGATGACACCGCTGAGGCGGGCGTGCCTGTCCGCGCAAATACGGGAGCCCAATCCGGAATATTCGATTCGCTGTTGACAATAACACTGGCAAACAAGGGCGGCGCCTGCAGCGAAAAACCACAGCATGCGGAAACGGGCCGACGCGCAGATAATGGCCGGCACCAGCGACAAAATGATTGCAACGATAAGAACTTCATTATAAAATATCGAGGAAAAACTCAGGAAAGGCTGCAACAGCGCTCCGCACGCGATTCCGGCTGAAAGCCCGATCCAGCCGGTAAAACCGGGAAACCGGGCCCATTCATCAAGCAGGGGAAACCATGCAAAAATTTTTTTGTGCATCATGTCCATAGATAAAATAAAACACAGGCCTCACGTTATCCGCATAAAACCTGTTTCCTTTTTACCAGAGCCATCATGACCGGCATTGAACCGAAAAACGCCTGCATCCTCGTGGTTGACGATGAAAAAGAAATGCGCGAGATGATCGCGGACTATCTCGACGGCGAAGGGTATGCCGTCCTTACCGCCGAAAACGGCAGGGAAGCGCTTGACAAATGCCTGCGTCAGCACCATGTCGACCTCGTGCTCTCCGACATCAACATGCCGGTCATGAGGGGATTCGAACTTCTCAAGGAAGTGCGCGAAAAATATCCCTCGGTGAAGCGGGTGCTCATCACGGCGTACAACGTAGAAGATTACCTCGAACTCGCCCTGAAGCACGACGTGGGAAATATTTTCGTCAAGTCGACGCCGTTCAATTTCAGCGAGCTTTCGCAGATCCTGGAAAACCTTTTGACCGGCGACATCTTCGGGCTCTCGAAGTATTTTGACCGGCCGGTGCTGGAAAAAACGTTCGAAATAAAAAAAGGGAACAAGCTCGACGCCTACGCAAGCGAAATCATGCGGCATGTTCCCGACACGGCCCGGGCGAAGAAGGTGGAACTCGTGCTCATCGAATTGCTCGCCAACGCCGTTTTTTACGGGGTGCGCAGGGAAAAGGGCGACAACAAGGACGAATGGAATTACGATTTCGAGCTCACCGACGCCGAGGTGATTTTTGTCACCTTGCTTGCCGACGCGGAGAAATACGGCATTTCGGTGCTTGACAAAGGAGGAAGGCTCAAGAAATCCGACGTTCTCTACTGGATCAACCGGCAGACCACGCGCGACGAAGCCGGCGTGCCCGTGGGCATCTATGACACCCACGGCCGGGGATTTTACATCGCGCGTGAATATATCGACCGGCTCATCGTGAACATCGACGCAAACAAGCGCACCGAGGTGAATATCATCAACTATTATTCCAAGACCTATCACGGCTACAAGCCCTTGCACATCAATGAAATATGAAATTGACATCATACATTACGCAAAAGTATGCCTCATCAAGCTTGATTGAATACCTTTCGCATCGCTTCACCTATCTTGACAGAGAAGAATGGCGCGAGCGAATTGCCGGGAACCAGGTGTCGGTCAATGACGCACCGGCACTTCCGGATGTCAAGCTCGGCACCGGCGATATTGTTTCGTACGATTTTCCCGATTTGCCCGAGCCCGCCGCGGACACAAATTATTCCGTCATCTATGAGGATGAATGGTTATTTGCCGTGAACAAGCCCGGCAACCTGCTCGTGCATAAGGCGGGCAGGAACATCACCAAAAACCTTGTCTTTCTTTTACGGCACGCGTCAAACAATCCCGTCTATGCTTCTGCGCATGCGGTGAGCAGGCTCGACCGCGAAACCTCGGGCATTGTGCTGTTTGCAAAGGACTTGCAATGCCTTAAAAAATTGCACAAGGAATTCGCTGCTAAGACCGTGGCAAAGGAATATCTTGCCGTTGTACGCAATGTCCCTAAAGAAAAGGAGATGAAGGTTGACCTGGCAATCGGGCAGGATACTGCTTCAGGCGTGACGTACAAATTCCGCGTGGACGCAAAAAACGGAAAAGAGGCCGTCACTTTTGTTGAAACTCTCTGCGCGGGTGAGTCATATTCGCTCGTGCGCGCGATTCCGGTCACCGGCAGGACACACCAGGTGCGCATCCACCTTGCCGCGATCGGATGCCCGGTGATGGGCGACAAGCTGTATGGAATGAAAGAAAGTGATTACCTGGCATGGCGCAGCGATCCTGAAGGACATGCTTTATTATTGGAATTCCCGCGGCAGGCGTTGCATTGCAGAAGCTTGAAATTTGTTCATCCGGTCACTAACAATGAAATGTTTTTAAAAGCGGCGATACCTGAAGATATGCTTGGACTGATTGAAAAATATAAATTTCCTACTGGACAAAATGATATTATTGCATGTTAAGTGTAAAATGAATCGAGTCGCCACCGGTCAGCGGAAGTTGCCAAGTCCTGTATTCATTTAATCATGCGCCAGCACATTCAGCGTCCCTTTTGCCAGCAGGATCGCCTTGATCGCCTTGTCCGTGATCGTGACGCCCCCGATGCTGAGCGAGTCAATGGCGCCGGTGATAAAGACGTTTTTGGAGATCTCCTTATGCGAAAGCATTTTCTGTACCATGAGCTGCGCCTCGAGCAGGCGTTCACGCAACGGGAAGTGGAGATACGGCTTTACTTTGGCGAGAATGATGCCGTGCAGGAGCCATTCGGCGGTTGAATGCAGGGCGTTTTTCGTGGAGAGGTCAAAATCCAGATCTTCGATCGAGGCGGTGGCTTCGGCTTCGTCGTATTTGACGTGTCCTATCACGTAAACTTTTCCCCTGAACGAGCCGGTAAAATCGATCGACACCACGGCATACCCTTCCAGTCCGTAAATGTTGACGTCCTGGATGATCACTTCCTTGCCGGCGGTGGAAAACGCCTTTCCCAACAAGAACCCCTGGAGGATCTGACTGGCGCTGGAAAACGGCAGCTCGGTGTAGAGGTTTATCACGAACGACGAGTCGAGCCGCTCGGGGACAATGAATTCGGGGAGCGAATCAAAGGCTTTTGTCTCGGGTTGCCCGCCGAAAAATGTTTCCGCAACTGATTTTATCCCGAGCGATCCTTTTATAATCCCGTTATTGCCGGTGAGCTGGGTCATGTACACGGACGTGGGGGAAAGCCGCAGCCAGATGCTGTCGGGCGCGCTGGAAAGCAATATGGGCGCTTGGATGCGGTTCCAGAGCGGACGCAGCATTTTTTTTATGTCGAGCGAATTGCACACCGCGGAATCAACCAGGCCGCCGAACGAAGCCTGCTGCGATGAAAGGATGATGTCGACCACGGGCTTGATGGGGATGGAAATGAAACGCACCTTGATCACCGGCTCCGACAGCCATTCGTAACCGTCGGAACTGGTCTGGGTGACCACCTTCCAGTTGTTCTTGACCGAAAACTTCGAGCGCAGCTTGAGCGCGATCTCTGCCTCCACGTCCTGGTATTCAGTATGGGAAATTCCCAGCGCGCCGATGGTGAACGAGAACTGGAGCCATATCTTGAGCGGCACCTTGTACGCCATCTCGTTGCCCTCAAGAGCAATCCTGATGGAATCCTTCTTCCATACCTTCATCTTCACCGGCTTTATGCCCGCGATGGTAAGCGTATCGCATTCGTAAAGAAGGGGCGCGAGCTGCTCGTTGAGCATTTTTTCAATATACCACGTTTTGAGCTCTATGGGAACGTTGATGACCGAGGGAACCGGTGTGAATGTCGCGACCGGCTTGAGTTCGGATGGGAGCTCGGGTTTTGTCTGCACTTTGGGCGGCGCGCAGGCGACGGCGCAAAGGAAACATACGATGGGAATGTATCTGATTCGCATAAAAATCTGCCGATAGGACTTGATTGCCTGGGATTCGTCAGCCGAGAATATTATACGTTATGCGCAGGTGAAATAGAAGAGGGCGCCTTGTCCTTGCTTTATCACCAAATCCCCACCTATTTTTTTATTATAAAACGCCGGTTGAAAATACCGGATCAGAAGGAGTCTTGATGAAAAGAAATACCACGTTTTTGATCGTGCTGTTTTCTTCGCTCATGGTGTTTTCAGCTCCGCAGTGCCGGCTCGCCTTCAATCTCGGCGGCACCGAATCATTTATTGATGTGACGAAACTACCGCAGGGGCTTGCCATCAATGATTCGAAATGGGCCGGATACTTCAATTTCGGCATGGATGGAGAACTGGATGTGAACGAGTATTTCGGCGCCAGCCTGGGAATCGCGTTTGAAAAGCGAGGCGGCACCAAGGTAGGGAACATCCAATGGGGAGCCTTCACGGTCGGCAGCGGCGAAATAGAATTCAATTACCGCTATTTTCAGATACCGCTTTATTTAAAAGGCATGCTTCCCCTCATGATTCCAGGCAGCGTTTTTATCTGCGCGGGTCCCGAGCTTGGCGTTAAAATCGAATCGGAGGTTGTCTATCGCTATTACAACAACAATGCGTCCCTTATCGTCAATGCCGATTCGGTTACCGGCCCTGTGGATTTCGGCATCAGCGGCCTGGTCGGCTACGATCTTCCGATCGGCTGGTCATCCGGCCTGAGTCTCTATTGCGGTTATTATTACGGCTTCATCGATGTGTACGAAAATAAAAGCCAGACGAGCTCCGATTACAATGTTTACCAGCGCGCCTTGAAATACGGCATTTCATTTTACGTCAATTTCAACACGGCGCGCCGCTGACCCCGGGGCAGGCATTGCAATGGCATTCTCCCTCAGTGACTACTCCAATATCACCGAGCTGCGCCGCGGCGGCATGGGCAAGCTGTACCGCGCGGTGCAGACATCGCTTGACCGGCCGGTGGTCATCAAGGAAATGACGCCGAACGCCGAGGAACCGGACTGGAACCGGCGTTTCGAAAACGAGGCGCGGGCGGCCGCGTCGCTCGAGCACGACAACGTCATCCGCATCTACGACTACGGCGTCGACAAAGCCACCTTCTACATTGCCATGGAATACGTTGAAGGGCATGATCTCGATGAGCTTCTTCACCGCCAGGATTTCCCCCGGGAAATCGGGCTTATGATCGTTTTGCTCGCGCTGCGCGGGCTGCATTATTCGCACCTGCACGGCATCGTCCACCGCGACGTGAAGCCGGCCAACATACTCGTGTCAACAACGGGCCGGGTGAAGGTCGCGGATTTCGGTCTCGCCTTCGCGGCGGCCCAGTCGTCGCGGTTTACGCGCACCGGCGCGGTGGTGGGCACGCCGCATTACATGGCGCCCGAACAGCTCAATCTGGACCCGCGGCGCGACAGCCGCGTTGACGTGTGGGCAGCCGGCGTCGTGCTGTACCGCGTGATCACGGGAAAACTGCCCTTTGAGGGCGACACGCTTCCCACGATCGCGTACAACATCGTGCACACCAAGGAGAGGGACCTTTCACTTTACGCACGCAAGCTTCCCAAAAAACTGGTGCACACCGTCGAAAAGAGCCTTGTAAAGGACCGGGAAAAAAGGCTCGATTCGTTGAAGCCGCTCATCGACGCGCTGCAGGAATTGGTTTACAGCAAGGGAATAACAGACCCGGGAGAGACGATCGCGGCGGCCATCGCGAAGATGCATCCGGAGGAAACCAACCTTACCACGGGCCGGATGTTGACAAAAGTGGAACAAAGCGAGGAAAAAGAGTTGAACGTGGCGGCTTTCGAGGCAAATGAGGCGCGCCGCAAGGTTTGGGTCAATATCGTTGCGGTGGCAGCGGTTTTTCTGGTGGCGGGCGTATTGTATCTCGCCACTGCAAGGTTCAGGAATTCATCACCGCCTTCCCTGATCCAGAAGCAAACGACCGCGGTGCCCGCAAAACAGGGCGAAACGGCGCAAACACCGGTAAAAGCAAATGATGACATTGGGGAACAAAAGTCAATCGAAAGTCCGGCAAAAGCTTCGGATATCAAACCTGTAAAAATGCCACGGCATGTGTATGCGGTTTCTCTTCATGCCGGCGCCCCCGTTGTTGCTCCGAAACCTGTTGTTCCAGAAAAAGCCGCTGCGGCTCCGGCCGGTTTACAAACTGCGCCAAACGATACGGCGGTTTCGCGACCGCATGCCGTCACGCATGACACCATACCTGGGCAATCCAAGCCTGCTGACGTGCCGAAATCAACGGGCACCGGCGGCCTGTGCGTGATGTCGTTTCCTAGGGCAGAGGTATATCTTGACGGAAAATCGCTCGGCAAAACGCCGATAGAGTCACCCGTTGACGTCAATACGGGAAAGCACACGCTCACCATTTCGGAAAACGGCTACGCGCGGAAGGAAATGACCGTTGAGATTAAAAAGGACATGGTTGAAAGAATTAAGGTCAAACTTGAAAAAAACTGAAAATTATAACACTACTTTGGTTATTTTTACTAAGATTTGATTTTTAACGGCATTGACGGCGCAGAAGAGGACGAAGAGGAGCATTAACTATGATGACCCCTGCCATTGCAATCAAGCGTAAGAATTCATTCCATCTACCGGTCTGCATTTTGGCGCTGGCGATGATCATGTCCGCGTTCGTCGCATCCGCGGCGTCTGCCGACGAATCAAGGGATTTTTTCAAAAAGGACATCGCCAAAGAGAAAGAGAAAATAGACAAGGATTGCAATGACGCAATTGACTTTATTTCACAAATCAAGTTGCAGAACGCAAGGGGATCCATCGACCTGGCCGAGTACACATTCAAACAGATAAAGGGCGACCTTTCCCAAACGCAAGTGGTGGCCACACGGACGAAAATAGACAAGGTCATCGCAACGCTTACCGCCAAGGAAGACTCTTTGGTAAAACATACCGTTGAAATCCTGCATACCGAGGGCCCTGACCAGGCGCTCGAGTTCATACAGGCCGATTTGCGGGCCTACGGTGTTTCGGTAAAAAAAATCGAAACGGTGGAGCAGACCGTTCTTACCGAAGCGCCGGCCATCAAACAGGCCCAGGAACGCGAGGCGCTGGCGAAAACGCTCAAGGCACTCGAAGCCGGGCAGCAGCCCGATCCCACAACCGACCCCTACATCGTGCGTACCGCGCAGCGCATGATCAAGGCGCGCGAGGACAGCGTGAAGGCCGTACAAGATGCAAAAGCACGAAAGGAAATGGAGGAGAAGGAAAAGGCCGAGCGCGCGCGCATGGAAAAGGAACTCAAGGAAAAGAAGCTGGAAGAGGAGCGCCAGGCGAAATTAAAGGCCGAGGAAGAAAAAAAGCGTAAGGCAGAGGAGGAACGGCAGAAACTGCTTCTGGCGCAGCAGGAAAAGGCGCACAAGGACAGCATCGAGGCGCAGCGGAAAAAGGAGGAGGCCCAGGCAAAGGCCGAGGAAGAACGGAAGCGCCAGCAGGAACTGCTCGAGGCCCAGCGGGAGAAGACGCGCAAGGACAGCATTGACGCATACAACAAGCGTCAGGAACAGCTGGCCGCGCAGAAAGAGAAGGCGCGCAAAGACAGTATCGATGCATACAACAAGCAGCAGGCGCTGATTTTGGCGCAAAAGGAAAAGGCCCGTCAAGACAGCATCGACGCGACTGCGAAGCGTCAGGCGGCCGCGGCAAAGGCCGAGGAGGAGCGCCGGCATCAGCAGGAGCTTCTTGCGGCGCAGCGGGAAAAGGCCCGCGCCGACAGCCTTGATGCGATAGCAAAAAAGCGTGAGGCGCTGGCAAGGGCCGAGGAAGAACGGAAGCGTCAGCAGGAACAGCTGGCCGCGCAAAAAGAAAAGGCGCGCAAAGACAGCCTTGACGCTTTGGCAAAACGGCGGGAGGCCCAGGCAAAGGCCGATGAAGAACGGCGCCGCGAGATGAGCGAGCAGCAGAAAGAAAAAGATCGGCAGGCCCGCGCCGAAGAAGAACGGCAGCGTCAGCAGCATGAGGCGCTTTCGAAAGTGCGTCAAGACAGCATCGACGCGGCGGCGAAGCGTCAGGAGACCGTGGCAAAGGCTGATGAAGAACGAAAGCATCAGCAAGAGGAACAGGAACATCAGGCCAAAACCGAAGCGGAGCGGCAGCAGCAGGCGGCCACGCAGCAGGAAAAATCGCGCAAAGACAGCCTGGAAGCGCTGGCAAAGTTCCAGGAGGGGTTGAAGGCGAGGCTTGAAGCGGACAGAAAGCATCATGACGAGCTGATACAGAAAGAAAAAGACAAGCTTGCTAAAAAAGAAGAAGACCACCGCAACCAGCAACTGGCCGCTCAGCAGGAAAAGGCGCGCAAAGACAGCATCGAGGCGGCGGCAAAGCAGCGGGAACAGCAGGCAAAAGCCGAGGCAGAACGCAAGCGCCAGCAGGAACTGCAGGCGAAGGCCGAAGAGGAGCGGCAACGGCAGCTCGCACAGCAGGAAAAAGTCCGCAAAGACAGCCTTGACGCATTGGCAAAACGGCAGGAACAGGAACAGAAGCGGCAGCTGCTTGCGCAGCAGGAAAAGGCGCGGAAAGACAGCCTTGACGCGCTTGCACGGAAGCAGGAGCAGGAACGCCAGCGTCAGCTTGCCGCCCAGCAGGAGAAGGCGCGCAAAGACAGCATCGAGGCGGCCGCAAAGCAGCGGCAGTTGCTTGCGCAACAGGAAAAAGCGCGCAAAGACAGCCTTGATGCGCTTGCGAAGCAGCAGGAGCGCCAGAAGCAGCTCCTCGCTCAGCAGGAGAAGGCCAAGCAGGAAGCCGAAAAACAGAAACAGCAGGAACTGGCGAACGCGGCGCCCCCGCCGGCAGCCGGCACCTACATTTCACACCAGGGCGAGGAAGAGCTGAACAAGCAATCGCTTGCCAAGCAGCAGGAAACGGCCAAGGCGGTGAGAGACTACCTGCAGTCCATGAGGGACAACCAGAAAAAGGCGCAGGACGAGGTGATGGAACTTTATAATCTCATGGACCAGAACCAGAACGCGGCTGCTCTGGCGAAATTCAAGGACAACAGAAAGTTCATTGCCCAATATGTTGATGTTCAGGTCTTTAACACCCTGGAGCAGAGCATTGCGCAGGCCGCCATGGATGCGCAGCCCAAACCGGGATCCGCGGCCGCTGCCGCACCGGCCACAAAGGCGCCGGTTTCGCGCGAAGAAGAAGACATCGAGCAGATCAACAGCTTCATGAGGGACAACAAAATCGAAGCAGCCTATGCGGAGTTCAAGCGCGTGGAAGGGGCGCTGAAGCATTACATGAAGGGCGACGATTTCAAGCAGCTCAGGGAAATGGTGGAAAACGCGTATAAGATCCGGAAAAAAGGTGGGGCGCAGTAGAAAAAATATCAGCTTGACTTTATTGACAAAGAGTACCTTGAGAGCAAATGTCCCGGGGGGTGATTGTCTGTAAGGTTATACCGTCTGTGCGCTACTCCTGCTCCACCTTATACCCCGCCTGTTGCAGCAAATCAACCACGCTTTTCTTTCCGATCAGATGTCCTGCCCCAACCACTACAAAGCATTTTTTGCCTTCCTTAAGATAGCCGGCGATTTTTGCCGCCATCGCCTTGTTTCTCGAAAAGAAAAAGTTCTCGAGGATATCTGAAAATTCCGCGCTGTTCCGGCCGACAAGGTCCTTAAAAAGCATGTCCTCCAGCGCGGCGATGTTGCCGCACGACCATGCCTTGATCATGCGGTTAATGTTTTTTTCCGATGAATCAAGGTCGGCGAGGGTATAACTGAGGAACGATTCGCCGTTGAGCGAGACGAGCAGTTTTTCCTGCTGCTCGAAGGTCTCGAGCTCCAGGACGCGTTTCGAGCCGGACTTGTCGAGAAAGTGCATGTCGATGCCGTTCTCCGGCGACAGCCCCAGCGATTTCATCTGGAGGTCGGTGAGGAAAAGCACGACAAACCACGGCTTGAACCGGGCGACCAGCGTGACGGGAATTCCTTTTTCGGCGCAATACGCTTCGAGTCTCTTTTCCAAAGCGGGGGAAAGGTGGTCCTTGAGCTGGGTGCCGTCGCGGTACACCGCCCCCTGCACGAGCCCTTTCGCCTTCTCCTGGAATTCCGGCGACGCTGCGTTCACCTCGACCGTAAGACAGCCGCTCGAATCGAACGCGCGCTCCACAACCGGGTTGAGCGGGTACATTTCCGGTTTTGCAAGGTGAATCGAGCCGAGCAGGTAGCATACCGATGAGGGACCGGTCACCTTCCACAAACACAAATGCGGCGGACCAGTGCACGGATCATCGGACAAATTTGAAGCGTCAAGTTCCTTCTTGTCACAGGCATAGGGGAGCGGCCTGCTTTCACGGGCGCTGTCTTTGGCGATCCATGCCCTGGTGCATCCTGCCGCGGTATCGTCCGCGCTGTCGCCTGCGGTGTCGAAGACGCAGATGGAGCGCGCCACGTCATCAAACGTTTGCCGGAAGTCATCGGTGAGCCCTGGCAGGGTCCAGAAGCTCAAACGGCATTTCAATCCGCCCAGATCGAAAACATATTCGATCATCTTGAAGGACATCCTGCCGTTTCTCACCAGGTAGCTCCAGATAATGAGTTCCCTGCCCGCGCCCCGGTAATAATCGGCGCGTAGCGGCGTGAGCTCGTTTTTGCCGGCCTCGACCAACAGCTTGAAATACGATTCCAGCGATGAATCACACGCTTCCGCAAGGCAGCGCACAAAGGCGCGCTGGCCCTCGCTCGAGCCGAGGAGCAGCGCTTCTGTGGAATTGGTCTGGAGCGTCTTGAACAGGGTTTTGAATTCCTTCGGAGCGGATTTGGGGTCGGTCCCCACGTTCCATTCAGGCGGCAGGGTGAGCATGAATCCGGCATTCTCGTTAATATAGAGGCGGTTTTCGGCATTGATGCGACCGGGCAGCTGCGCCTTGTAAAATGCGCAGGACACAAACAGGACCGCCGATACAAGGAACAGCAGGCGCCTCATGGACAATGCTCCGTTGTTAAATACGCTGTAAAGAAGCCGGTTCTTTTACTATTTTGTAATGGTGCGTGTAACGACAAAAGATAAATCATGGATGGTACCCTGATGCGGAAGCTTCTGCTGCCGGTCCTTGTCCTCTGCTGCCAGGCTTCCTTTGCCTCCCCGCTGCCGTTTTCGCTGGATTCCTGCGTCAAGGCGTGCATGGAGGAGTGGAAGGTCCCCGGTGTTGCAATAGCTATTGTCAAGGACGATTCAGTCGTGACGTGCCGTGGATACGGCGTGTGCCGGGAGGGGGAGAGCCGGCCGGTCAACGGGGTCACGGTGTTCGCCATCGGCTCGGCCACCAAGGCGTTCACGGCCGCAGTCATCGGGACCCTTGTCAAAGAGGGGAAACTTTCGTGGGACGACACGGTGTCGAAGCTGCTGCCCGCGTTCAAGCTTTATGACGAGTGCGCCACGCGCGGCGTCACGGTGCGCGACCTGCTGTGCCACCGCTGCGGCTTTGGACAATGGAACGGCGACCTATTATGGTACGGCTCGCAGTACGGCGACGACACCATCATCGCGAGGCTGCGGTTTCTCAGGCCCGCGTGGCCGCTGCGCAGTACCTTCGGATATTCAAATCTCATGTACCTGGTTGCGGGCAAGGTAGCTTCGACCGTCACGCAGACGCCGTGGAGCGTGCTGGTGAAAAAACGGTTTTTCGAACCGCTGGGCATGTCGCACGCGAAGACGTCGGTGCGGGAGCTTTCGGGGCTGTACAATGTCGCGGATCCGCACACCGTGTTCGATTCGCGGGTTTCCCCGATCACCTACCGGATGCTCGACAACATCGGCGCCGCCGGCGCCATCATCGCGTCCGCGGACGACCTCGCACGGTGGCTGCTGATGCAGCTCAACCACGGCCGTCGCAGCGGAGCAGTGGTCGTTGACTCAACCGTAATCCTGGAAACCAGAACGCCGCAGATGCTCATGCCGCGCACGGGACGGGACAAGGACCTTTTCGCAGGCACGAATTTCACGGCCTACGGACTCGGCTGGATGCTCGAGGATTATTACGGGCGGCTGCTCGTGTACCACGGCGGCGGGGTGGACGGCATGCTGTGCCGCATCGGCTTCGTCCCCGACGAGCGGCTCGGCATCGTCGTGCTTTCGAACCTTGACAACCACAAGCTCCATGATGCGCTCTTCTACGAAATCCTCGACGGTTATCTGAACATACCGTCGCGCGACTGGAGCTCGATCCTCCATGAGCAATGGAAAGCCGAGCAGCGCCCGGAACGATCGAAAGGCCACCCGATCACCATGATTGCGAAACCGGAACGCCTTTACGGGAGCTATTACAACGACCTGTACGGCGCGGCCGCGATTTTCAAGTCGGGACGCGAATGCATCATGCACCTGAAGGCGCACCTGGGCCTTCAGGGCCCGCTCATGTGCCTCAGGGCCGACACCATGGTGTGCACCTGGCGCGACCGGTATTTCGGCAAGAGCTATCCGGTTTTTGAGTTTGACAGCGGCGGAAATGCAAGGGCGTTTACTGTTAAGGTAAGGGAAGATTGTGTTGATCCGCTGGAATATAGGTTTGTGAGGACCTGGGACGTGCCGGCAAAATCCGGTTCTCGTTAAATAATTTTAAATTTATTGGGCGTTACCTCCGATTGCGTTGAAACGCAACCGGAGGTCGGCCTCCTTCCGGGCTCGGCTGTCCGCCTCGTTGCCGGGCCGCTCGATGGCCTTCGGCCAGGGTCGGCCGACAATGCGCTCTATCGCACCACTCCAGTCCGCCTAACGCGGCGGCGAAATTCCAGTTAGTCAACGAGCGTTTGTGGCGCCGATCGGACATTGAATCGGAACGTGCAAATGCATGAGTTGCCAATGGAAGGGACAATAAAAGTGGATTTTTGTTAACCTTTACTTGTTGTCTTCCAGAGCATTCTTACAAAAATCTCTTGCGGTATTTCTGAAATGACGGGTGGAAAAAAAAGGTATTCAAGAAAGGAAAGTTCGGTGGAATATCTGCGCCTTTTCACATAAGCATCGCCTGTTTGTACGCTGGAATCAGCAAAAATAAGAGGTAAAGACAAAGTTTTGTCGTGCCAAGTAATGAGAAGTTCGGTTGAGCCACTTGCTATTTTATGAAAAGTCAAAATACGATATCTGTAGAAACCTGTACGTTTTGCCCTATTATTGTCTGCAAGCATTGAGTCATTTAAAATTATGGCCTTCAATGGGCCTTTTAATGAAACCCGCACATCAAGGTTATAATGGCTTCCTCTATCTGCAACTAATTTTGTTCCTTGCGAAGATAATAAGGTCGCTTCATCGCCAAGGCTATAGCTACCCCAATATCTATTGCACTGGAAAAGCAAAGGCATTATTGACAAAAGGCATAATCTTGAATAGAAAAGGGAATTCATCTATGGTTGAAATGATTTCCAGGGAGAGAGCCTTCCCTTGCATGAAAAAAAATATGAAATAAAAAAAATAGGTAGGTTACTTTTTTCTGTATTGCAATAGCCTCTTCACCATCAAATCCCTCTTCTCCACCAGGTTCGCATAAACATACGGCTCGTCTTTTTTCGCCAGCTTTGCGATGTGCCTGTTGTAAACACCGACGAGCATTGAGGTCACCGCGGTATCGTAGGGCATGTCGCGCGTCCACGATTCCCAGGTTTTTACCAGGTTTTCTCCGATGGAGGCGGGGTCGGCAAGCTCGCACAAGCGGTCGCTCGCGATGAAAATGGCAGGGTAGCCGAGATCGTCAACGTTGTTTTCCTTGTTGGTATAATTGTAGCCACTGTAGTCGTATTCGGCGTCCTCCTCGAAATCAGTGCTGAATGATTCCTGCACCGCGAGCCGGTAATATTTCAACGACTCGGTTTTTTTACGGAGTTTTTCGCAGGCAAGGCCGTGGTACAGGCAGTAGGCGGGACTGTTGCTCCGTTCGAGGCTCTCGATTCCGGCGGCGATTTTTCCTTGTGCGAACTCGGCGATCGCGGCCGTTGAGCGCATCATGGCGCTCACGGTACCCTTGTTTTCTATTGCCGTGACGAGGCTCTCGGCATTGGCATACATGTTATGCGCGAGAAGGTAGCGGACGCCGTAGCGGAACGCCCAGTCGGGCATTGCCCAATTCTCTTCGTGGATATGCCCCCACAAGTGAACCCCCTCGTCGTAGTCGCGGCTGAAAAAATTATAAATGTTCGATGCGACGACGCTCGAATCGAACCAATGAGACAGGGAATCGCGCAGCCCGGGATAATCGATGTACAAGGTGGCGGCGGGGAGAAAAAACTCGCCTTTTTTTCCCGCAGCCGCACGTAGGTGCGCAATGGTATGGGGCGGCTGGAGCGTGTCGAAGAACTGCACCTGGTAATGGATGTATTCGCCGCTCGCCCGCCGGCATCGCTCCCGGATGTCAACCGGCAGTTTGGCGGACGCCTCCGGGGGATAGATGAGCACGAGCGTGGAAGCCTGGCGTTTCCAGGAGCGAACGAAATCGCGCTGGATGTAGTCGGTCCAGATTTCGTTGGTGGCCACGTCGTAGGTGACGAACGTCGAGAGCGCATCATCGTAGCCGAACAGCACCAGCGCGTGGGAAGGAACATACACGAGCACCGGGAACCCCGCGTCGATGCAGCGTTTGATGTCGTCGAGCGTCGCGAGGGGCAGAAAATCGTGCCGCATGCCGAGGTCGTAGGCGAACCATGCCTGATCGACCGGATAGGTGCCGGAGCTCAGGCCGGTGATGGCGGTGCCGATGCGCCGCGCGCTGATCTTTTTACCCCAATAGCGCATGACAAGCGCCATGGAATTGGGTACGCAGTACGTGCCGCGGTACAGCGTGCGCGTTTCCACCCCCGGGAGCACGACGCGTTTTTTCTGCGGGAATTCGTCGAGCCGCTTGACAAAGTAGCCGGCCTGCTTAACGAGCTCGGGGTCTTCGTGATACGTGGCGACGACGCGCCTGAACCCTTCCTGGGCGCGGTTGATGTCGCCGCTTTTACGGTACAGCAGCGCCACGCGGTACTGGAGCCATGACGCGGCCTGCTTGTCGGGTTTTTTAGTGAGCCCGCGCTCATAGCAGGCGAGGGCAAGCTTGACGGCCGCGTGTCGCTCAAAGGATATGCCCAAGGCAAGAAAAAGGTCGGCCGAAAACCCCCACGAAAGGCAGATGATGAGCGCGGTCAGCATGTGCAGGACAAACACCTGCGCCCACCGTGCGGCCTGGGCAAGGCCGCAGTGCGGCCCGGTCATGTACACCGTGACGATGATGGACAGCCAGGAACCTAGCAGCCATTGCAGAAGCGTGATGGTCCCCACGCCCGAAGCGCCGCTGTGTCCCTGCGTGGCGGCGGCCTGGAACGAGGGAACGGCGATGAACAGCTCAAGCCAGAACCAGAACGTCATGAACGAAAAAAGAAACGAGGCAAGGCCGATGAACATCTGGCGTATGGACATGGAGGGCTTTACCCGTATGTAAATGAACCCGCCGGCTGCGCCCGAGAGCATGGCGGAACCGATAAGAAAAAAGACCCAGGTCAGCATGTCTGAATTGTCAATGCCAATGGGCAAGTATTCGGCAAAAAGCCGGTCGGCGAGCAGCAAGTACATGGCCACGACGGCGGGCGCAACGGCGCCCACGATTACCAGGCCGCCGAGTGCGCCGATAAACTCCTTTTGCAGACCGGGCCTGGCAAAGGGATGCATTTTTACTCCGGCTGATGCTTCCTTAGACCAAGCGCGCACCAGGCCCAGAAGGGCAAGGCCGGTGCAGGCGTGCACGGCATACACCGTGATCGCGGCCCAATACCATTTCACGCTCCAGAAAAGGATGAAGCCGAGGAACACGGCCTCAAAAAGGAACGATGCCAGCGCGACGGAAATTGCTTTTTTCTTCAACGAGTATCTGATCAGAAAAAGCGATGCCGCCCCTCCTGCGCAGGCGGTGCCGGCAAGGAGTGAAAGCGGGATGAGCCATCCCCGGCTGAACAGCGTGTTATTTTCCTGTTTGCTCATCCGGTTCCTCAGCTGCGGGCGACTGCGCGGCCGCGGGAGATATGATTTCCGCCCAGGCAAGGTCTTTTTTGGCTTCCTCGGCCTTGCCGAGTTTGGTAAAAACGCGGGCATGCGCGATGAAATTCTGCGCGTCGTAACGCCGCATGTCGCAGCAGGTCTTGTACAGGCGTTCCGCTTCCTTGAATGATCCCTTGTGCTCGGCAACGGCGCCGAGGCAGAAGAGGTAATCGGGGTTTGCGATGACCGAATCGGCTCCTATGGAGACGATGACCTTGTCCGCCTTGTCAATGTCTCCGAGCCGCACCAGGAGCCTTGCGAGTGTAAGGCGCATTTGCACATTGTCGGGATCGAGGTTTACAAAGCTGCTGCACGCTTTCACCTGCAGGGCGCTGTCGCCCTCCCATGCGGCAGCTTCGTTGAGCCAGCTCCACCGCGCCGTATTCCCGGGGTTCAGCGCGAGTTCGCGCTGGACCCATGCGATCCCCGCACGGCGCTCGGGGCCGGAACTGAGGTGGATGGTTTCAAGATAGCGTCCGCTGATAGGGCCGGGAAGATATCCGCCGATGCGCGTTTTTTCAAAAAGCACACCGCACGAATCAAGATGCCGCTTCATCCTTGAAGAGGAAAAAGCATCGTTGTATCTCGCGAGCGGTGCGAAATATTTGTCGAGCCTGAGGTTTCCGAGGACGGCTGCGCGCTGATCTTTCCACTGCAAATAGCAAAGATATTCTCCGAAGCGGGCAAACGGTCCCGGGTCATAAGAGCGCGCGCGGCCGAACCATGACAGCGCCTTTTGGGGATTGTCTTTGTCGAGATAATCGAGCCCGATGAGGATTGAGCGGAAACCTTCGCTGATTGAATCGAGCCTTTCCGGCCTCATTCCGCAGCAGCGCGCGAGCGCATCGTGAAGAGAATCCGGATGGATGACCATGGCCACCGGTTCCGAATAACCGTTGACAAGCGAATCAAGCTGGCGCAGGTTCCTGTCGTTCCTGCATTCGAGCGCCACCCGGAGAAGGCGCTGGGAACGATTTGCTTTAAGCGAATCGGGAGCCATGATGTCGCCGGCGCTGGGCTCTTTCAAGCGCGACTGCCGGGAAAGCCGCGAGAATCCGTAGGTATAAAGCCGGGAGCGCCGCTCCTCGTAACCGAAACAGAGGGCAGGCACGGAAAACACCGGGTATAGCAAGGGAAATTTCTCGCGGATCACTGCTTTCACTGACATTGACGATACGGGAATATATGAAACCCGGTATCCCCATGATCGCGCAATATCGTCAAGCACTGCCGATGAAGGGCTTTTTGCAAGGGAGATGGAATTGTCTTTTTCGGAAAAGGGCTTGAGCCTCAGCTTTGTTTTCGATTCGCCCAGCGTCGAATGCTCCCAGTACTGGATGATGTTCATGAACGCCATCCAGGTTTCATCCAGGTATTCTTCGTAGCCGATGAGCGGAACGCTGATGACGAATGAATCAGCCGGCGCGCTGCCGGCAGTGCCGGCAAGAGCTTCTGCCGCAAGACAAACCTGTTTCGCGTCTTTACCCTTTGGATTTCCTTTTGCGATTATTTTTTGCCACATCTCCCTTGCCCGGTCCAAACGGCCGGCTTCATACCACAAATCCGCATTGCGCAGGGCAAGAGCGCACCAATGTGAATGCCCTGGATAAACGGAGAGGAATCGTCCAAGCGCCCGGTTTGCCTCCACCCGAACTTTTTTATCCGGATTTGACAAGTCCGAAACAATCCGTTTCTGAAGCTGTGGAGAAAACGACGGCTCTGCATAAAATGTCGGAAAGAGCCAGAAAAGGCTTATGAAAACAATCCCAAGCCGCTTAAAAAACTGGCTAAAAGATGCGATGCCGCAAAAGAAGAGCGCAAGAACCACGATAAGGCACCACAGTTCTATGGTATCGTACTCCAGCAGCCATCGCATGGGAGAAATATCGCCGCGGGGAATGATCTGTTCCAGGCTTATTCCGGCGGGGACAAAGTCGCCCGACACAAGGGCGTTGAAACCATATACTGCCAGAAAAATGACGCCAAAGGAACAGGCGCAGCCTGCGATTGCCGTTATAAGATCCAACGGCCGCAATTTCTTGCCCATGCCGGCCACGCCGAACACGGCAATGATGCCGAACGGTATTGCCAGAAGAACGCCATGAAACGCCCCCCAGAGAATTGAAATCCTGTCGAATCCTTTTTCGGCAAGAACTGCGGATTCGCTGAACATGGTGAACAGAGAAACCGTGAATCCGATGCAACAAACCATGAGCAGGGCAACCCATAGTGAAATGACCATGTGCCCGAAAAAATGGCGTGAAGCGAGGTGCTTGAAGAACGGAGCTGCAGGCCCTAATGTCCATCGCTGAAAGAGTGCGGCTGCCAAAGACCATGTAATATTCAGCAGAATGAGAAAAACAGCCAGATCACACCAAGGTAATGCAGCGTACCTGCAAAACAGATAAATAAGTGCTGACGCGGCAAGATTGAGAAGTACAGCAGCGGAAAAAGCCTTTGTCCGGGTGTTTTGCCATAGGGAATAAGCTACCAGTATCCATGGCACGTATGGACTTAAAAGAAAACCTAGTACGCAGAGCACATACCAGGGATATAATCGCGGCAGCGAAGGCTTTTGAAGCATGGATATAGTATATAATCTCCTGCCTGCAACCACAAACAATAATTAATTAGTTACAATCAACAGGTGTAAAAAAAGTAAATTAATTTGCGCAAATTACGGCTGTCTTCGCAGATTTCATAATATACCCTTTTTGATATTCCAAGGGCAATTCCGCTGCACATTCATTCTGCCTTTTGCGGTAGTTTAATTGTAATCTTATTGAGTATCTACTGTATAGTATCTCTCTCCTGCTATAACAGGAATTTCTGCCAGAAAACACTTTTTTCCAGAAGGCTTGTAATTGAGGCTGGAAGGGTGTATAATAAGGATAAAGCCAAATTATAAAATGCCGATCTATGGTTTGAATATGCGGGAAAAAGTATCCTTTAACAAGGAAAATGCTATGAAACCTTTTATTATTTCCGGTTTTATAGGTGCAATAAATATTACCCTGTTTCTTTTCGCTGCGCCGGGCTTTTCGGCGATTCTTCATGTGGGCCCCCAGCAGCGATACAAGTCGCTGCAATCTGCTGTGAATATTGCGGCTTTAGGCGACACTATTTTTGTTACCGATAGCATAGCCGAGTCAACCTATGTTGCCAATAAAAGCCTCAATATCTTTGGCGAGGGGGGCGCAACACAGGCAAAAATAAAGGGCGTTATCCTTGCAAAGAATTCCACCCTTGTGCTGAGAGATTTACAGGTGATAGGAAAACTGGATGCCACTCCTTATTGCTGGGATTCCATTCCTTTTTCAGATTCGTATTGTATTAATGTGGATACAAATAAAGCTGGCACGCCAATTTTAACCTTTTGTAGTCATATAGATATAATAAAAAGCGTTATTTATGGCGGAAGACATCGTTATTGCATTAATCCTGTATGTGGTGAGATTACATGGTACACATCCAGCGGTTACTCTTGTGTGAACCCTTTCATTTTTACTTCATATGGTTATGGCGGAGACGGGATTTATGCAAATTACAGTATATTGAAAATTGATTCATCCAATATAATAGAAGGTGCTGGCTTGAGGGATTCCTGTTATTTTGGACGCCCCCCAGGCAATCCCGCCACCGGCATCTTCCTCGAATCAAGCTCATTGGACACGCATTCCGTTGTCATTTCATCCATCACCGATATCAGCGCACATTCATGCATCGGAAATCCGTCCGGTTGCGCTGTCATTACCCCGCGTTTTTGCAGTATTACCTCGACGGCCTATTCTTATAAAGGTTACAACCAACCCTGTCCCGCACAATACATTCCCATCACTGTGACGCTGGGCGATTCCTTTAGGTATAAATTTCCCATCTGCAATCCCAGCGGCGTGGCGGACGTCTTTGTCGTTTCCGACACAGCAAACCCTTCCTGGGTCAATGTTATACGTCCCGACAGCGTGTTCGGTATGCCGGTTGAAGCCGGTGTGGATACGCTGGCCTTCAGGCTTGCAAAAGACACCGCTGCCTCGGACACGAGGTATCTTGTGGTTACCGTGCAACCGGTTGTGGGGATTTCAGCACGCGGCCTGGCCCTTGACAACCGCACCCCGATCTTTTTGACTCTTTCGAAAGCCGGTGTGCTTTTCAACGTGTATCTGGACAAATCTGACGGATATTTTGTGAAAATCATCGACAACTCAGGCCGGACCATTTGGGAGCACAGGGACATGTCCGCGTCTTCGGGCAGGCACCAGTTGCAATGGAACTGCGGCGCGGGAAAAGAGATTTCCAGCGGGAATTACTTTGCAGTGTTGTCAATAGGCAGGGAACAATATTACAAGAAGGTTTTGATAATGAAATGATTCGCTGGCTCATGTTTCCTGGACGTTGAACAAAGATCTTAAGAAACTTTTCACGAAAAGTGATTTACCATGGATTACAAATCTTTGAAAACCAAGGGTCATTTTCCCGATCTCCGTCTTGCAGAAGTCTTAGGCATTGCTCTTTGTTTTGTTTTTACCGCGTTTGCACAAACAAACTACTTTGAGCAGACCGGAGGGCCCAAAATCGGCGGGCTATACGTTAAGACAAACAGGATTGCCGTAAACAAGCAGGACCAGATATTCGCCGCAACGGACAGCGGCATGTTCAGGTCGGATGACAGCGGGGATAATTGGGTGAGGATAAACAACGGCATTACAGATTCGTTGAAGATTCTTTCACTGGCAATAAATTCAAAGGGGCATATTTTCATTAGTAGCGTTAAAGGAGGCATATTTTCCAATGTTAAAACAAATGTTTTCAGATCTACTGACAACGGAGAAAACTGGCAAAATATTACCAACAATATGAATGATACCGATCAGGTATTTAATATCGCGATAAATTCTTATGATACGGTGTTTGCGGGGAAATACAGGTCTGGGAATAACGGCGATACATGGAAAAAAATAACAGATTTTCAAGTAGGGGGTTTTTACTATGAAGGGATTACTCCACGATGGAATATAGCAACAGGACCAGCCAATGAAGTTATTATTGGGAGTTGGGCAGAAACATATCGTTCCATAGATGCAGGCGATACATGGCAAAAATTATCAATAGTTCCTAACAAGTGGAGGATTGGACCGATAATAATTACAAAACAGGATTACGTATTAGCTCTTGTCTGTGATACACAAAAAGTAACATGTTATACGGGTTACCCCTGCATTTATGATGGTTCTGGCATGAAAGACTACATTATCCGTTCGCAAGACAACGGAAGCACATGGAATAGTATTTTTTCTTTTGCAGACCCTAATGGGATGTTTTTTGGTACAAGTGCAGAGCCTTTAAGAGAAAGCCCTTCTAGAGATATTTATTTTATTAAAGGCAATGGTTGGGATTCGGTATTTATTAATTGGAACAAAATTAATAATTACAGAATGCCGACAGCGGTTTTTCCATTTGACCTTGCCTTTAATTCAAATAGTCGTGTCTTTATCGCGGCAGGGGAATTCTATTCTCTATCCGATTCAGGAGGAGTTTACAGAAGCGCCACTACCTCAAATGCCTCGAATTCTCCAATTCTCTTGCACTACGGCATTAATAAATCTTGCCTTCTTCAGGTAGTATCGCTCTCAAATAATCATGAATTAAGGATTGATTTTTCCTTGCCGACCGCTTCCTATACTACCTTGTGTCTCTATAATGCACAAGGTAAAAAAATCAATACCATTCTTTCCTCTTTCCTGCAAAAAGGCAGGCATTCCTTTTCTAAAAGTATAAGAGAAATACCCTCAGGCGTGTATTTCGTCCGGCTTAATGCTGTCGATAAGAGCATAAATCAACGGTTTACAATAATCCGGTAATTTCCCTCGTTAATCTTGTCCGTTTTTTCAAAGGAAATGTTGTATTTAATAGCGTGCCAAGATTTGTCTGATTTGATTTTAAGGTCATTATTCAATTTATTACATGGTAATTTTTTTTGTGCTCCAGTGTCTTCGAAGTAAGCATTTTTTTGTCTTAGTTTCCACACGGAAACGAAAAGAAGAAACTGGATCCCTGTTTGCAAATTCTTGACACCGTGCTAACAGCAAACATCATGTGGCGTACGTTGTAAACTTGCAAATAAAGGGATATGGAAAACCACAAAATGAAAGTGCCGCCTTCCATGGAAAGGCGGCACCTTGTTCGAACGGTTCTTTTAGCAGAAGTAAATACGGATCAGAAGGGTAAAGCGCTTGTTGAAGCGGCGTGTTCCGCCACAGGCGGCTTTTCCGTCTGGTTGGACATGCCGTTAACGCTGTGCACCGTTGCCCAAAGGGCTTTTCTGGCCTTCTGGGCATGGTCTTCCGATTTGTACCTGAGCCAGATTTCCTGGCTTTTTTCCTCTGCCGTGTCCATCGTCAGAACAAGCCCGTGCGTGTACGGGCCAACAGGCTTTTTAAACTGGATCACATTGCTGAAACAAACAATGTGTGAAGGGTCAATGAATTCCCCTCCATGTTTAAAGGCCTTTGGCTTGACCGTATCCAGCATCGCAGCCAACGCACCGCGGGATTTCCTGGCAAACTCCTCGTTTTTGTAGTAGGAGAAAACGGTGCCGAGGCCCGTGATCATTTTGAACGAATGCGTGGTGCCGTTTTGACGGCGGTTTTCCGGAACTTCGGAAACAGAACCTGCATACATGATGTTGGCAACCTGATATGCATTGTTACCGTTAGTGAAAATTGCTGAACCCATGACTAACTCCTTTTGTTTTGAATGTGGTTGAAAGAACAGTTTATCAGGTGTGAGCAGCGTAAAGCTTTTTTCCCGGGTATCTGCTCGCAATTACTTTAATTCAAACGTTATGCCAATCCTGAAAAAATATTTTGTTTGGTATTTTTCATAAAAAACACATTTCTGTTTGAATCAAACGAGAAGCGCCGGTTGCAATATCACGACTTGATCGTTCGGCGTTTGCAATAGAACGACTTTTTTTCTTATAAGAATCATTTATTTTAATAGTCGACGCCATTTTCACACATTTGATCGGATAAATTCCATGAAAAACTTTATTCTCGACACAACCATTCTTTTGTATGATGCTCAGGCGCTTTTCAAGTTCGAAGAAAACAACGTCATCATCCCGATCACGGTGATCGAGGACATTGACCATTTTAAAAAGGACCTCAGCGAGACCGGCCGCAACGCCCGCCAGACGTCGCGCTATCTTGACGCGCTCAGGAACAAAGGCTCACTTACCAAAGGAGTGAAACTCGATGGCGGGGGGACGTTGTTTGTGAAACTTTCCGTCGGTGACGCAGTAAGGAGGATCCCGCACGAGTTCCAGGAAAAACCGCGCGACAGCATGATCCTTGCCATCCTCTTCGATGTAAAGGAAAAGGCAGGCGCCATGCCCACGGTATTCGTGAGCAAGGACATCAACCTGCGCATCAAGGCCGACGCGCTGGGCGTGGTGGTAGAGGATTATGAATCAGACAAGGTTGATATTGAGGAGCTGTATTCCGGTTACATTGAAAAAAAGACGGACAAGGCGGCTGTTGACGCGTTCAAGGAAAAAGGCATTCTTGATATGGACGAGCCGTGGTTTCCCAACCAGTATGTGACGCTCGTTGACGGCACCGATCCATTGCATTTTGCCCTTGGCCGCTACGACAGCAAAGAAAAAAGGATGGTGCGCCTGATTTCCGAAGGCAGGGAAGGCATGTTCAGGATTAAGCCGCGGAACCGGGAGCAGCTTTTCACCATGGACGCGCTCCTCAACGACGCCATCCAGCTCGTGACCCTTGTGGGAAAGGCCGGTACGGGCAAAACGCTCCTTGCGGTTGCCGCGAGCTTGAACAAGACGGTCGACGAAAACCTTTTTTCGCGCATCCTGGTGTCGAGGCCGACGCTGCCCATGGGCAAGGACATCGGCTTTTTGCCGGGCACCGTGGAGGAAAAGCTCACGCCGTGGATGTATCCCATTGTTGACAATGTGGACTTGCTGCTGCGCTCCGAGGCCAAGGCGCGGCGGCATATCCGCGGATTCAAGGAACTCATGGACACAGGCATCCTCGTGATCGAGCCGCTCACCTATATCCGCGGCCGTTCGATCCACAACCAGTACCTTATCGTGGACGAGGCGCAGAACCTCACGCCGCACGAGATAAAAACCATCATCACGAGGGTGGGCGACGGCACCAAGATCGTGCTCACCGGCGATCCCTACCAGATCGACAACCCCTACATCGATTCGTCAAGCAACGGACTCACGTATGTGGTGGAAAAGTTCAAGACGCAGGAGATCGCGGCGCATATTACATTGACAAAAGGTGAACGGTCGGTGCTGTCGGAGCTAGCGGCGAATATTCTATAAAAAAGTTCTCGCAAAGAACGCCAGGATTGATATTTCTCTTGTGCAATCCAAAAACAATCGCAATAAAAGTAGAATCATCCCAACACTTTTTTACAAATTCTATCCACCGCTGCATCCAACCTCTTCTTGCTGCACCAGATTCCCCAGAACAACGACTCGCCCTCGATGACCGTCGCGTCTGAATCCTCGAGCAGCGCCCTGACTTTTTTATGCGCTCGGCTCCAGCCTGAAATGAGTTGGGGAAATCCTGAGGTGAGGAAGAACATCGCTTTTTTCCCTTTGAGGCCGGTGACTTGGTGCAGCAGCGAAATGATCACCGGCGAGGCATTCCATGCCCATACGGGACCGGCAAACATCACGAGGTCATAGCCTTCCAATTCGGGAACATTTTTTAATTCGACATGCCGCATTCCCGGGTTTACCTTTCCCACCGGCCGAAGCAGCTCCACGTCAACCTCATGGCCTTTTTCACGAAGCGCGTGAGTGACCGCAAGCGCAAGGCGCGCGGTGTTTCCCGATTGTGAATGAACGAAGATGCCGATTTTCATTGGAAATCCTCCTTGCTCATTTCATTTCCGGGAGCGAATCCGGATTATTCACCGCAACAATCGGCTTCTGCGAACGGAAAGAAAAGCCCGATATCGTGTCGTTTTTAAAAATCACCGCGGTATCGCCCACGACGGTATACGTGATTGCCGCAGGGTCAAGATACTTCTTTGCCGCCGCCGCGATATCCGCCTGGGTAAGCGCGTTTATTTTGTCGGGGTATGCGGTAAAATGATCGGGAGGCTGTTTAAGGTATTCATTGCCTGCGTAATTGTCAACGATGTCATCGGCCGTTCGGAACATCGAGGGCAACGCATCAATGAGCACTTTCTTTGCGTGTGAAAGTTCTTCGGCAGTGACGCCCGACGTCCGTATGCGGGTGACCTCATTGTATGAAAGCGCCATGGCCTTGGCCGCCGTCTCGTTTTTTGTGTGGAATTCTATGAAAAAGGTTGAGGGGTAGAAATAATTCGAGCCCGCGCTCGAGTAGACGACATAGGCGAGTCCCTCGTCCGAGCGCACCTTGCTGCCGAGGCGCGAGGTGAATCCTTCGCCGCCGAGAATGAGGTTGAGCACCTGCACCGCATAGTAATCGTCATGCGGCCGCTTGAACAGCGGAAGCCCCATGCGGATGTAACTCTGCGTGATGGCTTTGTTGACGATAACGGATTTCGCCGTCGGCTTGACGCTGATGTGCGGAAAAAGAGAATCCACGGCCGCGGCTCCGGCCTTCGGAAACAGCGCGCACAGTTTCTGTTCCATTGCTTTTTTGGAAAAATCCCCCGATACCGCGATGATCATATTTTCGGTTTTGAAGATGTTTTTGTGCAGGGCGACAATGTCCTTTTTGCTGATCCGCGCCACGCTTGCCGCGGTCGGAAGCCTGCTGTTCTGTCCGTCATTATACATTGCCTTTTCGTACGCGGCGTCCAGAATCGGGTCGGGATTGTCAAACCGGTGCGCAATGGATTCGAGGAAAAGGGATGTCTGTTTTTTTATTTTTTTGTCCTCAAACGACGGATGGAACAGGATCTGCGAAAGCATGAACAGGCAGGTGTCCGCGTATTCCGAAAGGCTTGCGCAGGAAAAATTCACCTGCGTTTCAGAGACGGAGACGGAAATCCTGAGCGCATACTGGTCGATGAGATAGTCGAGCGTGTCCGATTGGTAGGTTTGCGTCCCGCCGGTGCGCATGAGGGTCGCCATCAGCGATGAGATGCCTTCCTTGCCCGCCGGATCGCAAATGGACCCGTACCGCACATAACCCGAAAGCTTGAAATAGGGAAGCGAGTGTTCCTCGGCGATATATGCGACAAGCCCATTACTGAGCACTTGCCGGTACGGCGTACCGAGCGGCACTTTCCAGTCGAGCGCCGGGTAGACGATTTTCCTTGGAGAATCAGGGACCTGGGCAGACAGGTTTGACACCAGAAGAAATGTGGACACTGCGAAAATCAGGAGTTTAGTGAAATCTTCCATACTGTTTACGGTTTCTCTCTTTTTACTTTGTCGCTTTGTCTTTTTGTTTCTTTGCATCGTTGTCGCTTTTCTCCAACAGAAGCCCGATAGTGGCCTTGTCAAAATCAAAATATTTTTCAACGATCGCAGGCACATCTTCCGATTTTACCGCCGCGATTTTGTCGGGATAGGTAAGAAGGTCTTTCCATGAGCCCAACCGCTGGAACCATGCGAGCCGGTCGGACAGCCCTTCAAGACTTTTGAGGTTCCACACAAAATTCATCCGTATTGAGTTTTTAATTCTTTCCATCTCGCGGGGCGAGGGGGGCTTTTTGACCAAAGTGCCCACTTCCTCCCTGATAATGCGTTCAACTTTTAAAGGATCGACTCCTCTTTTAAGGGTCGCCGTGATCTCGAAGTATCCGTTGTCGAGCCTGAACGCATTGCTGGCCTCGGCATTGGTGCAGAGCTCCTCGCGGTTGACCAGCCGGTCGTAGAGGCGTCCGCTGCGGCCCGAGAAAATTGATTCCACTATGTCAAGTTTATAGAGATCGTCATTACTGTAGCCGGGGGTGTGAAACAGGATGTCGATCATCGGTTCAGCCTCGTCGCGCACGGTGAATCTCGTTTCGCCGATGGGCTGCGGTTCTCGGGTGACAACTTCCTGTTTGGGCACCGCGGCACGCGGAATGCCGCCGAAATATCTCCTGATATCGGAAACCGCCTTACCCGGGTCGATGTTTCCGACGAGCACGATCAAAGCGTTGTCGGGCGTATAGAACCGTTTGACGTGGTTGGCAAGATCCTGGATCGTGTAGTTCTGGATGTCCGATTTCCAGCCGATGGTGGGAAGCCGGTACGGGTGGGCCATATAGAACAAAGCATTGAGATATTCATCAAAACGGTTGGCCGGCTGGTTTTCATAGCGCATCCGCCGTTCCTCGAGCACCACCTCGCGCTCGCTGTAGAATTCCCTGAACACGGGGTTGGCCATGCGGTCGGATTCTATCCAGTAAAACAGTTCCACCTTGTTTTTGGGAAGCGTTACGATGTAGCCGGTCATGTCATCCGCGGTCCACGCGTTCAGATGCGTGCCGCCGGCGCCCATATCTCATCTTTTTTGACGTATTCACGTTCTTTGTCCATGTACCCGACGATTTCCCTCCGCAAGCTCGTCCGCTCGGCCGAGGTATCGGGTATTCCCCGGTTCTTCAGGGCGTAGATGATTTTATCGACCGAATCTATTTTCGCAAGCCACACCGATTCCTTGGCAAAATTCTTTGTATTCAGCCGCCGCGTTCCCTTGAACATCATGTGCTCGTACATGTGGGACAGGCCCGACCTGCTGAACTGCTCGTACATGGACCCCACGAAATAATAGAGCCTGCACGAGACGACCGCGACGTTGGAATCGGGGACCACGATGATTTTAAGTCCGTTTTGGAGCGTGTCGTAGTGGACGGGCACTTTGATATCGAAAGCACCGGCGGAAAGCGTGATAAGCAGGATCGAATACATCGAGAAAAGATATTTCATTAAAAAACCCCGGTATGAATCAAAAAGGCATTCTTTGGTTGGTGGGACGTGTCAAATCAATCATTATTATTTCTTCTCTATTTATTGTCAATTATTTCCCGCAATTTCTGATAGCCGTAATGCATCAGCAAATTGTCAAGCAACACCATCGCCGTGTAATTTTCCGCCACCGGCCACACGCGGGCCACAATGGTCGGGTCGCGCCTGGTTATCGCGGCAAGCTCCTTGTTCTCGAGGGTATATTTGTCGATGGTGTGCTGCTGCTTTGCGATCGTGGGCGTTGGCTTGACCGCGAGCCGCACCACGAGCGGCGCGCCGTTGGCAAGGCCGCCCGTGACGCCGCCTGCCTGGTTGGTGTCGAAAACGACCTTCCCTTTTTCCGAGTGCATCTGGTCGTTGCTCTGGATGCCGGTCATGTCCTTTACGCCGAACCCCGCGCCGACCTCGACGCCCTTGACCGCGCCGATGCCGAGCATTTTCCCGAGCTCAGCGTCGAGCTTGCCGAACACCGGCTCGCCGAGCCCCACGGGCAGGCCGGTCGCCACGATTTCAACCACGCCGCCGCTTGAATCGCCATTTGCGGTGATTTTGCTGACGGCGTCGACCATGGCCTGCGCCGCATCGAGGTCGGGACAGTTGATGACCGGGTGTGCGTCGTAGGTTTTGCGCACCTCGCCCGGCTCGGCAACGCGCCCGCGCTCGCGTATCGCGTCGATTTCGTTTTCTATCTCGGCAAACACGGCGGCTTTTTCCAGAAAGCGCATGTCGGGCGTAATGCGCCGCTTGCGATACACCTCCTGGTAAAACGGGTCGAAATCGCGACGCATTTTCTTGTATGAGTTCGTGCGGCGATCGATGGTCGCGATGTCGAGATCGGGGCAGCGGACGCCGGCGGCTTCTTTGACATATGCGAATATCTTTATGCCGCATTTCGCCAGCACCTTTTTGGCGATGCTGCCCGCGGCAACAATGGTCGCGGTGTAACGGCCGGAAAAAATGCCGGCGCCCACCGCGTCGTCGTCCGGACCGTATTTGATGAAGGAGGCATACGACGCATGGCCCGGACGCGGCGTGCGGTTGGTGTCCTGATACTGCTTGACATGGACAAAATGCCGGTCGAGGTTGGGAATGAGCACGGTAACGGGCGTTCCGTTGGTATGGTTTTTGTTTCCCGCGTTCTCAATGGTGTCGGCGGGATTCACGCCTGTAAAGATGATGGGCAGATCAGGTTCCTTGCGCGGCGACGACAGCTCGTCCGCGCCGGGCTTGCGCAGAAGAAGGTCCGCGTAGATTTCCTCTTCGGAAAGGAGAAGTCCGGGCGGAACGCCTTGCACCACGGCGGTCAGCCCTTCCTGATACGAGCCGCCCGCAACGGTTGCCTGAAAGAAGCGTCCGAAATGACATCCCACCATACATCAACCATCCTTGAAGAAAAAATATCATCAATTGCCGTAATTGCAATAAAATACATGAAATAAGTGCGGCATCAAACCTGAAACGACGTGGAAAAAAAATAATTAATGGGCTTTTGCCGGATAAAAACACTATTTACGGGAACCATTTCCGGCATATTGCGTATTTTATGGTGTTAACGAACAGGTAAAAGAGGTCATTGGATTGCACCGTGGAAGATCTCGAAATTATCAAGCTTGTAAAAAACGGAGATGCCGGCTCCTTCTCTGTTTTAGTGGAGCGGTATCACCGGAATTTGCTCAATTTCATTTACCATACCGTGCATGAAAAAGGAATTGTTGAGGACATCGGGCAGGAAGTTTTTCTCAGCGTGTATCAGTCAATTGGAAATTTTGATGAAAAGCGGGGTGTGCCTTTTTCAGTGTGGCTGTTTACGATTGCGCGTAACCGGTGCATTTCTGAAATAAGGAAAATGAAAAAGCGAAAAGAAATATCTCTGCCTGAGGATGAAACAATAACGGGACATGAAGGAAATCCCGGCATCCTGCTGGAACAGAAGGAACGAAGAAAGTCGCTTGAAGCGGCGCTTGCCGTGTTGGATGAGCCGTTCAGGTCGACAATTTTGAGCAGTATTGAAGGAATGAGTATAGATGAAATATCCAGTAGAGGGAAACTGCCGCGAAATACGGTAAAAACAAGACTGTTCAGGGCCCGTGAGAAATTAAAAGCCATTTTAAATACGCATGGCGGAGGTGGTTTGCTATGAATAATTTCGTACCTTCTGACCGGTTTGTCGAAAGGACGATGGAAGCGGTCCTCGCTTATGAGGCGCGCAAGGCAAGGCGTTCCGTAATATCAATCAAAGGTCTTGCGGCGGCCTTTCTGCAGACGGGTGCGGTTCTCGCCGGCTGCGGAATCGCGATTATCAATTTTATCCGATTATATTACACCGTATTTGCTCCAGTGCTGTCACGATAATAAACGGAGGTGCTGCATGGATTCGGCTGCGCAGATCAAGGACAGGAAAAAAATTAGCGCGCTTGTAGCCGGGCTCATTCTGCCGGGCCTGGGGCAGATGTACAACGGAGAATTGACAAAAGGGCTCTGCTTTTTCGGCCTGTTCCTCATGACCGTAATCGCGGGACTCCGGATCGTGATGATGTTTCCCAATGCGTCTCTGATGCTCGGTATAGGCATGGTGGCGCTGCTCAGCCTGGCCATTTACATCGTTTTCAGCATTGAGGCGTGGCTTGCGGCATCACGCAGGGGAAAAGGGTTCATGGTGAAGTGGTTTAACCGGTGGTATTTCTACACCGCAATGTGGATGCTGTGCTCGGTTTTCATTTCCTCGGCAGCGTTTTCGTACGTGTCGGACGGCATCGTGCAATTCTGCAGGATCGTCACCGCATCAATGACGCCGGCGGTGGTTCCGGGGGATTATGTGATTGTGGACAAAACGTATTACAAGCATCATGCGCCGAAAAAAGGCGATGTCATTCTCTTCCGCTATCCTGACGACAGGAGCAAATTATTCATAAAAAGGATAGGCGGATTGCCCGGTGACACGCTCAAGCTCGAGGGAAATGTAATTATTGTTCCGCATGGACATGTATTCGCGCTTGGCGATAATGCCGGCCACTCCGATGATTCGCGTCATTATGGACCCATACCGCTCACCGAATTGCTTGGCAAGGCAAGGCAGGTTTATTTTTCGTTTTCGATTGAAAATGGAATTCGACCGGAGAGGATAGGCCTTGTCTTGCCATAGAAAAATATGCTGATGGATTAATAGGCTCTTATGGTGATACGCAATCCGGGAGCAATTCTTTCCCTCAATCTTGCCATGTCAAGATAATTTCTTTCCTTATAATATGGAAATTTTGAATCATTTTCCTTATTAAATTTGCCAGAATATAAATATGATGATTTTTTTGTTTTTCAAACAATTTTGCATTTTCCAGTAGAATCAACCATTTTCTATGGTCTTTCAATTAAAAACCGTTCATTTCCGGGAGCAGGTGTATGACGGACAAGCTAAAGATCGCCAGGGCCCTCATCAGTGTTTCGGATAAAACAGGGATCGTGGAGCTTGCCCGCACCCTTGCCCAAAACGGCGTGGAGATACTGTCAACCGGCGGGACCGCCCGGATCCTTTCCGAAAACAACGTGCCGGTGAAGACCGTTGATTCCCATACGGGTTTCCCGGAAATAATGGACGGCAGGGTGAAAACCCTGCACCCGAAGATCCATGGCGGCCTTCTGGCGGTGCGCGACAATCCCGGACACCTCGAACAGATGAAAAAGAACGGGATCGTGCCCATTGACCTTGTCGTGGTGAACCTGTATCCCTTCAAGGTGACCATTGAAAAACCCGGCGTCACCGTGGAGGAGGCGATCGAGAACATCGACATCGGCGGGCCGGCAATGATACGCAGCGCCGCGAAAAACCACGCGTATGTGACCGTGGTGGTCGATCCCGCGGACTACGCCGCGGTCGCCGGCGCGATACAGGGCGGCGGCGTTCCCCATGACCTGCGGAAGTTCCTTGCCGTAAAGGCCTTTGGCCATACCGCGGATTACGATTCCGCAATCGACGTTTACTTTTCGAGAAAATACCTTAATGAGGAAGTGCTGCGGCTTAATTTCAGGAACGGCACCGAACTGCGCTACGGCGAAAATCCGCACCAATCAGCAGTGTTTTATAAGTCAAGGGAATGCACCGAGCCGAGCATGGCAACCGCCGTCCAGCTTCACGGCAAGGAACTTTCGTATAACAACATCGTTGACGGTGACGCGGCTCTGGAGGCCGTAAAGGAACTTGCCGATGTTCCCGCGGCAGCAGTGATCAAACACACCAATCCGTGCGGTTATGCTACGGGAAAAACACTTGCGGAGGCGCTTTCGGCCGCATGGTCGGGTGATCCGATATCTGCGTACGGAAGCGTCATTGCGGTTTCTCAGCCCGTGGATCTGGCCGCGGCAAAGGTTCTTGCAGGACGATTCGTGGAAATACTTATAGCCCCTGATTTTTCTCCTGAAGCGCTTGTCTATTTAAAAGATAAAAGTTCACAGCTCCGCATTCTCAAGGTTGGGGAGCTCAATGATAAAAAAGAGGAGCGGTTTGTCTATAAACATGTCATCGGCGCAATGCTGAAGCAGGACCGCGACGTGGTGGAATGCGAGAAATGGGACACGGTGACCAAGGCGCAGTTCCCCGAAAGCAAGGCGCCGCTCGCCAAGTTCGCGTGGAAGGCATGCAAGCACACGAAGTCAAACGCCATCGTGCTGGCGCAGGAATACGGTCTTGGCGTATACCGCGTGGTGGGCATGGGCGCTGGCCAGCCCAACCGCGTCGATTCGCTGAGAAAGCTTTCAATCACCAAGGCAAGGGAGAATTTCGCCGCTGAGCAGAAGACAATCGCGGGCGATTTCACAAAGGAATTTTCTGAGCTGGTGCTCGCCTCAGACGCTTATTTTCCGTTTCCCGACAACATCGAAGAGGCAAACAAGGCCGGCATCCGTTATATTGTCGAGCCGGGCGGCTCCAAGCGGGACAATGAAGTGATTGAGGCGTGCAACAAGTTCGGGATCGCGATGGTGTTCACCGGAACCAGGCATTTCAGACATTGATAATTGAACATAGGCAGCAACATTTACAAATAAAGGAACACGTTAAAGTATGCCCAAGCATCTGGTTATTGTTGAGTCTCCTGCAAAATGCAAAACCATTTCCAAGTACCTCGGCAAGAATTATTCCGTTCGGGCGACCATGGGTCATATCATCGACCTGCCGGGAAAGGAATTCGGCGTTGATATAGCGAACGATTTCAAGCCCAAATACACCGTTGCCAAGGGAAAGAACCGCATCCTGAAAACCCTCAAGGACGACGCGGCGCACTCCGACGTCGTATATCTGGCGCCCGACCCGGACCGCGAAGGGGAGGCAATCGCCTGGCATGTCGCACAGTACATCGCAAAATCGAATGCGAACGTGAAGCGCGTGCTCTTCAACGAAATAACAAAGCCCGCCGTGCTTTCGGCCATTGAAAAGCCGGGTGAAATAGACATGAACAAGGTCAACGCGCAGCAGGCGCGCCGGATACTCGACCGCATCGTGGGATATCAGGTGTCGCCGATTCTGTGGCGAACGGTGTTCCGCGGCCTTTCGGCGGGGCGCGTGCAGTCGGTGGCGCTGCGCCTCATCTGTGAGCGTGAAGAAGAAATAAAAAAATTCGTAAAGGAAGAATTCTGGTCTTTACACGCGCAACTTGAACATTCAGGCACCGGGTTCTGGGCGAAGCTCGCCGCCGTCGACGGTGCAAAACCCGTTCTTCCCAACGAGGCTTCCGTAAAAACAATCATGGATCGGGTGCAGGACAAGCCGTTTGTGGTGAACGACGTGCAACGCGTTGAAAAAATGAGAAAGCCCTATGCGCCATTCATTACCAGCACGCTCCAGCAGGAGGCGGCGCGAAAACTCAACTATTCGGCAACAAAAACCATGATCATCGCGCAGCAATTGTATGAAGGTCTCGAACTGGGTTCGCTCGGCAGTATGGGGCTCATCACCTACATGCGCACCGATTCGACCCGCATTGCCCAGGAAGCCATTGTAAGTGCGCGTTCCCTTATCGGTTCGCAGTTCGGCGCCAAATACCTGCCCGAGGGCCCGCGCACCTATGCGAAAAACAAGAACGCCCAAGATGCGCACGAAGCCATCAGGCCATCGCAGGTGTCAATGGATTTTTCCCCTGATAAGATGAGGCAGTTTTTAAGCAAGGACCAGCACCGGCTGTACGACCTCGTTTGGAAGCGGTTTCTTGCGTCGCAGATGGAGAATGCTCTGTTTGATTCAACGAGGATCGATATCACGGCCGGCGGGTGCGTGTTCCGGGCGACAGGGTCGATACTGAAATTCGACGGTTTCCTCACGCTGTACGACGAAAGCGCCGAGGAAACGCAGGAAAACGGCGAGGACGTGAACGATAACCTTCCCGAGGTGAAGGCAAACGATACGATAGGCCTCCTGAAGCTCCTTGATAAACAGCATTTTACACAGCCGTCGCCGCGCTATTCCGAGGCAACGCTCGTGCGGGAACTCGAGGACAAGGGCATCGGCAGGCCGAGCACTTACGCGCAGATCATCGACACGCTCAAGCGCCGGAAGTACGTCAATGTCGAAAACAAGCGGTTCGCGCCCACCGAGGTGGGGTTCATGGTGAAGGACATTCTCGTCAAGCAATTTTCAAACGTGTTCGACGTCGGCTTCACCGCGACCATGGAGAATTCTCTTGACAAAATAGAGCTTGGCGAGGCCGAGTGGGTTTCGGTTCTCAAGGACTTCTACGGGCCGTTTTCCAAGCGGCTCGAGGGCGTCAAATCGAACATCCGCGACCTCAAGGCGGCCAACCAGACCGTGACCGGGCGCACCTGCCCCGAATGCAAGAAATTCCCGCTTGTCATTAAGTGGAGCAGGAACGGGCGTTTTCTCGCCTGCCAGGGATTTCCCGCGTGCCGTTACACCGAGCCGCTCGAGAAACCGGCGCCGGTCAAGTCCTCCGAACTATGCGACAAGTGCGGCTCTCCCATGGTGGTGCTCAACATCAACGGGAACCGGTTTCTCGGCTGCTCGCGCTATCCCGAGTGCAGAAACACCAAATCGATATCCACCGGCGTCACCTGCCCGCGCGAGGGATGCGGCGGCCAGATCATCGAGCGGAAAACGAAGCGGCAGCGTCTTTTCTTCGGGTGCAGCAACTATCCAAAATGCAATTTCGCCACCTGGGACAGGCCCGTTGCGCAGAAATGCCCGCAATGCGGTTTCGGCATTCTTGTTTATAAAGACACAAAGCGTAAAGGCGTTTATCACCGGTGTCCGAATTGCAGGGCGGAATTCCCCGTTCCCGGCGCAACGGGGGAACCCGCGCAGGTGGAAGGGTAAAAAAGAGTTGCCACAGAGACACAGAGGACACAGAGAAAACATGTAGTTTAAGTTGGGACTTGAAAGTTGAAGGCGTTTTGTGTTCTTGCTTTCAACTTTCAACCTTCAACTTCCAACTATATTTTAACTTTCTCTGTGCTCTCTGTGTATCTGTGGCTATTTTTTTAAGGAAGCTTTCAATGCCATCAATCGGCATTATCGGCGCCGGCCTTGCCGGATGCGAAGCGGCGCTTGTGCTCGTACGCCGCGGCATTGCCGTCACCCTTTACGAAATGCGTCCCGCTAAAACTACTGCGGCGCATGCCACCGCACTCCCTGCGGAACTGGTATGCTCAAACTCGTTTAAATCCCAAGAACTTCCCGCCGCGCTGGCGCTGCTCAAGGAAGAGCTCGCGCTGCTTGGCAGCCCGCTGCTTTCCAGCGCGAAAAAAACGTCACTACCTGCGGGGAAAGCCCTGGCCGTTGACAGAAAAGCGTTTTCCGAAGAAGTGATGAAAGAATTGAAAGCATCACCCGGCATTTCCTTGCAGACCGCCGAAGCCCGCGAGCCTCCCGCGGGTCACGATGCCGTTATACTGGCAACAGGTCCTCTTACTTCATTGCCGATGGCTGAATGGCTGCAAAAAACATTTCCGGCCGACTCATTATATTTTTACGACGCCATCGCGCCGATTGTCAGCAGGGAATCGATTGATTTTAAAAAAGCGTTTTTCGGCTCGCGCTGGCGGCTGGATCGGGACGATTACTGCAATTGCCCGTTTACACGGGAAGAATATGAACGGTTTCACGGGGCGCTGAAATCTGCACAAACCGTTTCTCCGCATGCGGGCGAGGAGGAGCGTTTTTTCGAAGCGTGCCTTCCCCTCGATATCATTGCACGTCGCGGCCCGCTTGCAATGGCCTATGGACCGCTCAAACCCGTGGGGTTTTCCGATCCGTCCACCGGAAAACGGCCGTTTGCGCTGTGCCAGTTGCGTCGCGAAGACGCGGCGGGAAGCAGTTTCAGCCTTGTCGCGTGCCAGACCAGGCTCACCCAGGCGGAACAGAAGCGGGTTTTCAGGATGATCCCCGGTCTCGAGAATGCCGAATTCCTGCGGTTCGGTTCATGTCACCGCAATACCTACCTCGATTCACCTTCGCTTCTGGCGCCCGACCTTTCCTTTAAATCAATGCCGTCGCTTTTTTGCGCCGGCCAATTGTGCGGCAATGAAGGGTATGTTGAAAGCATCGCGACCGGACATGCCGCCGCAAAATTCGTTCTGGGAAGGATCCGGGAGAACCATGTCAACAATCCTCCTGAAACAACCGCCCTCGGTTCGCTGTTGCATTATGTGACCGGTTCGAAATTAAAACCATTTTCTCCCTCAAGTTTTCACTTCGGCCTGCTGCCAGCGCTTTCCGATACTTCGCGCAAACTGCCAAAAAAAGAACGCCAAATGCAATTGTGCCATCGCGCGATCGACGATATGAAGACATGGATTCGAGCCGCAGACAAAGGAGACTAAATCGGCGATATCAGCAATTCTTGTCCTCTCAATATTTTTTAAAAATTATATTTTATGATGAGTACATCATGCCGGAAAACTCTTTCCGGCGCCCTTGAAAGGATACTGCATGAACATTCCCATTGTTGACATGATACTCAGGTCAGGCTGGGTGGCGCGCTCGATCCTGGTATTGCTCGGGATTTTTTCCATAGTCACCTGGGCCGTGATTTTCAACAGGTTCTATTACCTCGGACGGGTGTCAAAGCGAAGCAGGCTTTTTTTTAAAAAATATCTGGCTATGACGGCATTGACCGATGTCGAAAAAGCGGACGCACAGCTCCTCAAATCGCCCATGGGACAGCTCGGCGCAAAGGGCGCGGGCGAGTTCCGGCGCATCATCGACGATTCCAAATCGCACAGCGGGGTCAGCGACTGGTCTTTCTTTTTGCAGAACCAGTTTGCGATTGCGCTCGAACGCATCGACACGCTTTTTTCCGAAATCTCGAGGAAGCTTGACACGGGCCTCATCCTGCTGGCGATTTCCAGCAGCGTGTGCCCGTTTCTCGGGCTGCTCGGAACGGTGTGGGGGATCATGGACTCTTTTTACGAGATCGGAAACCAGGGCTCGGCGAGCCTGCCCGTGGTGGCGCCCGGCATCGCCGAGGCGCTTGTGGTCACGCTCGTGGGCCTCGGGGTCGCGATCCCTGCCGTGCTGTTCTACAACTACTTCGTCCACCAGGTTGACAGGGTGGAAAACGAGCTTTCCGAATACAAGAACCTCATGTTTTCCCATTTGAAAAGGGATATTCTAAGCGTGCTGTACCGCGACAAACATCCGGGAAAGCCGGCCGCCTGAAGGAAAGAGCGCCGCAATGAAATCGGGCAAAAGAAGAAAAGCGATAGCGGACCTCAACATCACGAACCTCGTCGATGTCGTTTTCACGCTGCTCATCATCTTCATGATCACCGCGCCCATGATGACCCAGGGCGTTCAGGTCGACCTCCCCAAGGCCGACGCCGAAAACGTGGAAGTCAACGACTTCATTCAAATTTCCATCAACAGCCGCAGCGAAATATTCATTGACCAGGAGCGCATCAACCTCGGCGACTTCAAGAAGCGCTTCAAGGAGGTGTTCGCCGGACGCGTGAAGACGCCGGTGTTCATCAACGCGGACAAGAAGGTGCCCTACGGCCTGGTGATCCGCGTCATCGCCGATGTGCAGAATGCCGGCGTGGTCAAGCTCGGGTTTCTCACGCTGCCGGCCAAAGAGGAAGCTGGTGGCTCCTGATGGTCGCGTCTGCGGCTGCCGTTTTGCCGCGCGTAAGCAGCAAGGCGGATGAAGATTCATTCGCGCCCGTGGTTGTCATCTCCGCGATTTTTCATGCCGTGATTTTGATCGGAATACCGCTGCTTGCCACGCTGTTTTACCACTCCGAAAAATATGAGCGTCCTAAAACATTCACCCTGGTGAGCATGCCCAAGACCGCGATCCAGCAGAAAATTGCGCAGGCGGTCAAAAAGCCAAAGACGGCCAATCCAATACCGGCGAAGAAAAAGTCGAAACAAGCGTCCAAGAAGGAAGAAAATACAAAGGAGAATACAGACCAGCTGGAGGAACTGCTCGACGCAATCCCCGCCAGCGTTTCGGAAATCACTGCAGGTCAGTCATTCAAATATGCGTGGTATATCAACAGCGTTATTTCGAAAGTCGAGGAAAATTGGAAACCTCCAAGCGGCATAACGCAAAAAAAAGACGCTGCAGTCACGGTGTTTTTCACCATTTTTCCCGGCGGAGATATTTCACCGGTTGTGGTGAAAGAGTCGTCGGGGATATCCACGCTCGACAACCTGGCGGTAAGGGCCGTCACGATGGCGGCGCCGTTCGGCAAGCTTCCGCCCGGCTGGTCCGGAAACAGGCTTGATCTCAAATATATTTTACACTGCGTCAAGCAATAACCCGCAAGACGATTGGAGGTATCAGCGATGATGCGCACCCTTGTTCTGATATCCTTTGCTGTCATCTTAGGCATAAACGCTCCGCTCGCCGAGCGCATCACCCTTGAATCCTATGCCTCCAACCTCGATTCCATCTCCATCGCCCTCCTTCCTTTAAAAAATTCAGGCGAAACCGCTGTCACAAAAAACGAACCGTGGAAGGTGCTCGCCGCCGACCTTGAATTTTCCGGACGGGTAAACGTGTTGCGCGTCCTCAAGGCAGATCCCGCCGAGCTTGCGAAGAGCAACGTGCCGCTGTACATCGACGGCGAATACGAGGTGTTCGGCAAATACGTGCGCGTGGAGTTCACGCTGCGCGATGCGAAAACCTCGGATGCCCTGCTGGAGAAAAAATACGAAGGCGAAATGGGCCAGACGGGCATGATGGCGCACCGCTTTGCCGACATGCTCGTTTCCACGCTGTTCGGCGACAAAGGCATTTTCGAAAGCAGGATGCTGTTTGTCAAGGACGAAGGCGCTAGGGAAAAGGACATCATGATCATGGACTGGGACGGCGAAAACATGCACCAGCTCATAGCGGCGGCAACGGTCAACATTTTCCCGGTGTTCGTCGATTCAACCATGTTTTTATGGACCTCGTTCATCCGCGGCCACCCGAGCATCTACAAGGCGACCTTCGGCGGGAAGGGCGGGGCGCTCATGAACAACCGTTTCGTCGAGTCCTCGCCGGCGTATTCTCCCATCACCGGAAAAGTGGTTTTCACCTCCTCCCGCGACGGCACCATGGAGATTTACACCTGCGACCTCGACGGGACTGACGTTAAACGGCTCACCAAAACCAAGGCGATCAACACCTCGCCGTGCTGGTCGCCCAACGGGTATCAGATCGCATTTACGTCCGACCGGGTGGGAGGGCCGCGGATTTTCATCATGGACGCGGACGGCTCCAGCGTGCACCAGCTCACGTTCGAGGGCGGATACCAGGACTCGCCTGCCTGGTCGCCGAAGGGGGACAGGATCGCCTACCAGTGTTTGACAAACGGCAAGTTCGAAATCTGGACCGCGAAAACCGACGGCTCGGGCGTCTTCCAAGTCACCAGCTGCCCCGGCGAAAACGAATACCCTGCCTGGGCGGCTGACGGAATGCACATTGTTTTTTCGAGCAAACGCGGACCTAAATCCGACTTGTACGCGGCAAAATCAGACGGCACGCGCCTGATCCGGCTCACCAGCACGGGAACCGCAAAGATGCCGGACTGGTCGAATTTTTAATCCCCGCGGCATTTTTGCATTTGCTTCATCGTTTCCGCAATCATAATTTTATATATCAGCGATGTGTCCACTATTCCACGTGGGAAGGACTTTATGGCGAAGACCTCCAAAATTATCATTATCTTGTCCGGCATGTTCCTTTCGCTTTTTTCCGGATGCTCCTCCATCACCCTGCTGCGCATCCAGGAGCTAAAGGAAGTAGAGGCGCGCGTTGATTCACTCAGGACCGAAATGGCGTCGCGCGACACCCTTCTCCAGAAGGAGCAGAAGAACCAGAACGAGCTGCTGCGGCTCATCCGTGCCGACATGCAGGTGCGCTTCGAGGAGCTCGGCCAGAAGGTCTCGTCGCTCGAGGGCAGCCTTTCGGAAAGCAAATACAAGCTTTCGATGATCGACAAGAAGACGCAGGAGATGCAGGAACAGTGGAAGGCAAAGGCAGCGGCCGATTCCGCCGACGCGACGCAGAAGAAGACGCAGGTTGACAAACTGTACCAGATTGCCTGCGGCGATTTCAATGCGGGACGCTTCGACCTAGCGGCCAACGGCTTTCTCGACCTCGTGAACCAGTACCCGGAATCACCGACCGCCGACGAAGCGGCATACTGGTATGCCGAATGTTTCTTCGGCAAGAAGGAGTACGAAAAGGCGGAGCAGCTCTACACCGACTACCTCAGGAAATACCGCGACGGGAAAAAGGTGTGCGCCTCGCTGTACAAGCTCGGCCTCGTTTTTGAGATAAAAAAGGCGCTGGAAAAAAGAAAGCTGGTCTGGCAGAAACTCATCTCCACCTGCCCTGATTCTCCCGAGGCAAAGGCAGCTAAGGAAAAGCTGGGCAAATAACTTTTAAAAAGAAGCGGCCCGCGGGGAAACCACCCGGCAGGCCGCTCACGCTTTAGTCGGATACTTTATTTCTTCTTTTCGGGACCATTCTCCATCTGCTGTTTGAGTTTCTGGATTTCCTGGTCGAGTTCCTTTTGCTTCTCCTCCATCTTCTGCTGCGTATCGGTCTTGTCGGTCTGGTGCGATATTTTCTGCACTATGGCGAGCGCGTAGTCGATGTCGTTCTTGATATCGGCGATGTTGCGCGAGAAGAAAGTGGATCGGTAGAACTCGTCGGCAAAGACCTCGAATTTGTCAAGTTTGTCCTTGTCCTCGGTCTGGACCTTGCGCAGACTGTCGGTCTGGTGCAGGACGGTGGAGGAGGGAAGCTCGAGCGAAAGCTTGTTCACGTCGAACGCGAGCACCTCGTAGGTCTTTCGGTTCACGCGGTATTTCACCTGCTCGGCTTCGAGCGTGTCGGCCGGCGGCGCCTTGAGCGCAGCCGCCTTCTGTGACGCCGCCGAAAGCACCGAGAGAGCGGCGTCGTAATTCTTCTGCATCAGGTGTGCGTATGCCTCGATGAGGCTGCCCTCGCACTGGAGCGACGGCTTGGCCGACAGCTTCTGGAGCGCCTGGCCGTTGGTGATACAGTCGTTCCACTGCCGGGCGCGGAGTGCGGTCCAGCACATTCCCAGGAGCGCATCCTCATAATAATAGCTCTGCTTAGGGACCATGCGCAATGCGGTGATCGCCTTGGAAAGCGCCAGTTGTTCGTAAAACATGTAGCCGAGAAACAGGTACGAACGATTGACGATTTCATGCTGTTCGTTGGTCTGCGCCTTTGCCTCGATGGCGTTGCCGAGCGCGTTGAGCGCGTCTTCCATGTTGTAAGTGAGGACATACGAAACCGCTGCCGAGTGCTGGGCAAACGGATACTCGGGGTGCGTTTCGGGGATGGCCGTGAAGAGCTGAATGCCGGGCTGATAGTTCTTGTCCCGCATGTCCTGTTCGGCCATGAGATAATACGCGTGATATTTAAGCGAGTCCGGGACCGCGTTAGAATTGAGCAATGAGAACTGCTCGCTCACGCCGGCGGTGTTGTTGTCGCGGTAAGCGATACGCATGAGCCCGAGGTCCGCATAGGGGATGATCGAGCTCTTGGGGTAGTCCTTTTTCGCGTCGCGGTAATTCTGCGCCGAGAGCTCCCTCATGTCAAGCTTCTCCAGACACGCACCGCGGTAGTACTGCACCCAGTCGTTTTTGAAGAAGTTGGGGAACTGGACCAGTATCTGGCTGAACAGGAAAAAGGCGTCCCAGTATTTGCCTTCGTAATACAGCTTGCAGGCCCTGTTGTACAGCTCGTTGGGAGCGAGGTCGAGCGCGCGCGCCATGCGCCGGGCGTACATTTCTTCTCGGTGCATTCCGACATCGCCGCGGATATACACCGAATGGGTTGACACCTGGTCCTCCTGGGTCATGCCGATGAACTGGTACAGGAACTGCAGGTCCCTTCCCTCGTTAAAGTGTGGAAAGTTGACGCCTATGGCGAACCCGTAATATTCGTTGGACTGCCGGATGTTTCCCATGAGGAAATAAACGTTGAGCATGCGCATGAGCCAGCCGCCCAAGCGGAAGTTGTAGTCGTATTCGATAACGTTTTTACTCGTCACCGTATCGGTACCGTTAATTAATTTCGGTGGTGAACCGTTAGCGAGGGCCTCGTAAAGATTTTTCGTGCTTATGTCAAGCCCTGCCTCGATCTGTTTCTCAAGAAAATACGCAAGCCATGAGAATTTGATATTGTTTGTATAACTCGCAACGCTCATGTTAGATGGCAAATGTAAATTATCGAGGATCGGTTCTAAAATGTTTTGGAACGAAATGCCGATGATATGCTCGCCGTACACCGGGTGCATCGCGAGCCGGTAGGTGAGCCCCACGTCGCCGCTCAGGTTATAAAGCCAGTCGGCCATGGTATGCGCGAAGTTCGTGTTCATCGAAAGTCCCAGGTTCACGCCGATGCTGAGCCCGCCCCAGATATTGTTGGCGTAGGTGGCCATGAGCAGATTGTTCCGGTTTGAGACCTTTCCCGAATCAACCACGACGCCGTTCACCTGGTCCCATCCGTTTGCCGAAATATCGCCCGCGCCTTCGGTGAAGTAGGAAACACCCCACGATTCGTACAATCCCACGGGAAAAGTAGCGCCGAGTTCCGTAAGCTGAGACCATCCGTCCAACACAAATCCCTGGCATGCGCGAAGGTCAATGTAATTTGCTTCGGTTATGAAAGCGGGATTGGTGGAGGGCGAATAACGAGAAAACAGGTCGCGCCAACGCTGCGTAATGAGGTATTCGCCGGGCAATCCGTCTGCAAACACGGAAAAAACACAAGAGATGGTGGAAAGAAGAAAAATTGCTGCTTTGATCCGATGTGACGACGAGTCTTTCATTCCCATAGGGGAGTTCCTTTTCATTTAAGTGTGGGGGTCAAAGGATGATTCCCGTATTTTATCGGTTTAATGGCACTTTGCCAGCTATTTCAACAACATGAAAATTTGATAGAAGTACCATCACGAAAATTAGTATGTAATAAATATAGTTCTGTAACTGCAAAAAAAAAATAATTATTAATGATTGCCATTTTTTTATCAATCATGCCATGATTTTACATCAGAAAACACCCCAAGCGATGATTCGGTTGTATATTTAAAAGGTAAATGCTTTTTCGCGCTTTTAAAAGTGTTTTTTGTTTTTTTTTCATAATTTGTCGGTTTAAAATTCTTGGATTTTGCATGAAGCGCTTTCCCATTGTTTTTTATCCGCTCTATATTTTTTATTTGAGCGCTTCTTGCCAGCAGGACTCATCGGCAAACTTCCTAGATTCCGCAAAATTCTACCTGGTTCACCAGCGCTACGACAAATCCGAATATTTTTCAAATCTTCTTCTTTCCATGGATCCTGACAACGCCGATGCGTCTTACCTCGTTGTCGCTTCGATACAAACCAGGATACTCGATTACGAATCCTATAACCTTGAGGTCGATTCTTTTTTTAAAAAAGCGTGCGCCGCGATCCAGACCTTGAATAAAGACCTGCCCGGCAAGACAGGGCGCGATTCACTGTCGTGCCTTTTTTATGTCGGCAACCTACAGGGCGGCATAAGCATCATCCAGGCAAAGGTCGGAAACTGGCCTTCGGCGGTCCGGTACGGAATGAACTCGCTGGGCGTTTTCAAACGGGTCATAAAAAGCGACCCGGATTTCTATCCTGCGTACCTGGGTCTAGGAATTTTTAATTATTACATCAGCCAGCACCTCAAATGGCTTCCTTTTTTCGGCGACCGGAGAAAAGAGGGGCTCGATCAGGTGTGGCTGTCAACGAAGGCCGCTTTCCCGTATTCCTACGTCGCAAAAAACTCGCTGTGCTGGATGCTGCTCGAAAGGAACCAGTACGACGTCGCCGACTCGGTAGCGTCCACGGTACTCGCAGAGCTGCCCTCAAACACCATTTTTCTCCGGCTCAAGGCGCGGATTGCCTTATGGAAACACCTGTGGCCCGACGCCATCGGCTGGGCCAAAAAACTGGTCGCGAGTTCTGAAAACCGGATTCCGGTAAACTGGTCCGATTTACTTTCAGGATACCAGATCATGGCATCGAGCTACGACAATCTCGGCGGCAGAAACGAGTGTCTCGCCGTATGCAAAAAAGCGCTTGCCCGCCCGGTGCCGGAACCGTATTCGCAGATTCCCTATGTTAAAAAACACCTTAAATTTATAGTGGAAATTCAAAAAAAGTATTCCAAATGATGCAACGCTCGGGGTATATGGAAAGTGAAGTCTTTTTGGACAAGCGGTGAGAAACATGCGCCTCATTGAATTATTTTCATCGTATATGAAAAAAGGCTTCGTCGCCGCGTTGGCCAGCGCCGCTTTTCTTTTTTGCTCGCAGGTGCACGCCGAAATATGTCCCGCATTGTCCGTTGATCCTGCCGTTGATGCCGTGATGTACCGTCTGGCGACCCGGTATGCCCTCCCGCTCCCCGCATCATTTTTCACTCAGCCGATGACGGTGTGCGATGTGCTTTCGTTTCTTTCAAAGGCAGACTCGCTTTCCGTCCGGCTTTCCGATGCCGAGAAGGCTGACATCCGCGAATTACGGAAGCGAATTTCCCCCGACAATGCGCTTTTGCATTGGAAAAACAAGAAACATGATGCGCAGGTCGGCGTGCGGCTCGTTCTTGCCGACACCAACGCCGGGAGCTTCGGCGCTAAAGACGCCGGCTATGTGCGCGGTACCGCCAGCCCGTCCCTGCAGGCGGGCCTTGGTCCGGTCTCCTTTTATTCGGGAATGGACGTGTGGACGGACTATCGTTCAGACACCATGTACCATCAATCCGATTATCAGCCCTACAATGGCCTGCCCTACAATCTGTATTCAAGGGCCGATTCCAGCCACGCGCGCTCGTCCGATTTGCTGCGCGGCGGTATCGTCTATATCGGTTCGCCGTTCCGCCTCGACGTGGCGGTTGATAAAATCAAGCAGGGACCCGCGCTGGCAAGCCCGCTCACGTTCTCCGGGGACGCCCCGCCCGAAACGTATCTGCGCGGCCAGCTCTCGTTCGGCTTCATGGAATATATTCAGGCCTTTGGGCAATTGAAAAGCGACAAGGACATGCCGAAGTATTTTTACACACACCGAATACAGGTGCCGTTGTTTAAAAACCGGTTTACCGCTGCGCTCACCGAGGTGGTCATCAACGGAAGCACCACCAACGAGCCGCATACCGCTCCGGATTCCGCCAATGCGCTCCGGTCGGAGTACTACGGTGTTACCCGGACCTGGGAAATTGCGTATATGATTCCGTTTGTACCTTATGCCTTTATGGAGCATTACCTCGGAGATCGGGACAACAAGGCTCTGTCCTTTGACTTCAACTTGTCGTGGCCCGACGATTTCCGCTGGTATTGCGAGATTTTTATTGATGATTTCACCACACCGTGGACCATTCTTTCGGACGACTGGGGGAATAAATGGGCGTTCGACGTCGGCGCCCAGTATTTCACGAGCCTGCTGTCGCACGATTTGACCGCTACCGCGGAATACTGCAGGGTCGAACCCTGGGTCTATACCCATTTCTTCGGCGGTGCCGCCCGCTACGACAACTTCAACGTCTGCCTCGGCGCTCCGCTGGGGCCGAATTCTGACCTTCTATTTCTATCATGTGAAAGCAGAGTCTCGCTTAAAAACTCCGCCGGTCTCACCTTTACCAATATGCGGACCAATTCGTCGGTCCGCGGGGGCAATATCCGTGACGTGTTCCAGGATCCTCCAAAGCCGGATGCCGATTCGCCGATCAAGCATTTTCTGGGAGCAGGCACCCAAACGATTTCCCGCATCGGCGCCTTTTGGAAGTTCGATCAGCTCGGCGTGTTCCGCGCAGCGGTCAAATACGATTATGATTTTTCGGGAAAATCGTTAATTCAGGTTTACGGTGGGCTGTATTTTTAAAACGGTACTATTTGTATGTTGTCAATTTGAGCGAATCGACGATCTTCCTGTTCGCCGGGCTGCCGATGCTCTTTAAGATCCAGCAATACTCTGCATAGCCGCCCGTGAGGCCGGCTCGCACGCAGATTTTGTCCTGGGCCTTGAGGAAATCCTCTTGATATCTCGCCTGGCGGGCGGCGTCGTTCACTGAAAAGGAGTCCTTATAAATAACGCTCAGGGAATCAAGGTAGGAATTGCACACGAGCCATTTTTTCATCTGCTCCATGGTCACCACCGAATCGGCGGGGGGCACGAATTCTACCTTTCGAAGCTCGGGCTGTGGCGTTGGTTTTTCGACGGTTTTTTTTGTCTGGCAGAAAGAAAGGCCGGCGACCAATGCCAGCAGGACGATGAACACCTTTTTTCTCACGCAACGCTCCTTTTTTTATGCGGACGGACATGGTAGAAATTACGTTTTCTGTTGAGCGTTGTCAATCTCATTTGCCTGGAAACGCCGTTTTTATACGGAACCGTATCCTGGAAAATGCAACCGGAGCTGCGTCCTGAAGCATGGGACCCAAAAAGCACCTGGGACAACATTTTCTTACCGCGGTATCATACGCGGAGCGAATCGCCAGAAGCGTTGGCGCCTCTCGGGGAGAAAATGTTCTTGAGATAGGCCCCGGCAAGGGCGCTCTGAGCGTTCACCTCAAAACCCTGTATCCTTTTTTTCACTGCGTGGAAGTCGACGCTGACCTGGTCGCCGGTCTCGCTGAAGAACTCGGGCCTGGAACATGGACGCTTCACCGTTGCGACGCGCTCGCGTTTGATTTTGCAGCGGCGGGATTTCCCCTGCACGTGGTGGGGAACCTTCCGTATTCCATCGGCGCGATGATCATAAAAAAGACGCTTTCTTACGGGGAAGACATCCTGTCGTTTACGTTTATGGTGCAGCGCGAAGTGGCGCAGAGGATCGCGGCAAAGCCCCATTCAAAACAGATGGGATTTCTGTCGGTATTCTGCCAGTTTTTCGGCGCGCCAGAAATTCTTTTTACCGTGCCGCCGGGCGCTTTTTTTCCAAAGCCCGCGGTTGATTCGGCGGTGGTCAGGCTCGTGGTGGAACGGAACCTGGAGCACAAGCTGCCACGAAAGTCATGGGAGGCATTCTTCAAGTTTGTTGACAGCGGCTTCAGGATGAGAAGAAAAATGCTCGCGAACGTCCTGGGACGAGACGGCGGCAGGGAGCATTTTACCGATATCCTGACACAAATGAACATGGGGCACGGCGCGCGCGCCGAAGACCTTTCTCCCTACCAATGGCTGGAATTGTACAAAAAAACATGCGGTATATAATTCGAATTCTTCTGATCGCCGCGACGTGGGCATGGCCGCTGTTCGGACAGGCCGTTGATTGGCCGCTTCTGCTCGCCGTTCCCCAGCCGCCTGCGGAAACCGATTCCAATGTCACCCAGTACGGCTCCGACCAGAGCCTGTATATCCGCACCTTCAAGGTGAGGGACTCGCTGAGCATGCTTTCCAATACCGCGAACAGCATGGTCAACCAGAACGTTGATTACGAATTGACAAATGATTCCTGGTTCGATACCAAAGACCAGGCCTACGATCTGTCGGGCGAATACGCGAGAAAGCTGCACTGGCAACGGCTTACCGTAGGACTCGAATGGACGCCGGTGCTTATCCTTGACAAACGCACGTCGAGTCAGGGGCTCCTCGGCTCGGTCGATGTGGGTCCCGTGCTTTCCATCGCGCCGTTCGGCGTGCCCGTAAAAATCCACGGCGGCGCAACCGGAAGGGCGTGGAGCGACAGCCTCGGCGCGCTCAGCGTGAATCAATTCGGCACTTTACTCAGGGACAAGGGATATTATGCCGGAGGTGAATTCGGCAATCCGGGGCTGCCGCTTCCGTACCTGCCCCTTATCGTGAACGCCAAGAGTTACGGCAGGGTGATGGGAACTTCTAAGTTGGCCACCGGCACCGGTTCGGCGCTGTTGTACCTGGGCATGCCCGGCGGCGACAGCGCGTTTGCTTATTACGCCGACTCCTTGACAGACGGAAGAGATGCGTTCCTGGGCCAGGCGCAGGGAAAGCCGCACCTCATCAACGACCCGGAAAAGAACGAACGCTCGTACCAGGTGATGGCCGGGATCCGGGGAAAAACGCGGTTCTATTTCCAGCCGGGTGTGGTGTATTCGTATTCCGAGCACACGCTGTCCTATGCCGGCGAGTGGGGGAGCCGGAAGAACTCCGACCATGCTGTGAATTTTCTGCTTGCCACAGACTCGCAGTTTTTTGTCTCGTACAAGGGAGGTTTTTCCATCGACTGGGAGCGCGAGGATAAATATTCCGGCCAATCGCCGCTTGCCAGCCTGACGGCCAGTCTTGATGATTACCGCGCTTACCGCTTCGGCCTGATTAATTCCGTGTCGAAATATTTAAAAAACGGCATGGGCGCCGAATACACGTCCGACATCTCGCGCTATTCCAAGGACTACCCGAATTTTCTGGTCGAAAACGGTGACACCATCAGGTCAGATCCGCCGCTTGACAACGACATCATCGTCAACCGGCAGAAATTCTCCTTGGTGCCGATACCGGCGTCATGGGGCAAGACGGTGCTTTTTCTGGAATATTCGAAAAACATTACCAGTTATATCCGGAAGGAAATGAGCGCCAACAACACGGTGGACTGGTTTTTGCGCGTCGGCGGCACGCTAGATTTCACGGTGTGCCAGCGATGCACCCTATCGGAAGCAATGAGCGCCGACGTCAAAAGAACCGACTACACGTTTCCGGAAACGAAAATTGGAAAGCCGCCGCCGTATTCGAGGCAATGGACCTCGCTCGCCTTGTTCGACGTTGCCGTGGTCCCGTGGCTGACGCTCAAGACGGAGTGGAAGGAGACCTATTGGGACTTCGGCACCTGGAACGGCAGGCAATACCTCGATTCCACGACGTTCAAAACGCCCGAAGAGGCGGCCGCGTACAAAGAATATTACGCCATCATGGACAAATCATGGGAGCATGGAGTCAAGCTGTCTGCGGCGGTAAAGCTGCTTGACGTCTGGTCCGGGAGCGCGGGCTGTTCGTACGAGTACATTGACGTACGTGAATTCAACACCCTGACGCGGGAATATGCCCTTACCTTCAACGCCGGCAGCCGGGTTTCGCCGTTTCTCACGCTTGCATACCGGCTCGACCGGCGGCTCGCGTTCAACGCCGCTTTCACGAGGGTCTTTGATATTCATGATAAATTTTGGGACATCCATATTTCTCTCAACGGAGTTTTCTAATCATGCGTAAAGTTACATTTGTCGTTGCAGTGCTTTCACTGGCGGTTGCCTCCTGCGGTATTTTTGATCCGAGGCCTGTGGAGTACCCGGCCAACGAGACGGTCGAGGATCCGTTCAATTTCGCGTCGCTTTTGTGGAACACCGACAAACAATTCAACAAACTGGATTACAACGATTTATTCACCGACGATTTCATCTATGTCGACATCAATGGGAACGAGTTTGACCGGAAAACGTTCACCGACCACCTGTATACCATTCAGCGCCAGTATGAAATCAGCATTACCTGGAGGAACGACTCATTGCACGACAAGACCATTCAGGACACCTTTTTCATCTACCGAAGCTACCATATCTCGGCGGTGGATACCGTCGCCATACCTCCAAAAACCTACACCATAAGCGACCAGGCAGAATTTAAATTGATATTCAATTCGACAATAAACAACTGGAACATCTGTTACTGGAAGGACAAATATCAGGGAATGTCAATCTTTCACCCTCTGTTTACTCCTGATTTTTAACGGATGGCGAGTGTTTCATGATTAACTTTCGGAATGCATTCTTCGTTATAATCGCCTCGGTTGTCACAGCCTTTCTGTGCACCTGCGGCACCCCCTTTTTTCCTCTCACGGGCGAGCCGGAGGGAGTCACCACGGGCAGAACAACGCCCGCCGGCACGGTGATGCAGTTGTTCCAGGCCTATGAAACGCGTCAGATCAATTTGTTCAGCGATCTTTTTTCGCCGACCAAGGATTTCAGATTCTACGTCCGCCAAGGGTTTCAGCCGGATTATTCCGGAAAACCGGTCAGAGACGTTGAAACGATCGACACGGCGTTTGAATATATCTGGAAAAGGGGAATAACGCAGGCGTATTACTGGACCTATGACGAGGAAATCCAGATCCACAACAACCTGTTTTCACAAGCGACCGAGATTTTTTATCAGGTTCAGCCTGAGCCCATCGACACGAACAACATCGTGTATCTCCAGGGACCAGACGGCACGGAATACGCGGAGGTGATCGTACGCGGCGGGGTCATGGAGATAGACCTGAAAACTGATTACGACCGCGTGATCAATGAATACATTGTCGATATTGACGTGCAGGTGTTTTACCTCGAAAGGGATCCCACTAATTCCTCGCTCTGGGTGATTGCGAAATGGTTTGACCTACCGCCCGGTTAGTATAATGCACTTTTGCTGATCTTGCAATTCAGGATTGATGTTATAACGAAAATCATGCATCCGGCGGCAAAGCAACCGTCAATCAGCCGGCAATAACAATGTTTGTCCGAAACCCGCATTTCGGGCATAAAGCGGTATTCGTGGAAGGATTCTTTTTTAACGGAGGGGAACAGAACGAAACAGAATAGCCTCTTCGTTGGACCAGCAAGTTTCCGCACGATGGACAATGGGTGTCTGATCCTTTATTCAAATCAACATTTCCAAGATAAACATAATCAAGTTTTTCCTTGGCGATTTGATAAGCCATAAGCAAAGATTCTTGAGGCGTAGGCGACGCGTACATCTTGTAACGGGGAAAATATCTTGAGAAATGTAACGGCGTGTCTTTCCCAAGGTTGGCCGCGACATAATCAACAAGTCCTTTAATGTCTTTTTCAGAATCATTTTCATCGGTGATGAGCAGATTGGTGATTTCAAGATGGCATTTCTTTTTAACAGCCTCGCATGTTTTCAACACTGGTTCCAGCCTGGCTTTGCATAATCTCCGGTAAAACGCAGGGTTCATCGATTTGATATCAATGTTCATCGCGTCAACAAGAGTAAGCAATTCATTGAGAGGACCTGCCTCCATGAATCCGTTGGTCACCATCACATTTTTAAGGCCTTTTTCCCGTACCATCGCGCCGACTTCCATGATGGTTTCGAACCAGATATAGGGTTCCGAATAGGTGTATGCGATGCCGATGGTCCCGCTGTCGATGATCATGCCGGCAAATTTCTTTGCGGGAATTTCTTTTGTGGGAAGGATCATCTGGGAAATTTCGCAGTTCTGGCAGAAGCAGCATTTGAAGGTACAGCCGTTCGGACCGCTTGAGAAAATTGAGGAACCGGGATAAAAGTGGTAGAGCGGTTTCTTTTCGACCGGATCTACGGCGGTGGAGACCGGGCGGCAGTAGGTGAGCGTGTACAGCACGCCGCCTTCGTTTTTCCGCATCATGCAGATGCCGGTTTTACCGTCTGTCAGCAGGCAATGGTGAGGGCAGAGTTCGCAGCGGATTTTTTTTCCAGCAGACGAAACAACCGTGAAGTAATCTGCTTTTTTCATGCAGGCGCAGCTGAACGCCGTTTACTCAGTTCCGGCAGGTGCAGAGGATTCGCCTTGCAGTCCAGGGCCCCCTTCCGGTTCCGTTGCCGCTTTTGCCTTTGCCTTGACCTTTTTAGCAGGTGCCGACGAGGCCGGCGGCTGGGGTTTTGCTTTTTCCCGCATGGTTTTTACTTCGTCGAGGAGTTTGGAAACCGATTGCTCAAGATCATTCAATTTGACGCTGGTATTTTCCTGATTGGAATAAACCTCTGCCACTTTGTTCTCCAGCGAAGGCATTGTATACCGTACGATGATGCCAGTGATCACCGCGGTCACGATCGACACGATGATGATGAGTATGAGTGTCGGAAATTCAGGAAGAATTCTAACTTTTTTTCTTGGAACAGGATGGTCATATTCGGTTTCGGCATCAACGGCGTACGATTCGGCGTGCGCATGCTTAACTGTTTCAACGGGCTGCTGGTCCTTTGGCGCGGCAGGTTTCGAAGGTGCTTCAATATTTTTCGGCGCCTTGCCGACGGTGGCCAGATCAAATTCCTCCTCCGATGAGGCGGCCCGGACAGGTTTTTCCTGCCGAGGCGGCTGGGGCGGCTGCACTTTCTGCTGCTGAGGGGGAGAAGGTGCTTTTTGCACCAGCGCTTCAAGGTCTATTTCATCGTCAGGATCAGAGGGAGAAAACCCTTTTTTCGGAAAATCGGCCATTGTTGCCTCCTTTTCAGGGAATATGCCTGCCTGTTGTTATCTACCAAAATATAAAAACTGCGGGGCTATGAAAAGCTTTTCAAAGAAAATTTTGTTACAACGCCAACCCTGTTGCAGTATCGGGCGACGGGGCAGATATCGCATCGAGGGTTAACGGGATAACACAAATGCTGGCCAAAGGAGACGAGATACGAATTGAACATCATCCACAATTCCACCGGCAGCACCTCGCGCAGTTTCATTTCGGTTTCAAACGGCGTTTTAGTTTTCACATAGCCGAGCCTGTTGCAAATCCGGTGAACGTGAACGTCAACGCAAACCGCGGGCTTGTGGAAGGCGACGGCAACGACCAGGTTTGCCGTTTTCCGTCCGACACCGGGAAGCTTTATCAGCTCGTCCACCGAATCCGGAATTGCCCCTGAAAACAATGTTTTTATTGCACCAGGCAATTCTTTAAGATGTTTGGCCTTTGTCCTGTAGAACCCGACAGGGAAAATGAGCTTTTCAATATCGTGCTTGGAAATTTTTACAAAGTCAGAGAGTTTCTTGACCTTGGCAAACAGGCGTCGCGACGCCTGCGTGGTCGTTTCGTCTTTTGTTCTCGCGCTCAATATGGTGGTGACCAGGACCTTGAACGGATCGTCGGTTTGCATCTCAATGAGGTCGACCACTGGAACACGGTACTTTGCGAATTCCCTTTTAAGGATCGAATACACCGCCCTAATGTTTACGTTTTTTTTTGCATTGTGCATGGAGGGGGATGATGCGCCGATTATTGAGGGGATTCTGGCGGTTTGAGCGTGATGATTTTCGACGCAATGGCCGACATTTTTTTTGAATAATCGCTTCTAGGGCTCTTTGCCACGAACGGAACGCGGCCGGCGATCGTTTCGCTCATCGACGGTTCATAGGGAAGCGAGCCCAACACTCCCATGTGAAATGCCAGTTCCCGTTTGACGCGGCGCGCGAATTTGGTCCCTTCGGCTTTCTGATCGACATTTTTAACTGAATTGGTGACAATGAACATGCTTGAAACACCTTCAAGAAAGAGCTGGCGGTAGGCGCTTACTTTTCCCGGCGCTTTTTCCTCGAGTTTGGCGAGCAGTTCATTAAGGCGCAGGCTGTTCTGTGTGCTGTGCGAAACCGTTTCCTGGATAAACGCGGTTATCTCTTTATCGTGATAAAACCTGCGTACCAGGCCGCGCACGAGAAGGTTCTTGATAAAAGAGAAGGTGCTGTCGAGGGTCGCGGCGGCAGGCTCTATAAGAATAATGCCTGCCGGCGCCAGGGAGAAAAAGTCGGTTGCCCGCTGATGCGGCGCCGCAGCGATGTCGAAAATGATCACGTCCGCCTTTAGCTTCTGAATGGCATGGAAAAGACGCTGGCGCTCGCTGTAGTTGGGAGACGCAAGGGAAAGCACGCCGCTGGCGGATCCGAGCAGCATGAGGTTGGGATAGGGTGTATCGGCCAGAACCGTGGAAAGATCGGTCTGATGGTTGTTGAGAAAGTCATCGAGCGTTTTTTGCGGCGTTGTCACTCCGAGAAGGGTGTGGAGGTTGGTGGCGCCGGTGTCCGCGTCAATCACCACGACGTTTTTTCCCGCTGCGGCCATGGACACGCCGAGATTGGCGACAAAGGTGGTCTTGCCGATCCCGGCCTTGCCGCTGCCGACTGCAATAACGTTTTTGTCTCCCCAATACATAAAGTGCCCTCATTTCATTTTAAAAAATGAAGGATGAAAAATAGTATTTGTTCCTTTTTCGTAGTAGCGATAATTGTATAGATGGCATATTCTAAAAAAATAATCAGAAATGTCTTCTACGAAGTGCTGGGACTTTTTGGCATTAAAATGTCCATGCTTTTGGGGCCGCAATTAAATAGCAGGTCGATCGCCGACAGGCCCGGAATAAAATCATCCGGTGTCTTTGCCCAGTGCTGAGCATAAACGGGATAGTTGAAGCGCTGGAATACCACCTTGATCCCGGCCTTTTCGAAAAGCTCCATGTTCAAATAATCTCCGCTGCCGTCGTCCGCGATGTAGGAGGTGGCCTTGAAATGTTTGCAAATGGCAACAAGCTTCTCGGTTGATTCGCCCTTGAATTTATAGTCAGAGGTCAGGGCGTATTCGGTTTTGATTCCCAGAATGCCGGCGAGGAGTTTTACCGAATCAATGTCAATGCGGTCTATTTTGCTGCAGGGGGCGCAGAAGAACTCGGCAAACAGCGGCGCGTATTTAGAGTAAAACGCCGCTTTTCCATAGCAGGCCTCAATGGAATGAAAATGGTTTCTTTGCCAATTCTGGCTGAAATCGACTTCAACTTCGTTGATTTTCTGCGGGAATTTGTAAGTGGTGGGAACCGAGAGCCATTGCGCTCCCGACGCGTTTCTGATGCGGTTGCGATGCTGCCATTCATTTTTCTCGAATTGTGCGTCATTGAGAAACACGAAAAAGTCGGCGCTTGCCATTTTATGGAAGTATGCCGGCCCCGGCATGTAATGCGGTTGATGGATTGCCAGCTTCATGTAAGTAGTATATAAAACGGGAAGAGAAAAAGAAAGTACTCAGTCGAAGCATCACTATTTACGGGATTTCAAACTGGATGGCTTGCACGCAGAATCATATTTTATCAGCATGGCAAACGGATTGAAATCCCCGTATTCAACAAGGCTGTTCTATCCTGACGCCATTCGCGCCGTCTCTATAATCGCGATTGTTTTTCTCCATGTTTCTTCTCCGGTGGCGCAGGATTTTTACTCGTACCGGCTCAGCTGGTGGTGGATCGCTAATGCCGTGTATTCGTTTTCGAGGCCGAGCATCGCATTGTTTGTCATGATAAGCGGGCTGCTTCTTCTAGCTCATAATAAAGAAGAAAGCGCCGTTAGTTTTTTTCGAAAACGCTTCCTGAGAATAGTTGTCCCGTTTCTAGCGTGGGGTACTGTTTATTTTTTTTGGAAGACGCATGCGGTCACGTCTTTTTCAACGATTTTACAACTTGCGAAGGAATTTATTACCGGGCCGGTATATTATCATTTGTGGTTCATCTATACGATCATGGGAATTTACCTTGCCGTGCCGGTCTTTCGCGTATATGTTAAATATGCCTCAAGAGCCAACCAGGCATATCTTCTCACCTTATGGTTCATTGGAACCGCTGTTTATCCTTTAATCCGTCATTACGCCGGTTTTTCAATTGGAATTCCGATAATGGTCGCCGGCGGTTTTCTGGGCGTGTTTCTGCTGGGAAATTTTCTGCGAGATTTTTCGATAAAAAAAAGCGCAGTGAAATATTTGATTCTTGTGATGTTTGCTTGTCTGGCATTTACCGCTATCGCCACCTATTATCTTTCGGCTAACAGCAATGCGGGTTATAATGGAACTTTTGAGGATTTTTTAAGCCCCAACGTCATAGCGGCAGCGGTCTGCCTGTTTCTGGTTTTCAGGAACACTTTATCGGGAGGATTCAGGGGGATATTTTCATTTGCAAATAATTTTGTCACCATGACAAGTTCGGCGAGCTTCAGTATTTATCTGATGCATATTCTGGTACTGGAGATACTGAAAAGCCATCTCCGGTGGTTTTCGCTTGAGGCATGCACGGTTCATCCCGCCATCGGAATTCCGTTAACGGCTGGAGTGACTTTTACTGTTTGTCTATTTGCGGTGGTTGCCCTGAGGAAAATTCCCCTGATGAAATATGTCCTTCCATAAAACAGGCGCTAACATGCATCGAATTCGCGTTATTTCTTCTCCTTCGGCTTTACCCCTATCAAAACCTCAAGCTTTATTTCAACCATATTGGAAAAAAACGAAAGCTTGTCGTCCGGATGTTCAGCAGCCGGATTTATGTCTTTATTATTAACCAACCGGCCGCCTTGTCTGAAATATCCGGAGTATCGCCCTATATATGAAATTGCAACTTCGAAGCCGGAAGCGCGGGAAAGCGCCTTTTGCGAGCAAATGCCCAATCTCCAGGCAGCGCCCAAGCCTCTTGCATACAGGTTTGTTATCCTGCTATTTGCCGCAGCCATCACGGAATCGCCGACATCACCGGAAGGCTTGAGGGAATACTCCCGTGAGATGTAGATAATAGGCAGGGCGTAAACGCCGAAGAGAAACGATGTCCGGTCGGCGCCTTCAATTTTGAAATATTTTTCGTTAAGCGCTCGCCGGTATATCACCCCAACCGAAACCGACATGGCAGTCATGGACTGGCTGTAGTCTATTTTGCCCTTGGTGGTGTCGCGGATCAATTCGGCCTGCAATGTTTTTCCGATATAGGAAAACGATCCTTCGAATCCCAACGAACTCCTGGTGTAAACGAACGGCGTATACGAGAACGAAATGGGAAACATGACGTTATAGGAATTTACCGGTTCCTTGATGGTAAAACCAAGGGTGTCGGGATTTATAGGAAGGATATTTTGCACGGAATCAGGCAAGTTTTTCTGCCATTCCGACAGAATATCATATGACCCGATGTCCCAGTCAACGCCGAAATTAAAATACTGCGTCTTCAGGAACAGCGAGGTTGTGTCTTCTTCTTTTTTTGTCATCGCACCTGGCAATGGTAAATGCTTCGTTGTGTCAACTGCGTTTGCCTTTACGATTGTGGCCGAATCCTTTTTTACGATTGCCGATGTGTCGGCTGCGGCAGTCTTTTTTATTTGTAAAGTATCTTGGCCATACGATAATTCGATGGCTAAAAAAATCGTCATGCACACGATTGAAATAATGCTGTAGCAGCATCGGGATATGAATTTAGAAGTCAATAACGTCATGAACTATTCTTTTTCCTTTTTAAACGGTACGGAACTCAGGTATTCCGGCACAATATCGCCCGCTTTTCTCCAAGCGCCGGCGTCCTTAATCTTTCTTGCCGCAAGCATGGCACTGGACAGCCCCCGCTGCAAGGGATGATCCTCCACAGAAAATGCATCCGGCCTGTCTTTGAGGAAATTAAAAACAACGCTTTTCGCATAACCGAGCGCGTCGGTGAGAACAATGTCGCTGTCCTTAACCGCGGACCTGAATTCCTGGGCGGTAACAAGCGCGTCAGGAGTGAGGCGAGCGGTTGCGCCGCCGGCTTTATGGAAACGCGCCCAGAACACCTGGCCGTTTCGCGCGTCAGATGCGGATACAATGTCTCTTCCGTCAACATGCCATGACCCGGCAACGCTTTCAAGCGACGAAACCTGCAGTACGGACGTTTCGCGGCCCAAAAAAAAGCCCTTGAGGAATGCAATTCCTATACGCAGCCCGGTGAATGAGCCGGGGCCCACGGCGATTCCCGCATAGGTGATGTCTGCAGCGGATATGTTGTTTGCTTTGAGGAGAAAATCCACGCACTGCGCGATGTGCTCTGCGTGCGAATTGCGTAGATAGCGTGATATCGCCATGACCGGTTCAGTGCCGCGGGCGAGGCCTACGCCGAGCTCGATTGACGAAGTATCAATGCCGAGCACGTAATTCATCAGGGGGTAATCGGGTTCTTTAAAGCGACGTTGATCAGAATGTCGATAAGCTGCTTGTAGGTGCCGCCCGCGGCTTTAAAGGACTTGGGGAGCAGTGAATTCGCGGTAAGGCCGGGCAATGAGTTCAGCTCAAGCACGAAGAGAGTCCCGTCATTGCCGAGAATCATGTCGGTGCGCGATATGCCGCGGCAGCCGAGCAGCCTGTGGCATTTAAGCGACAGCTCTTGGATTTGTTCAAGAAGCTTTTTACTGCGCGGGGCCGGCACGATTTCCTCGGAACCTCCGTCTTCATATTTTGCCTTGAAACTGAAATAGTTTCCTTTTACGGGCCGGATTTCTATGGGAGGAAGGGCCTTGATTGTGCCGTCGGACATTTCGAGAACCGGACAGCTGAACTCTGGGCCGCCGATTCCTTTTTCGACAAGTATTTCCGGAGAATACTGCCGGTATTCCTCAAGCTTTGTGCCGAGTCCTGCGCCGCAGTCGACGCGCGTCATGAGCCTGCTGGAACCGGATTGCGGGCATTTGACGAACATCGGATAGCCGAATTTTTCGGCGAGATAATTCCATGTGATTTCAGGGTGATCTTTACCTGCAACACAGAAGGGAGGAGTCTTAATGCCATTTTGCTCAAAAATGAACTTCGTCGCGATTTTGTTCATTGCAACGGCGCTGGCAAAAACGCCTGAGCCGGTATAGGGAATAAGCAGGGTGTCAAGATATCCCTGCAGCAGGCCGTCTTCGCCGAACGAGCCGTGAACCGCGAGAAAAGCGACATCGCAGCGTTTCCAAACCGCTTCGGATGCATACGGCTTGAACGGCCCCTTGAAATTTCTGCTCTTGCCCGGCTCGGCAAATTCCTCAATGGCCGGAACGCGTTTTTTTATGTCGCAATAGTAAAACTCCTGGTCAATGGATATCACCACTGCCCGCGCGGAATATTTCCTGCGGTTGATGTTCAGGAGCACTTCTCTGCCCGAGAGCAGCGAAATCTCGTGTTCCGCCGACGGTCCTCCCATGACAACGTTTACGCGGATAGGCATAGATTGGCTTCCTTGATTTTATTGGTGATGAATTCCACCGCCTGCGCGGCCGCGATGCGGTTTTGCTGGCGCGAATCGCGCTCGCGCACGGTAACGGTGTCGTCCTGCATGGTCTGGCCGTCCACCGTGAGGCAATAGGGCGTGCCCGCCTCGTCCTGGCGCGCATAGCGACGGCCGATGGCCGCGTTGAGGTCAAAGGACGCGCGCACGGAATTGTCGAGAAGGTCTTTGTAGATTTTTTCCGCCTTTTCCGGCATTCCTTCTTTTTTCACCAGCGGCAGCACTGCCGCCTTGATAGGCGCGAGTGCCGGGTGGAAGCGCATGATCACGCGCTGCGAATCCTCTTTGTCAACATCATACGCGTCGATCAGGAACGCCAGCGTGGCTCGGTCGGCGCCGGCCGCTGGCTCTATCACATAGGGAAAAATGTGCTGTTTCGATTCCTCGTCGAAATAGGAGAGGTCCTTCCCGCTGAATTCCGAATGGCGCTTGAGGTCAAAATCGGTGCGGTTGGCGATGCCTTCAAGTTCGCTCCAGCCGAACGGGAAAAGGTATTCCACGTCGCAGCATGCCTTTGCGTAATGGGCGAGCTCGTCCTGGCTGTGGTCGCGCAGGCGAAGATTTTCTGTCTTGACGCCGAGCTTGTGGTACCATGAGAGCCGCGTGTTACGCCAGTAATCGTACCATTCATGATCGGTACCCGGCATGCAGAAGAACTCCATTTCCATCTGCTCGAACTCACGCGTGCGGTAGGTGAAATTACCGGGCGTGATCTCATTCCTGAACGATTTTCCGATCTGCGCGATCCCGAACGGAGGCTTGAGCCGCGAGGCCTGCTGGACATTGACAAAGTTTACAAAGATTCCCTGCGCGGTTTCGGGCCGCATGAAAACAACAGCGGAGCTGTCTTCGACGGGCCCCATGAACGTTTTGAACATCAGGTTGAACTTGCGTACCTCGGTGAGCTCGCCGCCGCATTTTGGGCATTTTTTAAGATCGGTAAGGTGATCTGCGCGAAAACGTTCCTTGCAGGATTTGCAGTCCACCAGCGGGTCGGTGAAACCGGCAAGATGGCCCGACGCTTCCCACACCTTGGGATGCATGAGAATAGCGGCGTCCAGCCCGACAATGTCCCGGCGATTGGTGACCATTGCCTTCCACCAGGCTTCTTTCACATTACGCTTGAGCTCAACGCCGAGCGGGCCATAGTCCCAGCAACTGGTGAGGCCCCCGTAAATTTCGCTTGATTGAAAAACAAACCCCCTTCTTTTTGAAAGGGAAACAATGATGGACATTAAATCCGGAGGCTTTGATGTCATTAATTAATTCCTTTAGATGACAGCGGTAACTCGTTATTATTTAATTAAATACTTTTTAAGGTTATTCGTCATTCTTTCCTTGATAGGTTTTGAAGTATCAACAACGAAATTAGTTCCTGTAATCATTTCAAACAGCCTGATATATCGGCTTGAAAGCTCAGTAACGAGTTCGTCCGGTGCCTTGGGCAGAACCGTATCGTTGTATGGGTCGCAATGTTCCTTAAACCACAATCGAAGGAATTCCTTGTCGATATTTTCGGGTTCTAATTTTTGGGCAATCCGATCCGCATAGGTTGCCTTGAGCCAATATCTTGACGAATCGGGCGTATGGATTTCGTCAATCAGGAGGATTTCGCCCTTCTTGTCAATGCCGAGTTCATATTTCGTGTCAACGAGAATGAGCCCGTTTTTTCCGGCAATTTCGGTGCCGCGCTTGAAAAGTCCGAAAACAATTTTTTCAAGATTTTTCCAAACATCTTCCTTGATCAATCCCCGATGAACAATTTCCGCGGCGGAAATTGACTCGTCATGCAGTTCGGATTTCGTCGTCGGCGTCAGAATGGGCTTGTCGAATTTCTGATTTTTCACCATGCCTTCGGGAAGAACATTTCCGCAGATGTTGCGGATGCCTTTTGAATACTGCGTCCATGCCGCCGTATCAGTGGAGCCTGTGAGGTAGCCCCGCACCACGAATTCAACGGGAAAAACGCTGCATTTTTTCGCAACGGTCGCATTTGGATCGGGAACGTCGAGCACCGCGTTTGCGACAATATCATTTGTCGTGTTGAACCAGAAAGAACTCACCTGGTTAAGAACCTGTCCTTTGAATGGAATGGTTGCCAGAATGCGGTCGAATGCGCTCTGCCGGTCCGTGGTAACGAGGAGTAATTTGTCCCCAAGATCATAAATGTCGCGAACCTTGCCTTTTTTTCTGTTCGGAAATTTCAAAAATGATGTGTCGTCGAGGCAGTTATTGAGGTTTTTTCCGATGAAATCTTTTGAAATCATGTCCGGTTCCTCTCAGATCCCAAAAAAAAAGCAGAAAATAATGATCCAAAATAGTTTATGTCGGGTTCTGCGGGAAAGGAAACAGGGATTCGCGCAGTCTTCACGCAATGGAATGGTTGTTTTACCATTATTACATTCTCATTCCATGGCATTTTGTTTGTGCCGCTTTCAAAATATATCTTCTATTCAGGTTACCTGTGCCGTGCCTTTCGCAGCCGTTTTTCGAAAACAGGTTTGTAGGATTCATCGTGGAGATCGCAACATGAAATCCCTTGGCATCTGCTTTGGCGCCACGACCGTCCAGTATGCGGTTGTCAAGGGCGACGCTGAGTTTAAAATCATTGAGCAATCCGGCAGGATTGCCCATGAGGGAAATCCCGGTCAGATTTTGCAAAACCTGCTTTCCGGTCTGAATTTATTTGAAATAGACGCTGTTGCGGTCACGGGCCGCAGCTTCCGCAACAATGTGGCGCTTACCGGCGTTTCAGAGCCTGAGGCGCTGGAGACCGCACTTTTTGAAGACTTTAAAAATAAGGAATTTCCCAACCTCGTGGTCTCGCTTGGCGGTGAAACAACGCTTGTTTATAAAATCGGCGAGCGGGGAGGGATCGTATCGCTCCATTCAGGCAACAAGTGTGCTTCGGGAACAGGGGAGTTTTTCTTGCAGCAGATCAGGCGTATGGGGCTGTCCCTTGACAATGCGGTCGAGCTGGCGGGGCAGGGCATGCCGCACAAAATCGCGGGCCGCTGCAGCGTTTTCTGCAAGAGTGACTGCACGCACGCACTTAACAAAGGCGAACCAATCGCGAACATCGCCGCAGGCCTTTGCTCCATGGTCGCGGACAAAATTGCGGATCTTATCAAGGACATGGAGTGTGACAGGGTCATGCTGGTCGGCGGCGGGGCGCTTAACACCGCCGTCGTCTCGATATTGTCCAAGCGTTTTTCCTCGCTGCAGGTGCCGGAAACTGCGGCTTTTTACGAAGCCTATGGAGCTGCGCTGTGGGCCATGATAAACCGATGCAGAAAGGTACCTGGTGACATCCGCAAGCTGGTGCTTGGAGCCAGGGCGTCCTTTGGCCATCATACCCCATTGTCAAAGGGCCATCATCTGGTTACGTTTGAGAAAGACAGCCGCGCAGGATTTGATCCGGAAGCTGAATACATCATCGGCCTCGACGTAGGCTCCACCACCACAAAGGCCGTGCTCATGCGGCGGGACAAAAAAATTACAGCCTCCGTATATCTTCGCACCAACGGCAACCCGGTTGAGGCTTCGCGGAAATGCTATGCGGCAATCCGCGAGCGCATCGGCAGGAAAAAAGCCCGCATCGTCGCGCTCGGCGTGACAGGGTCAGGACGCCAAATCGCGGGACTGCATGCGCTCACCGACAATGTCATCAACGAAATCATCGCGCACGCGACGGCTGCAGCGCATTTTGACAAGGACGTGGACACCATTTTCGAAATAGGCGGCCAAGACGCAAAATACACCTTTCTCACCGGCGGCGTGCCCTCTGACTACGCGATGAACGAAGCATGCAGCGCGGGCACAGGCTCTTTTCTCGAAGAATCGGCGCTCGAATCATTGAACGTTAAAATGGAGGACATCGGCGATCGCGCGCTTGCCGCCGGTAACCCGCCCAATTTCACCGACCAATGCGCGGCATTCATTTCCAGCGACATCAAGCTGGCCGGACAGGACGGCATTGACAAAAACAATATCCTTGCCGGACTTGTCTATTCGATCTGCCTCAATTACCTCAACCGCGTCAAAGGTTCCAGGCCGGTGGGAAAGAAAATCTTCATGCAGGGCGGCGTCTGTTATAACAGGGCCGTGCCTGTGGCCATGGCGTCGCTGTTAAAAATGCCCATCATCGTACCGCCGGAGCCCGGCCTCATGGGCGCTCTCGGCGTGGCCCTCGAGGTTAACAATCGTCTTTCACTCGGGTTTTCAGCGCCGCAGGCGTTCGATCTTGAAGATCTCGCCAATCGCGAAGCGGTAAAAGAAGGGACTTTCACCTGTGCAGGCGGAAGGGAAAAATGCGACCGGAAATGCGAGATTGCGAAGATCCGCATCAATGGAACCGTGCATTCGTTCGGCGGCATTTGCAACAAATATTACAACCTGAGGATAAAGAAAAAGGTCGAAACGGGAAGCCTTGATTTTGTCGCCATCCGCGAAAAATTATTGTTTGAAACCTATGGCGCGCCTGCCGGTGCCTTTAACAACGGCCGCACCGTTGGTCTGTGCAGGTCGTTTCTCACCCATACGCTGTATCCTCTTTACTCGCATTTCTTCTCGGAGATGGGATTTACCGTCGTTCTTTCCGATGAGATTGACCCGAAGGGCATTTCGCGCATCGAGTCCGGTTTTTGCCTGCCGGGGGAAATAGCGCATGGAAGTTTTTACAATCTTCTGCAGAAAAATCTCGACTATATTTTCCTGCCGCACATTACACAGCTGCATGTCAGGAACGTCCCCACCTACAGCAGGCTCTGCATTTTTGTCCAAGGTGAATCCTATTATCTGAAGACAACATTTCGCAAGGAGCTGGAAGCTTCACCGACGATCATCCTTTCTCCGGTTATCGCGATGAAAAAAGGATACCGGCAGGCGCAAAAAACGCTTGCGGCAATGGCAGTGGAGATGGGAATTGCCGAACCGGTCGCACGCGAGGCGTATGCAAAGGCCTGCGGCGTGCAGCTTGCGTTTGACAAGAAATTGCTCGAGGCGGGAAGGGAAGCGCTCAGCTGGCTCGATTCGCATCCGGAAACTTTCGGCGTCGTCCTGTTCGGCAGGCCCTACAATTCGTTCACCAACGACGCGAACATGGGTATTCCGCATAAAATCGCCTCCCGCGGACATCTCTTGATTCCCCACGACATGCTTCCGTCCGACGAATACGAGGTGGACAGCCAGATGTTCTGGGCCATGGGCCAGAAGATAATGAAATCGGCGCAGATGGTGAAGGAGCATGCCCGACTGTTCGGATTTTACATCACCAACTTCTCCTGCGGACCCGATTCATTCCTTCTCACCTATTTCCGCAACCTCATGGGGCGAAAGCCGTCGCTCACCCTGGAGCTCGACCAGCACACGGCGGACGCGGGCATCGACACGCGCGTGGAGGCGGCGCTTGACATCATGAAAAGTTATTGCAGGACGGCAACCGGCGGGCGCCGGAGGGGCGATACCGTTCTTCTGCCCACGTGGGTCGACTTCCAGGGCAAGGTGCCGGTCGTGCATGCGTCTGACGGCCGCGTTCGCTCCATTTACCATTCCGATGTCGAAGTTGTTTTGCCGTCGATGGGACGCTACGCCACCGAGGGAGTTGCCGCGGTGATGCGGAGCATCGGCATTGCGGCAAAGGCACTCCCTATATCGGACAAGGAGGTGCTGCTCGAAGGAAGAAAAAACACGTCGTGCAAGGAATGCCTGCCGTACATCGTGACCACCGGCTCGTTCATGCATTATTGCAAAACACAAAGGCCTTCGGATAAAATATCGCTGTTTTTCATGGCATCCGGAGGCGGACCGTGCAGGCTCGGCCAGTATTGCACCGCCATGGATCAGTTGTTCCACACCAACGGCGTAAAGAATGCCGCGGCATTTCCCATGACAAACGAGAACGGCTACGCGGGACTCGGCGGGCGGGCACTGCTCTCCGCATCGCAGGCGATCATGGCTGCGGACGTGTTCTGCGAGATACGGAGCTTTCTCGCTGTTGCGGCGCGTGACCGGGATTTCGCGCAGAAAATCCTTGAAGAATGCTGGCAGGAGCTCGTCCGCTATTTTGAGGGCAAGCTTTCGATTCGATTTTCCATCCTGCTCTCCTTGATAAGCCGGAAGCTCAAACAAATTCCTCTGGCGATGAACATGGGGGATGTCCCCGTCGTTTCGCTCATCGGCGAAATTTTCGTGCGCCAGGACGAATTTTCCCGGAAAAACCTCATCGATTATCTCGAAAGGCGCGGGTTCATGGTAAAGGTTGCGCCGGTCTCCGAGTATCTTGCCTACAGCAACTACATCGTGAACCAGGGGTTCGGCGAAAAAGAATTTCCGCTTAAAGAGCTGATGAAGCTGCGGGTCATCACCGGAGTCCAGGAATGGTGGGAGAGAAGAATCAAAACCGTTCTCGCAAAAAGCGGTTGCTATAAATTCGAAATGATTGAGGTGGACAAGACCATGGCATCCGCAGGCCATTTGATGAATGAACACTTCAGGGGAGAATGCATCCTTACGGTGGGCCTCGGTTTGCGGGAGATACTGCATGATTCCTGCGGCGTCGTTTCAATCGGCCCCTTTGGCTGCATGCCGTCGCGCGTTGCAGAGGCGGTGCTCAAGAAGGAGATGAACGTCAAAGGCAAACTGCGGATGAACACGACTTTTCGCGGTAAGGCCTTGCTCGAAGATTTATCGGAATTTCCCTTTCTGGCCGTTGAAACCGACGGCAGCCCTTTTCCCCAGCTTATCGAAGCGAACCTTGAGGCGTTTGTCGTACAGGCACGAAGGGTGTACGATAAAATGAAAAGCCATCACCAGGGATCAAGGGAAAAAATGGCAATCAAATCATTTATAAAAGCCTGATAAAGTTATGACGTCTGTATTCGAGAAATTCCTGCGGAACCGTCTGAAGATGAGCGCCGAGAAGTTCCTGTGGCTTCATGGGATCATTTTTCTGTCGTTCCTTGCATACGGAGCAATTTTTATTCTGATGTACCGTTTTTTCGGCCCCGGAGTGGCATCATTTTCTTTTTTACCCATCATTATCATCGCATGGTCGTGGGGAGGGGTTGCCAACGGATTGATAGCAGGCGCGGCCACAATCCTTTTCACAACGTTGCTGTTCGTTATCGCTGACGACCACAGCTGGGATACCTTATTCAGGCACCACGGAATTCCGGGCAGCATCGCTTCGTTGACCATAGGAGCAATCGTCGGCTACCTTCGCGACTTGCGGGAAAAGGTCAATGCGCAGCTTGAAGAAAAGAAAAAGGTAGAGGTGAGTTTCCACGCGATGTTCGATGTTACCAGCGAAGGTGTCACTCTCGTGAGCATTACTAACGGTAAAATCGTCGCCGCAAATCCATCGATCTGTAAAATGTTCGGTTATACAGAGCAGGAATTCGTCGGCATGGATCCTCTGACCATTGCAGCGCCCGAAACCCATGAACATTTGAAAAAAGCAGTGACCTCCCTTGCCGCGGACGGCTCAATCCCGGACAGGGAAGGGATCGGCATTTCCAAAAGCGGCACACGGCTCGATTTGTTCCTTTCTTCGCGCAAGATTTCCTGGAATGGCGAGGACGTCATTTACACCACTTACCGCGACATCACGCCGCAGAAAAAGTTTCAGGAACAGCTCAAGAAAAAAAACATCGACATTCTCAATTTCACCAATGATGTGACGCACGACCTTCGGAAACCGCTCACCGCGCTCAAGGTGATCGTTTCGATGCTGGACAAGGGCATGTTCGGCGAGCTTTCCGCCGACGGGAAGGAATCGGTCGCGGCCGGAATGAAAACAATTTCCTACATGCAGGAATTGCTGGATAATCTTTTAGAATGCGCACGGCTCGAAACGGGAATCCAGCCCCTGCACAGGGAAATATTTCCCCTTAACGAGCTGTTCGCGCAAATACGCAAACGGTTTGAATATCAGATAAAGGAGAAAAACGTTTCATTTTCACTTGGCGAATGCGATTTCTTGATTTCTGCGGACAGAAACCAGATTTCCAGGGTGCTCATGAACCTTGTTGCTAATTCGGTGGCCTACATCGGCAAGGGGCCTAATTGCTTCATTTCGATACGATGCGAAAAGAAGGCCGATGAGGTGGTAGTGGCGGTCTCCGACAACGGCATCGGCATTCCCGTCGATTCGCAGGCCGCGCTTTTTTCAAAATTCAAGCGCGGCAGCAACGTGGGGGATGTCACCGGCACCGGGCTTGGGTTGACAATTGCTAAAAGCATTGTCGAGGCGCACGGCGGCAGGATCTGGTTTGATTCAACCGTGGAAATCGGAACGGTTTTTTACTTTACCGTCAAGGCGGGTTAGCGGAGGCTGCGATAAACACACTATCAAACCGCTGCCGTGTTAACTTCTGCATTGATTTTCATGACCTCGCTCGAATGCTGCAGAAATACCTCCGCAAGCTCCGGGTCAAAATGCTTTCCTTTTTCCCTCTTGATGATGTTAAAGGCGTGAGAGACGGGCAAAGGGTCTTTGTATGAGCGCCGTGACGTGATTGCGTCAAAGGTGTCCGCCAGCGCGACAATCCTGCCTTCGAGCGGAATGGCATCACGCTCGAGGCCGTAGGGATATCCGCTTCCGTCCCATTTTTCATGGTGTGAAAGTGCGATCTTGCACGCGGTCCTGAGGATTTGTGATTTTGCGTTGTCCAGGATTTCCGCGCCAATGATGGTATGCCGCTTCATGACGGAAAATTCTTCGTTTGACAGTTTGCCCGGCGAGGTGATGATGTGATCGGGAATACCGATTTTGCCCACGTCGTGCATGGGCGCCGCATACAAGACGGTGAGTACCTCGCGCTCGTCAAGCCCGTATTTTTCCGCGATGAGCGCACTGTAACGGCTCATGCGTATAATATGCTGCCCCGTGAATCGGTCTTTGTATTCGACGGCAAGAACAAGCCTCTGCACCGTGTCGTAATAAGCCTCCTGGAGCTCATTATTCACCGATTTGAGAAGGGTAACACTCCTGCGGAGGTCGGCAGCATATTTTTTAAGCTGATTGTTCGCGTCGCGCAATTCATTCTTCTGCGCTTTGGTTTCCCGATACAGGCGCGCGAAATCGCGGGCGTATTTGATGGATTGCGACGAGGCGAGCGCGAGCTCGTTTTCCATGAACCTGGTTTTTTTAGATTTCAACAGCATTCATCAATCCTTGGAAGACGGGGCGACGGCAGGGCCGTAAAAGTCAAACAGTTTCACGGCGGAGGGCAATATCTTCAACCCACTGCAGCAAATCGAGGGGGCTGAACGGCTTGATAAAGTAACATGCTGCGCCCGCTTTTGTCGCTTCTTTCTGCGCCCACTTCTCGCTTGTACCGGTTAATATTATTACTGTGCATTCTTTGGTGAGCGGATTCGCTTTTATTGCTTTTGTCGCTTCGATGCCGTTTACCTTTCCCGGAAGCATCACGTCCATAATGATGAAATCGGGTTTTTCCACCGTGGCTACGGCGATGGCGCGCATGGCATCGGCAGCTTCGAAAACTTTGTATTCGGCCGTGTCAAGGGTGGCGATTACAAGCTCCCTGATGTCTTTACTGTCATCAACAATAAGGATTTTTTTCATTTAAGGAAGATAATTTTAAAGATATCTATTTAACTTTGCATGATTTAAGGTCAATAAAATCAAGAAGATTGATTATATAATTAAGTTAATTTGATGTCAATGGAAAGAAAAACAATTTCAGTGTGATGGATTAAGGATGCTATTATTTATTATCCAATCCCTGAAATTATGCATTCGAAATTAGTGATGATTTTTATTGAAGAACGGAAAGAACTTCACAATTTCTTATAATGTCATTTCACATGATCATCTTGTCGCAGGATGAGTAAGTCAAATAGAAGAAGATGGGGCAGAAACAGTGTCGGATACCAAATCATTTTCATCTGCGAATATTTTTATCACCTTATCAAAGTCGATAACCGACAAAATATCCAGGATGTCCCTGTTAGCTTCGACGATGGCAAGCCGTCCGCCAGCGTCTTTAATCAATTCGGAGCAGGCGATGAGAACAGAAATAGACTTAGTATACAGGTAGGATGATGGTGTAAACGCAATCGCAATCAGACGCGCGCCCTGGGCCAGACGCTGCTCTATAACAGATTTCAACCCGGTGAGATCGCTGTTGAGGCCCACATCCTCTTTTAGGCGTATGACAAGGTAGCCGTTCTTTTTATAGACTTCAAGTTTCATTGGCAGCTTTCTATCCGACTTGACCATTGCCTGAACTTTTTCAAAATAGATTTCGCAACTGTTTTCAACAAAGATTTTATCCGGTATTTTATAAAACCGGCAGGAAGTTTATATCCGGACAGGAATCATGTTATTTGAAGGAACCTATAAAATTATTAATTATATTTATTTTTATTTCAGCGGATAATCCATAGCAATGGGTCTTGTCATGGCATCTGAAAAGATTCCCCGCGCACACATCCTTCTCGTCGATGACGAAATGCCGATATGCATAGGCGTGTCCGGCCTTTTGGAGACCATGGGATTCACTGCGCAATACGCCCTTAGCGGGGAAGAAGGCATCCAATATCTTGATTCCCACCCTGAAACCGACATCGTTCTGCTCGATATAAACCTCGGCCCCGGCAAGAATGGCATCGAACTGCTGCCCGATATACGGGAGCGTCACAAATATGTCCAAGTAATGATGTTCACGTCGCACGATTCACTCAGCACGGGCCTGGAGTGCATGAAAAAGGGCGCCGCGGATTACTTGACAAAACCTTTCAACGAAAAGGAATTTCTTAAAAAAGTCCCTGATGTCATAGCCAAGAAAAATATTGCAAAGCTCAATGCACTCTATTTCGGGATTCTTATCCATGATCTGAAAAGTCCCTTGCAATGCATCATGGGTGCGTGGGAACTCGCGAAACGGTATCTTCCCGAATCGCTTAATCAAAACCAACAGAGAATCGTCACCACGTGCGATTCGGGCGTCTTGCAAATGAAAACAATGATAGAGAACATATTGAGCGTGGCCAAGTTCGAGGCGGGCTCGATTTCTCTATCCCGGGAAAAGTTTTGCGTCAACAACGAAGTTGAGGCGACGCTTGCGCCGCTGCGCCAGCAAATTCTATCTTCTAATAGAGCTTTTTCAATAGAACCCAGGGAGAACCCCCCTCTTTTCCTGGTTGCAGATCGGGATCTGTACTCGCGAATCCTTTTTAACATTGTCTCCAACGCCGTTTTTTACACACCCGCTGAGGGCAGAATCGCCGTGTCCTATCAGGAATGTGCGGACGGCGCTGTGCAGACAAGCGTGAGCAATTCAGGCTCGTACATTGAAGAGGACCAGAGAAACATGATATTCGATAAGTTTTCCAGCGTTCAATTGGTAAAACAGTCTGCCGGCGTCAGGAATTTCGGCCTGGGACTTACCTTCTGCAAAATGGCGGTTGAGGCCATGGGTGGAAAAATCCGCGTGGAATCGGACAAGAGCGTGCCGCAGACGACGTTTATTTACACAATAAAAAACATCGGGGACAATTGAGATGGGTTACGAACGCGTTTCGACAGAGGCGATCCTGAAAGGCAAAGTGAGAAAGGAATTTGCGTGGACCATCATTTCCGATTATTCACGGTACGAGAACATCATGGAAAACGTCGACCGCGTTAATATCATTGAAAAATCCGCCACCGAGGGAAAATCCGAATGGTTCGTGACCGTAGAGGAGGCACCCCTCAAATGGGTGGAACGCGACTATTACGACGTTGACAATTACGAACTCCGGTTCGAGTCCATTGACGGCGATTTTGAGAACATCAACGGCAAATGGAAGGTCGAGGATTTTCAGAACGAGGGGATAAAAATCTACTTCTCCATCGATTACAACCTCGGCATTCCCGTCATCGAGGAGGTGCTCGGGCATATCCTCAAGGAAAAAATGAAGACCAACATCGATTCCATGATCCATGCGATAAAGGAGGAATTGACAAGAACGCAGGCCGACGACAGGAAATTCCGGCGTTTCAACGTTGGCAGATACAACAACATCAACCTCAACGGGAAAGACATCCGCGCCTATGTGGTGAACATTTCACAGATGGGCATGATGTTTTACTACGACGGCGAGTTCGACGCCGCCAACGTGACGGTCAAGATAGGGAACATGGTCATCGAAGCGGAGTCGCTGTTCAACGATCTCAAGCACAAAAACTCGCGGATCATTTTTAAAAAAGCCGTCAGTGTGCAGCAAATCGAGGAAATGGTGAAACTGCTCACCACGACCTCGACGAGAACCTGGGAACGCCAGTTGGTCGAGAAACATGTTTCGATCGTGTCAGGTGGCCGTGCGTTGCCGATCTTTCTCATCAACATTTCTCCCAAAGGCATGCTCTTTAAATACGACGATCATTTTGAGTGGCATGACGAACCGTTCGATCTGGCCGGCATAAAACTGACTGCGCGGGAAATGCACCATGATATCGCATCAAGAACCGTGCGCATCCAATTCACCAACGCGCTCGGCGAAACCGAATATGCGGCTCTGTTAAAAAGAATCAAAGAGTAGGGCTTTGGTCTGCAGCAATAGCGACATGCTCCGTGAAAAGGATTCAGCCGTGGACCCGCATTACAAGGGCTCAGTTGCCTTCATAGGCCATCCAGCCGACATGGATCTTTACCGTGCCTACATACGCCATCTCAAGCCCAATAAGACCTACAGCGACAAACTTCTGATCAAACTTTTCGAATGGGCGCCCTCATACAAGGTGACCGAATGGCGCGGCCTGACTTTCGACGGCAAAGACTTTTTCGACGCGCATCTCATCATGGTCCCGTTTTTGCCCGACATGAAAGACATTCGTCTCCGAAAAGTGGTTGAAAAGATCGACATGGCCCTTTCCATCGCTTCACAAAGCGGATGCAGTGTGGCCGCTTTGGGCGCTTTCACCTCGATTGTGCTGCAGGGGCAGGAAAAGGATTTCGCCCAAAAACACGAGATAAAGCTCACTTCCGGCAATTCCCTTACCGCCGCGGTCATTGTGCGCTCCGTGGAGAAGGCAGCCGCTGAATTCGGCGTCGATTTAGGTAAGATAACCCTGGGTATTGTTGGTGCATCCGGTGATATCGGCAGCGGATGTGTTTCTTATTTTGGCAACAGAGTGAAGAAGATGATCCTTACCGCGCGCAGTACGGGATCATTAGAGACCCTGCTGCAAAGCCGGAAAGACCTGATGACTTGCGAGGTTGAAATATCAACCGATAACAACAAGGCGGTGCAATGGTCCGATATAGTCATTTTTGTGACAAGCGCCTATGTCCCAATATATGTACAGGACGATTTCAGGCCGGGCACCATTATCTGCGACGCTTCAGCCCCGCAAAATGTGAAGGTGACTGAGCCGTTGCGGAAAGATGTTTTTATTTATCACGGCGGAATTGTATCTCTGCCGTTCAATCTGGACCCCGGGTTCGACATCGGGCTTGCCGCCCCGGATACGTTTTACGGGTGCCAGGTGGAGGGCATATTGATTGCACTTGATGATTCGCTGCCATGCTCCTGGGGCAGGGGAAACATCACTTCGGAAAAAATAAATTTATTTCTCAAAAAGCTGGATGCATTTCAGAATTTAGGCATTTCTTTTTCTGCCGGAAAGCATGTTTATACGGATGAGGATTTAAACCGATACAAGAAATGTTTGATGGAACTCAATAAAGAACAAAGACCTTGCAATATTCCCGCAACCGTTGCATAATAGAAAGAAATCCAAAACCTTTGATGCAAAAGTTTCAGGCCGGTGAATCAACAATAATAAAAACAAGCATAGTGCAAATCAACTTTATTCCGGGGGGAAGAGGAGATGACCGAAGCTTTAAAAAAAAGAATCTACAATGCCATCCGGAGCGCGGTAAATGTCGATCCCGCCACCATTGATCCTGAAAAAAACCTGCGGGAGCAGGTGAATCTCGACTCCATGCAATTTGTGGCGGTGTTGGCAAGACTCGAAACGGAATTCAACATCGAGCTTCCGATTTCCGCAATGGAGGCAAAAACGTTCAACGATTTTCTTGCAGTGCTGGATGGCGAAATCGAAAAGGCCGGGGCCGTTTCAAAATAACGCCCGCCTGAGTCAAACTAACATTGGTGCGCTCTTGAACCGGAACACTTGCTGATGCCGCTTCTCACCGACAGACTCAATTTCGGCAACATCTATTTCAGGGACAAAACCTACACGCCCGACACGGTAAGTCGAAGCATTGACGCCGTGTCCGACCGACTTAATAAGCGTTCCGTTTCAAACTCTCCTTTTGTCTATCTTTTCGCCCCTAACCACATCAAGATGGTTTATGCGCTGTTCGGCATCATCAAGTCCGGGCGCATCTGCGTGCTGGTGGACCCTGCCATAGGCAGACTGGAGCTTGTCGAAATGATGGCCGATACCGTCCCGGGCGCCCTCATTCGCATTGATAAAACGACCGACGCGTTTGATTTTGAAAAAGAATTCGAATTCAGGGACTGCAGGTTGGAGGAAAAACGACTGGAAGGGCTGGAAGACGTGTGCCTGATGCTGTATACGAACGCATCCGACGGGTTCGCAAAGGCGGCGATGCTGACAAATGAGAGCTTGTTTGCCAATGCAAAGGCAGGTATGTTGGCTAATAAAGTCACAACTGGTGCAATATCTTGCGCATTGATATCTTATTGCCATTTATTTGCTTTGCAAACAGGCATTTTTATCCCAAGTCTCTCAAAAACTTCCATATTTATAGTTGAGCTAGAAGAATTCCTGAAAATAAAAATAATTGCCGATCAGATAAATAAGCTGAGCGTGTCGCACATTTACAGCATTCCCGCCATTTTTTATCCTCTGGGGAAATTTTATAAAACTAAAGGCTTCCCAACTACATTAAGAAGTTGTGTCTGTGGCGGCGTGCCGCTTTCCGATAAAATATTCAATCTATTTAAAAGCAACTTCAATATTGAAATACAAATAGGCTATGGTCTTACGGAAGCATCGCCAATCTGTACATTTCATTATCCTGGAGACAAAGTAAAGCAAGGTTCGGTAGGACGCGCTTTGCCTTGTTGCGAAGTGAGGATTTTTGATCTGAGGGACCAAGTCCTGCCCATCGGACAAGTCGGAGAGATATGTATTAAAGGTATGAATGTAATGAAAGGATATTATAATAATCCGAAAGCTACGCATTTGATTTTAAAAAATGGATGGCTCCATTCAGGAGACATAGGTAAAATGGATGAGGAAGGGTATCTCTATTTCATTGAGTGCAAAAAACGAATGTATAATTTGGGCGGAAATAAAGTATATCCTGCCGAATTGGAACGACTACTGAAGATACCTGGGAATGTTATCAAGGCAACCGTTGAGTGTGAACCAGATGAATTGCTATATAATATTCTACGTGTAAATGTTGAACTTAATAATAAGAATGAGAATGATAAAAAAAAGTATCAAACTTGGTGTGAGGAATATATTTCCAAATATAAGCTACCGCAGAAAATTAAATTCGTATAAATAATTTTTATAAAATATTGATTTGTTTTTTAAAAATATTTTTAAAATAAGTTGCTCTTTTTTCAAAGGCTTCTCTCGTATTTATCATTTTATACGCATCAAACAATCCTGATTGTAATTCCGAGGCGCTCATTTTTTTAGGAATAAAATTCACATCCCAAAGGGTATATTTTTCCCAAGGAGTAGTTAATAATCTGTTTTCTTTTAATAATCTCTCCCTTAATCTTGTACCTGGATAGGGGGTAAGGATGCTGAAATTCCCATAATAAAGATTGTTTTCTAAGACAAATTCGGCGGTTTTTTTAAAAATAGTAATATCATCATGGTCGAAGCCGAAAATAAAAGAACCCATTACACCAATGCCGGTTTCCTGAATTCTTCGTGTATATGTCGAATAATTAGATAATCTGTCATATTTCCAGGAGTTATTATTAATTGCTTTTAAGTTTTTTGCTGATATACTTTCAAGCCCCAATAAAAGAAATTTGCAATTACTTTTTCGAACCATTCTTAACATTTCGTTATCCTGGGCAATGGAAATGTCAGATTGGCCTAACCATCTAATGCCAGATTGTTTGAAATAATCTAGCAATAGGGTAAGGTAGTTTTTATTTACGGCAATATTGTCATCAGCAATACCAATCAGAATATCCCCCAGTTCTTTTCGGATCAATTCTATTTCTTGCTTTAACTGACTTATATCTTTAAATCTGTATTTTGCACCAAAAATCTTTGATGCAGCGCAAAAATCACAATCGTGCGGACATCCGCGTGTGGTTTGAAGCCAGACAATCGAATAGAAATGTTTTTTTAACAGATCATATCTTGGTAATGGTGAATCTTTAAGGTTTACTGCCTTATCTGCCCTATAAAAGGGTAATAATGTATTTCTTCCCAAATCCGTTAACAATATCGGCCAAGTGTTTTCAGATTCACCGATTACAACACTATCACAATGTTCTTTAGCTTCTTCCGGCAAAATCGTAGCATGAATTCCTCCAATAGTGACTGGTATATTTCTTTTCCTAAATTCATCCGCAATCTGGTATGCCCTGGTTGCTTGCTGGGTCATTGCAGTGATTCCGACAAGATCATATTTATCGGAAAAATTTATTGGTTCAATATTTTCGTCGATAAGTTTCACATCATATTCAGGTGGCGTCAATGCGGCAACTATCAATAAACCTGTCCCTAGGCCGGACCAATTTTGACGGTATGTTATTGTATAAGGTGAGTCGTCCCAGAATTTTCTAAATTCTGGGTCATTGCTGCTGAAATTTCCTTTGGGAGATATAAGTCCAATTCGCATAGTGGATTTTCCCTGGGAATAATTATATTAAAAGTAAATAAAAAACATGATGGAGAGCATGCATGAAAATAACTGTCGCGCAAGCCATTGTTAAGTGTTTAGAAGAAGAAGGCGTGGAGTGTGCTTTTGGAATAACCGGTTCACATTATCTTGCGTTCTTCAATGCTTTAAGAGGCTCAAGAATAGAATTCATTTCTGTCAAGCATGAAGGCGCGGCGAGTCTTATGGCGTTAAACTACGCAAAGTTTGCGCAAAAGCCTGCCTTAATTCTTGGTACAGCGGGTCCCGGCGCAATGAATCTGCTTGCCGGAATAGCCGAGATGCACAAGGCAAATATCCCATGCTTTGTGCTTACCCCGATAGTCCCGACATACTTATGGGGCCGAAATTCTTTCCAGGAAGATTCCGGAATTGGAAACACCTATTCAATTTCCAGCATAATGAAAGAGGTTACTAAAAAGACGATTACCGCCATAGATCCCGAGAACATACCTTTCCACATACGTGACTTATGCAGGTGTTCTTCATACGGGCGAAAAGGCCCGGTTCATCTACTGGTTCCAACGGACCATTTTGAGAAACAGATAGACTTCTCTTCTATTTCTATGAAAGAATACCGTTGCACAGAAAGTGTGAGGGCGGAAACAAAACAAATTTTCAAGATAGTCGAGGAGCTCAAGAACTCTACGAAACCACTTCTTCTTATAGGTCAAAGATGCTGGTGCCCGGACGTATCCGACAAGGTTCAAGAGCTTTTTGAAACATTTGGCATTCCGGTTATTGTTACCGCGAGCGCCAAAGGCCTTGTTGACGAGTTTTCTCCCTTTTTCGGCGGGGTATTGGATTTGTACGGTCACAGAAGCGCAGAGGTGCTGGTCAAGGAAAGCGACACAATAGTCGCGATAGGAGAGGATTTCGGCGAGTTTGCCACGTTAAAATTCGATCCGGATTTATTTTCCGGGAAAAAATTGATTCAAGTCGATATCGACGGCTACGACATCGCACGCAACTACCCCGTCTTTCTCGCGACAACCGGCGACCTGGGGGAAATTCTCTCAAGAATCACCGTCGAAATGGGAAAGGTTGTTACAAAGAAATATTTTGGCGAAGATGTGAAAGAAAAGATTGCTCTGGATAATAAGGCAAGTATAGCCGAAATGAATGATTCCGCGACACCATTGCGGCCCCAACGAGTCTTCAAAGAGATCTCCGAAATTTTGCCGTTGAACTCAATGGTGTTTTGCGATATTGGGGCGAATGGCTATTTCTCATTACGAAACCTGAAGACCCGTAAGAATGCATATTCCATAACCATGAGCAATTATACCCTGGGACAAGCCATTGCTGGATGCCTTGGCGGAAAAAAGGCATTTCCTTCAAAAATGGTGTTCTCGATTTCCGGCGATGGGGCATTCCTGATGCATGGCATGGAAATCGCAACCGCCCGGCAATATGCGTTACCGGTTATTTGGGTCATTTTTGTAGAGAATCGTTATAATGTTGTGGAGTGGGCGCAAAAGCTAATTTATGGCGACCTTGGTTATTGTACATCGTTTTTCATGCCAGATCTTAGGCTATTTTCCGAATCATTTGGCATACACTATTTCAAGGCGATAGATGTTGCTTCTATCCGTTCCTCGTTTAAAGAAGCAATAACATATTATGAAAATGAAAAATCATCCTCCATAATTGAAATTAACTATGATAAAGAGGAGATGCTGCCTCTTAAACCGCGAACTGTAAAATTCATTCAGGACATTAAGAACCTGGAAGATTTCAAGCCTACATCGGCGCTTATGAAGGCGTTAAAAAAAGTATTTCAGGAGAAGGTCTGATCTGGGGCGACAAATAGAGGCTGTCTTTCCGTAAGATAAGTCCGTCCGTGATATTTTTCTGTTTCGTCCAAACTGAGCCTGATCCCCATCCTTTTTCTTCTTGACAGAAAAGCCTTTTCAATAATAGAATTTAACTTACCTATTCTGATCGGTTCTTGTGTAGTTTTCCCTTCAATTAATTTATCCTTTAAGCGAGTATGGAAGCCCTTCAGCAAAAATTCGACACCATCAATCTTGTTTCCTCCAGCCATGACAGCGACGTGTTTCTGGTGAAAAAAAAGGAAACAGGGGAGCGTTTCCTGCTTAAATCGCTAAAGGAGCAAAAAGGCGTCTCGGGTGAGGCCATTCAAAGGAAAATACGTTTCAGAAAAGAAGTGGACACGGTTTCTTCGCTCGACCACCCGAACATTGCCAAGCCGGTACTCACATTTGCCGACGAAATCAGCTATTCGATCCTGTATCCCTACCGCCGCGGAACCACCCTTGCAAAAATCTTCGAAGCCAAGGGTGCAATTGCTCCCGATGAAGCCTTGTTGTACGTCCAACATGTCCTGGACGCGCTTGAATATGTGCATGCGCGGGGCATTATCCATTGCGACCTGAACCCTAACAACATTTACATCAATGAAGAGCGGGGCCTGGAACTCCTTGATTTCGGTCTTTCCATGTTCGAAGAAGAGGCGCGAAAGGTGCCGGAAAACAGGATAGTGGGCACCATGCCGTATCTTTCGCCCGAGCAAATGGGGTTTACGGATTTCAAAATTGATCCCAGGTCAGACCTTTTCTGCGTCGGAATTATGCTCTACAGGATGATCTCGGGGAGTCTGCCGTTTCCCGATTACAAAGATTCTCTTGAAGAACTTCTTAAATTTACCCTTAAGACCGAAGTCAAACCCGTCAAAAATATTCCCGGCTATCTTAACACTATTCTTCTGAAATCCTTAAAACCCTCTCCGGATGACCGTTATCAGACCGCAAGCGGGTTCAAACACGATATAGAACAGGCAATTCTCAGCATTAAGGAAGAAGGAAAAACCACCTTTGTCCCCGGCGAAAGAGACGCCATAATAGCTGCCGGCCGCTCAAAAATATTTGTCGGCCGCGATGCCGAAATCGAGGCTCTTAACCGGGGGCTGGAACAATTGGAGTCGGGAAATGGTTCCTCATTCCTGATTTTCGGAAAGTCGGGCGTGGGCAAGACCGAGATAGTCGGCCGGTTCAGTGTAAAGGTAAATGAAGAAAGAACAATGTTTCTTTCCTCGAAATGCAACAAGTTCAGCTCGACCCAGCCTTATTCCGTTGTCCGCCATCTCATTCTTCAACTGCTTTCGAAAATCGCGCTATGCAGTCCCAATGAAAAAAACCTGTTCAAGGAAACGCTGCAGAAATATCTTACCGACTATTCGGGCGTTATATGCTCGATAATCCCGGAGCTTCACGGACATTTTGAAAAAGTGGGGGAGATAGACAAGGTAGAAAAGGAAAAAGAAGCGGAGCGCATCATCCATGTCCTTTCATTGCTTTTCGCCGCGATCGGCCTTTTTAAGCAATCAATCGTATTCGTTGATGATTTCCAATGGATAGACCAGATTTCATTTCAAGTGCTTAAAAAATTTCTCGGCATGCAGCCCTCATGCATGCTCGTGATTTCGTTCAGGACGGAAAAATCTGACACCGACGTTTTCGCATACGGCGCGGACCTCAGGAAAATCGGGATAAGAAAGCTGCTTCACGTCAGGCCGTTTTCCCGTGCGGACATCAAAGAGCTTGTTTCGTCCCGAATAGGCGATATTCAGGACGCGGGCGGCCTTATTGATGTGCTGTGCGCTAAAACGGACGGCAATCCATTCACGGTTTCAGAAGCAGTGCAGTATCTGGTGAATGCTTCCATTCTCAAACCTTCTTCTTCGGGATGGGTTTACAGCAAACCGGACATTAAATCGCTGCCGGAAAAATTCGACCCCGTCTCTCTCGTGCTTTCCAGATTGGAAATATTGAATGAGAACGAAAAACGGTATCTCATGCTTGCGTCGCTTATTCAGGGAAAAATCGAAACAGACATTGTAGAAAAAATCGGTGGTTTTGAAATAAAGGAAGTGAGCCGTATTCTCCGCAAGCTCGAAAATCTGGGATTTATAATAAGGAAATCCGAAAATCACTTTTACTTCAGGCATGATAAAGTCCAGGAATCCATAGTTCTGCGCCTGCCAAAGAATGATGCTTTTACGCTTAATGAAAAAATAGCGGTTGTTTATGAAGAAAAATTAGCCTTGAATAAGGAATTAATATTCAACGCGGCGGAATATTATCTGAAGAGCAAAAACCTGGCAAAAGCCATAAAGGTCTGCTACGAAGCTGCTCGATACGCATCTGAAAAAATCACGTTCGACATTGCCACGCGTTATTTCATGAACACTTCCATCATGGCGTCGCAATGTCCGGCTCTTGGCCTGCCTGTTCCCGTGGACTTGATCAAAGTACAGATGGAGTTCGGAAACGTGCTCATGATGACCGGAAGGAACCAGCAGGCGCTGAATACGTTTTTGAAATTGCTGGAAAAACCCGAGGCGCTTGAGAAGTACCAACAACTGGAAATAAAATATAGAGTTGGGTCGATTTATCATAACATGGGGGAGTTTGATAGCTCTATAAAATTTTTCACTGATACTTTAAAACAGATGAATGCTAAGTTGCCACAAAGTAAGGCTCTGGCCAGCATTTTACTTTTATTGCAAGCAATAATACAATTTATTTATTCAATTGGTTTAAAGCATTTAATTCCCAAAAACATTACCGAAAATATTAGGCTTACCTTGACAATATCTAATAAATTATCTTACTCGTTATTTTTTAAAGACATGGTTCTGGCAATGTATATACATCTTAAAGCAATGAACCTTGCAGACAGATTGCCGGATTGTTACGAAAAAGCAGAAACCTACATTTTTCATATTGTTGGCGCCTATGTTTCACTAATGAAGAACAGATCATTAATTTATTTTGATAAATCAATTAAAATACTTGGAAAGATAAATCGCAAAGACCTGTTTGCTACTGCAGAATGTTTTTGTGGAATCATTTATGCGTATTGGGGCAAATGGAAAAACGCCATAAAAATGCTGTACAGTTCCATTGAAAAATACCGTTCCGCTGGAGATTTCTGGGGTCAAATTGTCCCAATAGAAAATATGGGCTGGATTCAAGAAAAAAAAGGAATGTTAAAAGAAAGTATTGAGTTATTTGAAAAGGAAATTGAACTATGTCAAGAATGTGGTGATTTGAGAGGTTTCTTGAATGCTAGGAGTACTAAAGTATTTCTCTATGAGTTACAAAATGTCAAGAATGAAGATGATATTTTAAATATTGAAAATGAAAGAACTAAAATTCACGATTCTCTTGTTCAGACAATCATTAGTGGATATCTTTTAAAAACAGGAATCTTGCGAAATCAACTAAGAGAATCTTACAAAATCAGCACCAATATTGCCACAACCATTAAAGAAAAAAATCTTAACCAGGAATATGTAGCCTTCGCTTTTTCTACCCATTGCGAAATACTTACTATCGAATTGCGAAACAGGCTAAACAACGAATTAGCCAAGCAACTGGATCTTTCAGAAAAAAAACTCCTTAAAGAACTCATTATCAATTGCAGAAAAGCCTTTTTCCAGGGTATTGTTTATCCGCCACACATGGGCGCCGCCCTCCGCTGCCTTGCCTGGTACAGCGCCTTTAAAGGCCGCCGCCGCATTGCCAATTATCTTTTTAAGAAGGCCATCAAGAGACACCACGTTCTCGACATGCGGTACGAGGAAGCCAAGTCGCTGCGCGATTATGGCTTGTTTCTTGAGGATTGCAACCTACCCGGTCAGGCTCGTGACCAGTTCAACGCCGCTTATAAGCTTTTTCATCAATGCGGCGCGGTACTGGAGACCGACCGGCTTAAAGACAAAGCGGACATCGTTATTTTTGAACATAGGCCTCACGCGGCTCCCCAGGAAATCCAATTATCCGAATCGGCCTCGGAAATAAGCCAGGTACGGCTTGATACACTTTATGAGGTAAGCGCATCAATAAGGAAGATTGATGACATTGATGTCCTGCTCAAGCAGGTTCTGTCCGCGATGATCAAGGCGACGGGCGCGCAGTACGGATGCGTGTTTTTAGACGGGAACAGCGAGAATGATTTCACCGGTAAATCGCTTGCCATGAATTTTGACGGCACGATGATAAAACCTTCCGACATCCGTTTTATGGATAAAGTAGTTGAGGAAACAAAAAAGCAGAAAGCAATCGTCCTTGTTAAAAATGCTCCAAAAGAAGATCTTGATAAAGGCGATACCGACAGGGTCCGTTCGGTCCTTTGCGTGCCGTTGTGCCATGGCGACAAATACCAAGGCTGCGTTTACCTCGGCAACGACATGGTAAGCGGCCTTTTCTCGGAAAGCGCGAAAAAAACGGCGCAGATCCTGTCCGCGCAGGCCGACATCCTCCTTCAAAACGCTTATCTCATGGAGGAATTCAAACGCCTCAACAGGAACCTGGAAAAGAAGGTGAAGGAACAGACAAACGACATTCAGGAAAAAAACAAGCAGCTCGCGGAAAATAACGTAAAACTGGTGGACGCCGAGCGCATGCGAGGGCTTTTTGCGGGCACGATCGTGCACGATATTAAGAATTTTGCGGCCGGAATCGAGGGTAACTCCACGTTGCTTGCCAAACAATATCCGGAAGATCCAAAAGTGCTTAAAACGGCGCGGATCGTGGGCGATTGCTGCTCGAGCATTGTCAGCCTTGCATCAAACCTGCTTGATATCGGAAAGATGGAAGAGGGCAAGCTCCGCATCAAAAAGGAAATCCTTACCAAGGACGTTTTGTTTGATATCGCGGATTTACTGCGTCAGAACGTCATGTTTGAAGAAAAGAATATTTCCGTGGATTTAGTGGACAACACAAAGGGTTCGTTTACCATAGAGGCGGACTATTACCTTGTGGAACGGATAATGCAGAACCTTTTCAGCAATGCGGCAAAGTACGTTCCGCGGGCCGGCACTGTTGTGCTGACTCTTGAAATCCGGAATGATGAGAATGTTCTGTGCTTCTTCAATTCAGGGAATCCAATACCCGACGAAGAAAAGATTACCATATTTGATAAATACTCGCGCCTCGAAAGCAAAGGTTCCCAATATTCCAAAGGGCTTGGCCTTTTCTTCTGCAAAATGGTGATGAATGCCCATCAGGGCCGTATCTGGCTTGATACTGATGAAAAAGGTAATTATTTCAAACTTGCCTTTAAGAACAAAGTTCTGCCGGTTCCCGTTTCCATCCTCGCATAGATTTTATCCAGCAACTTTCTTTTTTCTTCCGGTTCAATTATTTTAAATGCCTTTTTCCAAAGGAGAATTTTTACTATGCCTGTAGTTCTTAAAACAACGGCCCTGTTGATTCTTTCAAACGTGTTTATGACGTTTGCATGGTACGCGCATCTCCGGAACCTGTTAGACAGGAAATGGTACATCGCGGCCATTATAAGCTGGACCATCGCTTTTTTTGAATATATGATACAGGTGCCTGCAAACAGGATCGGATATTCAGCGCTTAACTTGGGCCAGCTGAAGATTCTTCAAGAGGTGATAACGCTCTCGGTATTCGTGCCGTTTGCAGTTCTTTATATGCGTCAGCCTGTTAAGCTCAATTTCCTTTGGGCCGGTTTGTGTTTGTTGGGGGCGGTGTATTTCATTTTCAAGGCGTGACAAGGTCAAGAACTACTCTTTTAAAAACAGGCTCACCATTTCTTTATCATATTCCGGCACCTCAGCTATTTTTATTTCTTTTTTTTCTTTCATTAAAGTAAATAATTTTTTCTCCTTTTCAATTTTTCCAATTAATTGAAAATCCAATTTCGTTTTGCTTGAAGATTTGAGAAGATTTACGTATCTGCTTATTCTAAAAGCTGTTACGAGCTCAGTAGTTGACAAAGTATCGCTCCACGGATATGCTGAAGAACCATTGCTGATACATGGGACAAGATTATCGAATAAAGTCATTTCGCTAAAATCCGGGAGATTTGGAATACCATAAAACATTGATATTCCAACTGTTGTCGGAAGATTTCTTAAATAAGAGAGTACTTTCACCACATCTTGTTTGCTATCACCTTTCAAGCCGCAAATGAAATAAGAAAGGACAGGAATTCCAAGGTCATTTACATGATTGAGTATTGATTTAAAATGTGAGAGGGATGAACCTCTGTTTTGGTATTTTAAAATCTCATATTTCAGTGAAACCAGGGTAAAGTTGAAACCCGACATTCCAGCCTTGATCAATCTTTCGGCTAAGTCATGAGAAAGTAAGTTATAATCAATGCCATTTTCAGCCAGGAACCGGATTCCGGGGTATTTTCCGCGAATTACCTGCATTATATTTAAAAAATATTCAGGCGCCAAAAGAAGGTTATCATCCTCAAAATTGAAGAAAATGGCCTTTTTTTGAGTTTTTTCATCGATCAAAAACGTATCAATGTTCTGGAAGACCTTATCTAAAGGAATTGTCCGAAAAATTTTGCCATGCGTTAAAAAGTTTGAGCAGAACCTGCATCCTTTTGGACAACCCCTGCTAAAACTGGTAGAAAAATAGACCCTGTTCGGGGTTTCAAAAACTTTAGCAATAACAGGCTGTATTTCTTTTGACGCTGCGAATGACTTGACATGATTTTCAATGATAAAGGTGTTTTTCTTCCAGAACAAATTCGGGACCAGTTCAAAATCATGATCGGTGCTGAGAAGCGAATTGATAAATGTGGCTAAGCTTACTTCTGCTTCTCCTGTCATAACAAAGTCTATGTGTTTATTCCTGATAAAGAAATGGGGATATGCGCTGACGCCGGCACCTCCGGCAACAACGAGAATATTCGGTTGTAATTTCTTGATATCTGTTGCCAAATCAATGAGTTCTTTAGCGTAGGAATAGGCAAAACAACTGAGAAAACAAATGGATGGTTTTAAAGAAAAAATAATGGTTGCACATTCTTCCGGGGAAGGTCCAAATCGCTGATATTTTGTGAAATATGACAATTTTCCGGTTTCATTTGGTATGATATTTTTTTTTAAATAAGACAGTTCTGAAGGCATATCAATGACTTTGGTCTTTTCTTCCATGATTGGGAAATTAAAAAAATCCACCTTGATTCCTTTTTCCAAAAGAATGTTACAGACTATTTTAGCGCCAAGGGATGAAAATCTGTGCGGGGTAAAATAGAAATCACAAATAGGTGGTATTGCCACGACCGCGGTGATATTTTCAGGGTGGAGAAGAGAAAAAGCCATTGTAATGCGACTTACCTTTTTACAGGCTTTACAAATAGGATTTAATCATAAGTATTTTTGAAACAATGTGCATTGTAAAAGCCTTTGACTGAATTGTCAGATAAACAATTTATGAAATAATTGTCTATTTAGGGTATATTTACTAAGCATATGAGGCGTTTGCAGCCACACGCATTAACATGATCGAATGATTGTTTAAGCGCATGGAGAGCAATCATATGGAAAAAATAATTTTTGTTTTTATCGCGGCTGTTCTTCTTCTGCAATGCGGCAATGACAAAGTGAATAACCCTATTCCAAAAAATGACTCGCAAGTGATCGGCACTTGGTCATTTTCCATGCCCTATAACCTCGACACGACGTTTTACATCGTCATGCATTTCGACAGCAGCCTCATGTACGGCATTAACGTGAACATAAATCATACCGATACCATGCACCGGGAAACGGGCACATGGCGGGTCGTCACCGACAGCGCGACAAACGCGGACACGGTCTGGATGAACAGGAAGAACTGTCACCAGATCAACCTCACCACCAATACGTTGGATTCCATAGATTGCGGCATTGACACGGCGGGAATTCGCGTGAACATTTCACCATCCGCGTCCAACCAAATACAGTGGATAATTCCTCTCGGGGATTTTGTAAAATACATGCCGCCCGGCATCATTCCGCAGGGCTTTCCGCTCCCGCCGGGAACGTTCATAAAGGAATAAAACCGTTAGACTAAAATTTGATTCCCGCGCGCACGGAAATGAACCTTTTCGGTGAAAAGGTGCCGACTGTTTCTTCTATGGTCGCGCCGAAAATGTTCATGCCGTCAATTCCGATCCAGACAAAGTCATTGTAAGATATTTTCAATGCCGCATCGGTGCGAAAATAGGAGGCAAGTGAATCAACGGGCGGAATGAAATCCGAAGGAGTCGGCGGAAGGTATTTAATGGTAGTCGAGTCCACCTGCCAAGCGACATAATATCGTGTACCAACATAGTTTTCCAAAATTGAGCCGCTCAGGGTGACAGGCCCGAAAGCTTTTTTGAAATATATGCCCGTGTTGAAATTATGGTCGGGAATGTATTCCAGCCTGCTTTTCAATTCCTCATCTTCCGACTTAGTGTACGTGTAATTGAAGAATAATGTGCCCCAATTCGCCAGATGCACTTCAAGGGCATTTTCAAGACCGGCGGACCAGGCCTTTTGTATGTTTCTATGACTGAGTTTCGTCTCATTCATCAAGATATCTTGATAATATTCGTTGATGATTTTCTGGGTGATCAATTGGTCCATCGAATTGTAAAATGGTGAAATCCGCAGGGTCAGCAATTTGCCGATGTCCATTTCCGGTCCGCCGTCAACGGACCAGATATATTCGGGCTTAAGGTCCGGGTTCGAAACAATGGTGGCGCTTGAACTTACCGGCATGTCGGGCATGTACAGTTCGCCGAGAGACGGTGCGCGAAATGCCCTTCCTGCCGAGATTCTGAGGCGCAGCAGGTTAATCGGCGTGTAAACAAATCCTACCCGGGGACAAGGAACAAATCCGAAAATGGAATTATAATCAACCCTTAATCCCGCGATTGCGATGAGCTGTTTCCAAAGTTTCTGTTCATCCTGCACATATAACCCGCCATTAAGCATCGCTTTATTTGCGCCGAATGCATTGAGCAGCAGTTCGCCTGTTTTTGTGGATACCCTCGGTCCGAAATCAATGGAGTTGTCGAGCAGGTCAAAACCGGCGGTAAGGGTGTTATCATTGCCGAACTTGAACGAAGATTGCGCCTCGACCTGCCAATCATTTGATGATGAAGTCCAGACCGTGCCGACGGTATCATGTTTTAAAGTGTCAAAAAGGCCGGTGCTGGTATCTTTTACTGTAACGATACCTCTTATGGTATCAACTCCCCAGTCGTAGAATTTTCCCGTCAGGTGCCGGAAATAGCCGCCGACTTTGAGGTCTATCGCAGGGGTAAGGTTGATTTTGAGGCTGGGTCCGATCAAATATTTCTGCCCTTGCGTGGTGATGGGCGCGGGCGGATGTCCGTATTCGGATTCGCCGAATCCAAGATTACTGTCAAAGTACCGGGCATTCAAGGTCAGCGTTGCATTGCCGGAGAAAGCATAATTGAATTTGCCGAAGAATCTTTTTTCGTAGTATCCGTAATTGTCGGCATTGCTCATTCTGCTTAAATTGCCGTAATGATGAAATATTGAATCGCTGAGATAGTAATTAACGATGCCGCGTGTCGCGGCATCGGCCAGGAAAGAAAACCGGCCAATGCCGCCGTTAAGGTTGCCGCCGAGGTCATAATAATTTAAATACCCGGCGCCGTCTACTCCGCCGTGAATGCCCTGACCGGGATTTTTTGTGATGATGTTGACCACGCCGCCGAACGCGTTTGCACCGTACAGATTTGAATAAGGCCCGCGCACGATTTCCACCCGGTCAATGGCGTCCATGGGGACTTCGTTCATTATCAGAAACGGTGTTCCAGCAGCGTTTGTCGGTATGCCATCGATGAGGATGAGTGTTCTGGATGCCGCGGTAGCGCCCGGAACTCCCCGCATGCAGATGTCGGTGGGCACTCCTTCACCGATGCCCACCGGCCGCTTCACAATGATGCCCGGCTCGTACGGCAGCAAATCCCCAACGTTTTTGGCAGGGGAAGATTCTATCTGTTCCCGCGTGATCACCGTGACATTTGCGGGGTTGTCCTTTATCGACCTTCGAGTGCGGGTGCCGGTGACCACCATTTTGTCCACGCTAACGGTGCTATCCCAAAGGGTGATTTTCTTTTTTACAGGCAGCGTATCCTGGGGACCTGTTGAGGCGGAATCCTTCTGTGCATATAATGAAAAACAGCCTGATAAAAAAAGTACCAAAACCAATGGCTGAAGAAAAGAAGGGAAGAAGGGCATGTTTTTCATCGGATGGGAATAAAATAGTATCCGATAAAATTCAGTGATTAAAAAACACCGAATCCAAGAAAGAAAAACCTCATGCTGTTTGTCCTGGTTTTATATTAAAGGCGGTAACGCACCGGGATCCTCTGATATTTTTTATTTAATTTTATGAGTTTCATATTTCGCGGTCCATTAAAAAGAATTATTATCATTTTATGATGACTAGCTTTGGAAAGTCCAACATTTCCAAAAAAAGTGGAAAAATCTTCGTCTTTTCCGCAGCATCTGGCGCGGGGAAGACCACTCTTATCAATTATCTTAGAGAAACAATTCCCAACTTGGTGTATTCAATTTCCGCGACGACACGGGCCCCGCGAAATGGCGAGAAAAACGGGGTCCATTATTTTTTCCTCAGCGAGGCCGAATTCAAACAGGGGATTTCAAAAGGAGAATTTGCCGAATGGGCCGTTGTGCACGGCCACTATTACGGCACCCCGAGAAAATTTATCGATGAGACCGTTTTGTCCGGGAAGAATATCGTCATGGATATTGATGTGGTCGGAAAAAAGAAGTTTGACGTTCTTTATCCCCATGCCGTCGGCATTTTCATTATTCCGCCCTCCATGAAGGTCCTGCGGCAACGGCTCGTGGACCGTAAAACCGATTCCGAGAAAACGATAACCGTCAGGATCGAAAACGCCATCAAAGAAATTGAATTCGCGAAAAAAGAAGGGAAATACGAATATATCGTCATCAACGACGACATCGAAAAAACGAAATCCGAAATCACGGAAATTGTCAAAAAAGAAATATCCTCCCTGTAAACAGCCCCATGGCCGAAACACTTGCAACCCCTTCGTATGTCTACCCGAAAACCACGGGCAGAATCACCCTCGGCAGGGACCCATCCTGCAACGTGCCGTTAAAAGGCATCGGGTCATCGCGGGTCCATGCGGTAATCACCATTGCCGGCGGCCACGTGACCATCGAGGACTGCGGCAGCACCTTCGGAACTCGCGTTGACGGAAAGCCCGTTGCGAAGGCGGCGCTTGCCGACGGTTCCATGATTGCCGCAGGCGTTTGCAAATTCAAGGTACAGATCGACGCCCAAAACATTGCGCTGGTGCCGGTAAAGGACCTTGAACGGGCCCGGGACACACCGCATCAGAAGGAAACATCGGCTGCAGTCACCATCGGCCGCGATCCCGCCAACGCGATATGCCTTTCTCATCCGCTCGTGTCGCGCTTTCACGCCACCTTCACTGCCGACGGCCGAGGGCGTTTTGTCATTGAAGACCACGGCAGCACCAACGGCACCTTTGTCAACGGCGGCCCGGTGCACACCGGCCATCTTGACGAAGGCGATATTGTCCAGATCGGCCCGTACCGGTTCTTCCTTGACAACGGGACACTGCAGCAGGCGCAGGATTTCAACCGTATCACCATGGAGGCATTCAACCTTTCGGTCTCGCGGCGTAACCACACGCTCATCAGCAACATCTCGCTGTCCATTGAACCGGGCGAATTCGTTGCCATCCTCGGGCCGTCCGGCGCGGGAAAATCAACGCTGGCGTATGCGCTCACGGGCCAGATCCCGCTTTCCGGCGGAAGCATTTTCTATAACGGCCTGCCCATGAAGAAATTTTGCTCTGCGTTTAATTCGGCGATCGGGTTCGTGTCGCAGGAAAACCTGCTCAGGCCGGAACTCACGGTGCTTGAGACATTTACGGAACAGAGCACGCTCCGGCTTCCGCGCGACAGCGTGCCCGCCGAGCACCGGGAGCGCATCCGCGAGGTGATGGACATGCTCGATCTGTCCGGCCTTAAAAACCGCAGGATAGCCGACCTGTCGGGCGGGGAGGCGAAGCGCGTGCATTTCGGCATCGAGCTGCTTTCTTCGCCCACGGTGATTTTTCTTGACGAGCCGCTTGCGGGCCTCGATCCCGGCCTTACGCACAAATTCATGGAATTGTTCCGCGCCATCTGCAACAAGGGACACACCATTCTTCTCACCACGCACACGCTCGAGCAGATAGAACTTTGCAACAGGCTGTTTTTCGTGTCGAAAGGAAAGCTTGTTTTTTCGGGATCGCCCAATGAAATGCGTGAAAGATTCGGAACGCTTGCCCTTTCAAACGTATACGAAAAGGCAAGAAGCCTGCAGCTTGATACCATGGCGGCCCCGACTGCGGGAACGAGAAGCGATATAACATACAAAATGTCGGGCGCCGGCTACGCGGCCGCCCGGTTGTACAAACCGAAAACAGTTTCATTCGTAAGGCAGATATTCCTTCTTGTGTCGCGCTACCAAAAGGTCTTGTTGAGGGACACGAGAACGCTCGGACTGATGTTTATGCAGGCACCGCTCATCGCCGTCCTGCTTGCCTTGGTGTTCAAGCACGACAGCAATTTTTTGCCGCTGTCGTTTTATTTTTGCATTTCCATTTCCGTCATCTGGATCGGCGGCATGAATTCGGTGCGGGAAATTGCCCGCGAGTGGCCGCTTATCGAGAGGGAATTCAGGATAGGGTTGTCAAAAGCGGCCTATGGCATTTCCAAAATGATCGTATTCTGCGTCATGGGCGCCGCGCAGGCAATGGTTTTCGGGGCATGCCTGCATTTCCTATTTGCCAACTTCAGTTTCAACCTGAGCACCGGCACCCTGCTGTGCACGGCGTGTGCCGCGGGATCGCTGCTCGGGCTGAGCATCAGCGTTTTTTCGCGCAACGTCAACATGGCGATCAGTTTTCTCCCGATCATATTCATACCCCAGATTTTCTTCTCCGGCATCCTTATGCCGTTCGACGAAATGCCCGGTGCCGGCACCGCGCTTTCGCACCTCACCGTGGCGAGACCGGTGTTTTCCCTGTTCAAAAAAATGAGCTTCTTCGACCAGTCACTATGGCGACTCGACGACTGGCTGGGCCTGTTCCTTCTCTGCGCCGGATTAATTATTTTACTTTTCACGGGGATACGTTTCCACAGGATCGTGCGCGGAAGCGGCTTTTAACCAAGCGGAGTACCCATCATGCTCAAGGAAACCAACGAAAAAGATGCGTCCTACCTTCCGGACTATATCGGACATTACAAGGTGCTGCAGATCGTCGGGATGGGCGGGATGGGCGTCATTTACAAGGCGATGCAGGAGCCCCTGAACAGGATCGTGGCGCTCAAGGTGCTTCCGCCGCAGCTTTCCATCAACGAGGAGCTCTCCAAACGCTTTGAGGTGGAGGCCAAGGCCATTTCGCTGCTGCAGCACCAGAACATTGTGAGCATCTATGAATACGGCGAAGACAAGGGATACCGGTTTTTCGCCATGCAGTTCGTTGACGGTGAAAATCTATCGAGCAGGATTCAAGGTAAAAAAGTCATGTCCGCCTCCGAAATCATCGACATTTCAAAACAAATTTGCAGGGGCCTGCGCTATGCGCACAGCCAGAACGTGATCCACCGCGACATCAAGCCGCAGAACATTCTCATCGACAAAGAGAATGTCGCGCGGCTTTCTGATTTCGGCATTGCTAAAATATTCTCTTCAAGCAACATCACCATGACCGGCGTTACGGTCGGCACTCCCGAATATATGTCTCCCGAGCAGGCCTCGGGCGAGGAGGTTGACTCGAAGACCGACATCTATTCCATGGGAATCGTGATGTATGAGATGCTCACCAAGCGGCCGCCGTTTCTCGCCAATAATGCGGTCGCCACCGCCTACAAGCACGTGCATGAGATCCCGGTGACGCCGTCCGTTAAACGACGCGATACTCCAAAACGCCTCGAGCTCATTGTGCTCAAGGCGCTCAAAAAAGACAAAAATGAACGGTATTCGTCGGTTGAGGAAATGCTCGAGCACCTGGATTCGGTCGATATCAACGAGATCGTTGACAAGACAACGATTTCGTTTTCCCTTCAAAAGGATTTGCGCAACGAGGGTGATGCCGACGATAAATACGTTGACAAACGGATCACCGATCGCAGGTCAGGCGACCGCAGATATGTACGCCGGACCCAGGGGACATTTTTTCTTTTTGACAAGGGATACTGGCTCGACCTCATAGAAACCCAGTGGCTGTCACTCTGCCTGATCGCCATCCTTGCCGCCATCCTTTTCTTCCATCTGGCCGGCCATAAATGAACTCCGCTGCATCGCTATGAACGGTGAACAGGATAATACCCGCCGCAAAGGGCGGCTCGGGGAAAACGAGGCCGCCGAATTCCTTATTTCCAACGGCTACCGCATCATCTCCAGAAATTGCCAGACAAAACGCGGCGAAATTGACTGCATCGCCGAAGACCCGTCCGGTACCCTGGTGTTTGTGGAAGTAAAGGCGGCGTCCACCGACACTTTCGGCCATCCCGCGTTCTGGGTAAACCGCGCCAAGCAAAGGAAGATCGCAACACTCGCCCGGCTGTATCTCGCCGAACACGACATCACCGGGCGGCCGTGCAGGTTTGATGTGATAACCATTTACAAAGGCAAAATCGATCACATCAAAAACGCCTTTACCGCGTGAAAAAAAGATCATTCGGGCCGCTCGTGAACTCACCCGGCAGGACAAGGGTCGTACTTGTTAAAAGATGCCGGGCTCAAACAGCACGAGCGGCCAATCCTTGGGCCCTCAGGCCGTCGCTGATGGCGATTAAAAAAGGCAAAAACGGCATAGGTACCTCTGCCCGGCGCCAGGCAGGACTGGAGGCCGCGTAGGAACGCGGTGCTGCCCGGACCCCGCCGCGTCTCGCGGCCTCGGGCCGAGGCAGCCCGAGGCCGAAGGCCGAGACCGGAAGGAGGGCCGCCGCCTTCGGCGGGGCGCCCAGATTTTGACTTATTTTCGAGCGGCCAATCCTCCGGCCTCAGGGACGGCGCTGATGGCGTTGGAAACCAAACAAACTAAATCAAATTTGTGTAGGCGAAAATTTACATGTGGGGAAGAGGACCTATGCCCAGCGTTAGGTGGACCGAAGGGCGCGCCAGAGCGCGTTGCCGGCCGACCCCGGCCAAAGGCCATCTGGGCGGTCCGGCAACGAGGCGAACAGCCGAGCCCGGAGGAAGACCGACCCGGCCGAAGGCCGGGGAACGCCCAGGCTTATTATCACAAATGATAAGCCGGCCAAAATAAATGCGATTTACCACTTTACTATTGGCTGAATGACTTATGTTAAATGGTACCCCCCAGACAGCCGAGTCCTTTAACCTACCCGGAGGACGAAATGTCTTATAACGATCCCTCACAAACAAGGACCTTCAAGATAGTCGAAAAGTGCGATTTTGCCGATGAGGACATGAAGTGGATCGGCGCACTAGCGCACGTTTCCGTGGTCACCATGCATAAAAATTTCATAAGGGTAAGGACAGAATTTGAGGATGCGGTGCCTGCAATCGTGGACTCCATCAACAAACGGTATTGCACCAGCGCAAAGCCTAAACTAAACCCCTTGTTCTGCGTGTATACCCAGCCTCCTGTAAAACATCATAAAAAGTATTAGGTCTCCGTCGCGGTAGTGTTGCTGCGCACAGGATATCATGTCTTTTGCCCTGTGCCAGCGAGCACCCTTGGAACCCCGCGCCGCGCCTGCAGCGCCGCCTTGTCCCTCGGCCTCCAGCCGCTTGTCAACAGAAGCCGGGAGCGTCGGCCCCCGGCACCCCAGGCATGGACCCCGCGCCCGCGCCTGCATGCGGTTAGCGCCGTCCGGTCCCATAGCCGTCGGGTTTGCTTGACAACGGGGCCGGGGGCGTCGGCCCCCGGCACCCCCGACCAAGGGGTGCTTTGTCACTTGCGTTCCCCAGGGCAAAGTAGTTGGTGCTGCGCACCAGATATTATGTCTTTTGCCCTGTGCCAGCAAGCACCCCTTGGAACCCCATGCCGCGCCCGCAGCACCGCCTTGTGTCACTTCGTTCCCCAGGGAGAGGTAGTTGGCGCTTCGCGCCAGATATTGTGTCGTTTGCCCTGTCCCTCGGCCTCCGGGCCGCTCGTGAACTCACCCGGCAGGACAAGGGTCGTACTTGTTAAAAGATGCCGGGCTCAAACAGCACGAGCGGCCAATCCTTGGGCCCTCAGGCCGTCGCTGATGGCGGGGGGAGAATATCAAACGATGAGCTGTTGAGTTGTACTGTCCGTTTAGACCTCACCCCAACCCCTCTCCGCCAGGAGAGGGGCCATTTTTTGATAAGGGATTTACAAATGCGGAATATTACCTTTTGCCGCGCGCCAGGCCGGACTGCAGGCCGTCGCTGATAGCGGAAGAAAAACAAAGATAAATCAAATCGAATTCGGCGCAAGCCATTATTGACAAGTGGGTAGAGTTCTTATGCCCGGCGTTAGGCAGGACTGTAGGCCGCGCTAAAGCGCGGTGCTGCCCGGCGCCCCGCGAAGCGGCCTCGCGCCGTGGCAGCCCGAGCCGAAGGCGAGACCGGAAGGAGGGCCGACCCCGCGAAGCGGGGGAACGCCCAATCTTTCTACTTTATGCATGAGTTGCCCCACCAGAATTTTATTTCCCCGGCCTCAGGGGCGGCGTTGATGGCGAGGAGCAAGACCAAAACAAAATCGAATTTGCGCAAGCAGTTGTTTACAAGTAGGCAACGTTCTTATGCCCAGCGTTAGGGGCGACCGGAGGCCGCGCTGGGGCGCGGTGCTGCCCGGCGCCCCGCGAAGCGGCCTAGCGCCGTGGCAGCCCGAGGCCAAGGCCGACGACCCTTGGAAGCACCCGAAGGGGTGGACCGGAGGGAGAACCGACCCGAGCCGAAGGCGAGGGTAACGCCCTGACTTATTCTAATTAATTGGCTGCTTGACAACAGAAACCGTGAAGACTGTAATTAAATATTGGCGTTATTAGATTGAATTAACCGAGGTTAGGGGAGGGCGAAATCGATTTCGTTGACACTGGCCACACTTCCGGGTATACTCCATTTATAACGAACGCGTGAAGCAATCCGATCCCGTTGCACGGCCCTTTTCGTTTCTTTGCGACGTGCGCGCGCTTTGATGCGGCCCGGCGCAAGCCCCTATGACGGATCTTTGCTTGGAAAGCCAAAGAAAAATGAAGAACGAACTCGAAGTGGTGATCGTGGACGACGAACCCACGGTGGTGGACATCCTGAGCAACTTCGTCCTCATTGCCGCACCCAATGCGCGGATACACGGCTTTTCATACCCGCTCGCGGCGCGCAGCTACATCCTGGCCAACCGCGTGGACCTGCTCATCACCGACCACGTCATGCCGAATCTCGACGGGATACTCCTGGCCGGGGCAACGCCGAAACACGTGAGAAAAGTGGTGGTGTCGGGATACGTGTCGAAAATATCCGGGGAAGAACTGAAGGACCTGAACGCGGTGGTGATCGCGAAACCCGCCTCGATGAAGGTGATAGTGGGGATAGTGAGCGAGGAAATGGGGAAGGTGGGGATATGAGGGTTTGGAATAAAATCGGACGATGTTATGAACCTGCATGATGAGATGAGCGTGCAGGTTTTGTTTTTCCAATACCGGGACAGTTTGACGTTTGGCTTTTACATTGTATGACCTGCGGAAAATTTACCGGTTTAGTATATTGTACGAAGTAGGGTGCAACTAAGGAACCCAAATGAAAAATGACATGATAAGGTTTGCCGTTTGGGCGGTCTTTCTGATTGTGTCTTTCCATTCGGGAAACGCCCAGTGGGCGCAAGGCCAAGGGCCGTGGATGAAGGGTATTTCCGCGCTTTGTGCGAACAGCGGCAATATTTTCACCGGGACTTCGGGTAGCGGTATTTTCCGTTCCGCAAACAACGGTGCAAGCTGGACTTCGGTCGACTCCGGCCTTGCGGACCTAACCATCCTGACTCTTGCCGTGAACGGCGGCAATATTCTTGCCGGCACTCAGTCCACTGGCGTTTTCGTTTCGGCAAATAACGGGGCAACCTGGGCTGCGATAAATTCAGGTCTTCCCTCGAATACCGGTGTTTACTCTCTTGCAGTGGTCGGCATCAATGTTTTTGCCGCCAGCGGCGGCAACGGTATTTTTCGTTCCACCGATAACGGTGGTTCCTGGACGGCGGTCGATTCAGGCCTGCCTCCCGGAAGTGCGGTCTATTCTCTTATAGTAAGCGGCGGCAATATTTTTGCCGGGGCCCGCTGGACAATGACCTATGCCGGCTATCGCAGTGGAGGTATCTTTTTGTCCACCGACAACGGTGCACGATGGATAGCGGTCGACACCAGCCTTGGGAGCGCATATGCCGTGTCTTTTGCAGTGAGCGGAGATACTATCTTTGCCGGAACTAATGGCGGCGGGATTATTCTTTCCACCAATAGCGGCGCAAGCTGGGCGCCTGCAAACAACGGTCTTTCGAATATGTACGTCATGTCTCTTGCGGTGAACGGCGGTACCATTTATGCCGGGACGTCCGGCGGCGTCTTTCTGTCCGCCAATGGCGGCACGAGCTGGACCGCGGTCAATTCGGGGCTTGCGGATACTTCCGTCAAATGTCTTGTTGTTGACGGCAACAACATCTACGCAGGGACC